>Ga0099827_10001635_pt1 | contig 11836 bp, 9 predicted proteins | sample CZO8metaG_FD_79339 | JGI IMG/M metagenome (GOLD analysis project Ga0099827, IMG submission 79339) | Vadose zone soil microbial communities from the Eel River Critical Zone Observatory, Northern California, USA - CZOApr15con1.8 metaG | ecosystem: Environmental > Terrestrial > Soil > Vadose zone ...
GCACGATCGACGTGCTCGGAGCGATCCTCGAAGAAGCCGTGCTCGCGGAGCTCGCCCAGTGACGCTCGTAGGCAGGGCTGCCGTGGTCACGGGCGCGGGCCGGGGGATCGGCATGGCCGTGGCACGGGCGCTCGCCGGGGCTGGCGCGGCCATCGTGGTGGTGGCCCGGACCCGAAGCGAGATCGAGGCGCTCGCGACCGAGCTCCGCGACGCGGGACAGCGCGCTTGGGCCGTACGGGGCGACGTCACCGACCCGGGGGACGTGCAAACGCTCGCGCGGGAGGCCAAGACCCAGCTCGACCGGGTGGACATTCTCGTGAATAACGCGGGGGTCGCGCACTCGGCGCCCCTCCCCAAGCTCACGCTCGAGGACTGGAACCGGGTGCTGACCGTGAACGCCACGGGCACCTTTCTGTGCACGCAGGCCTTCCTCCCCGGGATGCTCGAGCGGCGCTGGGGGCGCGTAGTGAACATTGCGTCGGTGGCGGGGCTCGGCGGGGGCAAGTACATCGCCGCCTACAGCGCAGCGAAACACGCCGTCATCGGCTTTACGCGCTCGGTGGCGGCAGAGGTCGCAGGGAGCGGCGTGACAGTGAATGCGGTGTGTCCCGGATACGTCGACACGGACATGACGCGGGAGTCGGTCGCGCGCATCGCGGCGAAGACCGGGATGTCGCCGGAGGACGCGCTGCGCGCGGCGCTCGAGACCGTGGGCCAGCACCGGCTGATCTCGCCCGAAGAAGTGGCGCGTACGGTGCTGACGCTGTGCGACAACGCGAAGTGCGACACTAACGGGGAGGCCATCGTGATCGCCGAGGGAGGGGGGGCGGGGGGCGCGGGGGGCGCCCGCCGATGACGTTCCGGATCGTGAATCCGGACGCGTTCGGCCGTCCCAGCGGCTGGAATCACGGCATGCTCGCCCCAGCCGGCGGGCAAGTGCTGTTCGTGGCCGGGCAGACGGCTCCCGAGCGTGATGGGCTCGTCGAGCAGTGGGCAGGCGCGCTCGAACGCGTGCTCGCGGTCGTGCGCGCGGCCGGGGGCGGGCCCGAACACATCGGCCGCATGACGATCTACGTCACCGACCGGCAGACCTACCTCGCGAGCTTGAAGCCGCTCGGCGAGGTGCATCGTCGCCTCATGGGGCGGCACTACCCCGCTATGGCACTCGTGGAAGTGCGAGCGCTCGTGGACGCGAACGCCGCCGTGGAGATCGAAGCGACGGCCGTGCTTCCCTGACCGATACCAGGAGACCCTCTGCATGTCGCTCGCGCCCACGTCTTTCCTCTACCGGCACGACCCGCACACCGGCGTCGCCACCATCACGCTCAATCGTCCGGAAAAGCTCAATGCCTTGACGTTCGACGTGTACCGCGAGCTGCGCGACGCCTTCCGCGCGCTCGACGGCGAGCCAGGAGTCCGAGCCGTGGTCATCACGGGGGCCGGGCGCGCGTTCTGCTCGGGCGGCGATGTGGAGGAGATCATCGGGGCGCTGTTTGCGCGTGACGACGCGGGGTTGCTCGAGTTCACGCGGCTCACGTGCGACTTGATCCTCGCGATGCGTCACTGCCGGCGTCCGATCGTTGGCGCCCTGAACGGGACCGTGGCGGGCGCGGGGGCCGTCATCGCCGCCGCGTGCGACCTCCGCATCGCCGCCGAGTCGGCGAAGATCGCGTTCCTGTTCACGAAGGTCGGCCTGTCGGGCGCCGACATGGGGGCCGCGTGGCTGCTACCCCGCATCGTGGGGCTCGGCCACGCGACCGAGCTGCTCATGAGCGGCGACTTCATCGATGCCCAGACGGCGCTCCGCATCGGCCTCTACAATCGGGTCGTCGCGGGCGCTAACGTGATGGTCGAGGCCCGCGGGTTCGCCGAGCGGCTGGGCCGCGGACCGTCGTCCGCGCTCGGGATCACGAAGGACGCGCTCAATCGCGAGGCGCACATGGATCTCGTCACCGCGCTCGAGGCGGAAGCGCAGGTGCAGGCCGGGTGCATGCGGAGCCCCAACTTCCGCGAAGCCTACGAGGCCTTCAGGGCGAAGCGCGTGCCCAAGTTCGTCTGACCGTGCCTGATCCGACCCCCGTCTGCGCCTTCCTGACCGAGTCCCACGTCGCCCTGGCGGCACGCGTCACGGAGTACGCGGCGCGCGAGCTCGCCCCGCTCCCCGAGCCTGTGGACGACGCCGCCGCGCGGGCCCAGGCGCGCGACCTCGCGGCGCGGCTCGGCCGGGCGGGCTGGTTCGCGCCGATCGGGGACCTCGACCTGCGCGCGGCGTGCCTGGTGCGCGAGGCGCTGGCCGGCGCGTCACCGCTCGCGGACGCCGTGTTCGCGCTCCAAGCCCTCGGTACCGTGCCGATCCTGCTGGCGGGCGATCCGGCGCTCAAAGACCGCTGGGTGCCGGCCGTGCTCGCGGGCCGGGCCATGGCCTCCTTCGCGATGACCGAGGCCGAGGCGGGCTCCGACGCGGCCGCGATCGCCACGACCGCGCGGCGTGACGGCACGGGCTACGTCCTGAGCGGCACCAAGACATTCATCTCGAACGCCGGGATCGCGGACTTCTATACCGTGTTCGCCTCCACCGATCCGGCGCAGGGCAACAAGGGAATTTCGGCCTTCGTGGTAGCGGCCGACACGCCGGGGCTCAAGTTCATGCGCCCCCTCGTGCTCTCGGCGCCGCATCCGCTCGGCGAGATCGCGTTCGAAGACTGCCGAGTGCCGGCATCGAGCCGCCTCGGCGCCGAGGGCGAGGGCTTCAAGCTCGGGTTGGCCACGCTCGACCGGCTGCGCGCCACGGTCGCCGCCGCCGCGTGCGGCATGGCAGCGCGGGCGCTGCGGGAGGCGTTGGCGCACGCGACCCAGCGCCGGCAATTCGGGCGGACGCTCGTCGAGTTCCAGCTGATCCAAGAGAAGCTCGCGCGCATGGCGACCGACCTGACCGCCGCTCGCCTCCTCACCTATCGCGCCGCCTGGGAGAAGGACCGCGGCGCGGAGCGCGTGCCCCTCGAGGCGGCGATGGCCAAAGCGTTCGCGACCGAGGCCGCCCAGCGGATCGTGGACGATGCGGTGCAGATCCTGGGGGGCCGCGGCGTGCTTGCGTCCCACCCGGTGGAGCGCCTATATCGCGCCGTGCGAACGCTGCGGATCTACGAGGGCACGACAGAGATCCAGCACTTGATCGTGGCGGGGCAGCTCCTGAAACGGGCGGCCGGCGAGAGCGCGCCATGAAGATCGTCGTGCTGGGTGGCGGGCCGGCCGGGCTCTACTTCGCGATCCAGATGAAGAAGGCCGATCCCTCCCACGACGTCACGGTGATCGAGCGGAACCCCCTCGATGCCACGTTCGGGTTCGGCGTCGTCTTCTCCGACGCCACCCAGGACAACCTGGCCGACGCGGATCGCGAGACTTACGAAGAGATGGCGCGGCGATTCCATCATTGGGACGACATCGACGTCCACTTCAACGGCACCGTCGTCACCTCGACCGGCCATGGCTTCAGCGGCCTGTCGCGGCGGGCATTGCTCGCGATCCTCGCCCGCCGCGCCGAGGCGGTCGGGGTGTGCGTCGAGGTCGGCACCGAGGCCGCGGACGTCCGTCCCTACTTGGGAGCTGACGTCGTGGTCGCGGCCGACGGGTTCAACAGCGTGGCGCGCCGGCAGTTCGCCCACCAGTTCAAGCCGACGGTCGACTGGCGCCCCAACCGCTACGTGTGGCTCGGCACGACCCGCCCCTTCCCCGCGTTCACATTCTACTTCAAGCGCGATCGCCACGGCCTGTGGCGCGTCCACGCGTACCAGTACGAGCCTGGGTGCTCGACCTTCATCATGGAGGCTACGGAAGCCACCTGGCGGGCGGCGGGGATGGACCGCGCCGACGAGGACGCAACGCTCGCCTTCTGCGAGGCCTTATTCCAGGAGGAGCTCGAGGGTCACCGACTCCTCAAGAACCGCTCCCTGTGGCGCAACTTCGGCACCGTGCGGAACGAACGGTGGCACCATGAGAACGTCGTGCTCCTGGGCGACGCGGCCCACACCGCCCACTTTTCCGTGGGATCGGGCACGAAGCTCGCCATGGAGGACGCCGTCGCCCTCGGCCGGGCGCTCCAGCGCACGCCTCGGGGGGACGTCCCCGCCGCGCTCGCAGCGTACGAGGCGGAGCGGCGCCCCGCGGTGGAGAGCTTGCAGCGCGCCGCGCAGGTCAGTCTGCAATGGTTCGAGGACGCCGAGCGCTATATGGACCTCGCGCCCGTTCAGTTCGCCTTCAACTTGCTGACCCGAAGCCTTCGGATCACCCACGACAACCTGAAGCTCCGTGATCCCAGCTTCGTCGAAGGGGTGGACCGCTGGTTCGCGGCGCGGACGGCCGAGCAGAGCGGGAGGGACATGCTTCTGAACCCGCCCCCGCCGCCCCTATTCACCCCGTTCCGGCTGCGGGACTTGCTGCTCGCGAACCGCGTGGTCGTTTCCCCAATGTGCCAATACTGCGCCGAGGACGGCACGCCCAATGACTGGCACCTGGTGCACCTGGGCGGCCGCGCGCTGGGGGGCGCGGGCCTGGTGTTCACGGAAATGACCGACGTCTCGCGGGAAGGTCGGATCTCCCCAGGGTGCACCGGCATGTACAAGCCCTCGCACATTCCGGCTTGGAAACGGATCGCAGACTTCGTGCACACCCACAGCTACGCGAAGATCGGGCTGCAACTCGGCCACGCGGGGCGCAAGGGCTCGACCCGCCTCGCCTGGGACGGAATGGACGAGCCGCTCCCGGAAGGCAACTGGCCCATTATCGCCGCCTCACCCGTCCCCTATTTCCCCTACAGCCAAACGCCCCGAGCGATGGACCGGCGGGACATGGACGTGGTGCGCGAGGAGTTCGTGCGGGCGGCGCAGATGGCGGAGGCGGCGGGCTTCGACATCCTCGAGATTCACTTCGCGCACGGCTATCTCCTGGCGAGCTTCATCTCACCGCTCACGAATCGCCGGATCGACGAGTACGGCGGCTCCCTCGCGAACCGGATGCGGTTTCCCCTTGAGGTGTTCGATGCCGTGCGCACCGTATGGCCTCAGCACAAGCCGATCGCCGTGCGCGTCTCGGCTGTGGACTGGGCACCGGGCGGCACCGAGCCCGCCGATGCCGTGGAGATCGGTAGGCTCCTCAAGGCGCACGGCTGCGACATCATCGATGTCTCGGCCGGCCAGACGGTGCCCGACGCGAAGCCGGTCTACGGGCGCCAGTTCCAGACGCCCTTCGCGGACCGCATCCGCCACGAGGCCGATATTCCGACCATGGCGGTGGGGAACATCTCTTCCTTCACCGACGTGAACACAATCCTCGCCGCGGGGCGCGCCGATCTCTGCGTCCTGGCGCGTGCGCATCTGTGGGACCCGTACTGGACGCGCCATGCCGCCCACGAGCTGGGCTATCAGCTACCGTGGCCGCCCCAGTACTCGACGCTCGACAACTACAAGCCGCGGTTCACGTGAGGCGCTCTCCGATGCCGGTGAGCTATGCCAGCTACCTGAAGCTCGACGAGTTGTTGTCCTTGCAGCAGCCGCGCTCCGCAGGCCCGGAGCACGACGAGATGCTCTTTATCGTCATCCACCAGGTGTACGAGCTTTGGTTCAAGGAGATGCTCCACGAGCTCGGCTATCTCGACACGCTGCTGCGCGACAACGAGACGCCCCGGGCCCTGCACACCCTGAAGCGGATCCTCACCGTGCTCAAGGTGATGGTGGCACAGATCGACGTCCTGGAGACCATGACGCCGCTCGAATTCGTGTCGTTCCGAGATCGCCTCGAGTCCGGGAGCGGCTTCCAGTCGTTCCAGTTCCGCGAGCTCGAGTTCGTCCTCGGCATGAAGAACCCTGCGGCGATTGGGCGCTATCCCGAGGGGAGCGAGCCCCGACGACGGCTCGAGGCCCGGTTTCGCCAGCCCACGTTGTGGGATGCCTTTCTCGCATACCTTGCGAAGAACAAGTACGCTGTGCCGGCGTCGCTGCTCCGTCGGGACGTGACGCGGTCCCCGGAGCCGTCGCGCGAGGTGCAGGGGATCCTGATCACGGTCTACCGGACGAACCGCGGCGTCTCGTCCGTATGCGAGCGTTTGGTGGATCTGGACGAAGGCGTCATGGAGTGGCGCTACCGACACGTGAAGATGGTGCAGCGCACCATCGGCACGAAGCTGGGCACGGGAGGGACCGCGGGGGCCGAGTACCTCGCGACAACGCTCAACAACCCTGCCTTTCCCGATCTCTGGGCGATCCGCACGGAGCTGTGACCGGGTGGTGAAGCCGGAGGCGCTGTACGCGAGCCCGAACGCGCTCGCGCCGCACTACCGCCGCTTCCGCGTCGCGGAGCGATTACTGCTGACGGGCCACTCTCATCAGGCCTGGCCCGACGTGGGCTTCGAGGCCCAGCAGCGTGCCTGGCTCGATGCCGCCGAGCACGTGGACGACAAGTGGGAACGCGCGTTCGCCACGGCCGACCGGGTGCGACGCGGGTTCGCGCGGCTCCTCGACGACGCGGATGGGGCGATCGCCCTGGGCGCTAACACCCACGAGCTGGTCGTCCGATGGCTCTCTGCACTGCCCCTGCGACACCGACCCCGTCTCGTCACGACTACGGGCGAGTTTCACACGATCCGCCGCCAGCTCGACCGCTTGGCCGAGGAAGGGATCCCCGTGGTGAAGGTACCGGCGCTCCCGGCGGCCACGCTCGCCGAGCGACTCGCCCAGGCCGTCGATGACCGCACTGCGGCGGTGCTCGTCTCGGCCGTCCTGTACGAGAACGCCCACGTCGTGCCCAACCTCGCCCATGTGCTCGAGGCGTGCCGCCGAGTGGGTGCGGAGCTGCTGGTGGATGCCTACCACGCGCTCAACGTCATGCCCTTCTCGCTCCGGACAGGCGGGCTCGCAGCAGCGTTCGTGGTCGGCGGCGGCTATAAGTACTGTCAGTTGGGCGAGGGCAACTGCTTTTTGCGGATCCCCCCGGAGTGCACGCTACGCCCGGTGATCACCGGTTGGTTCGGCGAGTTCGAGACGCTCACCGCCGGCGGCGCGACCGGTCCAGTCACCTATGGTCCGGGTCCGGCGCGGTTCGCCGGCGCCACGTACGATCCGACGAGCCACTACCGCGCGGCGCGCGTGTTCGACTTCTTCGAAGAACAGGACCTCACGCCGGCGTTGCTGCGGCAGGTGAGCCAGCACCAAGTGAGGCTGCTTGCAGGCCTGTGCGACGGGCTCGACGCTGATCCCCGACTGATCACGCGCGAGCGCGCCGTGACCATCCCGGAACTCGGCGCCTTCCTCGCACTCCAGTCACCCCGGGCCGAAGAGCTGTGTCGCCGACTCCGGGACCGCGGCGTGGTGGCCGACTACCGGCGGGACGTCCTGCGTCTCGGGCCGGCCCCTTATCTGTCGGACGCCCAACTCAGGGCCGCCATGGAGGCGCTGCGAAGCGTGATCAGGGAGCTCCCGGCGACCTAGCGCTTGTCACGGAAGAACTCCTCCAGCAACCGGCCGCAGGCGTCGGCGTCGACTCCACCGACCACTTCCACGCGATGGTTCAAGCGGGCGTGGCGCAGCAGGTCGCCGACCGAGCCCGCCATTCCGGCCTTGGGGTCGTAGGCCCCAAACACCACCCGCCCCACTTTCGCCAGCACGACGGCCCCCGCGCACTGCGCGCACGGCTCGAGCGTCACGTACAGGGTGCAGTCGGTGAGACGGTCGGTCGCGAGGGCCCGGAGCGCTTGCTGGATCGCCAGCAGCTCGGCGTGGGCCGTGGGGTCGCGGCGGGCGACCGACTCGTTGTGGGCTCGCGCGACGCCCACGCCGTCCCGAAACACCGCGGCGCCCACCGGGACTTCCCCGGCGGACGCCGCGCGACGGGCCTCCTCGAGCGCCACCGCCATGCCCGCAAGGTCGGCGGCCGACGGCTTAGGCACGCACCGGCTCGGGGGCCGCCGCGGGGACGCGCTGGAACGTCAGGTGGGTCCCGTCCTTGGCCCGCTCGACCCGAACTCTGTCCCCCTCGGCGTACTGGCCTTCGAGCACGGCGAGCGCGAGCGGGTTCTGGACCAGCCGCTGGATGGCGCGCTTCAACGGCCGCGCCCCGTACACCGGGTCGTACCCGTCGGCGACGATCAGCTGCTTCGCGGCCGGCGTCACGTCCAAGCCGAGCTTGCGATCAGCCATGAGCTGCGCGAACCGTGCAATCTGCAGGTCCACGATCTTCCCGATGTCGTCGCTCGAAAGCGGCCGGAAAATGATCGTATCGTCCACTCGGTTCAGGAACTCGGGGCGGAACGTCTGGCGCAGCAGCTCGAGCACCTTGGTCTCCACCTGCTCCCAGTTCTCGGTGCCCATCTCGAGGATGTACGGCGACCCGATGTTCGACGTCATGATGAGCACGGTGTTCCGGAAATCGACCGTGCGACCCTGGGAGTCGGTGAGGCGCCCGTCGTCGAGGATCTGCAGCAGCACGTTGAAGACATCGGGGTGCGCCTTCTCGATCTCGTCGAACAGCACCACGGCGTACGGCCGACGGCGGATCGCCTCCGTCAGCTGGCCGCCCTCCTCGTAGCCGACGTAGCCGGGAGGCGCGCCGATCATCCGCGCCACCGCGTGCTTTTCCATGTACTCCGACATGTCGAGCCGCACCAGGGCCTTCTCGTCGTCGAACAGGAACTCGGCGAGGGCGCGCGCGGTCTCGGTCTTGCCCACGCCGGTGGGGCCGAGGAAGATGAACGAGCCGGTGGGCCGGTTCGGATCCTGGAGCCCCGCGCGGGCGCGGCGCACGGCGTTCGACACCGCGGCCAGCGCTTCGGGCTGGCCGATGACGCGCCGCCCCAGCTCCGCCTCGAGCCGTGTGAGCCGCTCGCGCTCCGACTCGAGCATCCGGGAGACCGGAATCCCCGTCCACTTGGCCACGATCTCGGCGATGTCCTCGGCGTCCACTTCTTCCTTCAAGTACTTGCCCTTCTTCTGCACGTCGGCGAGGCGCTTTTCGGTCTCGCCGATCTCCCGCTCGATGGTGGGGATCTTGCCGTAGGTGATCTCGGCCGCGCGCTGCAGGTCGCCGCGGCGGGTCGCCTGGTCGGCTTCGGTGCGCAGCTGCTCGAGCTGCGCCTTCTTGGCCTGCAGCCCGCCGATCGTCTCCTTCTCGGCCTGCCACTGCGCCTTCATCACTTTGGACCGCTCGCGCAGCTCGGCCAGCTCTTCCTCGACGCGCGCGCGCCGCTCCTTCGACGCCTTGTCCTTCTCCTTGGCGAGCGCCGCCAGCTCGATCTCGTGCTGCACGATCTTGCGCTCCACCTCGTCGATCTCCTGCGGCAGCGAGTCGATCTCGATCCGCAGCCGGCTCGCAGCCTCGTCCACCAGATCGATCGCCTTGTCGGGGAGGAACCGGTCGCCGATGTAGCGGTGCGACAGGGTCGCGGCCGCGACGAGCGCGTTATCCGTGATCCGGACTCCGTGGTGCACTTCATACCGCTCCTTGAGACCACGGAGAATGGCGATCGTGTCTTCGACCGAAGGCTCGCCCACGTACACGGGCTGGAAGCGCCGTTCCAGCGCCGCGTCCTTCTCGATGTGCTTGCGGTACTCGTCCAGCGTCGTCGCACCCACGACGTGCAGCTCGCCCCGCGCCAGCGCCGGCTTGAGCATGTTGGAGGCGTCCACCGCCCCCTCCGCCGCGCCCGCGCCCACCAGCGTGTGCAGCTCGTCGATGAAGACGATGTACCTCCCCTCGGCGCCCACGATCTCCTTCAGGACGGCCTTGAGACGCTCCTCGAACTCGCCGCGGTACTTCGTGCCGGCGATCAAGGCGCCCAGATCGAGCGCGACCAAGTGCTTGTTCCTGAGCGAATCGGGCACGTCGCCGTTGACGATCCGCTGCGCCAGCCCTTCCACGATCGCCGTCTTGCCGACGCCGGGCTCGCCGATCAGCACCGGGTTGTTCTTGGTGCGTCGTGACAGCACCTGCATCACGCGACGGATCTCCTCGTCCCGGCCGATCACCGGGTCGAGTTTCCCCTTGCGTGCCTGCTCCGTGAGATCGCGGGTGAACCGCTCGAGCGCCTGGTACTTCTGCTCGGGCTCCTGGTCGGTCACGCGCTGCGAGCCGCGCACTCCCTGCAGCGCCGCCATGATGTCGCTGCGGTCCACGCCGGCGGCGGAGAGCAGCTGCTTCGCGGTGGTCCCCTTCTCCTCGAGCAGCGCGAGCAGCATGTGCTCCGTCGACACGTAGGCGTCGCCCAGCGCTTTGGCTTCCTCATCGCCGCGGTCGAGCGCCCGGGAGAGTTCGCGCGCCAGCGTGGGCTCGGCGGCGGTCCCGGACTGTTTCGGGAAGCGAGCGAGCTCCCGCTCGGTCTCGGCCTTGAGCTGGGTGACGTTGAGCCCCGCTTTCTGGAGCAGGGGGACGACGATGCCGTCGTCCTGCGCCAACAGGGCGGCGAAGAGATGAGCGTCGTTGACGACGGGGTTGCCCCGCGCGCGGGCCAGCACCCCCGCCTGCTGCAGGGCCTCGGCGGCCTTCACGGTTAAGCGTTCTGGTCCGATCATAGCGCCGGCTCCCCGGGGCAACGTCTGTGCCGGAGAAAAATGCCGATTTGGCAGGAGGAAAGTCAAAAGGAAGAGGGCGGGAGGCCTGCTCCCGCCCTCATTGTCAGCCGCGTCGCCTCCGTTCAGCAGCCGAGCACGGCGCGGATCCGCTCCGCCTCGGCGATCAACAGGGTCGCGTCGGCTGTCGCTATCTTCTTCCCTGCCTGCGCTTGCGTCTCATTGATGAAGTCCTGCAGCTTCGTGCACGCAGTGACTACGTCAGCGGCATTCGCCGCAGCGAGTGCCGCGTCGAGCTTCGCCGTGAGGCTCGTGGCGATTCCCTGGGCCAGGCCGAGGGTGGCCACAGTGCTCTCAAGGTTGACGATCTGAGCCGGCGCACCGAGCACCGTGACGTCGAACCCTGCGCTCGCCTGATTGCCGCTCGGGTCGGTCGCGATACACGTGACGCCAGTCGTCCCGATCGCGAAGCCGCTTCCCGACGTCGGGCTGCAAGTCAAGCTGGCGACGGCGACATTGTCGCTCGCGCTCACGACGTAGGACACGACCGCACCGCTCGGGCTCGTGGCGTTCACCGTGAAGTCCGCGGGCACGGTAAGGGCAGGCGGCTCCTGGTCCGGCCCCAGCATATAGCGCCACGCATCGCGCAGCTGCGGCTTGCCTTCCGGGTAGTCGAGGGTCGGCGCGTCAAGCGGTGTGAACTGGTCAGTCGCGACGCTCCCGTGCGCGTTCACATACGGGTTCAGATCTGTTCCGACGCGCGTCCGCCGGTTGGTGAGGAGCATGTGCGTGCCCCCGTAGGGAGGCGCGCTCGCGGTATCGAACACAGCTTCACCGAGCATTTCCAGCGCCCGCCAACTGGCCAGCGTGAGCGCGCTCAGGGGATCCCGCTTGTGCACCAGTCCGTAGTAGCGGTCGGCAGGCGTCGCGCCCAGGGCGACCCACTCGGGCGGCTGGCCGGCGGTGTTGGAATCGCGCGGTGCCGCAAACAGGGTGACGCGGTCGACGCGGTGGAACTTCGCCAGCATCGCCGCCTCGGAGCCCCCGAACGATAAGCCGCTGATCACGATCTGCGACCAGTTCGGCTCGCCGTTATTCAGGAACTGGGACCACCCTTCCTCGGGGTACCACACGTCCAGGGAATCGAGGAGCTTCGTCAGGCGGCTGTCGATGCTGTTCGCCTCGCTGATGTCGAATCCCTGCTGAACCACCGCTGGTATGGAGGAACTGCGGTCGCCGCCATCGATGACGTCCAGACGCACGGCCTGTTCGCAGTCCGGATCCCC
>Ga0099827_10001636_pt1 | contig 11834 bp, 10 predicted proteins | sample CZO8metaG_FD_79339 | JGI IMG/M metagenome (GOLD analysis project Ga0099827, IMG submission 79339) | Vadose zone soil microbial communities from the Eel River Critical Zone Observatory, Northern California, USA - CZOApr15con1.8 metaG | ecosystem: Environmental > Terrestrial > Soil > Vadose zone ...
ATGTCGAAGCCCACTCCGTTGTCCTTCACAAAGACGCGCGACTCGCCGTTAACCGTCTCCCGTCCGACCGTGATGCGGGGCGAGGTCTTGTTGGCGGTGAACTTCCAGGCGTTGCTGACCAGGTTCGTCACCAGGATCCGCGCCAGCCGCCTGTCGCCGTTGGCGACGATCCCGGACGCGATATTCACCTCGATGGTGCGCTCCGGATTGTCCGCCCTCAGCAGATCAGCCGCCTCGTTGGCGAGCACGCTGATGTCAACCTCCTCGCGGCGGATCTCGCCGCTCGTCAGGCGAAATAGCATCTGCAGGCCGTCGAATACCGATGCCATGCGCTTGCTTGCGTCTTGCATGCTCTCGAGGTTTTCCCTCGCGGCATTGTCAAGCTGCCCCGCGTAGTTCTCGAGCATCGTCTCGCTCAAGGCGTCCAACGTGGCAAGCGGACCGCGCAGGTCGTGTGAGACGGAGTAGCTGAAAGCTTCCAGCTCCCTCTTGATGGCCGTCAGCGCGATCGTGCGTTCCTCGACGAGCGTCTCGAGCTGAGTCCGGTAACGGCGCAGACGCCGGGTCTCGCCCTCGAGGCGCTGGTTGGCTTCGATGACGTCGTTGATGGCGGCGGCAACCTTGCCGGGGGAACCCGGCCAGTCGGTCGGCATGCGAACGGAAAAGTCGCCGTGCTGCGCCGCCGCGAGGACCCGGAGCGTGACCCCGTCGTCGATCGATGCCGCTCCGTTCATCTGATTGCCATCGCTCTTGGCCGCTGTCCTCGCCGGCATCCGTCCCTTCCTTCGTTCGTTACTTACTCGCGTAGCAGTTTCGGGCTGCCCTCAAAGGCTGAGCGGCAACCAGAATTCGACCTTGGTGCCCCTGCCGGGCTCGCTTGCGACACGGCACCAGCCGCCGGCAAGCTGCGCGCGCTGTCTCAAAGCCACAAGACCGATGTGGCCCGGCGCCCGTTCGGCTTCCGCCACGACAAAACCGGCTCCGTCGTCACCGATGTCGACGCGGATTCCTCCGTCTACCAATTCCGCCGCCACCGCCCGTCCGGCGATGTTCTCTTCGAGAGCATCGCCGCGGCCGCGGGCCGAGCGGGGGTCGCGATCGTGCTCAGCGGGATGGGCGCTGACGGTGCGGCCGGCGCCGCCGCCGTACGCGGCCGCGGCGGGCTTGCGATCGCACAGGACAAGGAGTCGTCAGCGGTATACGGGATGCCGAAGGCCGCGATCGATCGCGGGGTCGATGCCGTATTGTCACCCGCCGAGATCGCCAATTACCTGCTCGGGCTCAGCCACGAGCCGTTTCCGGTGCTGCGGTGAGCAGTGATTTCGTCGCCGAGATCATGGAACTCGTGCGGCGGGAAACCGGGATAGCCCTGCCGGCCGGGCGGCAGGCCGCCCTCATCGCCGCCGTGGATCGCGCCGCGCGGGGACTCAGCCCGGATGCCTTCCTCCGCGCGGCTTCGGATCCGCTGCGGGGCCGTGGCCTCCTGGACCTGCTGATCGACGAGGTGACGGTGCAGGAGACGACTTTCGTCCGGGACCGGGGCCAGCTCGACACGATCCCGTGGCACGGCCTCCTGCTGGCCGCCCGTGCACTCGGTTCCTGGACCATCCGGGTGTGGAGCGCGGCGTGCGCGAGCGGGGAAGAGGCCTACACGCTGGCGCTGCTAGCGGACCAGGCGTTTGCCCAGGAACAGCCCCCGGTCGATGTGCTGGGAACGGACATCTCGGCCGCTGCTATCGAGACCGCGGCCGCAGGCCGGTACCGTGACCGGGCAGTGCGCTCGCTGGCGCCGGCCCTGCGTGATCGCTATCTCGACCGGCAGGCGGACGGCACTTACCTCGTCGGCCAGCGCCTGCGCAAGCTGGTCCGCTTCGGGCGCCACAACCTCGCCAGCGGTCCCTTCCCGCCGCCCGGTGAAGCTTGCTTCGACCTCGTCGCCTGCAGGAATGTCCTCATCTACTTCGACCAGCCGATTGTCGGGAGGGTGATCGAGTCGCTGGAACGCTCGCTAAGCCCTGGCGGCATGCTCATCCTTGGCGCCGCGGACGCCCTGCAGCGGACAACCACGCGGCCCGCCGACCGGGCGGGCCGGCCGCCGGACCCGGACATGGCACGGCCGGGCGGGCGCTCGCTGCGCCGCCCGCTCGGCCGCCAGCCGCGCCGATCGCGCGAGGAGCGGCTGGCCGCGGCCCTGGATGCGGCGGGCAAGGGTAACCGTGACGCCGCCATGGCGCAGGTCGCCTCGCTACTCGCGGACGACCCGCTCGATGCCGACGCGCACTTCGTCCAGGGGCTCGTCACGCTCGAAGCAGGCGAGCCTGCCAGGGCCGCGGCCGCGCTCCGGAGCGCTCTCTACGCCGACGCGGCGTTCTCGCTCGCGGCGTTCACGCTAGGCCGCGCCTACGACGAGATGGGCGACGGGCCGGCCGCGCGGCGTGCCTACGAGCGGGTGCTGCGGACCCTCGACCCAGACGATCACCGGCACGAGCCTATCCTCCAGCAGATCGATATCGGCGATATCGCCGCAGCATGCCGGGCGCGGCTTGGCGGGCGAACATGAAGATCCAGCGTCTCCGGGAGCGGACACATGACTGACAGTGCGCAAGGCGGCCCACCGGGCCGGATTCTGCTGATCGAGGATGACCCCGTGGCCGCCCACTTCACGATGCACGTGCTGGGCAAGCGCGGCGGATTCGATGTCAGGCACACGCCCGACCCGGCCGTCGCGCTGCGGCTAGCCGCTGCGGAGACCTGGGACCTGGTGCTGACTGACATGGAGCTGCCTGGCATGACCTGCCGGGAACTGCTGGCAGCCCTGCGCAAGCTCGCCCCGGCGCTGCCGGTCGCCGTCATCACCGCGCACGAGCCCTCCGATGCGGGGCTGCAGGCGCTACGGAACGAGGCTGACGAGTTCCTGCAGAAGCCGGTCCGGCCTGATCAGCTCCTCGCCACCGTCACGTCTCTGGTCGTTGAGGGCCGAGCGGCGCGAGATGCCGGGAAACCGCGCGCACCCTAGGGATCCCGTCCCTGCCATGTTGTCACGCACGCCTCGTTTCCGGAACCAGGTCGCCGGGCCCTGCGATCCCAGCGCAGCGGGCCTACCGAAGTGGCCGGCCCGGAATGCCGCCTGCCCGCCGGGATGGGCTAGATCGGCGGAACATAGCCGCTGATCCAGTGCACCTGGAGCCAGCTCATGGCGGCCGACCAGGTACCGGTTACCTCAAGCAGGCCCACGACCACCAGCATCCCGCCGCCGATCCTGGTGATCAGGCGCGCATGTCGCCGTGCCCACCCGAAGGCCACGGTGCCACGCTGCACGGTGACCGCCATGATGAGGAGCGGCACGCCGAGGCCGAGGCTGTAGACGAATGCGAGGAATGCGCCCCGGGCGGCGGTGCCGGACGTGAACCCCAGGGCGAGCACGACCTGCAGGGTGGGGCCTATGCACGGCGTCCAGCCCAGCCCGAACAGCACGCCGAGCAGCGGTGCCCCGGCCAGACCTGCACGCGGCCGGATGGATGGCTTCACGATCCGGCCGGCGATGGCCAGCCTGTCGAAGACACCTGCGAACAGCAGCCCGAGCAGGATGGTCACAGCCCCGAGGATCTGGGTCACCACCTGCTGATGCGTCCGCAGCGCCGAGCCAAGCATCCCGAACGCGCCGCCGTAGACGGCGAACAGGGCCGAGAACCCGAGCACGAAGAGTGCAGCGCCGAGCACCGTCCGTCCCCGCTTGGGAGGCTGGCGGGCAGTCACTCTGGTGGCCGTCGCGACCAGGCTGGCGGTGGCCGCACCAGCGGCGCCCGGGCCGCCTGGCGCAGCGCCGCGGCCGGCCTGCCCGGCGTCCTCCCCGTTCTCCGGCGCCCTGTTCTCCGGGGCCCCGTTCTCCGGCGCGCCGTCGGCAGCGGAGACCCGGTCTACTTCTGCACCGGACATGCCGGTCACATAGGCAAGGTAGCCGGGCATCAGCGGCAGGCAGCACGGGGAGACAAAGGTGATCGCCCCGGCGGCTGCGGCGATCGGGATTGCCAAGATCAGCGGCCCGGTCGCTACGACGCTCCCGAAGCTCACGATCCTCCCCACGATCAAGGACGACGACGTGCAAGCCTATCGGCGGGACAGACCGCCCGACAACCTCGGCGGAGACGGCGGGTATGTCACCAGCCTGCGGCCGTGGCCGTGGTCCGCTCCGGTATGTCCTCGCCCGGCTCCTGCGCGGCCTCGCCCGGACATCCTCGCAGGCGCTTGACTGCTGGCCGGCCGGTCAGTCTCGGGTCGCGGCCTGCAGGCTCTCGCGCAGCGTCTTGGTCAGCTGATGACCGGGCTCGAGCACCCGCTCGCAGTCGGCCAGGGTGCGCTCGAAGACGGCGATGGCGTCGGTCTGCCGCCGGGCGGCGTAGTACGCGTGGGCGAGATTGCAGCGGGACGTCAGCGTGTCCTCGTGATGCGGCCCGCGGACGCGCTCGCAGTCGGCGACAGTGCGCTCGTACAGCGTGATGGCGTCCACGATGCGCCCCGCCGAGTGGTAGACGGCGGCGAGGTTGCCGCGGGCCGTCACGGTGTCCGGGTGATCCGGGCCCTGCACCCGCTCGCGGTCGGCGAGAGTGCGCTCGTACAGCGTGATGGCGTCCTTTGGCCGCCGCGCCGTGTGGTAGGCGGCGGCCAGGTTGCCGCGCGAGGTGAGGGTGTCCAGGTGGTCGGGCCCGAGTATCCGCTCGCGGTCGGCAGCGGTGCGTTTGTAGAGCGGGATGGCGTCTTTCAGCTTCCCCGCTGACCGGTACGCGTACGCGAGGTTGCCGCGCGAGGTGAGGGTGTCCGGGTGGTCGGGGCCGAGCACGCGCTCGCGGTCAGCGAGAGTGCGGACGTACAGCGGCACGGCCTCTTTCAGCCGCCCGGCCGCGTGGCAGGCGGCGGCGAGGTTCGCCCGCGACGCGAGCGTGTCCGGGTGATCGGGCCCGAGGACCCGTTCCCGGTCGGCAAGGGTGCGCTGGAACATGGCGAGCGCATCCTCAAGCCGTCCGGCGGAACTGTATGCGAAGGCCAGGTGGCCGCGCGCGGACAGCGTGTCCGGATGATCAGGCCCGAGAACCCACTCAAGGCCAGCAAGGGTCTGCTCGTACAGCGGGACGGCGTCGGCCAGCCGCCCGGCGGCCAGGTAGGCGCGGGCCAGGTCGCCACGGCAGGTCAGGGTGTCGGGATGCCCGGGGCCAAGCAGGCGCTCGCGTTCCTCAAGGCAGCGGCGGTGCGCGCTGATCGCCTCGTCCCGCCGTCCCGCCTTGCCGTATGCGGCGGCAAGCTGGTCGCGCGCGGTCAGCGCCGCTGCGTGACCGGGGCCGAGCACGCGGTCGATGGCGTCGATCATCCGCTGCCAGTAGCCGATGGCCAGCTCGGGGAGTCCCGCGTTGTCCAGGCTGCGGCCTGCCCGGAAGAGCACCGGCGGGCTTTCGGGTGCCAGTAGCAGATCGCCGGTGCAGCGGTGCAGGCTAGCCGTGTTATCGCGGAGCGCCTGGGCCAGCATGGGGTGCGCGTCGTGCGCGGGCCAGGTCTGGAACAGCGCCTCAGCGGCGGCCTGGGCGGCCTGCCTGAGCACCGCCGCCGGCAGCATCCCGCGGACGGTGGCCTGGACCAGGGGGTGCACCCGCACGGTGCGTTCCGCGCTGGCGGGATCGATGGTCACCAGGCCGAGCCGGGCGAGGTTGTGCAGGGCGCTGCGAGCGGGCTGCCCATCGGCGGCGGTGCCACTGCCGGGGCGGCTGGTGATGAAATCGCATCCCGGTTTGCTCGTCAGGACCGCTCCAGGGATGCCGTTAGGGTCCAGCAATGCGGTCAGCGCCAGCGCGGGCCTGGCCAGGCCCGCCGGGGGAATCTGGTCGGCGTAGTCCAGGGACAGCGACCAGGTGACCGCGGTGATAGCCGAGTAACTGCCTGCCGCCGGGCCGGCCAGACGGCGCTTCCGTTCGGCGAACCGGGTCCGGTAATCCCGGCAGTCCAGTCCGCAGTCAGCCATCAGGGCGGTGGCCTGCGCAAGCGCCAGCGGCAGGCAGCGGAGATCCTCGGCCAGGTCGAGCGCTTCGATCCGCTGGTCCGGGTTGTCGTAGAGGCTCGCGGTCAGGTGGTTGAGCGCCTCGCGGCGGGAGAAAACCCCGATCTGGGCGATCCTGCGGCCCTCGCCCCGCATCGCCGCGTCATCCCGCCGGGTGGTGACGATCACCCGCCCGGCGGGCCCTTGCGGCCACAGGCCCTCCAGGTCGGCGGGATCAGCCAGATCGTCAAGGACGACGAGCCACGGCCGGCTGGTATCGCTCAGCCAGGCCAGGAACCGGACGGCGTCCGCACCGGGCTCGGTGCCGACCACGGCACCGCCGACCTCGCGGAACGCCTGCGCATAGCCGGCAATGACGGCGCCCCGGCCGGTTGCGGTCAGCCAGACAAGCAGTTCTACCGCGCGAGCCTGCCAGAGTGAGTGAGCCAGCGCCGCCGCGAGCTGGGTTTTGCCGGTGCCGCCCATCGCCGCCAGCGGATCCGGGTTCGCGGCGTCCGGTGCCGGGTTCAGCACCGTTACCTCGCCGGGACTGAAGCTGCTGGCCACGCCGTGGCCGGTTTCCGGCCGAGGGCTGAAAGATCCGGCCAGCGGCGGGACGACTCCTAACCGGACCGGCCAGCGCACCTTCGCCGCTGGCCCGACGGCAGTCTTCTTGCCGATGACCTGACTATTCATCTCTCGTGACCACCCGCCCGCCCCGCGCCGCGTGCCGGACCTCGGTTGGCCCGCCGGCGCCATGCGCGACTTTTGCGACGACATTTCCGAGTTTAGACGGGATGGCGTGTGCAATCCCCGCGCACGAGAGATCTTGTACCGATGGCAACGGAATGAATCACCAGGCTCGCCCGGCACCATCCGTCCCCAGCGCCCCGATCTCATGATCCCGGGGACTTCCCGGGGTTTCCGGCCCCAAGACCGGACCGTGATCGTGCGGCAACCCGGTGTCTGCGGGCGCTGATCATGAAGCCGCCCGCGCCGCGGCCGGCACGCGATCGTTGACGCACCTGCTGATCAGGAATAGTGTCCGGCTGCCTGCGAATCGCAAAGGGGTGGCGATGCTGAATTTCGGTGTGACCTTCATGGCCGATCCGCCGGTCTCGGATGTAGTGGCCAAGGCGGTGCTCGCCGAGCAGAGCGGCTTCAGCAACGTCTGGCTATGGGACAGCCACGTCCTCTGGCAGGAGATCTACCCGATCTTCACCCTGATCGCGGCGCAGACCACGAGCATCCACATCGGCCCGTGCGTGACGAACCCGGTGACCAGGGACCCGACGGTGACGGCGTCGGCGATGGCGACGCTTAACGAGATCTCCGGCGGCCGGATGGAGATGGGGATCGGCCGGGGTGACTCGGCGCAGCGGGTGCTCGGCCGCAAGCCGGTGCCGGTGACCGCCCTTGAGCACGCGTGCGCGCAGATCCGCGAGCTAGCCGAGGGACGCGAGATCGACCTGGCCGGCACGCCGGTCAGGCTTCCGTGGTCGGCAGGCCACCGGCTGCCGGTCTGGGTCGCCGCCTACGGCCCGCTGGCGCTGCGCTGCGCGGGCCGCATCGCGGACGGCGTCATCCTCCAGCTCGCCGACCCTTTCATCATTGAGTGGGCGCTGCGCTACGTGCGCGAAGGCGCGCAGCAGGCCGGGCGGGACCCGGCGGCGATCCAGGTCATGGCCGCCGCGCCCGCGTACCTCTCCGATGACCTTCCGCATGCCCGCGACCAGGTGCGCTGGTTCCCCGCGCTGGTTTCCAACCACGTGGTTGACCTGGTCAAGCGCTACCACGACGCCGAGCTGCCTGGCGAGCTGACCGAGTACATCGCCGCCAGGGAGCGCTACGACTACGCCCACCACGGCCGGGCCGGGTCGGACAACGCGGAGTTCGTCACCGATGACGTGGTCGACCGGTTCTGCGTACTCGGTGCCCCAGAGCAGGTGCGGAGCAAGCTGACCCAGCTACGCGACCTGGGCGTGCACCAGTTCAACATCTACTCGATGGTGGACGACCCGCGGGCGCTGATCCGCGGCTTCGGCACCGAGATCATCCCGGCGCTCGGCGGCCTGCCGGCCGGACGGCCGGGGCCCGCTGGCGGACCGGCCGCAGGGGGCGCAGGCTAGGAACCGTTACCGAACGGGTACTGGCTCATCAGGCAGGGCAGGCGAGAGGAGCTTTCCGATGCGAACCGTCCGCGCGGCGCTGATCCAGGCACACGCCAACATGTCGAAGCAGCAGGCGGTGGACAAGCACGTCGCGATGATCGCCGACGCGGCCAGCCAGGGAGCGCAGGTCATAGGGCTGCAGGAAATCTTCCACGGGCCTTACTTCTGCGCCGAGCAGGACGCCAAGTGGTATGACACCGCGGAGCCGGAGAGCGGCCCGGTCGTCAGCAGGATGCGGGAGGTCGCCCGCGAGCACGGGGTCGTGCTGATCGTCCCGTGGTACGAGGAAGAGCAGCCCGGCGTCTATTACAACAGCGCCTGCGTGATCGAGCGCGACGGCTCGATCGTCGGCAAGTACCGCAAGACCCATATCCCGCATGTCGGGCCGTGCTTCTGGGAGAAGTTCTACTTCAAGCCGGGCAACCTGGGCTACCCGGTCTTCGATACCTCGGCCGGCCGGATCGGGCTGATCATCTGTTACGACCGGCATTTCCCCGAGGTCGCCCGCGAGCTCGGCATCAAGGGCGCCGAGATCGTCTTCAACCCGTCGGCCACCGTCGAGTCGCTGTCCCGCTACCTGTGGGAGCTAGAGCAGCCGGCCCATGCCGTCGCCAACGGCTTCTGGATAGCGGCCAGCAACCGGGTCGGCACCGAGCCGCCGCTGTCCACGCACAAGTTCTACGGCTCCTCCTACTTCTGCAGCCCGCGCGGCAAGATCATCGCCCAGGCGTCAGACACCGACGACGAGGTGCTGGTCGCCGACCTCGACCTGGACGAGATCCGGGAAGTGCGCAATACCTGGCAGTTCTTCCGCGACCGCAGGCCTGAGACTTACGGCGAGCTGGCGGCGCAGCTGCCATGACAACGCTGATCAGCAACGGGACGGTGGTCACCGGCACCGACATGTCCCGGGCCGACGTCCTCATCGACGGGGAGAAGATCCGTGCCATCGGCACCGGCTTCGGTCCGGCGGACACCGTCATCGACGCGACCGGCCGGTACGTCATGCCGGGCGGGATTGACGTGCACACCCACATGGAGCTTCCGTTCGGCGGCACGTTCGCCTCCGATGACTTCGCCACCGGGACGGCGGCGGCGGCCTGGGGCGGCACCACCACGATCGTGGACTTCGCCGTGCAGAGCTACGGTGAGAGCCTGTCGCAAGGGCTGGACCGGTGGCTGGCGAAGGCCGGCCCGAAATCGCACATCGACTACGGGCTGCACCTGATCGTGCGCGAGATCAACGAGCAGATCCTGCGCGAGATGGACGCGATGATCGACCGCGGCGTCCCGTCGTTCAAGCTGTTCATGGCCTACCCGGGTGTGTTCATGCTGGACGACGCCGCGATCTTCCGCGCGATGAGCCGCACCGCCGACAACGGCGGCCTGATCATGATGCACGCCGAGAACGGCGGCGCGATCGACGTGCTCGTCCAGCGTTACCTCGCCGAGGGCAAGACCGCGCCGGTCAATCACGGCCTTACCCGCCCGGCGTCGATGGAGGGCGAGGCAACCCACCGGGCGATCGCGCTGGCCGAACTGGCCGGCGTGCCCGTGTACATCGTTCACCTGAGCTCGAGGGAGGCACTCACCGCGGTGCGCGAGGGCCGCGACCGCGGCGTGCCCGCCTACGCCGAGACCTGCCCGCAGTACCTGTACCTGTCGCTCGATGACCTGGCCCGGCCGGGCTTCGAGGGCGCCAAGTTCGTCTGCTCGCCGCCGCTGCGGCCCGCCGACCATCAGGCGGACCTCTGGCGCGGCCTGGTGACCGACGATCTCCAGGTGGTCTCCACGGATCACTGCCCGTTCGACTACAAGGAGCAGAAGTCCCTCGGCGCGAACGATTTCTCCGCGATCCCGAACGGCCTGCCCGGCGTGGAGGACCGCTACACCCTGCTGTGGGACGGCGGCGTGGCGGCCGGGCACATCAGCCCGATGCGATTCGTCGAGCTGATCGCCACCGCCCCGGCCAGGATGTTCGGGCTGCACCCGCGAAAGGGCACGCTGGCGGCGGGCTCGGACGCCGACATCGTCGTGTTCAACCCCTCGGTGCGGCGGACGCTGTCGGCAGCCACGCATCACATGCGCGTCGACTACAGCTGCTATGAGGGCCGGTCCGTCTGCGGCATTCCCGAGATCGTGCTGCAGCGCGGCAACGTCCTGGTCCGCGACGGCCGCTTCCTCGGCAGCCAGGGCGCCGGCCGCTTCCTTGAGCGGAGCAGGTTCGGGCCGGGGCCGGGCGGCGGCCAGGGCGAGCGGTCCGCTGCGAGCGTCGGCTAGGCCCCGGGTAGTGGCTTCGGTGCGCGGCGGTTCCCGCGTCCTTGCCAGCCAGATTTTTAACGGGGCCGTCGGGGTACTCGTGATAGCTGCCCTGGTGGTGCAGTCGGTGCTGAATGTACGTACCGGCACGGTGCCGGTCGGCACCCGGTTCGTCCGCATGTTCAGCTTCTTCACGGTGCAGAGCAACGTACTTGTCGCCGTTGCCGCGTTCTCGCTGGCGCTGGCGCCGGCCAGGGACGGCCGCTTGTGGCGGGTGCTGCGGCTTGACGCGCTGGTCGGCATCAGCGTGACCGGCGTCGTCTACACCACCGTGCTGCGGACCCAGCACCCGCTGCACGGCTGGGCGATGGCCACGGACGCCGTCTTCCACTACGCCGTGCCGCTCGCGGTGGTGATCGGCTGGCTGGCGTTCGGCCCGCGGCCCCGCTGCGACGCGCGGACAGTCTGGTGGTCACTGGCCTGGCCGGTCGCGTGGCTGGGCTACACCTTGCTGCACGGCTCGGTGGCCGGCTGGTACCCCTACCCGTTCATCGACGTGACCAGGCACGGCTACGGCATCGTCGTGCTGAACGCGCTCGCAGTCACCGCCGTCCTCGCGGTGATGGCCGCCGTGTTCTGGCTCGGCGACGCCTATCTGCCCGGCGGCCGGCCGCGGCGGCCGGCTCGTTCGTTACCGGCTCGTTCGTTACGAGCTCGGTCGTTACGAGCTCAGCCACGGCCCGCCAGCCCGCTCGTCCTCGGCTTCGCCGCCGCGCCCGCGATCACCGCGCCCGCGATCGCCGACGAACAGGTTCAGCAGCCACCCGACGACGCCGACGATGATCGCTCCCCAGAAGGCCGCCCAGAACCCGGTGATGTGGAAGGGCAGGGATAGCTGGCCGGCCACCCAGCTGGTGAGCCAGAGCAGCAGCCCGTTGACCACGAGGCCGATCAGGCCGAGGGTCAGGACGTAGAAGAGGCAGCCGATGATCTTGATGATCGGCTTGAGCACCGCGTTCACGACGCCGAAGATCAGCGCCACCACGACCAGCGTGGCGGCCCTGGACAAGGTGCTGCCCGTCCGCAGCTGGATGCCGGAAACAACGGCGGTCGCGACGGCCAGCGCAACTGCCGTGATAAGCACGCGTATCAGCGCTTTCATGCGCTCATCCTGACACGTCCCCGCGCAGCCGCGAGCGGCTGGCCAGACCCGGGCCCGGGCCGGGCACCCAGCCGACCGGATGTCCCAGCCCGTCCGCCGCCGCGGGCTGACTAGCAGGCACTGACGGCAAGCAGCAGACGGCCGCGGATATGGACCGGCCGCGAGAAGGCCGGGTCACGCCGGGGCCGCGAGAAGGCCGGGTCACGCCGGGGCCGCGGGC
>Ga0099827_10001637_pt1 | contig 11828 bp, 11 predicted proteins | sample CZO8metaG_FD_79339 | JGI IMG/M metagenome (GOLD analysis project Ga0099827, IMG submission 79339) | Vadose zone soil microbial communities from the Eel River Critical Zone Observatory, Northern California, USA - CZOApr15con1.8 metaG | ecosystem: Environmental > Terrestrial > Soil > Vadose zone ...
ACATCAACTCGCCCGGCGGGATCGCGTATGCGGGGATGGCGATCTACGACGCGATGCAGTACGTGCGCCCGGACGTGCAGACCATCTGCACGGGGATGGGAATGTCGGCGGCGGCGATGATCCTCTGTGGCGGAACGCCGGGGAAGCGCTTCGTTCTCCCGAATGCGAAGGTCATGATCCATCAAGGCTCGGGCGGCTTTCGCGGCTCACCCGCGGACATCCAGATCGCCGCGAAGGAAATCCTGGAGATGACGCGGCGGATGGCGGAGATCATCGCGCGCCACACCGGCCAGCCGTTCGAGCAGGTGATGAAGGACATCGACCGCGACCGGTTCATGACACCGGACGAAGCGGTGGCGTACGGCCTCGTCGACGGTGTGATGCCGCCCGCGACCGCACGCTTCGCGGGTGCATCCTGATGGAGATTGGAGGGGCGATCCGTGAGACGGCCGACACGATCCTCGGCTGGCGCGCCTGGATCGTCACCGAGACGGCTTCTGGGCTGAGGCTCGGCTCGGTCCTGCACGAGCTCGTGTGGGCTCCCGACCAGCCTGCAGTAGCCGTGTGTCGCCGGCACGACGATCCGTTCGCCGAGCCGCTCCCGCCGCATCCAGTGCCGAGCCTCGCCTGCAACTGCGGCTTCCACGCAGCGCGCGACCCGGTCGACACCCTCTCGTACCTCCGAGGGCGTGACGACCCAGGCACTGTCTGCCGGATACTCGGCGAGGTTGCTCTCTGGGGCCACGTCGTCGAGACCGAGGGCGGCTGGCGTGCGTCGCACGCGTATCCCATGCGGCTCTACGTCCCCGATGCCGCGCTTGTGGAACGACTCGCGGCCTACGGCGTGTCCATAAGCTCCGCCGAGTGCGAGTCCGGTGGTGCGACGAGTTCAAAGGCGGGTTCGGCTGGATCGTCGACGAGTTCCTGGAGCGCTGCTCGCACGCGCTCGTCGTCGACGAGCGCGTCTGGCTGATCGACCCGGTCCTCGGAGCCGGCGTGGAGGAGAGGGTGCGCTCAGCCGGGACGCCCGCCGGCGTCATCCAGCTGCTCGATCGTCACAAACGCGACTGCGCCGAGCTCGCTCGGCGCTTTGGCGTGGAGCTCTATGTTGTCCCGAACGAGCCGGTTGCCGAAGCTCCTTTCGAGTTTTTGACCGTGCGTTGCGGGCGATGGTGGAATGAGGTGGCGCTCTGGTGGCCGGAGCGGCGTGTACTGGTCTGCGCGGACGCGCTCGGGACGTCGCGCTACTACCACGTACGCGGAGAGCGGATCGCGGTACATCCTCTGTTGCGCTTCGCCCCTCCGCGACGACAACTCGGCGGTCTTTCGCCCCAACGGATTCTCTGCGGCCACGGTGAGGGGATCCACGACGGGGCCGACCTGGCGTTGCGCGAGGCGCTCAGGACGGCGCGACGCCGGATTCCAGCCCAGTTCGCGGTGTCGGCTCGAGCCTGGCTTCGCCATGCGCTGAGCAGTCGGTACCCGGGTTGAAATCGGTGCCTTCCGGGGAGAAGATCGACCTCCGCCCTCGCAGGAGCCCGAGCTCGCTCGAAGGGGCGGCGGGCGTCCGGTGTGTTGCTGCCTCGGCGGACGAGGACAGACGTTGTCTCCACGGGAGAGGGAGGGGAGCATGAACGACGATTCGTCCACCACCACGGCGAAGTCGTACGACCGGAAGAAGTTTCTCGGCGTCACCGCGGCCGCCGCCGCGACGCCGACGCTGATCTCGCTGGCACGCGCCGGCGCCGCGCGGGCCGCCGGGCCCGCGCCGGAGCTCGAGGAGGCGACGATCGCGCAGCTCCAGGCCGCGATGTCGTCGGGACGAGCGACGGCGCTGTCGCTGGTCCAGAAGTACCAGGCCCGGATCAACGTCCTCGACAAGGGAGTCAACTCGGTCCTCGAGCTGAACCCCGACGCCGAGGCGATTGCCAAAAACCTCGACGCCGAGCGGAGAGCCGGCCGGGTTCGCGGGCCTCTGCACGGCATCCCGATCCTGCTCAAGGGCAACATCGACACCGCTGACCGGATGCAGACGAACGCGGGCTCGCTCGCGCTGGTCGGCACGCCTCCGTCGCGGGACTCAACGGTCGCTGACAATCTGCGTCGCGCCGGCGCGATCATCCTCGGTAAGACGAACCTCAGCGAGTGGGCGAACTTTCGCGGGTTCAACTCGACCAGCGGCTGGTCCGGCGTGGGCGGGCTGACGAACAACCCGTACGTGCTCGATCGGAATGCTTGCGGCTCGAGCTCGGGATCCGGCGCTGCGGCCTCGGCGAGCTTCTGCGCGGCCGGCCTCGGGACCGAGACGGACGGCTCGATCGTGTGTCCCGCCAACGAGAACGGAGTGGTCGGGATCAAGCCGACCGTCGGATTGACGAGTCGCGCCGGCGTCGTTCCGATCTCGCACAGTCAGGACACGGTCGGGCCACATGCACGTACGGTCGCGGACGCGGCTGCCGTGCTGAACGCCATCGTGAGCAGGACGGCCGATCCCCGCGACGCAGCCACGAACATCGGCCGGAACAAGATCCCGGCCGACTACACGTCGTCCCTCGATCCGAACGGCCTGCGCGGCGCTCGGATCGGCATCCCGCGCGCCGGTGTCTTCGACTCAATTCCTACGATCGTGTCAAACGTGTTCGACGCGGCTGTCGACGCGATGAAGAGCGCGGGCGCGATCATCGTCGACCCGGCCGAGATCCCCACGATCGACGACATCAACAACCAGCCGTGGGAGATCAACGTACTCCTACACGAGTTCAAGGTCGACCTGAACGCATACCTCGCCACGCGGACCGGAGTACCGATCCGCACACTCGCCGATGCGATCGCGTTCAACGAGGCGCAGGCGGCCCAGGAGCTGAAATGGTTCGGCCAGGAGCTGTTCGAGCTCGCGCAGGAGGATGTTCTCTTCGGCGGTGTCGACTACCCGACCTCGCTCGCCAACGAGCGAAACGCCGGCGGCCCCGCCGGCATCGATGCTGCGCTCAGGGCGGACAACCTCGACGCGTTGATCATGCCGACCGACTCGCCTGCGTGGACGACGGACCTCGTGCTCGGCGATCACTTCATCTTCGGGACGTCGTCGGCGTCGGCGCAGGCCGGCTACCCGATCATCAACGTTCCGATGGGGAACGTCTTCGGCCTGCCCGTCGGCATGAGCTTCGTCGGGACGGCGTTCAGCGAGCCGAAGCTGATCAAGCTCGCGTCGGGCTTCGAGGCCGCGACCAAGGCGCGGATCAAGCCGCAATTCCTACCGACGCTCCCCACCGACCAGGCGGCGCCGGGCCGAAAGGGACGGAAGCCGAAGCCACCGCGCCCGCGGCCGCTTGCAATGCGCATTTAGCCCGGAACCGTGTGCTTCGAGCTCGACTCGCTGCCGCCGATTCCCATCATCCGCGGTGCGGCGATCTCGCACGAGGACCTCGTGCTCGAGGCGCAGGGCGGAAACCGCTTCGCGGCCTTCGCGTCAACGCCCGACGAGCCGACGGGCGTCGGCGTCGTGATCCTCCCGGACGTGCGCGGTCTCTACCGATTCTACGAAGAGCTCGCGCTGCGCTTTGCCGAACGAAGCATGTCGGCCGTGGCGTTCGACTATTTCGGCCGGACGGCGGGCGTCGGAAAGCGGGACGAGGACTTCGCCTACATGCAGCACGTCGAGCAGACGACGCCGGAGGGAATCCAGGCCGACGTCGGCGCCGCCGTCGGCTACGTCCGCTCGCACGGCGCGAGCGCCGTCTTCACCGTCGGCTTCTGCTTCGGCGGGCGCAACTCGTGGCTGTCCGCGGCGGGCGGCCACGGGCTCGCCGGCGCGATCGGCTTCTACGGCCGGCCGGGTGAAGGGCGCGACGGAGCGCCGGGTCCAACGCAGCGCGCGTCCGAGCTGACCGCGCCGATCCTCGCGCTCCAGGCGGGAGACGACCAGAACATCACCGCCGATGACAACGCCGCCTTCGATGAGGCACTCTCCGCCGCGGGAGTCGAGCACGAGCTCGTCACGTACGAGGGCGCGCCCCACAGCTTCTTCGACCGCCGCCAGGAGGACTTCGCGGACGCGTCCGAGGACGCCTGGAAACACGTGCTCGACTTCATCGAACTTCACAGCCGTGAGCGGCTACACGCCTAGCGCGGAAGGCGAAGGCGATAGCTCGCCCGGACGGTCTCGCCCGAATCGGAGCTGAATGTGAGCGCGAGCCTGGCGGGGCCGGACTTCGGTCCGCGGCCGACGCGCAGGCGCAGGATGCTCGAGCCGGCCCGCGCTCCGAACGAGCGCCGTGCGAGCGCGCTGCCGCTGCGGCTAAGCAGCGCGCTCACGCGGGCGTCCTTCGTGAGGATGAGCCTGATGTCGACGACGCGGCGTGCGCCACGTCCGCGTACGCGCACGGAAGCCTTGGCGGCGAGCGCGACCTCCGGTCCGCTTTCCGTTGACCGCGTTTCCCCGGCCGCCGTCGTCGTTGTGGGCGTGGTGTCGGGAGCGGCCGTCGTCGTGCTCGTGGGGAGCGTCGGGAGAGGCACGGTCGGCAACGTCACCGGAGGAGCCGGAGTCGTGACGCAGCCCACAACCGGGAGGCAGTCCTGCGGCGCCGCGGGTGTGGCGCTCGAGAACACACCGGAGGCGAGCAGTCCGGCGGCGAACACCCCGGCAGCGCCGAGGGGGCGCCCAAAGCGGGCGAGACGGCTGCGGCAGGGACGGGAGGGAGAGGGCGAGCGGGTCATTTTTGCGGGCCTAATCGCGGTGTACTCAGCCGTCGACCTCTGTCAACAGTCCTCGCGCAATTCCCTCCAAGGAGTCAGTTCGAAAGAAGCAGACTCGATGGCCGAAGCTGCCGAAAACTCCACCAGCTAGGCGTACGGCCACCTCAGCAGTACGCTCGCGGAATCGCAGTCTGTCCGACTTGTGGCCAGGAGAATCCGAGCGGTTTCCGTTTCTGCGGAAACTGCGGCAGCGCGCTCCAGGCAGCCGAGACGCGCGAGGTGCGAAAGACGGTCACCGTCCTCTTCTGCGACGTCGTCGGTTCCACGGCGCTCGGAGAAAGCTCTGATCCGGAGCCGCTGCGGCGGCTGATGGGCCGGTATTACGAGGAGATGCGCAAGATCGTCGAGCGCCACGGCGGCACGGTCGAGAAGTTCGTCGGCGACGCAGTGATGGCCGTGTTCGGCATTCCCCAGGCGCACGAGGACGATGCGCTGCGCGCGATCAGAGCCGCCTCGGAGATGCAGAAGGTGGTCGGAGCGTTCGAGCTCGAGATTCGCATCGGCGTCAACACGGGTGAGGTCGTCACCGGCGAAGGCGAGACCCTCGTGACAGGCGACGCCGTCAACCTCGCTGCGCGGCTCGAGCAGGCGGCTGCGTCCGGCGAGACTCTGATCGGAGCCACCACGCTTCACCTCGTCCGCGACGCGGTCACAACCGAGCCCGCCGGGCCGCTCGAGCTCAAGGGAAAGGCCAAGCCCGTCGAGGTCCATCGGCTCCTCACCCTCGACCCGCAGGCTCCTGCGGTCGCTCGCCAGCTCGACCTGCCGATGGTCGGCCGCGCGCGCGAGCTCGAGCGGCTCTCGACGGATTTCGAACATGCGGTGTCAGAGCGCGCCTGCCACATGTTCACGCTGCTCGGCCCTGCGGGCGTGGGGAAGTCGAGGCTCGTGCGCGCGTTCCTGGAGCTCGTGGGCGACCACGCTCGGGTCCTCCGCGGCCGCTGTCTCGACTATGGAGACGGGATCACGTACTGGCCGCTCGTGGAAGTGGTGATCCAGCTCGGCCGCGATCCCGACTCGGTGATCGGAAGCTCGCCGCAGGAGACGCAGCTGGCCTTCCGGAAGCTGCTCGAGGCGGAGTCGGCCGTCGAGCCGATCGTCATCTACTTCGACGACCTGCAGTGGGCGGAGCCGACCTTCCTCGATCTCGTCGAGCACGTGGCCGACTGGTCGCGCGACGCACCCATCTTCCTGCTCTGCGCGGCTCGGCCGGAGTTGCTCGATCTCAGGCCGGTCTGGGGAGGCGGAAAGCTGAACGCGACATCCGTTCTGCTCGAGCCGCTGTCCGGCACGGAGAGCGAGCGCCTCGTCGAGAACGTTCTCGCCGGCGCCGTGCTCGAGGAAAGCCTCCGCCGGCGGATCGTCGATGCGGCCGAGGGCAATCCGCTCTTCGTCGAGGAGATGATCGCGATGGTCCGGGAGGACGGCGCCGACGGCGAGGTCGTCGTGCCGCCCACGATCCACGCGCTCCTGCAGGCAAGGCTCGACCGCCTCCGTGCAGATGAGCGCGCCGTAATCGAGCGCGGCGCAGTGGAGGGGAAGATTTTCCACCGCGGCACGGTGCAGGAGCTCGCCCCGGAGCAGATACGCACCGATGTTGACACTCACCTGCTCACGCTCGTCCGCAAGGAGCTGATCCGGCCCGACCAGGCGACGTTGCCGGGCGACGATGCCTTCCGGTTCCGCCACTTGCTGATTCGCGATGCAGCATACGAGTCGCTACCGAAGGAGACGCGCGCCGACCTGCACGAGCGCTTCGCGAACTGGCTCGATACGCATGCAGAGCTAGTCGAACAGGACGAGATCGTCGGCTACCACTTTGAGCAGGCTGCCCGCTATCGCGCGGAGCTGGGCTCGCCCGATTCCGCCCTGGCCGAGCGCGCGGCGGAACGCCTCGGTGCCGCTGCTCGTGCCGCGCTCGGTCGCGCGGATTACAACGCGGGCCGCACGCTGGCGGGTCGGGCGATCGAGCTCGTGCCGGAGGGGCATCCGCTCAGGCTCAAGCTCATGCCGGAGTATGTCCTCGCGCTGGCCGAGATCGGGGACTTCGACCCGGCATATGCAGCAGTCGATGAGCTTCGGCGGTCCCGAGACGAGTGTGCAATCTCGCACGGCTCGCTGCTTGCCGTCGAACTGTCCTTCCTCGGGGGCGGTCAGGCAACAGTCGAAGAACTCGAGCGGGTGTCCGAAGATGCGCGAGCCACCTTCGAACGACACGGTGACGACGTGGGTCTCGCGTACGCCTATCGAGGGTTGGGGTATTCAGCTTGGCTCGAGTGCAGGTGCGCAGATACGGCGACGGCGTTCGAGCAGGGCATCGTCCACGCCCGCCGTGCGAACGCTCCGTCTCTCGAAAGCGAGTTTCGGGGCCGGGTCACGGGTGCGCACAAGTTCGGGCTGACGCCGGTTTCAAAGGCGATCGAGTATTGCGAGCGCCAGATCGAGGAAGTTCCGGATCTTGCGCTGCTGGGGTACGAGGTGATGCGCACACTCGGCATCCTTCATGCGATGCGCGGCGACGTCGAGAAGGGCCGCGAGCTGATGCGTGCGGGGCGCGAAGGGGCGCGAGAGGCCGGGCTCGTGGCCACGGCCGCCGCGACCTGTATGGCTGCAGCCGAGATCGAGGTCTACGCCGACGACCTCGAGGCGGCCGAGCAAGTCTTACGGGAGGGATCGGAGGAGTTGGAGCGGCTCGAGGACCGTGCGTGGCTGCCGACCGTTTGTATGGAGCTGGCGACGTACACCGAGGAGCAAGGAAAGGTCGAGGAGGCCGAACGCTGGCTCCGCCGAGCGCGCGAGCTGACGAATCCGTCCGACGTGATCGACGTCGTCGGTCTAGATGCCGTCGAAGCTCGGCTCCTCGCGCGTCGAGGGCAGCTCGAGGACGCCGAGCGGCTGGCCCGCAACGCGCGCGCGGTTGCGGACACGACCGACTTCCTGCTCGCCCACCGATACGCGGCTCTCTCGCTCGCAACCGTTCTGCAACTTCAAGGCCGCAGCGAGGAAGCCCATAAGGAGCTCGAACAGCTACTGGAGCTCTTCGAGGCAAAGGAGGACGTTGTCATGACTCGGCGGATCCGCGCTCAGTTGGAGGAGCTCGCGACCGTGACGGGCGCCTAGGTAAGCCTCTTAGGGGGCTCTTAGGCCGACGCGCTACCTTCGCCCGGTGAACGACGACCGCCTCACCCGGCGCGGGTCGCTGCTGAAGCTCGGCGGCTTCCTCGGCGCGCTCGTGGGTGTCGGAGGCTGGAGGGCCACGTCCTCCGAGGGTGCCGGTCCCGCCGGAGTCGCGTCCGGCGCCGTCTCGTGCGTGCTGACGCCGGAGCAGACGGAAGGGCCGTACTACATCGCCGGCGAGCAGGTTCGCCGCAACATCACGGAGGGAAGGCCGGGGACGCCGCTTCTGCTACGAGCCTTCGTCGTCGACGCATCGACGTGCAAGGCGATCAAGGGCGCCGCGGTCGACATCTGGCACGCCGACGCGGCGGGTGTGTATTCCGGTTTCGGCCAGGGCGCCGGCAACCGGACGTTCATGCGCGGGATCCAGAGGACGGACGCGAAAGGCCTCGCCTTGTTCCGCACTGTGTATCCCGGTTGGTATCCGGGACGTACGGTCCACATCCACGTGAAGGTGCACCTCGGCGGGAACGTCGTGCACACCGGACAGCTCTACTTCCCCGAGACGGTTACGGACGCCGTCTTCCGCAAGGCGCCATACAGCAGCCGGCCCGGACGCGACACGCGCAACGCGAACGACTCCGTCTATCGGAACGGTGGCAGCAAGTCGCTGGTGAACGTCCGCAAAACCGCCGCGGGGGTCTATGTAGCGACCATCGTGATGGGAGTGCACCGGTCGTAACCGCGGGATTCAGACGCTCGCCTCCGCATGCTTGGCGACGTTCGTCAAGACCTCCGAGACGATCTAATACGCCGTCGCCTCCACGTCCCCGGGCAGGCGCTGCCGTTTTACACTGCCGGTATGCCCTTCGTCCTGCGTCTCGCGATCGCCTGGGCCATCAACGCCGCTGCGTTGTGGGCCGCCAACGCCCTGTGGGACGGAGTGAGGATCCACGGCTGGAAGGCCTACCTGATCGGATCCGCCGTCCTCGGGATCGCCAACGCAGTGCTCAAGCCGCTGCTGGCAATCCTGACGTTCCCGCTGATCATCGTCACGCTCGGCTTCTTCTATCTCGTGATCAACATTGGGATGGTCGCGCTCGCGGCGTGGATCGCGCCGAACTTCTCGATCGACGGCTTCTGGACGTACGTGGGAACGGTGGTCGTCATCTGGGCCGTCAACTGGATCGGCGGCCAGGTACTGGGCGACCTCCAGCGCCACGGGCGACCGCGGCTGATCTGACCTAGTCCGACGAGTCGGTTCACACGGCCCAAGGGTAGGTCTCGGTCAGCTCGCCGGCCTCCCATTCGCTCGTAAGCTCGAGCGGCTCGACCGCGCGCGTCTCGTCGATGTGGACGACGGCGTCGAACTGATCCGCGAGGCGGGCCTGGAAGTAGTGCGAGACGCGCTCCGTCTCAGGCCGGTAGATGACTCCGATCGCGCGCTCGAGGCGTGATCCTTCGAGCCCTTCGGGCGCGAACACGAAGCGCGGCTCGTCCGCCTGGTGGAACAGCTCCTCCCAGCTGCCGCTGAGGGCGCGGCGAACGCGCTTGCGCTCCGCGGGGCCCGCCCCAATCGGATGCGGCGGTGACGGTACCCCGTGTACGTCGTGAAGCCGACGAGGAACGCGTCCCGCCCGTGGCGCTCGCGCGTGAGCTGGCCGATGTTGAGCTCTCCCGCGTCTCCGAGCTGAGTCGCGCGCGCATCGCCGACGTGCGAGTTGTGGGCCCAGACGGCGACCTTCGTGGGGCAGTGCGTCCGGTAGAGGTGAGTGACGAGGGCATCGAGCGTCTCGGCCATGTGGCCGTCGCGCAGATTCCAGCTCTCGGCGCCGGCGCGGAAGACGGCGCGGTCGTACTCCTCCGCGTTCACAACGAGGCGCGCGTTCTGCTCCGTGTAGAAGAGCCGGTCCTCGTCGAGCCAGCCGTCGCGACCCGCCTGCTGCGCTGCGATGTTCCGAAGTTCCACGAGTTGCTCGACCACCTGCTGCTCGCATGGCTCCGCTCCGCCGATCCCTGCCTCGTACGCATACACCTGGGGATCGGGGCCGAAGTGGTCGAAACAGGCATAGCGATCGCGCGCGCGCCGCGCCGCCTCCGGATCGACCTCGTCGAGGTAGGCCACCACCGCTTCCATCGAGGTGTGGAGGCTGTAGAGGTCGAGGCCGTAGAAGCCGACCTTCGGAGCCTCGGGTGGGAGTGCGTCGTTCCACTCGCGGAGCCAGGCGACGAACTCGACGACGTCCGTGTTCAGCCACATCCACGCGGGAAAGCGCCTGAAATCGGCGAGCGCTTCCTCCGGAGTCCCGTCCCCGCTCGCGCCGCGAACGTACAGGTTAACGCGGTACGCGTCTGGCCAGTCCCCCTCCACCGCCACGACCGTGAAGCCCTGCTCGGCGATTAGCCGCTTCGTGTTCTCCGCACGCTCTCGGTAGAACTCGTGTGTTCCATGCGACGCTTCTCCGACGAGCACGAAGCGGGCGTCACTCGTCCGTTGGAGCAGCGGGTCATAGTCGATGCTCATCGCTCGGCCGCGCTGGCAAGCAGCGCCCGCGCTTCCTCGTCGCTGGTCTGCGAAAAGTCCTCGTACCACAGACCCACGGCGTGGAACGGGGCCGGCGTGACCGCGCACACGATCTCGTCGACGTCGTCCCGGAACTCGTCGCATGTCTCGGCGGAGGCGACCGGAACGGCGACGACGACGCGTGCCGGGTCGTACCGACGGACCGCGAGTGCAGCGGCTCGCATCGTCGCCCCGGTGGCGAGTCCGTCGTCGACGAGGATCACGGTCTTCCCCCCGAGGTCCGGCGGGGCGCGATTGCGGCGGTAGGCAGCTTCCCGCCGCTCGAGCTCGCGTCGCTCCCCAGCAACTGCTCGCTCGATCTCGGCGTTGCTGATCCCGAGTCCTCGCACGATGCCCTCGTCGAGGACGAGCACTCCGCCCCCGGCGATCGCGCCCATCGCATGCTCTTCGTGTCCCGGCACTCCGAGCTTGCGGACCACGAAGACGTCGAGCGGCGCGCCGAGAGCCCTGGCGAGCTCGTAGGCGACGGGGACGCCGCCGCGCGGGAGGGCGAGCACGACGACGTCGTCGCGGCCGGCGTAATCGCTCAGTAAGCGGGCGAGGACGCGCCCTGCCTCGCGGCGATCCCGAAATCGGACACGGCCTCCTCTGTCGACGATGCTGCGCATTTGATCAGCCGCGGAGCTCGCCGAGCGTCACCGTGACCGTGAGACGGTGTCCCTTGCCGCGGAGGACGTTCACGGGCACACGCTGCCCGGGGTGAAGGTTCGCGAGCACCGAAACCAGCACGTCGCTCGTCGGAGTCGGCTTGTTGTCGACAGCGAGGATGATGTCGCCCGGCCTGATTCCTGCGCGGGCTGCCGGCCCTCCCGGCTCGATGTTCGATACCAACACACCACCGCCGACGATCGTGCTCACGCGCACGCCGAGGAACGCTCGGCCCGAACGCAGCACGCGCCCGTTCCGGATCAGCTGATCGGCGATCTTCGTGACTGGGTGACGATGTTCCCCTTCCCGTCATAGACGACGCCGGAGCCGAGCCCTGCGCTCGTCTCGATCTGGACCACTGAGGGCGAAACCGCGCGCACCACGCGTACGAGTTGGTGCTGGAACGCCTTCACGGGCGTCGACACCTCGACCGCCGGGGTGGCGCTGACTTTCCGGCCCTGGGTACAGGCGGACAGCACGCCGACAATCGCGAGCGCCGCGAAGAGCGTGGCGGCGCAGAGTCAAGCCGACCAAGACGTCCTCCTTCGATTGGGCTCTACGAACCTTGTAACCGCAGATGCGGTTTCTCTGACCTGCACCAAGGGCAGTTGGAGGTGCCCTGAAACTCACCGCCTGAAGAGCCGCGCGAGGAGGCCCGAGCCCCGGGGTTGCGCCTCGCGCCAATCATCGTAGGTCTTGAAGGTTCCTGCCTTGCGAGCCGCTA
>Ga0099827_10001639_pt1 | contig 11827 bp, 7 predicted proteins | sample CZO8metaG_FD_79339 | JGI IMG/M metagenome (GOLD analysis project Ga0099827, IMG submission 79339) | Vadose zone soil microbial communities from the Eel River Critical Zone Observatory, Northern California, USA - CZOApr15con1.8 metaG | ecosystem: Environmental > Terrestrial > Soil > Vadose zone ...
ACTCGCTCTTGTAGACGCCGTCGATCACCACCAGCGCCCGCACCCGCGCGGGCGCCTGCGCGAGCATGATCTGCGCCGCCGCGGAGCCGACGTCGTGCGCCACCAGCGCCACTCTCCCGATTCCCAGCCGATCGAGGAGCTCCAGCATCCAGCGCGCCTGGTTGGCCATCCCCACCGGCACGCCCGGCTGCGCCCGCGATGCGCCGTAGCCTGCCAGATCGGGCGCCAGCACCCGGAGTCCGGCGGCAACCAGAGCCGGCGCGACCCCCGCCCAGAGCTGCCGCGTGGTGGGAAACCCGTGCAGGAGCAGCACCGGCTCGCCGCTGCCCGGATCGTCCAGCTCGAGCGTCACCTCGGCGAGGGAAATGCTGGCCATCGCCGCCCATTGTCTCTCGTTTGCGGCTTCACATGTCCTCCATGGTGGGTGCCGTCTCCATCTTCGGCGGCTGGATGGCGACGAAGACGAATGCCCACGGGCAGCCGCGCGCCGTACTGGGGCTGGGTCCCCAATATGCTAGCCCTTGGTCTGATGCTGCCCTGCTATGGCGCAGCGCGGTGTAACTCGCGTAACTAGCTGAAGTTACACAATTAGCTATCAGCCAGTCTTCGAGCCAGAGAGGCTTGATCGCGGGCCCCATTGCTTTTACCCAACAATCTCTGGTCCTAATCTATCTGTCGGAATTTACACGAGTCGAAAAAGTTGCACGCGCCACCCTTCGATCCAGACTGGGCGCCCAATGTTGGATGACGGACTACGTTCACTGATCGCTCTGCACGGCGTCGGGGAGACTCGCAGCCGCGGGATCCTCATCGTCGACGACGAGCGTCCGAACCTCACCGTCCTGCGCAACTTCCTCGAGAGCGGCTACCGCGTGCACGAGGCCCAGTCGGGCCGCGAGGCGCTGGAGATCGCCGCGGCGGTGGAGCTGGACGTGGTCATCGCCGACCAGCGCATGCCGGAGATGAGCGGCGTGGAGCTGCTCGAGGAGCTGCGCCTTCGCAAGCCCGACGTCGCGGGCATCGTGCTCACCGGATTCACCGACCCGCCCGCGCTGATCTCCGCCATCAACCGCGCGCGCGTGTTCCGCTTCCTCAAGAAGCCGTGGCAGCCCGACGACATTCTCGAGGCGGTGCGGCAGGCGAGCGAGCACGTCTACCAGACCCGCGCCATCCAGCGGCTGGTGGCGCTCCTGGCCAAGCGCACGCAGGAGCTGGACGACTCGCTCGGCCAGGTGAAGAGCGCGCAGCGGCAGCTCCTGCACATGGAGCGCCTCGGCACCATGGGGCGGCTGGCGGCGGGCGTGATCCACGACCTGCGCAATCTGATGGTCAGCCTCGGCTACATCGAGGGAGTCCTGCAGCAGCGCCAGGTGGCGGCCGACGTGCTGGAGACCGTGCACGTGGGCATGCAGGGCGTCACCAACCTCATCCAGACGCTCGAGGCGATGCACCAGTACGCCCGCGGCGGGACGCTCCTTCTGGAAAAGCAATTGCTGCCACCCCTGACGGTGATCAAGGACGCCGTCGCCATCGCGCGGATGGATTTGAACTATCGGATGCACAAGGTCGAGCTGATCGTGCCCGACGGTCTGCCCTGCGTGATGGGCGACCGGCAGAAGCTCACCCAGGTGCTGGTGAATCTGGTGAGGAACGCGCTGCAGGCGACCGCGCAGTGGCGGCGCGTGGCCATCGGGGCCAGCCGCGTCAACGGGCACGTCGTCTTCTCGGTGGAAGACGAGGGCCCGGGCGTGCCGCGCGAAATGCGCGATTCGCTTTTCCAGCCGTTCGCCACCGGCAAGGTCGACGGCATGGGGATGGGTTTGTACATGTCGAAACTGATCATCGATTCGCACCAGGGCGAGATCATCCTTCTCGATCGCCCCGAGGGCGGATCACGTTTCGAAGTGAGGCTCGCCGCCGTGAACTAGGGAGGCTCCATTGGTCGCGCCGCTCCATCGGATTCGCAACTACGAAGATCTCGACGGCGCGCAAGGGCGCGAGGTCTTTTTCCGGCCGCACCGCTATCGCGCCGCCGACCTGGCGCCGCTGCGCGGGGAGATCCTCTTCCGCGAGCGCAGCTGCGGGCTGCTCGACGTCTCGCAGAACGGCGCCGCCTTCGAGTGGCCCAAGGATCTGCCGGTCTCCATGGGCGATCCCCTGCCCGGGCTGGCGGTGCGCTTCGACGACCATGTTGCCTTCCGCGGCGAAGCGCGGGTGGGCTCGGTGCGCGAGACCGGCGGCGTGACCATCGTCGGCGTCTCCTTCGAAGGGCTGCTCCTGCCCATCGACGAGGTGCTCGATCTGCGCATCATCAAGGGGGGCGTAAGTCCGCCCGCGCTCTGGCGCGCGCCCGGGCAGGAACACTTCAAGACGCTGGTCTCCGAGCTGCGGCTCTATCTCGAGGATGCCGAACGCCAGCTCGGCAAGCTGGAGTCCGAGCTGCCCTGGCACGTGCTGCACGGCGAGGGATCGCCGGCGCGCAGCGCCCTGATGGAGAAAGTGCGCACCACCTTCGTGTACGACGTGGTGCGGGCCACCGAGGAGATCGACGCCGCGGTCCGCTCCGCCCCGCCCGCGCACACGCCCGCGCTGGTGCATTGGTCACGGCGCCACCTGCACGACTTCTTCATGCAGTCGCCTTCGGTGCACCGCTGCTGGCAGAAGCCGTTCGGCTATCCCGGCGATTACGAAGTGATGCGGTTCATTTACGAAAAGCCGTTCGAGGGGCCCACCCTGTTTGCAAAAGCGGTCAGCTATTCCTTCGACCAGACCCGCGCCGCCTGCGCCGTGCGGTTTCGCAAGGATCTGGTCAAGCGGCAGCTCCGCCAGCTGATCGAAACGCGCAATGCGCCCTTGCGCATCCTCGCCGTCGCCTGCGGGCCGGCCCAGGAGCTGGTCGAGCTGCTCGAGGAGATGCCCGAGCTGCCGGCGCCGCTGGAGATCGTCCTCTTCGACCAGGACAAGGGCGCGCTGGCCTACGCCTATCGCCGGCTCAAGCCCATCGCCGACGCGCGCAAGGCGAAGGTGATCTACCTGCACGAGTCGATCAAGCGCCTCTTGCGCGACGCCGATCTCTTCGCCGGATTCGGCCGCTTCGATCTCATCTATTCCAATGGGCTGTTCGATTATCTGCGCCAGAGCACGGCGGTGGGGCTGGCCCGCAATCTCGTGGGCCGGCTGGCCGAGGGCGGGCGCGCGCTCATCGCCAACATGGTTCCGGAAAATCCCAGCCGCTGGTACATGGAACACCACATGGAGTGGCACCTCATCTACCGCCCCCGGGCGGAGCTTCTGGAGATTGCCCGCCGCGCCGCGCCGGGCGCGCGGGTGCAGATTCTCGAAGAGGAGAGCGGCGTCAATCCCTTCGTGGAGATCAGCAACGATTGACCGAGCCGCTGCCAGCCGCGTTCGAGGAACGATGGGCGCGCTGGCTCCTGGAGCGCAACCGGCGGCGAATCCGCATTGGATTGTGGATTACGCTGACGCTCTTCCCCTGCTTCGGAGTTCTCGATTACCTGATCGCGCCGCGCGATGCGTTGCCGATTCTCTGGGCCACGCGTGCGGCGGTGATCGTCGCCGCGGTGGTGATGTTCCCCATCTTGCACAGCCGGTTTCTCGAGCGGCATCCCGATCTGGTCTCCTCCTGCTACACGCTGCTGGTCGCCTGCGGCATCAGCGCGATGACGCTCTTCATGGGCGGGCTCGCCTCGCACTATTACGCGGGATTGTCGCTGGTGATCATCGGCACCGGACTGCTCTTCGTCTGGAATGCCCAGGTGGTATTGCTGACGCACTCGCTGATCGTCGCCAGCTTCGTATTGCCCAATCTATTGACCGGCCAGATCGAGCCCCTCGCCGAGGCGCTGTCGAATCTCGCCTTCCTGATCGGCACCGCGGTGGTGGGCGGGACGGGGCAGATCGTTCTCTACCGGTCGCAGCGCGAGCAGGTGCTCAACCAGGTGCAGCTGGAGCAGACCCAGGCCTCCCTGGAGGCGGCGCACGAGCAGCTCAAGCAGCTGGACCATTTCAAATCACAGCTCTTTGCAAACATTACCCATGAGTTCAAGACTCCTCTGGCGATGATCCTGGCTCCTCTGGAATTGATCCTCGACGGCGCGGCCGATCTGACCCCGCCGCAGCTGGCGACGTTCCAGTCGATGTTCCGCAGCGGGCTGAAGCTGCTGAAGATGATCGGCGATCTGCTGGATTTGTCCCGCCTGGAGGAGTCCAAGCTGCGCCTGAAAATCGGCGAGCACGAGCTGGCGGACTATCTCTGCGGGCTGGTGGCGCAGGTGGAGCCGCTCACGCAGCGCAAGGGCATCGAGATCAACCTCGAGGCAGAGAAGTGCCTGGTCTGGTGCGACCTGGAGCGCGTGGAGCGCGTCTTCCTCAATCTGCTCTCCAATGCGACCAAGTTCACCCCGCCGGGCGGGCAGGTGCTGGTGCGGCTGCGCGCGGTGGGCGGGGTGGCGCAGATCCTGGTGCAGGACGACGGGCCCGGCTTTCCGCCGGAGAAGGCGGAGCGGATCTTCGAGCGCTTCTACCAGGTGGACATGGGCGGCACCCGGCGCTACGGCGGGACCGGGATCGGCCTGGCGCTGGCGAAGGAGATCGTCGAGCTGCACGGCGGGCGCATCTGGGCGGAGAGCAGCGGGGGCGCGCGCTTCACCGTCGAGCTGCCCAGGGACAAGGACCATTTCCGCACCGAGGTGCTGGAGCGGCGCGGTCCGACGCGCGACGTGCCGGCCGGATCGCGCGGAGGCGACCGCGGGCTGATGGATTTCGCCGTGCAGATGTCGGCGCGCGACGAATACCGGCTCATCGACATCGACGAGGCGACCGATCGCCGCGTCTCGCCGCGCGACACCGACGAGGATCTGCGCGCGCATACCGCGCTGGTGGTGGACGACACGCCGGACATCATCCGCCTGGTGCACAACGCGCTGCGGACCCATTTCAAGGTGATCTCCGCGGAGGACGGCGCCAAGGGGCTGGAGATGGCGCTGCGCGAGCAGCCCTCGCTGGTGGTGGCGGATCTGATGATGCCGGGCATCGACGGGCTGGAGCTGACGCGGCGGCTTCGCGCCGAGGAGCGGACGCGGCACATCCCCGTCCTGATGCTCACCGCGCGCGGCGATCTGGACGCTCGCCTGGCCGGCCTGGAGACGGGAGTGAACGCATACCTGGCCAAGCCGTTCTCACCGCGCGAGTTGCTCACCACCGCGCGGGCGCTGGTGCAGGCGCAGGCCACCACCGCCGACATCGTGCTGACGCAGCGGATGGATTCGCTGGAAATCGTCGCGGGCGGGCTGGCGCACGAGATCAACAATCCGCTCAACTATCTGAAGAACGCGCTGGCGCGGGTGCGGCTCGACGCGCAGGCGCTCCTCGAGGGCACGGCGGAGGACCTGCCGCGGATGGCCTCGCGGATGCGCGAGCTTTTCGACATCGCCGAGGGCGGGATCCGGCGCATCGCGGGGACGGTGGAGCTGATGAGCAGCTACAGCCGCGCGGGGTATTCGCGGCAGATGCGGCCGCACGATGTCTTCGCGGCGATCCGCGAGGCGGTGGCGCTGGTGCTGCCGGCAACGGGGCGGGCGGTGCGCATCGACACCGAGCTTCTCGGCGAAGGCGTGGTGGAGTGCGTGCCGGACGAGTTCAACCAGGTGCTCAGCAACCTGGTGCAGAACGCCATCGAAGCCTGCCCCGAAGAAGGCGGCGTGGTGCGCGTGCGCGGCGCCGGCGAGGGCGAGTCGCTGGTGATCTCCGTCAAGGACAACGGGCCGGGCGTGCGAGCGGAGGACATGGCGCGGATCTTCACGCCGTTCTTCACCACCAAGGGGCCCGGGCGAGGCATGGGGCTCGGGCTGACCATCGCCTGGCGGGTGGTGCAGAGCCTGGGAGGGACGATCGAAGTCCGCCCCGGGCCCGGGGCGGAGTTCGTCCTGCGAGTGCCGCGCCGGCAGCAGCGGCTGCGCGCAGTCTCCTGACCGGTGCCTCTTCAGATCAACCACGGAGCGCACGGAGCGCACGGAGTTTTTAAAAAGATTTTCTCCGTGCGCTCAGTGCGCTCCGTGGTTGATCCGAAGGATCAGCTTTTCTTGGCCAGCAAACCCAGCTTGTTCTTGGCCGCCAGGACTTGTTGGCGCAGCACCTCCGACTGCCGCGACAGCTCCTCCATCTCCTGCTCCTGCGCCGCGCGGCCGATTTCCGCCGCTCCCTCGGCTACCCTGTCCATCCGCTCCTGCACCGCCTCCAGGTCGCGCTGCTCCGATTTGAGCAGCTCCTGGATCTCCTTGGCCATTTGACCAAGGCCGCCCATCTTCTGCAGCAGCTCGCTGAACTGCGCTCTCCGCGCCGCGATCTCCTGCGCCCGAAGCATCAGCGCCGCCGCCTCCTGCTCCTGCCTCTGCCGCGCCGCCGCCACCGCCTTGACCAGCTGCTGGACGTGGGCGCCGATCCGGTCCTGGCTCTCGGCAGCGCGAGAGAGCGCCTCGGTGGCGCGCTCGAGGTTCCTCTCGGTGTTGAGCTTGACCTTCGCCGCCTGCCCGGACAGCTCCTCGAAACGATGCAGCTCGCGGTCGAGAGCGAGCGCCGCCTCCGCCAGCTCGCTGGGCTTGTCGGCCTTGGTCATTTGACCAAGATTAGCCCACCGCCGCAGGCTCGTCGCGGCCGCGGTGAGATCACACAGGCTTGAGAAAGAGCGCTCCCAGGGGAGGGAGCACCAGCTCGAGAGAATGCTCCCGGCCGTGACAGGGGATTTGCTGCGCGCGGACCGTGCCGTAATTGCCTGCTCCGGTCCCGCCGTAGATGACCGCGTCGCTGTTGAGCACCTCGCGCCACTCGCCCCCGCGCGAGACGCCGACGCGGTAGCCGGCGCGGATCAGGGGCGTGTAGTTGAGCACCGCCAGGATCTGCCCGCCTCCGCGGTCCTTGCGCAGGTAGCTGGTGACGCTCTGGTTCGAGTCGTTGGCGTCCACCCACTCGAATCCGCTCGCCTTCGTGTCCAGCTCGTGGAGCGGTTTCTCGCGCCGGCAGAGATCGTTCAGGTCCGCGACCAGCCGCTGGATGCCGGCGTGGCGCGCATCCGAGGTGAGGTGCCAATCGAGGCTCGAGTCGTGGTTCCACTCGCGTGCCTGGCCGAATTCGCCGCCCATGAAAAGCAGCTTCTTCCCCGGCGAGGACCATTGGTTGCAGAGGAGCAGGCGGAGGTTGGCGCGCTTCTGCCATTCGTCGCCGGCCATCTTGCCGAGCAGGGATCCCTTGCCGTGCACCATCTCGTCGTGGCTCAGCGGCAAGACGAAGTTCTCGTGAAAGGCGTAAAGGCCGCGGAAGGTGAGCGCGTGATGGTGGAAGCGGCGGTGCACCGGATCGCGCTGCAAGTAGTAGAGCGTGTCGTGCATCCAGCCCATGTCCCACTTGAAGCCGAAGCCGAGGCCTCCCAGCCAGGTGGGGCGCGAGACACCCGGCCAGGAGGTGGATTCCTCCGCGTAGGTCTGAACGCCTTCGTTTCTTCCGTACACCTCGGTGTTGAGGCGCTGCAGGAAGGTGATGGCTCCGAGGTTCTCGCGGCCGCCGTGAATGTTGGGCACCCATTCGCCCTGCTTGCGCGAGTAGTCGAGGTAGAGCATCGAGGCGACGGCGTCCACGCGCAGACCGTCGGCGTGGTAGCGGTCCACCCAGAACATGGCGCTGGAGAGCAGAAAGCTGCGCACTTCGTGGCGGCCGTAGTTGAAGATGTAGGTCTTCCAGTCGGGATGAAAGCCCTGGCGTGGATCGGCGTGCTCGTAGAGCTGGGTTCCGTCGAAGTAGGCGAGGCCCATCTCGTCCGAGGGAAAGTGCGAGGGCACCCAGTCGAGGATGACTCCGATGCCCGCCTGGTGGAGCTGATCGATCAGGTACATCAGATCCTGCGGCGTGCCGTAGCGGCTGGTGGGGGCGAAGTAGCCCGTCGTCTGGTAGCCCCAGGAGCCGTAGAAGGGGTGCTCCATGACCGGCAGGAACTCGACGTGGGTGAAGCCCAGCCGCCCCAGGTACTCGCAGAGCGGCGCGGCCAGCTCGCGGTAAGTGAGCGGCCGGTTGCCCTCCTCCGGCACACGGCGCCAGGAACCGACGTGCATCTCGTAGATGGAGATGGGCGCCTCCAGCGCGTCGCGCGCCGCCCGCTCCTGCATCCATTTCGAATCGCCCCAGCGGTAGGAGAGGTCCCAGACTACCGAGGCGGTGCGGGGCGGCTGCTCGGCGCGGAGGGCGAGCGGGTCGGCCTTGTCGACGCGGTATCCGTTGCGCGCCTCGATGTGGAACTTGTAGGTGGCGCCGGGGCGGACGCCCTGCGCGCCGCCTTCCCAGATCCCCGAGGAGCCTCGCGGCTGCAGGCGATCTCTGCCCTTCTCCCAGCCGTTCCAGTCGCCGATGACCTCCACCGCCTGCGCGTTGGGCGCCCAGACGGCGAACCAGGTCCCCGTATCCTGATGATGCGCCCCGAGGTGTTCGTAGAGGCGGAGATGCGAGCCTTCGTTGAAGAGGTGGAGATCGTCTTCCGAGAGCAGCGAGCGCATGGGCGGCGCAGTATGGACCGCGGCAATCGGCCGTGCGACAAGGATCGCGCTCCCATGCTCACTCTCCTGGCAACCGCCGCGCTGGTCGATCTGGTGCTGGTCAACGGGCGGATCTGGACCGCCGATCGCGAGGTGCAGGCACTCGCCGCGTACCAGGGGCGGGTGGTGGCGACCGGCGCGGACGCGGAAATGCGCGCGCTCGCCGCTCCGGAGGCGCGCATCATCGACCTGCGCGGGCGGCGATCTCTGCCCGGCTTCCGCGACAGCCACGTGCACGTGCTCGCGGCGGGGCTGGGGCTCTCGCAAGTCTCGCTCAAGGACGCGCCCGACGAGGCGGAGTTCGGGCGGAGGTTGCGCGAGTTCGATCGCAAGCTGCCGCCCGGGAGCTGGATCCGGGGAGGCCGTTGGGACCACGACCGGACGTTTGGTGGAAAGCTGCCGACCAAAGAGCTGATCGACAAATACGTTCCCGGCCGGGCGGTGGTGATCGATCGCTACGACGGCCACATGGCGGTTGCCAACTCGCGCGCGCTCTCGCTGGCCGGGATCTCTGCCGAGACGCCCGACCCGCCGGGGGGCGTCATCTACCGGGTTGCGGGATCGCGCGAGCCGAGCGGGATTCTGCGCGACACGGCCGCCGGGCTGGTGAAGGGCAAAGCGCCGCCGCTCTCGGAGGCGGAGATCGACGAGGCGGTCCGGGCCGCGCTCGTGCAGGCGGCGCGCGATGGCGTGACCGGCCTCGAGGACATGGGCACCGATCTGCCGGGAACCGGCGATGCGTCTCTGGCGCGCCTCTTCCGGCGCTACCAGGAGCTGGCGCGCGACGGGCGCCTGAGCGCGCGCATCGCACTCTGGTGGCCGCTGCGCAACTGGGCGCAGCTGGCGCAGTCGGGCGTGGAGAGCGGCCTGGGCGGAGATCTGGTGCGGGTCGGCGGGCTCAAGGGATACATGGACGGCTCCCTGGGATCTTCCACGGCGAAGATGTTTGCCCCTTATCTGAACGAGCCCGGCTCGACGGGGATCTTCGTCACCGATCCCGCAAAGCTGCGCGAATGGATCCGCGGCGCCGATGCGGCTGGCCTGCGCGTTTCGCTGCATGCGATCGGCGACCGCGGAAACGCGGAGCTGCTCGACATTCTCGCCGAGGTGGAGCGGCTCAACGGACCGCGCGATCGCCGCTTTCGCGACGAGCATGCCCAGCACCTGCGCGCCCAGGACATCCCGCGCTTCAAGGCGCTGGAGGTCGTCGCGTCGATGCAGCCCTATCACGTCATCGACGATGGCCGCTGGGCCATGAGCCAGATCGGCGCGGAGGTCCTCAGGACCTCATACGCCTATCGATCCCTGCTCGATGCGGGCGCGCATCTCGCCTTCGGCTCGGATTGGCCGGTGGCGCCGCTCTCGCCCATCCTCGGCATCGATGCTGCGGTGAACCGGCGAACCCTCGGCGGCAAGCACCCGGAGGGCTGGTTTCCGGCGCAGCGGATCTCTGCCCGCGAGGCCGTCGAGGCGTATACGCGAGGAGCGGCATGGGCGGCGATGCGCGAGCGCGACGAAGGGTCGCTAGAGCCGGGCAAGCTCGCGGACCTGGTGGTCCTCACCCGGGACATTCTCGATCCGGGCGAGTCGACAAACATCGCCGAGGCTCAGGTTGCGATGACCATCCTCGGTGGGCGGGTCGTGTTCGAGGCGCGTTGAAACCTAGCGCAGCGCCCGCCACCACGAGAGGACCGGCGCCGCCGCCGCGGCCAGCGCAAGCATCGCTTGGCCGGCACGGCTGCGCCATCGCGGCAGCATTCCGGCAGCGAGGCCCGCGAGGATGCCGGCGGCGAACCCGCAGAGATGCCCGGCGAAGTCTGCCCGCTTGCCGGCGCCGAGGAACCCGAGCAGCGCGATCCCTGCCCCGAGCGGAAGCCAGGCCCGCCTCCGCCGCTCGGCATCGACCGCTTGCAGCGCCGCCAGCGCTCCCAGCGCGCCGAAGACCGCCGTCGAAGCGCCCACCGAAATGAAGCTGTGCCGCACCAGCAGCGCGGCAAGAGATGTCCCTGCCACTCCCGAGAAGAGCACCACCCAGCTGGCGATCCCTGCCCCGAGTTGGCGCGCGAGGAGCGCCAGGAACATTCCGCCGAGCAGCGCGTTGCCGGCTGCGTGGGCCGCGTCGGCGTGCAGCGTCAGCGCGGTCAGGGCGCGCCACCACTCGCCGGCGAGAATCCTTTGCGCCTCTGCGCTGCCGCGCGAGAACCAGATGTCGCCCTCCGCCTCGGGCCCGGTCCAGATGTGCAGCGCGAGCAGCGAGAGCCCGAAGACGAGCCCCGCAGCGATGCCGCCCGCGAGCGGTTCTGGTCCGCGCCGCTGGCGCCGCGGCGGCGGATTTTCGCCCTCGAACGCCGCAACCGCCGCGCCGGCGCGCTCCCCGTCCGCATCGGCGACGACCAGCGCCCACTGCCCTTCCCCAACGGAACGCAGCTCGTGCGGAATGTCCTCCGCATCGAGCACGAGAGAGAGGTCCATCGCCCGCCGGAATTCCGGGACGAGGCGCAGCAGCATCGCCCGCGAATAGCACTTTCTTTCACTCGACGGTCACGGCTCGCGCTTTCTTTCAGGAGAGCCCTGTCGGTGATACAGGGCCGCCCATGGCGACGAGCTTCGAACCAGCGCAGGCCCTGGCCACTTCCGAGCGCATCTGGGGGGCGGAGATCGTCCCCGCGCTGCTCGACTACATCCGCATTCCCAACAAGTCTCCCGCCTTCGATCCGTCCTGGCGCGAGGCCGGGCACATGGATCGCGCCGTCGCGCTCATCGAGGGTTGGTGCCGCAGACAGCCGATCGCAGGGCTCAAGGTGGAGGTCGTGCGGCTGGGGGAGCGCACGCCGGTGATTTTCATGGAGAGCCCCGGCACGGGCGAGGAGACGGTGCTGCTCTACGGCCACCTCGACAAGCAGCCGGAGATGACCGGATGGCGGCCCGGACTTTCGCCCTGGGAGCCCGTGCGCGAGGGCGACAAGCTCTACGGGCGCGGCGGGGCGGACGACGGGTACTCCTCGTTCGCATCGCTGGCGGCGCTGCGGCTCCTGGAAGAGCAGAAAGTGCCGCACGCGCGCTGCGTGGTCCTGATCGAGGCCGGCGAGGAGAGCGGGTCGCCCGATCTGCCCGCGTACATCGAGCACCTGGCGCCGCGCATCGGCAAGCCCGCGCTGGTGGTGTGCCTCGACTCCGGCTGCGGGAATTACGATCAGCTCTGGCTCACCACCTCGCTGCGCGGGCTGGTG
>Ga0099827_10001640_pt1 | contig 11827 bp, 7 predicted proteins | sample CZO8metaG_FD_79339 | JGI IMG/M metagenome (GOLD analysis project Ga0099827, IMG submission 79339) | Vadose zone soil microbial communities from the Eel River Critical Zone Observatory, Northern California, USA - CZOApr15con1.8 metaG | ecosystem: Environmental > Terrestrial > Soil > Vadose zone ...
GAATCCGCCGCCGAGCGAGCCGACAATCGCCCCCACCGTGTTCCATGCGTAGGCCAGTCCGACATGGCGTCCGACATCTTCGCGGCCTCGGCCGAGAAGGGAGATCAGAAGCGGAAACTGAATACCGGCGACAAACGCCGCCGGGAACACGCAGACGAGAGTCAGCAGAGTCCAGGAGATGACGAATCCGCCGAATCCGAGCGTCCCGAGCGATCGAAGCAGGTTCGTCAGAATCGCTAATCGATCGCCGAGCGCGAAGGGCACGGCCATCGCCGCCGCCTCGAGCGAACAGGTGAGCGCGAATCCGCCAACCGTTGCGCGCCTGCTACCGCCCCAGAATGCATAGGCGGCACCGCCGAGCCCGATCCCGAGGAGCGCGACAGCGAGAATGAGGCCGAAGGTGAACGTGGTGCCGCCGAGCAGCGGTGCGAGCATGCGGTACCAAACGAGCTCCATCAGCAGGAAGACGAAACCGACCAGGGCCGCGGCGGTTAATGTCAATGTAGGGCACGGCTGCGCCGTGCCGAATTCTGTTGGTACAGCGCCGCCGGAGTTCGGCACGGCGCTGCCGTGCCCTACTTTGACGTTACGGGCAATGATCCCCACCACTGCATTTAGCAGCACCGCGACGAGTAGCGTTCGCCGATTGCCGAATAGCTCGAGCATGGAGAAGGTCGACAACAATGTGCCGACTACAGCTCCGAGCGTATTCACGCCGTAGAGCAACGCGAGGCGGCGCCGGCCGGCGTCATCGTTCGACTCGACGGCTCGCGCGGCAGCGGGCAGCGTTCCCCCCATCAGCAGCGTCGGCAGGCCGAGGACCAGCGATGCCAGGAGCAGGCGCAGAAGGGTGGCGAAAAAGAGTCCGAGGGTGACCGAGCCGCCGAGGCCGAAGTAGATCTTCGCGGTCAACCACAACAGCAGCTGCGACAGCCCGGCGCTCGCCGCGATGGACAGCTCGAGATTGCCGTAGAAGCGAAGCGGCCGCGGATGCGCATCGGCTCGCTTACCGAGAAGAGCGCTCCCAACGCCCAGCCCACCCATGAAAATCGAGAGCACCGCGGCCGTGGCGAGCGTGGATGCGCCGAAGATGAGCCGGAACTGGCGCATCCATACGGTTTGGTAAATCAGCGCGCATGCGCCGGAGCAGAAAAGGAGCCCGGCCACTTTCCACGTCGTGCGCACCTCTCGAAATACTACACGCGGTAGAGTTTCTTGACGGCTCGTCATGTCGTCCGTACACTCGATTCACCACACGAATGTCCGTCGATCCGAGCCTTCCACCAGCATTTTTTCGACGAGAAACGCTTCAAAGGAGCAGGCAATATGGTCAGCATTCCCACTGATAAATTGAAAGCGGCGGAAACCGCGCTGACTCAGATCGAGCGCCAGTTCGGCAAGGGCTCGATCATGAGGCTCGGAGCGAAGGAATTCGCCGCCGTCAGCGCGATTTCCACCGGATCCATTGGCGTCGACGCCGCCCTGGGCGTGGGCGGCGTCCCGCGCGGCCGGATCGTGGAGATCTTCGGGCCGGAGTCGTCCGGCAAGACCACACTGTCGCTGCACATCATCGCCGAGGCGCAGAAGGTCGGAGGGCTCGCGGCATTCATCGACGCGGAGCACGCGCTCGACGCCGAGTACGCCAAGAAGCTCGGCGTCGATATCGACAACCTCCTCGTCTCGCAGCCCGACAGCGGCGAGCAGGCGCTGGAGATCGCCGAAGTACTGGTCCGCTCAGGGGCGATCGATTTGATCGTCATCGACTCCGTCGCCGCCCTCGTTCCGCGCGCCGAGCTCGAAGGCGAGATGGGCGACATGCAGATGGGCCTGCAGGCGCGACTGATGTCGCAGGCGCTGCGAAAGCTCACCGGCATCGTTTCCAAGTCCAGAACATGTCTGGTTTTCATCAATCAAATTCGAGAAAAAATCGGTGTGATGTTTGGCAACCCGGAGACCACCTCCGGCGGGCGCGCCCTCAAGTTCTACTCCTCGGTGCGCATCGACATCCGCCGCATGACTCAGATCAAGGAAGGCGACGAAGTCGTTGGCTCCCGGGTGAAGGTCAAGATCGTGAAGAACAAGGTCGCCGCACCGTTCCGCCAGGCGGAGGTCGACGTCGGTTACGGCGAAGGCATTTCCAAGACCGGAGAGCTCATCGACATCGGCCTGGAGAACAAGATCATCGAGAAGTCCGGCTCCTGGTTCTCGTACGGCGACGTGCGTATCGGACAGGGGCGCGAAAACGCCAAGGCGTTCCTTCACGAGAACGCCGACCTCGCCTCCGAAATCGAAGCGAAAGTACGCAAGGCCCTCGGCATCGGCGGTCCCGAGCTGACGGTGATCCAAGGCGGCGAGGCGCAGCCGAAGAAAGAGCGACGGGTCTAGATTGGCGACCAGCGGGTGGCGGGCGGCGGGTAGGCCCACCCGCCACCCGCTGTAAGCTGCCCGCTCGTCATGCGCCTCGACCAGGCCGTCGCCGCACGTTTTCCGCACGTCTCTCGACGCCAGGCTCGCGCGCTGATCGCCGACCGCCGCGTGCTGGTGAACGAACGGCTGGTAGCGATCGCCTCGCGTGAAGTGCGCGAGAACGATCGCGTCGCCGTCGTCGATGAGACCGCGGAGGTCCAGATCCTGAAACTGACCGACAGCTTCGTCGCCGTCAACAAGCCAGCCGGCATGCCGACGCAGCCAACGCGCGACCGCAAACAGCGATCGCTCGAAGAGCTGCTCCGCGTGCAATTCAAATCGATCTATCTGGTGCACCGGCTCGATACCGGCACGAGCGGAGTCGTGGTGTTCGCGCGCACGCGCGACGCTGCCGCAAGTCTCTCCCGTCTATTCTCCGGTCGCGAGATTCGCAAGACGTATCTTGCGCGCGTGACGGGAACGATCGACTCGGCGGTCACTATCGACGCGCCGGTCGGAGGCAAAGAAGCATTGACGACGATTCGGCCGCGGAGTGCCGGACTCGTCGAGGCCGAGATCTACACGGGCCGGACGCATCAGATTCGTATCCATCTGGTGTCCATCGGTCACCCGGTGATCGGCGATCGTCGCTACGGCGGACCAAAAGCGCCGCGCCTGATGTTGCACGCGTGGAAACTCGAGCATGACGCCCTCGGCACGCTCGAGGCTCCAATTCCAGATGATTTGATGTAATTCGGGCCACAACCGTTCTCTGCGTTCGCAAAGATGGCGCGGTGGCCATGGCCGGCGACAACGGCCTTATCTGAGGAACGTTGAAGCACGCCCTTTCAGATCGCTCTTCCGAGTTTCTTGAAGATCGACCAAAGTTATTCGGTAGAATGCGCGTGGGCTATGCGTTATCTCGCGTTGTTTTTAGTCCAAATCGCCCTTTCGTTCCCGCTTGTCGCAAGAATTGACGAGCAACCAGTATCGGATGTCATCTACGGAGCAGCGCCCGGTTACCGCGACTATCCGCAAATCGCTTCGGATGGTGAGAATTTTCTAGTCGTGTGGCAGGATCACCGCGCGTGGCCGCCGGTCGTGTACGCCGCTCGCGTGAGCCGTGAGGGTGAGCTGCTCGATGCGACCGGCATTCGCATTCCCATCCCTGGATATTCGGCAGTCGTCTTCCTCGCAGACGCGTATTGGATCTTGTGGACCGAAGCTCGGAATCTTTATGCAACGCGGCTAAGTCGCGAAGGGGAGTTGATCGAAACGCGGCGACTGCTCCTCAGTGAGATGCCGAATGCCACCTTCACTGTGGCGTCCAGCGCGTCGCGCCTGATTGTCTTATCGCGCGATCGCTTCTCCCTCTTCAGTGCCGAGGGGAAGTTGCTTCACCGCGACGTACCCATTCCTGTGAGCGCTACTCCCGATTGGACGCCGCATGTCGCTTCGAATGGTGCCGGTTTTCTTATTGCTTGGGTGAACAGCTTCACGCCGAAGCTGCAGAGCTGGTTGTTTGACGCTGAGGGCCGGCCTGTTGGATCGATCAATGCGATCAGTGTGGACAGCGGTCTCGATGTCGCTCTCGCGGCGAATGGGCGCGATTACATCCTGATCTACTCAAACAATACTAATCGGAGCGTCGAGAGCCGCAGCATCTCCGGCGACGGAATGCACATCGGCGCGCCGGTCCCGCTGCCGCAAGTGCCGTTTGGAGCGGCGAACGTCGCGCTTTCTTGGAATGGCGCCGAGTATCTCGCGTTTTGGGGACGCTCCGTGAGCCTGCAATCGGGCGGGCCACAAGCTCTACGCCGAATTCGCATCGACGCTGACGGCAAGCCGCTTGACGAGGCGACGCAAACAGTTGTCAGTGCTTTCGCAATCAACTGGCCCGCCGCAGCATCCAACGGACGCGACGTTCTGGTTGTGTGGCGAGGCCAGCGACAGATTGACGATTACAGCAGCTGCATTTATGCCGCGAAGGGAAGTGGCGCAGCCGACGCAAATTTCTCGGGGATGCTGCTGTCGCGGAGCGCGACGGAACAAGGCGCGCCGTCCATCGCATTTAGCGGCCAAAACTATCTCGTAGCGCGGCGCGAACGGTCGGCGGTGTACTTCAATCGGATCGCGCTCACTGGCGAACATCTCGACGGCGCAGGTACTTTCGTTGGCCCGGCAGCCAGAGGCATTCCTGCGATGCCGCGAGTCATCTTTGACGGCGAGAACTACGTGCTCGCGTGGATTGCCGACGGCACGCTCGATGGCGTCGGTCCCGTGCTGCGCGTTGCTCGAGTTCAGCCGGATTCGGGGACGGTTCTCGATGTTCTCGGCACCGTTGTGGAGCAGTCCGGTGGCGTTTCCTCCTTCGATCTCGCGAGTAACGAAAACGGAATCGCGATCGCGTGGAGCGACGGCAGAATTCATGCGGCGCGTTTCAATAGCAGCCTGCAGACGCTCGACATTCGCCACGATCTGTCGCCGAAGGAAATGTCCGCCGGGAATCCGGCAGTGGCCTGGAATGGGACGGAATGGCTGATCGCGTTCGACGAGCAGTTCTTTTACTACGGCGGAATCGTGCCCCCACTGCTCATTCGCGCGAATCTCCGCGGCGTGCACCTATCGCCGCTCTTCAACCTTCTCGATCCAGAGCCAATGGCGATCGCTGCAAATACTTCCGAATCGAACGTCGGAGCGCGCCTGGCTTCGAACGGAAACGAGTTTGCGATTGCCTGGACTGGCGGCGTTCCTGGCCAGAGTCTCGTGCGCGCCCGTCACATGAAGAGCGGTTCGTTTCTCGATGATGTCGTTGTTCTCGCAAATGGCACGGCCTCGAGCATCGTCTGGGACAGCAATCGCTACGCGGTCGCATATGAATCGAAACGGTCCGATCACAGCTCGGATGCCCTTCTCACACATCTGGGCTCTGCCGGTAACCCGCTGCCGCGCGATCAGATGATCATCAGCGCCACGCCCGATGACGAAACTTCACCGCGCCTGGTCTCCATTGGTGGCGGAAACATCACCGCGTCGTACATTCGGGTCGCAACTGAGCCGCTGTACGGCGGCGTTGCGCGCGCGTTTGTGCGCGACCCGATTCCAGTTCGTTCGCGACCCGTTCGAATGTGGTCGGATCCAAGCATCGTTCAGCCAAAGTGCGCGGACCCTGCGCCCCTTTCAGATCCAAACCACCGCGCATATCCGGGGCGCCTCGTCGATGATTATGTGGTTCTCTTGAAATTCGGCTTCAACGTAAACGTCGAGGGACCGCGGCTCGCGCAGAAACATCAGCTCACCATTCAAGAGTTCTTCACCATCATTCCAGCCTTTGGCGCGAGCCTGCACGCGGAAACTGTTGCTGCTCTGCGCTGCGAACCTTCTGTAGAAAATGTCGAGTTTTCGCATACGAACATCCCACCGCCGTAGTTCGGATTTGCGAGCTTTTGCCCTGCCATGCCCAGCTCGTCGCGATTAACTGTCTCGTCGGATAGACAATCCCTTGGCGCTTGAGCATCACGCCATTCGGCACGAATCGAGTTCCGCCGCCATCGGAATTCAACGCGAAGGCTGGACCGCGCGGCGACGCCCTGTGGGACGGCTGAATATTCCGTTTCGAACCGTCGCGGCAAAGAGACGGCCGGAAGAGTCGGCGAGAACCTGGTTGATGACAGCAGTCGTCAATCCATCATTGAAATCAGTCCACGTTCGGCCACCGTCGGTGCTGCGTAAAATGCCGTTCCTGTTGGACCAGATGTAGACGACGTTCGGCTCGCGCGGATCGACCACCACGCCGTCGATGCTGATGTATCTCGACAGCGCGCCGAGGACACCCCACGTTTTACCGCCGTCAGTGCTCTTAAAGAGACGGGGCGCGCCCCAGTCAACCGCGTACATGATGGACGAATTTGACGTCGCGAGTGCAATTTTTCGAAACTCAGTCGGCACGTCAAGTTGTTGCCATGACGTGCCGCCATCATCACTCTTAAGAAGTGAATGGACTCTTAGCAAATACAACGTAGACGGGTCAGCTCGGTCGATCACAAGGTCGCGTATCTCGTTACCGGCGATGGCCTCGGTAAAGACCGGCTGCCACGTGATTCCCGCATCCGTCGTCTTGAATAATGTGGTTGGCCCCGCAGTGACGTAAAGAATCCTCGCATCAATAGGATCCGCGACAACCAGCCCAGGCTGGTAGAGGAGTTCAGCCGAGAACGGCGGGAGCGGGAGCGCGCGCCAGCTTGCGCCATCAAACGTGAAGAGCGACGTTCTTGTTAGTCTTGAATCTAGGTAGGCGACCACGTAGGGAGTTCCATCGGCCGCGATCGCCAGGCCTAACCCGTTGGGCAAGCCTAGCGTCAGCGTTTCCCACGTTGCCCCGCCGTCCGAGCTCCGGATAACGGCGGACGCGACGTCGACATCCCTTGCGGTCGCATAAAGCGTATTGCGGTCCGTTGGATCGATGGCCATCTGCAACACAGTCGTGGCGATCTGCGGCACCCGCACGATGTTCCAGGTCGAACCACGGTCGGAAGAGGTAAAGAGGCCGGAGGATGACGCGCCGACGAATATGGTCGCGCTATTCTCGGGGTCAATCGCGATCGAGTTCGCAACGCCAACAGGCCGACCTAAACAGCCGCTGAACGCGAGATTGGCCCACGTTGTACCAAGATCACGAGTCACGAAAAGCCCAGCGCCCGTTCCGACATATACAGTCTGATCAGAATCAGGAGCAACGGCGAACGAGCGCACCGAGGACTGACAAAAATCCGGCGTTGGTAGCGAGTCGGTGATTCGTTTCCATGTGCTGCCATCGTCGCTTACCACGACGGCCGTTCCGAACCCACAAAAGCATCCTTCGGAAGGCTGCCCAGGCGTATTTGCCAGCGCGAATCGGCGCCCGCTGCGGGGATGGGCCAGCAGGTCGTGTGATGGCACATTGACATCGTTTAGTTCCTGCCACGTCGCGCCGCCATCAGTGGAGCGCGCGTGGTGAGTGAAAAACGACGCGCCAGCAACGTGTTCCGTGTAGGCATAGACAAGTTGGGGAATCAGAGGATCGGGTGCAATGCCCCGGCCGCAAAGATCATTGCGATTAAAGCCTCCACTGGAAAGGGCCCAACTTTCGCCCGCATCGACCGATTTGTAGAAGCCCGACCCTATCGACTGCGTGACCCCATTCTCCGCACACTGCAACGCCGCGAACAGCGTTGACGGTTTTTTCGGGTCCATTGCCAGCGCGGCGATCGATCGATTCGGGGGCAATCCAGCTACGAGTTCCCGCCACGTCACGCCGCCGTCACTGCTCTTGAAGAGGCGCCCATCATAGTAGCCCGCCAGCTCCCCCCAGAAGCGTGTCGCGAAGACGGCATACAGCGTGGAAAGATCGGTCGGATCGACAACGAGCTGTGTTGCGCGTCGGTCGTCGACGCGGAAAAGAAGGTTCCAGGTGGCCCCGCGATCGCGACTTGCGAATACTCCGCCGTCTCCGACGACAAAGATCTGCTCTCCGATGATCCGCACGACGTTCACCGGCCCGCCGAACGGACCGATCGGTGCCCACTGGGCCTGCGCCGCGGAAATGAAACAGAGAATCAAAAAGGCCAGGAGGTGTTTCATAGGGGCGGAACGTGACAAGATCTTATGCAATGACAGCAAGCGAGATCCACGCCACCACCGTCATCTGCGTCCGGAAGGACGGCGCCGTGGCCATGGCCGGCGATGGTCAGGTGACGGTGGGCAACACGGTCATGAAGCACAGCGCGGCGAAAGTCCGGCGCCTTTATGGCGATCGCGTGCTCGCCGGCTTTGCCGGCTCGGCCGCTGATTCGTTCGCGCTGTTTTCCCGATTCGAAGGCAAGCTCGAAGAGTATCGGGGCAACATGGAGCGCGCTGTGGTGGAGCTGGCGAAGGACTGGCGGCTGGACAAATATTTGCGGCAGCTCCAGGCGTTCCTGATCGTAGCCAATGCGGAGCGCGCGTATCTGCTCTCCGGAACCGGCGATCTCATTCAACCTGACGACGGAATTCTGGCCATCGGCTCCGGCGGCCCGTACGCGCTCGCCGCGGCGCGCGCTTTGATGAAGCACACGAACATGAATGCGGCGCAGATCGCTGAAGAAGCGCTGCGCATCGCCTCCACGATTTGCATTTACACCAACGACAACATCACCGTTGAAAGCCTGTGACCCATGGTCATTCATCTTCCCGGCAGCATTGACGAAGCACTCAATTCCGAACGGCTGACACCCAAAGAGATCGTTCGCGAGCTCGACAAGTACATCGTCGGTCAGAACGCAGCGAAACGCGCGGTGTCCATCGCCCTGCGAAATCGCTGGCGCCGGCAACAACTCCCGCCCGATCTGCGTGAAGAAATCGCGCCGAAGAACATCATCATGATTGGCCCGACCGGAGTGGGGAAAACGGAAATTGCGCGCCGGCTCGCACGCCTGACTCGTTCGCCGTTTCTGAAGATCGAAGCGTCGAAATTCACTGAGGTCGGCTACGTCGGCCGCGACGTGGAATCGATCGTCCGCGACCTGACCGAAATTGCCGTCAAGCTGGTTCGCGACGAAAAGGCACGTCTCAATCGCGATGCCGCGGTGCGCAATGCGCGCGAGCGGATCCTGGACATTCTCCTCCCCGACTCGCGCCGCCCTGCCGCCCGCCCGGCGTTTGTCGGCGCCACTGCGCCAGTCGAGGAGTCGCCCGTCGAAACACGCGACAAGCTCGGGCGCTGGCTCGACGAAGGCAAGCTCGAAGAGCGCGAGATCGAGGTCGAGGTCAAGGAACAGAACTTCCCCTCCTTCGAGATCTTCACGGCTCAGGGCGTCGAAGAGATGGGAGTGAATGTCAAAGACATGCTCCCGGGACTCTTCGGCGGGCGTTCGAAACGCAAGAAGATGCGTGTGGGCGACGCACGCGAGCTGTTGATTCAGGAGGAGGCGGACAAGCTCGTCGATCAGCAGAACGTCGCGCGCGAGGCCATCGAGCGCGTCGAGCAGAGTGGGATCGTCTTCCTGGACGAGATCGACAAAATCGCCGGGCGCCAACAGGCTTCCCATGGCCCGGATGTCTCGCGCGAAGGCGTGCAGCGGGATCTGTTGCCGATCGTCGAGGGAACGACGGTCAACACGAAATATGGCATGGTAAAGACTGATCATATATTGTTCATCGCTGCCGGTGCGTTTCACGTCGCCAAACCGTCCGACCTGATCCCGGAGATGCAGGGCCGCTTTCCCATTCGCGTGGAGTTGGAGTCGCTGACCGAAGATGACTTCGTGCGCATCCTGCGCGAGCCCAAGAATGCTCTGACCATGCAGTACACGGCGTTGCTATCGACCGAAGGCGTCGATCTTCGCTTCAGCGACGACGCGATCCGTGAGGTTGCCCGCTACGCGGCACTGGTCAACGACAAGACCGAGAACATCGGCGCGCGGCGGCTGCACACGATTCTCGAACGCGTGCTCGACGAGCTGTCGTTCGAAGCCAGTGACATGCGCGGACGCGAGCTGACGGTCGACGCCGCGTACGTTCAGCGCGTGCTGGCGGACATCATCAAGGACGAGGACCTGTCGCGGTACGTGCTTTGACTCTGGAGTGCGGCGGCTTGCCGCCGCTTTTTAGCCGGGAGCTTGCTCCCGGCGGCCGCGGCAAGCGGCGGCTCAGAAAGCGGTGCCGAGGCACCGCACTCCAAAGGCTATGACACCGTCTTTTTGAACGCTCTAGCGCTCAGCGCGATGAGGATCACCGAGATCGCCACGAGCGCCGCCACCGGCTGCCAGATATCCCAGAACCCTGCTCCGCGAATGACGATCGCCCGCGAGATCTTGATGAAGTAGGTCGCCGGCAGGATGTGAGAAATCACCTTCAGCGGCGCCGGCAGCGACGACAACGGGAAGACGTAGCCCGATAGCAGCACCGATGGCAGCATCACCGCCATCGCCCGCTGCATCGCCTCCATCTGCGTTTTCGCGCGGGAGGATGCGATCAGCCCGACCGACAGCAGAGCGAGCAGATATACAGGCGCGAGCCCCATCAACAGCGGAACGCTTCCGTGAATCGGAACACCAAAGAGAAATCGCATCAGCAGGATGATGATCACCAGCTGGATGTAGGCCAGCCCGAGGTAAGGGAGCAGCTTGCCGACGATGACGGCGAGGGGGGAAACGGGAGTGACCATCAACTGCTCGAGCGTGCCGCGCTCGCGCTCCTTCACGATGGCAAACGCCGACAGAATCGTTCCGGAAAATGTGAGAAGAATGGCGATCAGGCCCGGGATCAACAGATTCGCGCTTCGCATGTCGGGGTTGAACATCATCACCGGCCGCGCGTCGAGAAGCGGCCTCTTCCCTGTTGTTTCGACCAGGTCGCGGATTCCCTTGCTGAGAACCACTCCGTTCGCCGCGGCCAGCGCCTGCGTGGCCACGCTCGAGTCGGAGCCGTCGATCATCACCAGGACAGCGGCTTCACGTCCTGCGGCGAGTTTCCGCGCGTAGTCAGGCGGAATCTCGATGGCCACCTGAGCGTCGCCTGTCACGATCGCATGCTGCAGCGCCGCGCGTGATGTGACTTCGCCGATGATTTTCAGGTAGCCGGTATTCTCGAACTGATCGATGAGCAGCCGGCTCTCCTGGCTGTGGCTCTGATCGAAGATGACCGTGGGGATGTTCTTCGCGTTCATATCGATGACGCCGAAGAGGATCAGCTCGAAGACCGGGATCACCAGCGCGAAAAAGAGAGTCCCCCGATCGCGCAACATCTGCGTCACTTCTTTGCGGAAGATGGCAGTGAATCCGTGCATCACATCTCCTCTCGCGACACCATCGTCGCGCGCTGGGCTTCGACCTCGCGGCCGCGTGTTTCGGTCAGTCGAACAAACACATCCTCGAGCGACGGCTCGATCTCGCTGACGGCCACGTCGGCGCCGCCGAACGCTTCGAGATCGCGTTTCAGTCTTTCGTTGGTGATGTTGGCGTCAATCAGCAAGTGCAGCGAGGTGCCGAAGATCGTGCAAGCCTGGACATACGGAAGTGTTTTCGCGTTTCCCAACAGCGTGGCCACTCCCTCCGTGGCAATCGCCTCAACCCTGCGCGTTCCCTTCGGTGTTACTTCCGGGAGCCGCTTCAAGTCGTCGGGGCGGCCGCTGACGATCAGCCGCGACATATAGAGATACGCAACGGTGCCGCAGCGCTCGGCCTCGTCCATGTAGTGCGTCGTCACGAACATCGTCACCCCCTGGCCGGCGAGCTCGAACAAAAGGTCCCAGAGCTCGCGTCGCGCGACGGGGTCGATTCCCGCAGTGGGCTCGTCGAGAAAAAGGACGCGCGGCTGATGCATGAGCGCGGCGGCAAGCGCCAGGCGCTGTTTCCAGCCGCCCGACAGCGCCGCGGCGAGGCGGTCTCGATAGGGCCCGATGTGC
>Ga0099827_10001642_pt1 | contig 11824 bp, 9 predicted proteins | sample CZO8metaG_FD_79339 | JGI IMG/M metagenome (GOLD analysis project Ga0099827, IMG submission 79339) | Vadose zone soil microbial communities from the Eel River Critical Zone Observatory, Northern California, USA - CZOApr15con1.8 metaG | ecosystem: Environmental > Terrestrial > Soil > Vadose zone ...
CAATGAGAGCCGCCGACATGATGGGGAACGTGGAGTAGAGGATTTCCGTTTTATGTTTGCGAACTGCCCGTAGCCCGGCCGGGACGCCCCCAAAGACCCAACTGACCCAACGGTCCGGCAGAGCCATATATCTCAAATAGCGGCCTCCGATGCCCATTTGCTTTTTCGTGTCCATGGCAAAGGAACGAATGACCGGCACACCTTTAGGGATAAGATTCAAGCTCTTCTCGTCAATTTTTTCGTACGCTCGGGAATGGGGCGTGAGTACAGCCGGTTGCCAGCCGAATTCGGGAAGATACCGGCAATACTTCATGGTACGCAGCGATCCGCTGCTACCCGCCTGGGGCGGAAAGTGGTACGCGATAATCAATACGTTTCCCAAGGGACCAGTCTCGCTATGCCGGGCCACGACAATCCATTTGAAGGACTTGAATGCCGTCGTGCTTGCCCCCGCCCTCCTCGATCCGCCAATGGCGCCCTGTGTCAATCCATATCTCAGAAGGCAACGGGTGGCTCAGGAACCCCAAGGGACTTGCCGATCGGCCGTACGCCCCGGACTGGAAAATTCCCACGAGGTCTCCGATTTCCGCTTTTGGAAGAACGATTCCGCGCGCTAACGTATCGAGGGGCGTGCAGAGCGGCCCGACAATATCCACGGTGTCATGCGTCGGCGCCTTCAGCTTGCTCACCAGGGCTATCGGATAATTGCGCTTGATGGTTTGGCCCAAATTGCCGGAGGCGGCCAAATGATGATTCATACCGCCATCGACAATGAGAAATTTCTTTCCACGTGACGTCTTGATATCGCGAATCCGCGTCAGGTAGATACCGGCTTCGCCGGCGAGAAACCGGCCCGGCTCCACAAGAAACTGCGTCCCCTTAAAAGCGGGTTCGACTTCAATCTCCGCGAATAATTTGGCCAGCAGCTCTTGCAAGCACTCGAGATTCAGTTCGTGCTCATGTGCAAAATAGGGGATTCCCAGGCCGCCACCGAAATCCAGGGTGCGGAGCGGCCTGCCAAGCCGCTTAACGACGCGCCGCGCGAGCTCTAAACCGTGGCGATATTGATTCTGCAAGACTGTCGCATCCAGAATCTGAGTTCCCGTGAACAGATGGATTCCACAGAGATCAAGTTCCGGCTCCTCCAGAACACAGTCCAATACTTGATCCAGAATCTCTTCGTCGATGCCAAAAGGTGCAGGGCGGCCTCCCATGCGCATCGCTCCGCCTTCTGCCTCGCCAGTGGGATTGATGCGTACGGCAACCTGGGCACGTCGGCCCAGGCGCCGGCAAATGGCGGCGATTCGCTTTACTTCGGTCAGCGATTCCATATGGATCTCACCGATGTCATTCGAGAGCACCAGTTCGAGTTCCGCTTCGGACTTCCCAGGTCCGGCAAACAAAATACGTTTCGGCGGACAGCCCGCCTCCAGCGCTTTCTGGAACTCGCCCGCCGATGCAATTTCGATCCCGCAACCCCGGCTCAGGAAATGCTTCACGACTGCAGGAGAAGGATTGGCCTTGATGGAGTAATAGATGGCAATTCTTTCCGGAAGAGCAGCCCGAAGCGCCTCGTACTTCATGTCCAAAACGGCGCGATCATAAATAAACATGGGTGTCCCATACATTTCGGCCAGTTGATTCGCGGAAAAATCACCGATGACTAAGGACTCCCCGGACCTGGGGAAGTATTTTGCAGTCAGCAATGCCGCCAAATCGCCCATTTACAATCCTTCGCGGCGCCGCAGCGCTGGGTAGTCCACTTTTCCGCTCGAGGTTTTAGGCAATTCGTTCAATACCTCAAAAGTTTTCGGAACCATATAACGGGGCATTTTCTCAGCGCAGTACGCAAGCATCGCGTCGACGTCCAGTACATTCCCGTCTTTCGCCACCACAAATGCTTTGATTGTTTGCCCGAGAGTTTCATCAGGTATGCCGATGACTGCTGCGCCGCGCAGCTCCCCACTCTGGAAAAGCACCTCCTCGACTTCCGTGGGGCTGATGCGAAAACCGCTGGATTTGATCATCGTGTCGCGTCGCCCGATAAAGTAGAGAAAACCGTCTTCATCCATGTTGACCAAGTCGCCCGAATAGCAGACTTTTTCGCAATCACCCAACTCGGACGGTAAAAGCGGATTTGGACGAAGGGCGCGGGCCGTATCTTCCGGCCGGTTCCAGTAGCCCAGCGAAACCGTCGGCCCGCGATGTACAAGTTCACCAGGCTCCCCCGGTTTACAGAGTTGTCCTTGCTCATTGAGCACAAGAATTTCAGTGTCGGGAATGGCTTTGCCCATTGACGTCGGCCGCCGATCAAGTTCTTCCGGGGGAAGATACGTGGAGCGAAAAGCCTCGGTCAGTCCGTACATCAGGAATACTTTTGTGGCCGGAAGCACTTTGCGCAAGACCTTGAGAACCGCCTGCGGCATTGCGCCGCCAGTATTGGTGATGTAGCGTAAATGTGGGAGTGACTGTTTCGCGAGAGTCGAATTGGGTTGCGCCAGCAGGCTCCAAAGTGTGGGCACGCCAGCGAGTCCGCTGATTTTTTCCTTAAGCATGGCCTGTACAATTTCGCGCGCAAAAACGAAGTTGATGAGCACGCAAGCGCCGCCCTTTTCGAACGCGGTCATCAATTGATTCATCCCGGCGTCGAAACTGAAAGGCAGAACCGCAAGGATGCGCTCGTCCTCCGTGATGCCGAGATAAGTGGAGACTATCCGGCTGCCTGCAACAATGTTGGCATGACTCAGCATTACGCCCTTAGGTTTGCCCGTTGAGCCGGACGTGTAGAGAATTGCAGCAAGATCCTTCTCGATGCTGGTCTCCCGCCAGTCTGCGGGGAGGGTCCGCGCGCTGAACTCCTCGAAACGATGAACCGGGAGCCCCCCCGGCGCTTCTCCCGGACCGACCACAACCAGAAACTCCAGAGACGGAGCCTGTGGTAGCACCTCGGCGAGCGATGCTAGCTTCGACGCGGTGGCAATAAGACCTTTCATCCCGCAATCGCGGGCAATGTGCACTACCTGTTCAGGATGCAGGAGCGCGTTGATCGGAACATAGACAGCTTCCGCGCGCGAGATTCCAAAAATGGAAATAGCCTGTGCAACGGAAGAATCCAAATAGATGCCCATTCTGTCGCCGCGGAGCAGCCCGGCGCCTCGCAATCCCGCAGCAAGTCCGTTCACGCGGCGAGCGACTTCGCCGTAACTTAGCCGTTCCGCCCCATGTACCAAAGCTTCTTTATCCGGCGAACGCCGGGCGCTCTCACGCAAAAGATGCCAGATCAGGAAGTCCATAGCGACTCTTTGGAAACCTTCTCTCCCCTAATTCAGCGACGACTGCTTACGCGGCGGCACCGTTAGGCGATTTAGCTCGCGGGAGCGACTTTGCCATTGACAGCGCCACACGTTTCACAGCGCGTCCGCCAACGTGACGAGCGATGGCAAGAACGCCGCGCGGTGTGCGCGGGTTCAGCGCAAGAATTCCCCAGCGCTCCCGCCGTTGGGACATCCAGTCTTTTTTGTAACCATCGTCACCGGACAGATAATCTACCTCCGTCACCTTATCGACGTCCAAAGCATGCTGGAAAAGAGTGGCGGAGAGGATTGTCCCGACGGACAAGTCTGCGAAGCGTTCGTCGTAGGCAAGCTTGTAAATCAACGCTTTCCCATGGTGCACAATCCAAAGCTGGGCCGCCGCGGGTTCGCCATCCACGCAAAGAATTCCCAACCGCAACGCCCCCATTGCCGCGCACATTCTTATCAGCCCTGGAACAAACTGCGGGTAGGCCTCAGGCTGCTTCCAGCTGGAGAGATAAACTTTCATGTAGGCATCAATACCGGCATCCAACCCTCGTTCTCCGGTCACGATTTCCATTTTCGCCCGTCCCGACTTCTCCAGCTTCTTTCTTTTGCGGCTCAGTGTGTTTTTCAGTATGGAGGGAAGCGTTTCCGAGTATTCCGCAAAACTTCGTCCGTTCACAGGGAGATACCAGTTGCCAAAAGAAAAGTACGTCTGCACGACGAAGCCCGCCACCTTGAATGCTCTGACGAGTTCACGGAAATCTCTTGAGTCTCCGTCCATGGGCTTGACTTCAACCGCGTCCCAATGTGGTTTTTCCTTGGCGATAGCTAATGCGAGCGCTTGAAGGATCCCGCCTGATTCGCCTGCGGAAACAGCAAGGTGCGGTGCATAAAAACAGCTGTAATAATTGGCCAAAGCTTCGAGTTTTCGCAGGGGAAAAAACGACTTTGACTCGCGCGAGCTGTGCATAAGCAGCATTCCCGAAGATGCCCCTTTCACATCTCTTGTGCAATAAATACGAACTCGGTCGCTATGGCCCATCCCAGTCTGAGCAAGATTTTGAAACCAGGGCAAGGTCAGAAAGATACTTTGACGTCCTGCTTCCTCGAAGAGATTGAGGAAAGACTCAGGCAGCTCCCCCCAATCCGAATAGACACGGACTTGAGGGAAAGCACCCGCCCCTCGCACTGTGAAGTCCGCGGACCCCGCCTTGGCTCGTTCATCACTGGTTGTCGCCAAGGGAAGACTCATCGATCCTTCCTGGTCTTTTTCAGAACGAATGCAGCGAGGGTCCAAAGCGTTTGGAAATTTTCCGGCATCAGTTCATCATCGCTGACTACGACGGAGAACTCGGTCTCGAGAAAGCTCACCACATCCAGAATTCCTAGTGAATCCAAGATTCCCTTTTCGAGCAGGCCAGTGTCTCTCCCGACTCCGGCCTTTCTCGCAAGTGGGAATTTTTCCGTCAGAAAAGCGTATAGTCTCTGTTCCGTCGAGTTTACTGTCGCCTGATCCATTCCTTCGTCCTCGATGCTAACTTTCTCTGTCTCCGTGCGTTAGATACCAGCCATCGGCACCTTGATCGACTCTACGATTTGCCGCCCAAGGCAAAGCAAGCACCATGACAGGAGTTGATTCCCGCGGTTGGAATCCGCAATATTCGAAAATCTCGCGTCCAACGTGCAAGCCGAGGAACGGGGCGCTCAGGGTATTGGCGCCGTAACGCCGCATAATCGCAATCGTCTCAATCAGCAAGGCGGTACAGATCTGGTCTTCTTCCGCGAGGAGATCAACCACCGTTCCATCCTCGCCAGACCAATCATAAATCAAATAACCACAAAGTCTGCCTTTCCTACGGGCCGTCAGAAAATGATAGCGTCGCTGCGGGTGTTGCAAGAATCGCCAGTTCAGATATGCGGCAGAACGATCAGCGCAAGTACCCATCCGCGCCCCCCACTGTTGGAAAGCAAGCGTAAACTCTTCGCCACAGGGCGTATTCTCCTGCGCCATTGTCCACTCGCTGGATCGACCCAAGCCAACATCACGTATTCGTAGCGCCGCATTTGCTGCAATAGACAAAGTGCGCTCGGCCGCTTTGTTGGTAATCCTCCTCCGGATTTGGCGGTCGGCTCGCAATGGCTTGGCAAAACGGATCACTGATTCCTGGGGTTCGATTAGGAGCCGTCTATAGATAGACAGCATGGAAGTACTGGGAAAATCAAAAACAAACCCGGCATCCTCCGTAGAGAGATCCTCAAGGACGCATTTTTGGAGGGCTACTGCCGGACCCAGACTGCGGTAATCTGGATGAACGCAAAAATCGCCCAGGACATAGCCTCTTACCACTTTCCCCCGGGATCGTATTCGGCGGGGAAATGCCGCCGCCGCTCCGACTACCATACCCGCGTCACCCGTGCATGCCACCCAAACTCGTGCAACCCCCTCGGGGTTCTTACAGTACAACCACTCGTAACGGGCTTCGTTGGCATCCGGCGACAGATATGTCGACAAGAAGGCTGTGAGAGTTGCCCTTTCCTGATGGACTTCCGCGGAACGAATTACATTGACCATTTGTCGGGCACTTCGATTCAACTCCACTTTCAAGGAGAGCAGGACATCCTGAGATGCGGAGTGCTTAGCCATTGCTCTGGTTATTGGCAGGAAGTAAAGCGACATCTTACCCTTACCCGCGCGAAGCTAGGCTCGTTTGGTTGAGCAGCACGCTGCCTGCCAAAGAACTATTTTCTCGTATGTCATTCATATTAAATATGGTTAGTCCAACATTGGAATTCCAAACGACAAATCTCGCCTCATGACGATAATCTGCCTCAGGATCCAGCAGAGGTTCCGGCTCCATTAGAAAGGTGAAATTCGCTGAAATTCTGGGCTAAATCCTTCAATTTCAGTCTGAAGACGTAGCGCTGCGGCGTCCCGGGTCCGACACTTTGCCGGGAACAAGTATTTCCCATGTGAGTAAGTCGTTTCCCTGGGAAAGAAACTGAAGGGTCGTAAAAGAGCCCTTCAAGAACTATGTAGTTTCCCCAACCCATTGAAAAAAAGCATCTTAATCTGACTTCAGATAGCAGTATCCCAGCAAAGCCTTTGGATGGTGAGTTGCCTTGTCTAGCGGTGGCGGCAATGGTGTCGTGGCAAGAAAGAGGCAAGCCTCCTCATCTCAAGCATCGAAGCGGCCGACACTCGATTCTGTGAATCTGGCACCGCTTCCATAGCACCCCGAAAGAGCCCATGCTGAAGATCGGTGGCCAAAAGATTCCGATGACGACCAAAGTCTTGGTCGTCGGCGACGCGTGTCTGATCTCCTTCGGACTTTGCCTGGCGATTTTGATCCGCCTCCATGATTTCAGGTCCGCTTTGCACTATCTGCGCCTTCCCGACATGCCCTTCCGCTTCGGGATTGTGCTGGCGACGTGCGCAATTTCTCTTTACTACAACGATCTATACGCATCACGCGTGGTGAACAGGCGCAGCGAGTTGTTTGTTTATCTCTTTCAGGCTGTGGGAACCGCCTGGGTCATTCTTGCGATTCTGTATTATCTAATCCCGGACCATAGTCTCGGCCGTGGAATTGCCGTACTATCCGCCCCCACAGTTTTGCTATTCCTGCTGTGCTGGCGTCTGATCTTGCTGGAAGCGGATTTTCTTTTGCCGAGGCAACAACGCGTTCTTGTTGTCGGGACAGGTCCTTTGGGTGTGTCTCTGGTTCGGGAAATCCTCCACCGGCCGGAGCTCCATCTTAAGGTTGTAGGGTTTCTCGACGAGAACGCTGAGAATATCGGTAAGCCATTGGTCAATCCCGGAATCATCGGTGCAGCCACAGATCTTGAAGAGATAACGGCCCGCGAAAAGATCGATCGCATCGTACTCTCCCTCAAAGAGAGGCGTGGTCAGACGCCAGTAAGAGAACTATTGCGTTTGAAGTTCGCTGGTGTAGAGGTCGAAGATGCGCACACGGTTAGCGAACAGATCGACGGAAGAATTCGTCTTGAGCATTTGTCGCCAAGCTGGATGATTCTCTCGGAAGGTTTTCGTAAATCAGCACTTTTGGTTGCCGCGAAGCGCATTTTAGATGTCCTTGCTTCTTTGTTTCTTCTGCTCGTTGCTCTGCCAATTATGGCAATCGTGGCCCTTGCCATTTGGCTGGAGTCAGGCAGTCCGATTCTCTTTCGACAAGAACGTATCGGATTGGGCGGACGTCCGTTCCAAATCCTGAAGTTTCGCTCCATGAACCACAATGCCGAGGAGCATGGTCCGAAATGGGCGGCAGATGGCGATCATCGCGTCACCCTTGTGGGACGCATTATCCGCAAACTGCGCCTGGATGAGCTGCCGCAGGCGATAAACGTTTTGCGAGGAGAAATGAGTTTTGTGGGGCCGCGTCCCGAGCGCGCAATCTTCTGCCGCATGCTCGAGGCTGAGACGCCATTTTATGCTTTGCGCTATTCGGTTCGTCCGGGAATTACGGGTTGGGCTCAGGTAAAATATCAATATGGGGCGAGCATCGAACAGGCAAAGACGAAACTCGAATATGATCTTTTCTACATCAAACACCTCTCTCTGACCTTGGATTTGGTCATTCTCTTTGAAACAGCAAAGGTCGTCCTGTGGCAACGTGGGGCGAAATGAGAGCGGCCCAGCTGCTGGATAAGCGAAGAGCATCTCATTAAGCTCTTTGGATTTAGGAGATTTAGAAAAATGACGCTTCAGACGCACAGGCGACGGGCGACGGATGTTTTGTTGCTCTCAATTTGGGTAATGAGCTATCACGCGCTGATTCGCTCGTTCGCGGCATTGCAGCGAATCGAGCGGTTCGTGTCTGGTTTCAAACTAGAGGGGGCGAAAGCATCGCGCCCCATTTGATTTATCTGGTAGGACGGCTGAGATCCAAGAGATTTTCGATTCCCGATTGTTAGGCGGGCCTTCCCGGGTCGTGGAGGTGAGTTCATAATCCAGGAAACTCGTTTCCTGTGGTTTTGGTGATGCCACGCGAGTATTCTCTAAACATCTTCTTTCCAACAGTTACGGGAAGAAGGCGTTTGGCTGGAGCATTGCTCTTCGTATCAGGTTTGGGAGAACGGAGGTAGGGCTTGTCTTCTCGGTATCTTCTTAGGGGAGTGGCAGTTTCCCTCTTTCTTGGCTTCCCGGTCTTGGGGCTGCTGGCGGGTCCGTCTGGAATCCTTTCCCTGCCGAATCAACAATCGGCGCAGTCTGGCTCGGGTCCAGCCCCGTCTGCGGACAAGAATTCCAAAGACAAAAACGAGAAACCCTCCACGGATAAGGGCGCAAAGCCGGAATCTATGCCGCCATCGGCGCTGACTCCAGAGCAGAGGCTTACCTATATCATCGGAGTCGAGGACGAACTTCAGATTTCTGTGTGGCGCGAGCCCGAACTCTCGACCGCAGTCGTCGTTCGTCCGGACGGAATGATCACTCTGCCGCTCATTAATGATGTGAAGGCGGTGGGACTGAAGACCGAAGAATTACAGAACGTTTTGATGGACAAGCTGAAGAGCTTTGTAAACGAACCGCAAGTCACCGTCATTGTCCGAGGGATTCGCAGCCGAAAAGTGTATCTTGTGGGTGAAGTTGGGCATCAGGGTACCTTTCCTCTCAATGGGGATATGACCGCTCTGGAGTTGCTCGCCGCTGCCGGAGGAGTTGGACCTTTTGCAAAAGCTGACTCCATCTACATTCTCCGCGAACAGAACGGCAAAAAGATACGCATCCCCTTCCACTACAAGAAAGCGGTGGCCGGGAAAAGCGAAAACGTAACGCTTCAGCCCGGTGACCTGGTTGTGGTTCCTTAGTGTTGCCTTGCCGAATTCTTCGAGGTGGGTGAGAGACATGCAGTGCAGGAATCAGCTTCGCACAAATATCTGGCTCATTTTCTCCCTATTCCTTGCTATTTTTTTGCTCCCGAAATTGGGATTGGCTCAGGATGCAGGTCAGGACGCGGGAAAACAGAAGCCTCCCGCGCAGGACGCCTCGAAAGAAGGGAACAACAAGGGCGCCGAGCCCGCAAGTCCGTATGGATTGGCTTGGGCGGATTCGTATATCCGGCAAATCGGATCTTCCGGATTGCTGGCTGGAAACCGCGTGGGCATCGGCTGGGGGAGTTTATACATCCCTTCAGCTGGAGTCACCGGAGTCGTGGACCAGTTTGAGGGAACGAGCACCACGCCCGGCACAAGTTATGCATCCGCTGTGCTCCAGGGTACAGTGGTCTACGATCACAGGCTCGGCTCTAGCCGGATCGCTTTGCAATATCAGCCCAGCATGGCCATCTCCCAGGGGCAGGTGGTTGGGAATTTCTCAAATCAGAATACCAGTCTGGACTGGCTGATTTACAGTCGTCCGCGATGGAACGTAAAATTGAGCAACGGTTTTAGGTACTACTATACCCAGCAATCGTTCGGATCATCGTATCTCGACGTGAACACCGTTACTTCGGGCATCGCTACCAATAATTTCCTAGACGGCCCCAGTCGTTGGCTTTCCGACGACGCCACACTGTCCATTTCCTACGCTTTGTCGCGGCGGGCTTCGCTGACGATCGCTCCCAGCTATACTCTTTCCGAATCGGGAACGGGCGTGAACCTTTCTCGTGGCGCCTCTTACGGCGGAAGTGTGAGTTGGAATTACCGCACCAGTGAGCGACAGACTATCGGTGTCCAATATACGGGCCAGCTTCTCCATTTGGCGGGATTGGGAACTTCCGGTCTTTCAACGGGCGCCCCTACAGACACGGTTTTTCACACAATTGCCTTGACCGCCGGTCGCCAGCTGAGCGCGACCCTGTTTGCTAGAGGTTCATTGGGTGCTACAACTTCCTCTTTCGGACAAAACACAAGGCAGTGGTCCGTTTACGGGACGCTTGGCTTGGTAAAGCAAATAGGACGATCTTCCCTCGGCCTCAACTACTCTCGCGGTGACACACTCTCGAATGGATTGATTGCGAATCAATACGCTGATCGAGTCGACCTTACCTACCAAAGCCGCCTAGCCGCACGGATTAACTGGACAGTTGGAGGTGGATATCTGCGACAAGTCGAATCGGGGGGATTTTCCGGATGGTATGCTACCTCCGATGTGCAATTTCTGCTGGCGCCCCGAGCTGGCCTTTTTTCCACTTTTGATTATTACCGTAAGAACCAGTCAGCCAATGTGAATAATCTTTTCAGCGGCAACCGAAATATCTATTCCTTCGGAATTCGCTGGCAGCCCGGCCGAGTGGCCCACTGACGAGCTTTCGCGTCTACTGGGATACGATTCGTACCATAATCTGGCCGTGGTCCACTCTAAGGGCGACCTGCGCTTGCAGATCTGCTCTTGCCAATCCTTGGATTAGCTCCCAGAGGGAACATACAGAGATATATGGGAAATGGGTTTCCCTTAGCCGCTACCTGGCAGCTGATCCGCGCTTTGCCGTATCAGGGATCCTTCTCTAACTATTTGACAATAATAGCTTTAAATTTCCGTCCCGGCCGAATCATCCCTTGAATCTCTGGAATGTTGCTTGCTTGTAAGGTCGCGTCGGAAATTTTTTGACCGAGCGACGAGCGAACTGGAGGAGAGTCTTTGAGCGAGCAACCGACTTTCTCCGCTTCAGGTGATGCGGGGATTAACGTGCAGATTCGAGAGTACTTAGATCTAGCCCACCGCCGGAAATTGTGGATCATCCTGATTACGCTAGGTATCTCAATCTGTATCGCAGTAGTTGCCTTGCGCCTTCCTAGCGTCTACAGGGCAGAAACGGTCATTCTGGTCGATCCCCAGAAAGTGCCGGATAGCGTCGTCCCGACAAGCGTGAGCGGAACCGTGGCAGACCGCCTCTCGACGATTCGCCAGGAAGTCATGTCTCCCACTCAACTCGGGCTGTTGACCAAGGAAATGAACCTATATCCCGAGTTGCGGGAAAAGGTGTCCGAACAGCAGCTCGTTGCGCGGATGCAGAAGTCAACGACCATTGAAGTAGTCGATTCCGGAGGCCAGCGCCTTAGTGCATTTCGCATCGCGTTTACAGACACGGATCGAAATCAAGTGGCGCGGGTTGCCAACCGGCTCGCATCTTTGTTCATTGAACGAAACCTGAAAGCGCGACAGTCGCATTTCAATGGGACGTCCCAATTCCTCGAGACCGAATTGCAAGAAACAAAGCGCCAACTCGAGGAAAAAGAGCACCTTCTTCAGGACGTCAAGAGCCGCTACATCATGGATCTGCCGGAGTCCAAGCAGTACCACTTGGAAGCCATGAACACCCTAAGGGACCAGTTGAGAAATAGCCAGGATCAGGTGAATCGCGATCGTCAGAACAAGGTATACATCCAATCCATGGCCGGAATGGCGACGCAGACCATCGATCTCGATCAGCAGGCTAACGCCTCCAAGTCTCCCTACCAAGCGCAATTACAGAAATTGGAGATGCAGCTGAAGGACATGCAGGTTCGTTACGGGCCAAACTATCCCGATGTTCGCAAATTACGGAATGAAGTCAATCAATTAAAAG
>Ga0099827_10001643_pt1 | contig 11822 bp, 10 predicted proteins | sample CZO8metaG_FD_79339 | JGI IMG/M metagenome (GOLD analysis project Ga0099827, IMG submission 79339) | Vadose zone soil microbial communities from the Eel River Critical Zone Observatory, Northern California, USA - CZOApr15con1.8 metaG | ecosystem: Environmental > Terrestrial > Soil > Vadose zone ...
ACGCCGTCTTTCCAGTTGATTTTTTTGCCTTCCGCGTAGGTTCGGCCGCTGTAGGAAATGCCGACTTCGTAGATTCTACAGCCCGTGCGAGCGAGTTTGGCCACAATTTCCGGATCAACAGCGAAACGATCTTCCTCGATCTGAATCGATTTGATAACGGGAGCTTTAAAAGCTTTATACCCTGTCTCTATGTCGGTCAGATTAAGGTTGGTGAAGATGTTGGAAAGCAGGGTCAAAAATCTGTTACCGACCATGTGCCAGAAGAAAAGGACGCGATGCGGTCTGCCGCCCATGAACCGGGAACCAAAAACCGCGTCCGCTTTTCCCGACATGATTGGTTCTAAAAGAAGCGGGTATTCCTCTGGATTATATTCCAGATCTGCATCCTGCACCAGGATAATGTCCCCAGTCGCCGCGGCGAAGCCACTGCGCAAAGCCGCTCCCTTGCCGCGATTGACTGGATGATAGATGATCCGATCAACCATTTGCGAAATCTTCTCTTTCAGCACAGCTTGCGTGCCGTCTCCCGAGCAATCGTCCACTACAATAATCTCCTTGTTCTCAATTGGAGCAGAGCGAACCGCCTCGGCGATCTCCTCAATCGTATTCTTCTCGTTGTAGCAGGGGATAACGATTGAGACTTTCATCTTTTTACGAAGCCGCTTGGGCGGCCAGGAAAATGAAAATACACGCCGCCGCGATCGCCAGACCGTCCGACAATCGGGGCATTGAGACGTCGCGTTGGCGTCCGGATGTCATTACGAGCTTGCCAAATTACTCAAGTTCTCAATCCCGCCGAGTTGTCCGGCAAACACACACTCCCTTCGTCGAGATGAAGCGGCCTGTTTCACGGTCCATAAGGCAATTTCGCTGGAGAAACCGGCGAATCCGCGCACGCTTTCGATTACATCAGCGGCCTTGCCGAGTTTTTTTCGCAACCGCCTCACATGCGTATCAACCGTGCGCGTGTCGATGACGCTTTCGTAGCCCCAGACGTCGTTGAGCAAACGGTCGCGTGCCTGGACGCGGCCGCGTCGCTGCATAAGCGTTTGCAAAAGTTTAAATTCGAGACTCGTGAGGTTCACTCGCTTGCCACTGACAGAAACTTCGTGGCGCGCCGCATCGATCCTAATCGGGCCGACCGCCAGATGTTCTTCCAGTTCTTTCGCATCGGCTCGCCGCATGATCGCCCGGATACGCAAAACGACTTCGCGCGGACTAAACGGCTTTGTCACATAATCGTCAGCGCCAAATTCCAAGCCCACTATTCGGTCAATCTCTTCGGCCTTTGCGGTTAACATCAGGATTGGAATTTGCTGCGTGGCAGGGTCACTTTTCAAAATTTTGCAAACCTCGAGCCCAGGCATTCTCGGCAGCATGAGATCGAGTATAATCAAAGCTGGTTTCTCGCTCCGCGCTTTCTCTAAACTCGCAGCGCCATCCCGTTGCAGTGGAGACCGTGAACCCCGCTTTGCGTAAATTGAGCTTGAGAAGATCTACAACATCGCGTTCATCCTCAACAATCAAGATTGTTTTTCCGGAAGCCGCTTCCATTCGCAGCAGCTTTATCGCCGAAACTCCACCAATTCGCCAGCGAAGCTTTCGCTAACCCCCGATCCATTATTCGAAGCCTGAACTGCTGTAAACTGGAAGGACACGATCGCTGTCGGGATTTTCCGCTGGAGAAAAACAGCTGTTGTGCTTGACTCAAGTTTCACCATTCCTCATCAGGGTGTTTATGCAGCTTATCGAGTAAATGCAATAAATCGGCCGAATTTTGTTTCTATTTAAACTCCTTCTCCTCCATGTCTGAAACCTGCGTTAGCGAACCACCTGTGCCTGTATCATCAAGCATTTGGGCTCAAGGTTTGGCGTCGACTTATGTGGCGACTGCTGCTGAAGCGGTTAGAAACTGGCGAAAGAATCCTGCCAGCCGGTGGTATAGGGATGGAGCCGACCCGAATCACGTCACAGGCGAATACGCCTTTCAACGGTTGCATCAGACTTGGTTCAGCCCCAAGATCGACCCTAAGTTCAAATTTCTACGCGAGGACAAATTCTATGCGATCGGCTCATGTTTTGCCAGGGGACTTGAACAGTCGCTCATTGGGCGCCGGATCACGGTTGAAAGCGCAGCACCGGAGTTTGCTAAGCTCAAAGCACTGGCCAAAGGAAGCTCAGGGCTCGGTTTTATCAACAAATATAATACGTTTTCGATCCTGAATGAACTTCGTTGGGCTCTCGATCCCGCAGCAGTCTTTCCAGTGCAATCGATTGCTGAAGTCAGCGAAGGAATCTGGTCCGATCCGCACACCAACCCCACGCTTAAGCTTGCTGGGTTGGAGGAAACTCTGGAACGACGCTCGTTGATGCAAAGGGTCACGAAACGCATAATCCAGTGCCGCGCAGTAATCATCACCCTGGGGCTGGTCGAGGTGTGGCGCGATCTCCAGGCAGATGTCCACATCAATTGCACGCCCATCCCATCGCTGTTCAAAACGCAACCCGACCGATATGAGTTTCACTTAAGTAGCTTCGCCCAAAACTGGGCTAATCTGGAAGCGATACACGCATTGCTGTCTCGCTGGGCGCACCCGGGTCTTCATGTCGTGATAACAGTTTCTCCCGTGCCTTTGATGGCGACCTTTTCACCAATGGACGTGGTCGTGGCGAACACTTACGCCAAGTCTCTCTTGAGGGCAGTGGCACAGGAATGGGCTCAAGCTCATGATAATGTGGATTACTTTCCCAGTTACGAGATCGTTCAAAACTCCGACCGCGCAGCAGTGTGGGAGCGCGATCTGAGACACGTAAAAGGCGCCGGAGTACAGCACATTATGGAACTGTTCATGGAATCCTACCTTGCCTAAAGTCTCTCTCGAAGAGATTCTTTGAAGAACCGGCACTAGCCAACTATCCGAGCGAATAATGGCGATCGCCTAAACTTACTATTTGTTCATGGGTGCGGATAAGGCTCAACAGATCATCGATCGGGCGATGGCCGACCGCCGTGTGTACGACGCGATGGCCGCGCGCGAAAACGAAGTGTGGGGTGAAATTCTGCCTGCTTTGGAACGTTGCGAAGCGAGAATCGAGGACACGGAAGCAAGCGCTAAGCTCGGCGTCGCTCGTCATCAGTCATCTCTGTTCCAGGTCGCGCAGGAAAAGAAACTGAAATTTGAGCATGGTCTCACACTGGGATGCGGCGCCGGGCGGCTGGAGCGCGCTCTCATCAGCGGCGGAGTCGGTTGCAGCTTTCATGGAATCGACATTTCGGAAAGAGCGATCGCAACTGCGCGCGAGATTGCGAAAAAGGAAAGTCTGCCGCTTACGTACGAAGTTGCCGACTTGAATTTCGTGGAGCTACCGGAGAAAACATTCGATCTGGTGGTCGCCCAAACCTCGCTCCATCATGTCCTTTTTCTCGAGCGAGTGGCGGAACAGGTGTGGCGTTCCCTGAAAGTCGATGGCTATCTTTGGATTCATGATTTCATCGGAGAGACGCAAGGCCAGTACGATCCGAAGCGGCTTTCAATCATGAACCAACTTTTGGCAATCTTACCAGAGAAATTTCGCAAAAATAAAATTCACGACCGGGTAACGGCGCAGATCAAGCCACCCGAACCGGGGCATCTTTCTTCGCCGTTCGAGTCCATTCGATCGGGCGAGATCATTCCGGTTTTTCAACGCTGGTTTACAATCGAATGGAAAATGGAGTTTGGTGCATTTTTGCATCGTGTCGCCCCGCCTGGAACCCGCGCGGCCTACCTTGAGAGCGAAGACACAAAAGCTCTATTTGAAATTCTTATGCTCCTGGACCATTTGTGTATCGAAGAGGAGATTGTGCGACCAACCGGCGGACAATACCTTATGCGTCCGAGAGCGGTTGACGATGTTCCTGCGAAGATTACGCCGGAAGGCTAATCCAAAAGAGCCGGTCTAAGAGGCGGGCAACGAATGGGCTGCCGCGCGTGACCACGAGGATTAACTCCAAGCTACGAGATCTCGTGAAGAAGTTTCAAAGAGAGCGTCTGCGACGACACACATGTTGGTCGGGATATTGCTGCCCTTATGCGCGTTGACATTTTATTACTTGTCGGTGCTTAAGACTGATTATAAAAAGACGACGCTGCTCGATCTCGGCCTCCATCCAGATACGACAGAGAAAATGACCAGCCCAAATTAAGCGCCTCGATTGGACCTGAATGCTACATCGATCGGCGCGATCCCATTATTTCATCGGGAAATCTTCGGGTATATATTGTTGACACCCGTGAGGCGGATCAGGACATCAAAGGCAAAATCAACAGGCATGGCTTTTGGCATGCCGATTGTTGCCACACCACGCGGTGGATGGATGGCTCCTAACGGCTCGTGAAACATCATCGTGGCATTTGCCGACATATTGATCAAGCTTTATGAATGGGAGGAGCTTCGGAACAGTCTCCCGGAGAACTGTCCAAGAAAAGAGAGCGCTCTATTCGGCCGAGACGGGGCGCGAACGCTTAAGCTACATCTCTAGCAATGGACGCACCAACGATGGATACCAAGAGGGAGTTCGTGAACGACAGATCGCCACGAAAGACATAAAATCTCAACGACGAAATGGAATCCTCGATTAAACAAATAAATAAGCCGATCTTCATAGTAGGCTCAGGCCGATCGGGATCGACTATCCTCACCTGGTGTCTTGGCCAACACCCGAACATCGTCCCTCAGGAAGAGTCAAATTGGTTGGGGCCCTTTGCGATCGATGCAGCTGTCAGCTATCAACGCGGAAGTATACGCGGAGAACGCGGACAGCTCAGTGCAAATTTCATTCAACGCGAGGAATTTCTCTCGCACTTCGGCCAGGCTATCAACGAGCTAATTGTAAGCCATCGAAGCAAGTTCGAGGACGTGAATCGTCGGCAACAGGCTGGTTGGTATCCGCCGCCATTTAGAATCTCCCGCGTTGCCGACGAACCGAAAACACGTTGGGTGGACGGAACGCCCGAATACTCATTTTATATTTGCGGACTGCGCAAACTTTTCCCTCAAGCTCTCTTCGTTCATCTGGTTCGAGATGTCACAGCTGTAGTGCGCTCGCTGCTAAACTTCTTTCCGGACGGTCGAAATCGGTTAGTCGCTAACGAGCAGGCTGCGTACGAATATTGGCTTCGCAGAGTAACCTCCTGTGTCGAAGCGGAGCAAGCGTACGGTCCAGATGTCGTTTATCGGATGCGCTATTCAGATCTGGTCGAGCAGCCCGAGTCCACCATGCGATCGCTGCTGGATTTCCTCGGCGAACCCTACACTCCGCAATGTCTGGAGCCTCTCGGTGAACGCATTAACAGTGCTAATGTGCCAGTCGATTTTAAGGCCGACGATCCTGAGACCGACCCGGCAATTGTAAAACACGCTGAGGAACTCAGTAATGAACTTCAGAGTTTTCCACAACAGGGCTATGCCTCGCGCAAAGTTGCTGAAAAGCTTGAAGCTGAATTTAATCACCAGGTGCAATATTTTGCCACCTTGGAAGCGAAGTACAACGAGAGCCAAAGACTAATTGCCAGACTTCAGCAGACAAAGCCAGTTGCGTAATTGTCATCAGCAATTAAGGGAAGGTACGGACTCCTCGTCGCAACGCAAATGCACGAACCGATAAACAGGCCAATTTTCGTGGTGGGTTCACCGCGCTCTGGAACCAGCATTCTCACCTGGTGCTTGGGTCAGCATCCAAACATATTTCCAGTGCCAGAATCCAACTGGATGGGAGAATTCGCTTTAAATGTCGCCATCAGTTACCGGGTTGGCACCGCGCGCGGCAATCAAACCATCTTGAGCGGCATGGATATATCGCACGAGGAGTTCTTCGCCAATTTTGGCCAGAGCATCAACGATTTAATTCTCAGCCACCGGCCAGATCTGGAAAGAAAGCGTAAAATGACGCGTCCACCAACTGAACCCAAGATGCGCTGGGTGGACGGGACACCGGAGTACTCGTTGCATATTTATGCGCTACGCAAGCTCTTCCCAGAAGCAGTATTTATCCACCTACTACGCGACGTGCGCGATGTCGTCCGTTCAATGCTGAACTTCCATCGTGTTGCGGGGACTCACCTTGTCCAGAACGAACAGCAGGCCTACAAGTATTGGCTGCGCATGGTCAAGGCGTGTGTGCAGGCCGAACAGGCCTACGGTTCACACGTCGTCCATCGTCTCCCCTATAATGCTTTGATCGACGATCCGGAGCGTGCGATCCGCTCGGCGCTAGACTTTGTTGGCGAGCTATATTGCGCCAGATGTCTTAAGCCGCTCAGCCGACGCATCAATAGTTCCAACGTACCGCCCGATTTTGTCGCCGAAGACCCTGCTACTGATCCGAGTGTCGTTCAGGATGCCACGAACCTCTACACCGGGCTGCAAGAAATGCCACAGCCAGCCGAGGTGTCGCCAGCCGCCGTTGATGAAATTGAGGCTGCGTTTACCGAGCGAGTGCAACATATGGCGACTGTGGATAACCAGCTTCAAAAAGCCATGCAGATAATTCAGACTTTGAAAGCAAAACATGAACAGAGAGCAGGTGCAGGATGAGGCTTCCCTTAGAGAGGTTGGTATCGGCAGTCTTCACTTCTCAGGCTGCTTCGAATAGGAATGTCACCTGAATGAGGAGGCCAAAAGTTCATAAAACTGCAGGTACGCTTCGTTTTTCACGATGGTGAACGCCGTTGTATCCGATGGGCGCCGGGCTTTCGCCGACATATCAACAACAAAGTTTTCGCCTCCCAAGGAAAACTCTCCCTGAGATCCGAGCGCGATGCGATTCATAGCGAGTTACGGCATGCCGCGGAATTGGGAAGCTAATGTTGTGCAGGCGCCAGGCAAATGCGATCCAGGGATAAACGTGAAATTACATCGCCACCGGTGCCAGATGCAAGAAAAACGAAACTTGGTGCAATCTCTTCCGGCTGGCCGGGACGCCCGAGCGGCACATTGGAACCGAAAGTCTCAACATCTCAATATGAAACACGTTTTGAAGTAGCGGAAGCTCGTCCGCCCGAAGTGCGGACCTTCAAATCCCATTCCATTTTCTGCCGCGGCTGAGAATCTGGTCAAAAATGGAGCTACTCTCGTCGTTACGCTCCGCTTCGGGCAATTCCGCATGCGCAGTCGCCACCTTGCGGATCAAATAGAGCGGCTTGCAGATGCTGATCTCCGCAATCAACGATGTCGAGCCCACGAGCATGATCTGCCCGAACAGGATGTAAGCAAAGGCCTCCTTTGAGTGGTATCGCACTGCTGCCGAACTCCAAGATTGAAATAATAGCGAACGTCAGCAGACGGCTGGAAAGCGCGGTAAACTCCAGGAAAATCTGAGGATCGAACCGCTCCTTTCAGCAACACGATCCTTGATTTTGCCACCGTGCCGTGTAAGCAACCCAGCGCAGCAACTTTTGCGCATGACCTCCTCACTCACGGGCCTGGCCTCCACGACAGAGCAAGCCCTTGCGATTGCACGTCCACCCTCACTAGATGAATTGAGATAGAATAGAGACCTTTAAGGAAGCAAGGATTCTAAAAATTAGGGACAACGATACCTGGTGCAAACAAGGTTAAAAGTTTCTGATCATTTTGCCGTTTTGTTGCGCGGCTTACCAAGGGTAATCAATGCCATTGACGCGAATCTACGCCGGACCGCCTTTGCCAGGGTTTCCCGCAAGTCTTTGGTACTCACCTGCCTTTTTCTCGTTTGCCTCGTCGGATATATCGACTATTTGACAGGATACGAGCAATCGCTGCTTCTCTTTTATCTCCTGCCTATTTCTTTGGCGGCGTGGTTTGACAGCTTGGCCCTCGGTTTCGCGATTGTCATCGTCAGCATCTTGATATGGATGCTATCAGACATTGCGGCTGGAATCCCGGCGGTTGGGTTTTGGAACGTCGGGATGGTCTTCGCCTCCTATGCCCTTTTCGCCGGCGTGTTATCGAAGTTACGAACGCTTATTCGTGAACTGGATCGACGTGTGCAGGAACGGACGATGGCCTTGCAGCGCGAGGTGGCTGAGCGAGAGCGGCTCGTTCAAGAGATCGCGCGAGTGGCGGATCGTGAACGGCGTCGGTTGGGCCAAGATCTGCACGACAGCCTTGGCCAGCACCTGACCGGCACGGCTCTCGCGGCTCAAGTATTAAAGGAAAAACTTGCCGCAAGGTCGGCGTCGGAAGTGGCGGAAGCGGAAAAACTCGTTCGTTATATTGAAGAAGGGATCGATCTCACCCGCAATCTCGCTCGCGGCTTTTTCTCGCCAGAACTGGAGGCCGACGGATTAATGGTGGCCCTGAAGGGTCTCGCAGAGCACATAACTGAACGGTTCCGGATCAACTGCGTTTTTAATGGCGATGAATCAATTCGGATTCACGATTCCACTGTTGCGACGCAGCTTTATCGAATCGCCCAGGAGGCGGTTGCAAACTCGGTCAAACACGCTGCTGCTAATCGGATCGATATTCGACTCGAGATGGATGGCCCCGAACTTTGCCTCACGGTCATCGATGATGGGGTCGGGTTTCCTGACAAGCAGCCGCAAACCAAAGGACTCGGTCTCCACTTGATGCGTCACGGCGCGGCATTGAGCGACGCAACCTTCGACGTGCGGAGAAATGGCCTGAACGGGACCATTGCGACGTGCAAGTTACGGATTCCGAGCCACAATGATTTAAGATTTACGCGATGAATCGAAGACCTTCTGAAACAGTCGCGCGCAAGAGTCGCATTTTTTTAGTCGACGATCATCCCCTCGTCCGTGAGGGCCTCGCTAACCTCATAAACGGGCAGGATGATCTGATCGTCTGCGGTGAGGCCGAAGATTCAGCCGGAGCGATGGCGGGAATTGTAAAAACGCGGCCCGACGTCGCGCTTATTGATATTTCTCTCAAAAACGAATCCGGGCTGGAATTGGTCAAAGACTTGGAAAGCCAATGCCCACTCGTTGCGATAATCGTTCTCTCGATGCACGATGAAGCGTTGTACGCCGAACGTGCACTGCGCGCGGGCGCGCGGGGTTACGTGATGAAGCGCGAGACAACAAAGAGCGTGCTCGCCTCAATCCGGCGGGTCCTTCAGGGCGGCGTTTACCTAAGCGAGCAGGTTGTAAACAGCATGGCCCGGAGACTTAGCTCACCGCGCAAAACAGCCGCGAGTTCGCCCGTCGAACGCTTGAGCGATCGTGAGTTAGAGATTTTTCGTTTGCTTGGCCAGGGTCGCACCACGTCGCAGATCGCCGATGACCTGCATCTAAGTCTGAAAACTGTGCAAGCTTACTGCGCCCGCGCCAAAGAAAAATTCGGCGTCAACTCCTTAGGCGAATTGCTTCGTGCCGCCATTCGATGGGAAGACGCTAGCCACATAAAGTAGCGCGTCTGACAATTACCCAGAAGATCGCTGGCACCCGTAGGATTTAGTCCGACAAAAACATTCGGCGGCGTCCATCTGTCGCCAGTTCCTTGACTGCGCGAACGTTGGAGCCGTGAAAATAAGACGCTTCTTTGCCGATTGGCCCCGGCAAGCTTTGGAAACAGGGAGAAGGAGAACTCTCGGCGAATTTCTTTCCGCGCGAATGAGACCAGTTGAAGGCCGCGCTTCAGAAGGCAGAGCAAAATCCAATGGAGCGAGTCGCCAACAGAACAGCTCTCAACCCAGGACGTCATCACTCGGCGAGCTTGCTATTACGACCGAGCGGAGTCTTTGGAAAATTAAGTTGGCTCATCGTGCCAAATCATTTTGGTATCCCTATCTAACGTTGCGCAACGTCGCGATCCTGGAGCGGCTTTTGGCAACGGTCGGGCTTAATCTGCTGGAACTGTGCCGAGGCGAACACGGCAAGGTCGCAGACATTGGAGCTGCCGATGGAGACCTCGCATTTTTCCTAGAGAAGCAGGGCCTATCAGTGGATGTAATCGAGAATGAATCCACTAACTTCAATCGTTTGAAGGGGGCACGAATCTTAAAGGAAGCATTGAATTCATCTGTAGCGATTCGATCAGTCGATTTGGATTCTCAATTTCCACTCTCCGGCGAAAAGTACGATGCCGTTTTCCTCCTTGGAATTCTCTATCACTTGAAAAACCCTTTCTTCCTCTTGGAGCGACTAGCCCAAATGACAAGCTACTGTTTCGTCAGCACTCGCATTGCCAATCAAACCGCCGAGGGTCAGCCGCTATCGCCGTACCCGGTCGCGTATTTGCTCGCCCCGCAGGAATGCAACAATGATGATACGAACTACTGGATCTTCTCGGAGACAGGATTGAGAAGGCTGGTCGATCGCGCGGGTTGGAACGTTTTGGCGTTTCTCACGACAGGTAATACCACAGACTCGATACCAGGCGGTTCGGACCGGGACGAGCGTGCGGTTTGCCTTCTGCAAAGCAAAATCGTGCCCACTCTTCGCGCCTTCCCCAATCCAGTCCCTGCTGAAAAAGGCCTGGGCAAGACGACGATTTCGTGGAACACCGCGAATGGGGATACCGGAAAAGTCTGTGTCTCGACCAACGGGGGAGAAGAGTCGTTATTTGCAACCTCACGCGAGGGCTCCGCTCCTGCTAATTGGATCCGGACAGGTTCCACCTACGAGTTCCGGCTCTACAACTCAGATCACACTAAGCTTCTCGCCAGCATTGTCGTTACCAAAGCGGCGCAATAATCACTACCGCACAAACAGATTTGCTACCCATTCACGTCCGCCGCGTTGTTGACGAGAATCTCGATCTTGCCGCAGTCATCGACTGTTTGCTCGACTGCTTTTCGGCAAAATTTCTTGTCACCAACGTCGCCGTCGATTAACAAACACTTTTTCCCGTGTTGCTCGACCAGCCGCTCCGTTTCCCTCGCGTCTCTGTATTCCTATAAATACACAACAGCGACATCTGCTCCTTCCTTTGCGAAGGCGATCGCAACCGCGCGACCGATCCCGCTGTCGCCGCCAGTGATCAGCACCACTCTTCCCGCGCAATTTTCCGCTGCCGCGATATTTTTCGTCCACCGCTTTCGGAGGCGGCTTCATTTTATGCTCCCGGCCGGGTTGTCGATTTTGATGCTGCGGCGGCCCGAAGCTTCTTTTCTTTAGGCACGCCAAAGAAATTCGCTTTTCGCGCCCACTCCAGCCGTTTCGCCCAACGCGCGCTCGCTTTCTCCCCGGCTGGAAAATTCTGGGAAAATTGATTTGACGAAGCAATTCCCCTCGCTAACTTGATTACCCCGCTAACCGCGGGACTCCTCTAATCAGGGAGTTCGTTCTTGTACATTTGGGGACTGCAAATTGGACTCAATTTTGTCCCGGCATGATTAACGGAAACGTGAATTATCGTCGGACGCGAAGTTGAGTTTTTTTTGTCGTCTTAAATGTGCGAAGAGCTGGTTCTTTGACATCTACATACAGGGTAGTAAGAAAGTACAACTTTAAGAGCTGAGTCTGAATCCAAGCGCTCCGATTCGAAAGGATCGGGGCCGAGAGTTTCAGTTATCATAAAAATCTGTGTCATGCGCGGGAGCAATCCCCCGGTGGCACAACAGATTGATCAAGCTACAAAGAGCGCATCATGGATGCCTTGGTGCCAATAGGCGATGAAGGACGTGGTAAGCTGCGATAAGTCACGGAGAGCGGCAAACACGCTTTGACCCGTGAATGTCCGAATGGGATAACCTGAGTGGGATAACACCTGCTCGAGCTTGTGTGAATTCATAGCACAAGCATCGCGAAACCCGGCGAAGTGAAACATCTCAGTAACCGGAGGAAAAGAAAGCGAAAGCGATTCCGTCAGTAGTGGCGAGCGAAAGCGGAAGAGAC
>Ga0099827_10001644_pt1 | contig 11816 bp, 10 predicted proteins | sample CZO8metaG_FD_79339 | JGI IMG/M metagenome (GOLD analysis project Ga0099827, IMG submission 79339) | Vadose zone soil microbial communities from the Eel River Critical Zone Observatory, Northern California, USA - CZOApr15con1.8 metaG | ecosystem: Environmental > Terrestrial > Soil > Vadose zone ...
CATCCCGACCCCAAGTTTCCCGGCTGCATTTATTCCGAGATGAAAATGTGCCTGGCGCCCTGCTTCAAGGGCTGCAGCGATGAAGAATACACGCAAGAAGTGGGACGGGTCGAGGACTACTTCGACTCCGGCGGTGAGTCATTGGTCCGCGAGCTTTCCCAACAACGCGAGGCCGCGTCGGCAAATCTCGAATTTGAAAACGCCGCAACCCTGCACGCTACGGCCGAGAAGTTGAAACCCGTGCTCAGCCAGCTTTCTGAGATCGTCCGCCGGATCGACCAGCTCACCGCCATCATGGTGCAGCCATCCGCCATTCCCGAATCAGTTACGTTTTTCTCCATCGACGCCGGCCTGATCGCCGACCCGCTCTCATTTCCCATTCAGGCGACGGAGCACACCAAATCCCAGTCCATGGAGTCCCGCGTGCAAGCAACGCTCGCCACGCTTTCGCCCCCCCACTCGAAAAGCGCATTGGAAACGATGGAACACCTGGCCCTGCTGAAACGCTGGTTTTACCGCAGCACGCGGGCGGGAGAAATTTTCTTTGCCGACATCAAGGGCGGCCTGCCATTACGCCGCCTGGTACGAGGAATCGCTCGCGTCTACCGCGGCGAAAAACCGGATGAGGGAACTAAAATGTAGGCGTAAGCGTCCTCGCTCGCCCTGGCAATGGGCGGAAACGCCCGTCGCCACCCGGTTTTAACGGACACGGATGGCAAATATGAAAACCGACCACGACCTTTCCCTGCGCCAGCACCTCGTTGACCTGCTCAAAGGCGGCAACGCCCACGTCAAATTTGACCAAGTCATTGACGGAATCCCGCTCAAATTGCGCGGACAAAAACCGCCAGGCCTCCCCCACTCGCCATGGATGCTGCTCGAACACCTACGCATCGCCCAACGGGACATCCTCGAGTTCAGCCGGGACAAAAAGCATGTCTCCCCCGACTGGCCCTGCGGCTATTGGCCACACGTCGAGGCCCCGCCCAATTCCGCCGCCTGGGCCGCAAGCATCAAGAGTTTCCGCCAAGACTTGAATGCCATGCAGAGCCTGGTGGCCAATCCGAAAATTGATTTACATGCCCACATTCCGTGGGGAGAAGGTCAAACCATCCTGCGCGAAGCCTTGCTGGTAGCCGATCACAACGCGTATCACCTGGCACAGTTGGTGGATGTACGCCGTCTGCTGGGAGCCTGGCCAGAAGAATAAGAACGGGCTGGTTTTCCTGACTCTGAAATCCATGCCTAATTCTGTCATCCCGACTGGAGCGGAGCGAGGGGCTGACCCCATCCCTCCATCTTTCGTCAATCCCGACGACCGTCCACTCAATCTGCGGCGAAATGTAACGCGACAAACGTCGGTCGTAGGATGCAGGTGCAAGGCTGGCGCCACCAGAAATAACAACAATGGCGGTTCCTTGCCAATTCCCGCCCCGGAAAATACCCGCAGGGCTGGAACTTGCCACGCGCATGGTGCCGCCACGAACAGTGGTGCAACCCTTGCAGCGGCAGATGGGTATCTTCATCCGCCTTGAGTTCCACCACCGCCAATCTTCTCTCGCGCGTGGGTCGTCAGCACATCAATCATGGCGCGATCCGAGGCCGAAAATGCCGGCACCTGCGAATACAACCAATCCGCATCCAGCCTCAAGCACCCGCCGAACCAGATTCCGTTCCACCGACAACAGATGAAGCAAACACTTATTGGCTCCCCCGAAGTGGAATACTTTGCATCCCGCGCTCCAGCCGTTCTACGGTCCGCATCAGAGCTTCAGGCGTCATGATGAGAATGCTTTCATCTTCAAAACGATCTGTCCGTGACGCATGACCATCACCCCAGGCCACGTAGGGGCAGGGGTCAGGATATAAGCAACAGGGTCTCTGACCCGCCAACGCCTCGATCAAACACACCCAACCCCCACCCACCCGTGTGGGATAATGACCTATCCCCGGGAGTCTTTCCCGACCTAAGGACATCTAATTACCGTGGACAAGAATCGCTTCTTCTTCCAGCATTACGGCCTAACCGAGCACGATCTCGAGCGCTATTTGGCAGCGGCCCTCTCAGCCGGCGGAGAATACGCCGACCTTTACTTCGAATATCTGTCGTCCACGTCGCTGATGGTGGACGAGTCCATGGTGAAGTCCGCGTCCCAGGGAATCTCGGCGGGATGCGGCGTGCGCGTGGTCGTCGGCGAACGTACCGGGTACGCCTACACCGATGATCTTTCATCCGAGCGAATCCTTCACGCGGCCCGCACCGCAGCCCTGATCGCCAGCGGCCCGGCCAAGACTCCATCGGTAGGCTTCCAGGAAAAACCTGCCCGCAGCCTTTACCCGGTAACCCTCCCGTCGGTCGACGCCGAAATCACCGCCAAAGTCGAACTCGTAATGCGTGCCGACCAGTCGGCCCGCTCCTATGATCCGCGCATCCAGGAAGTTCGCGCCAGCTATGCCGACGAGTTGCGCAACATCCTGGTGGTAGGTTCGGATGGCACCTTGGCCGAAGACTCGCAGCCCCTGGCTCGCATGAACGTCTCCTGCATCGCGAAGACCGAGGGCAATTCCGCCCGCGGCAGTTCCGGCGGCGGCGGACGCGTCGCTCTAGACTTCTTCTTCGGCGAAAAAACTCCCGAATATTTTGCCAAGGAAGCCGCCCGCCAGGCCATCCTGCAGCTCGACGCTCGCGAAGCTCCGGCCGGCGAAATGGCGGTTGTGCTAGGCCCGGGCTGGCCCGGCGTCCTTCTACACGAAGCCGTAGGCCACGGCCTGGAAGCCGACTTCAATCGCAAGCAGACATCAGCCTTTGCCGGCCTGATCGGCAAGCGCGTAGCTAGCGAAAAATGCACGGTGGTAGACAACGGCACCATGCCCTGGCGCCGGGGCTTGCTCAACGTGGACGACGAAGGCCAGCCCACTCAAAACACCGTACTCATCGAGAACGGCATCCTGAAGGGATACCTGAGCGATAAGCTCTCTTCCCGCCTGATGGGCATGGCCGACACCGGCAACGGTCGTCGCGAAAGCTACGAACACATTCCCATGCCGCGCATGACCAACACCTACATGCTGGCGGGGCAGGACGATCCGGAAGACATCATCCGTTCGGTCAAGCATGGCGTGTACGCCGTAAACTTCGGTGGCGGCCAGGTGGACATCACCAGCGGAAAATTCGTCTTCTCCGCCTCCGAGGCCTATCTCATTGAAGACGGCCACGTCACCGCCCCCATCAAAGGCGCCACGCTGATCGGCAATGGCCCGGACGTGCTCACGCGCGTCTCCATGGTGGGCAACGATCTGAAACTCGACGAAGGCGTCGGGACCTGTGGCAAAGACGGACAAGCGGTCCCCGTAGGAGTCGGCATTCCAACCTTGAAGGTGGACCGCCTGACCGTGGGCGGAACGGCAAGGAAAGACCCTGGCGGCTTCATGCAGTAAATAGAGCGCGCGACGGCATTTCACAGTGCAGATTTTAGGTTGCAGACTGAAACCGTTCGCTCTTTTAATCTTAAATCTAGAATTACAAATCTGAAATCATTCATCCATGCCTCAAACCGAACTGGCAACTAAGAACCAGGAACTGAAAACTGATCTTCGTAATCTGGCCGAGGACATCGTCCGCCGCGCCATGGCAGGTGGCGCCACGGCAGCCGAATGCGTAGTCCGCGAGGGCGATGAGTTTTCCACTCTCGTCCGCTTGGGCCAGGTTGAAACGTTAAAGGAAGCCGGCTCCCGCTCCATCGGCGTGCGCGTCTTTCATGGCCAGCGTTCCGCCAGCACCTATTCCAGCGACTTCTCCCGCGAAGCTCTCGACCGCATGTTGAAGTCCGCGCTAGGGCTGGCAAGGATCACTTCCGAAGATCCCTTCAGCAGCATTCCGGAGGCTTCACAACTCGGCTCTCTCCCTGGCGATCTGGATCTCTACTCTGCCGACGTCTACTCGCTTCCCGGCGGAGAGCGCATCAACTACGCTCGCCGCGCTGAGAAGGCGGCTCTCGATTACGACTCCCGGATCAAGAATTCCGAAGGCGGCTCCTTCGACGCGGCCACTGGCCACAAAGTTCTGGCCAATTCGCACGGCTTCGTCGGCGAGTACCGCCGTTCCTATTGTTCGGTCGCCGCGGTTCCTATCGCCCAGGCGGAAAACGGCGGGATGCAGCGCGACTACTGGTTCTCGGTCGCTCGCAATCTGGGCCGCCTGGACTCTCCGGAAGAGGTAGGAAAGATCGCGGCACAGCGTACTTTGAGGCGGTTGGGCGGCCGCAAGGTGAAGACGGCGCGAGTACCCATCGTCTTCGACCCCATGGTCGCCAATTCCATCCTGGGTCACATCTTCGAAGGCATCAACGGAGACTCCGTCTATCGCGGCGCGTCCTTTCTGGCGGGCAAGCTCGGCCAGAAAATCGCCGGCGATCAGGTTACGGTCATTGACGACGGCACCATGGTCGGAGGCTTTGGCACCGCGCCCTTCGACGGCGAGGGCGTCCCCACCCGGCGCACGGTCGTGATCGAAAATGGTGTGCTCAAGTCGTATCTGTTGAACACCTACACCGCGAAGAAACTCGGCCTCCAGACCACCGGCAACGCCGCGCGTGGACTCGCCGGCACGCCGGGGATCGGCCCCGGAAACTACTTCCTGCAGCCGGGAACCAAGACTCCAGAGGAAATTATCGTCGCCATCCCCGAGGGTCTTTACGTCACCGAATTTCTCGGCCACGGCGCGAATCTGGTCACCGGCGACTATTCTCGGGGCGCCTCAGGTTTATGGATCTCCGGCGGGGAACTAGCATATCCGGTCGAAGAAATCACCGTAGCAGGAAACCTGAAAGAACTTTTCTTCAACATCTCCGAGATCGGAAATGATTTGGAATTCCGCGGCGCCATGGCATGCCCGACCATCCGCATCGATGGACTAATGGTAGGCGGCGAGTAAATTTCAGGCTGATGATTTCTAATTGCTGATTTCGGCAACCCCTGCCATTGCGATTCTTAAATCCTGAATTCTAGAATCCTAAAAGTCGTAAAATTCGACGATTCTTCATCTCGTGCTTCATCCTCCACTGTCCTGTCGAAGCGTACAATCTCCCCATGGGAAGCCTGCTCCAGTCCGCTCCAGCAACTGATAAGGACAGCTCCAATCTGCGTCCGATTCTGCTGGGCCTGGCGCTGGTTGTCGTCGTGGTCGCCATCGCAGCGCTCCTGTTGCACACTGATTCCAAAATCGCCGCGCCTCCTCATCCATACGCCGCCAATCTCAAGCTCTCCGACATGAAGATGAGCGCAGCGGAGAACTTTATCGGCTCCACGGTCACCTATCTCGACGGCACCGTCGCCAACGCCGGAGACAAAACCGTCAGCCATGCCATCGTCCACGTCAGCTTCAAAGACTCGCTCGGCCAAATCGCCCAAGCCGAAGACGTCCCCCTGCACGTCCTCCAGCCCACAGGCCCCTATTCCGATGCGGTCGACTTGAGCGTCGCGCCTCTCGCGCCCGGCCAGAGCAAACAGTTTCGTCTAACCTTCGAACACGTGACCGCTGACTGGAACCACGAATATCCGGAGCTGCGGGTGACCGACGTGTCCCTGAAGTGATCGTCGAAATTGAGCACTTTACGAATCGAAGTATCTAAGACCTTCCATTCGAAAAATTGACAATTCTTCTACAATGTCCCCATGCGCGAAGTTAAAGCAATTAGACTTACCGAGACCGTCAAGGCCGGAGGCTGCGCCTCCAAGTTGAGCCCCGCGGTTCTCGACAAAGTCCTGGGAAAACTCCCGCGGCAGCACGACCCAAACGTCCTGGTAGGCTTCGATCACGCCGACGACGCCGGCGTCTACAAAATCGACCCCGGCACTGCCCTGGTGCAAACCGTCGACTTTTTCACTCCTATCGTGGACGACCCCTACACCTTCGGCCAAATCGCTGCCACCAATTCCTTGAGCGATGTCTACGCCATGGGAGGCCGCCCCATCACCGCCCTCGCGCTTGTGTGTTTCCCGGCCAATGGCGAATTGGAAATCCTGGAGCAAATTCTGGCCGGTGGCCTCTCGAAAATGATGGAGGCCAGTTGCACGGTGGTAGGCGGCCACAGCATCCGTGACGAAGAAACCAAATTCGGCTATTCTGTCACCGGACTCATCGACCCCAGCCGCATCTTTACCAACGGCGGCGCCCAGCCAGGCGACCGCCTGCTGTTCACCAAGTCTCTTGGCACAGGTGTAATCTCCACCGCAATCAAGAATGGCACCGCTAAGCAGTCATGGATCGACGCCGCCGTCCGCTCCATGACCACGCTCAATAAGGCTGCCGCCGAGGTCATCACCGTCTTCTGCGCTACCGCCACGGACCACGTAGCGGCGGGTTCGGAGCCTGCCTTGAGCCCAGCGAAGGGGCCCGCCCAGACCGAGCACAGCTCGGCAGCGCTTGACCTCCCTATCCACTCCCTCACCGACGTCACCGGTTTCGGCCTGATCGGACACGCCCGCGAAATGGCTCTCGCGTCGAAAGTTTCGCTGCGCTTCCGCATCAACCAAATCCCGCTGCTCGAAGGTGCCCTGGATTGCGTCCGCGCCGGCAACCTCCCAGGGGGCTTGAAAAACAACCGAGAATTTGCCGAATGCGTGGTCGGCTACGAAGAAGGCATTCCCGAGGAGTTCAGAACAATCCTGTTCGATCCCCAAACCGCGGGCGGCTTGCTCATCGCCGTCGCGCCGGAGAGTTTGCTGCATTTGATCCGCGCCCTTAATGTTGCCGGCGTCCCCGCCGTCGAGATTGGGGAGGTCACGCCTGTAACAAAACCAGTTATCTCGGTAACTACATAGCCTAAGTTTTTTCCTTCCGGGGCGATTAGATTGTGCTAATCTTCCGGCGCAATCAGGGATTCCTCGTTTTCGCCTGGTCGGAGGATGCTTATGGGAACTGGTGGATTTGGGACGGCCTCGGCGCCCTCTGTGACCAATCTGGTTGAACAGAAGCTGCGCGCAGAAAATGTCATGAAGGCTGGCGCCAGTTGGTTCCTTTGGGTGGCCGGGCTTTCGATGGTCAACTCCATCCTGTCTCTTTCCGGATCAGGGTTCCGGTTCATCTTCGGACTAGGCATGGCGCAGGTGGTTGACGCGCTGGCTCATCAGGCCGGGGATTCCGGTTTTGCGCTCGACCTCGTCATCAACGGTTTCGTGGCTGCGGTTTTCGTCTTGTTCTGGAATTTCGCGCGCAAGGGGCAAAACTGGGCCTTCATTGTCGGCATGGCCCTGTACCTTCTCGACGGCCTCATCCTTCTCGGGTTCAAGGATATTCTGGGTGCTGCTTTTCACGCCTATGTTCTGTTCCGCGTCTATGGCGGCATGAAATCTGTTCCCGTGTTTCAGCGACTGCAGCAGGCGATGGCGCCGGCGGACGCTCCCATCGTACCCAGATAAGCGGCGCAAACACGCACAGCTTGATAATTCTTCGTTCGTACTTTGGCGCATCCTCGTCAACCCTCCGGCATCTATTTAGAAGTACCCATTTTCCCGGAGCACAAACCATGAAAACCCACCAACTCGGCCGCAGCGGCCTCACAGTCTCCGCCATGGGCTTGGGCTGCATGGGCATGTCGGAGTTCTACAGCGGACGCGACGACAACGAATCTCTCGCCACCATTCACCGCGCCCTGGAACTCGGCATCAACTTTCTCGATACCTCCGACGTGTACGGTCCCTTCAAGAATGAAGAACTCGTCGGACACGCCATCAAAGGAAAGCGTGACCAGGTCGTGCTCGCGACCAAATTCGGCATCGTTCGCGATCCCAGCGACCCGAGCGCTCGCAGTGTGAGTGGCAAACCGGAGTACGTCCGCCAGGCATGCGAAGCCAGCCTCCGCCGCCTGGGTATCGACACCATCGATCTTTACTACCAGCACCGCGTCGACCCCAACACTCCCATCGAAGACACAGTCCGAGCCATGGCAAACCTGGTGAAGGACGGCAAGGTCCGCTATCTGGGTCTTTCTGAAGCCAGTGCAAACACCCTGCGCCGCGCGGTGAAGGTCCATCCCATCGCGGCGTTGCAGACCGAATATTCCCTGTGGACACGCGATCCCGAGGACCAGATCCTGCCTACCTGCCGAGAACTGGGCATCGGCTTCGTCGCCTACAGCCCTCTAGGCCGCGGATTTCTCACCGGCCAGTTCAAGCGTGTTGAGGATCTACCCGCCGACGACTACCGCCGATCCTCCCCGCGTTTTCAAGGCGACAACTTCCAGAGGAATCTGGACCTGGTACGACGCGTAGAAGAAATCGCGAAAGAGAAAGGCTGCAAGCCGTCACAATTGGCGCTGGCCTGGGTGTTGGCGCAGGGTGACGACATCGTGCCCATCCCCGGCACCAAGCGCCGCAAATATCTCGAGGAAAATGCCGCCGCTCTGGATGTGCAGCTAAGCGCAGACGACTTGCGCCGCCTGGCAGAATTCTTCCCGCAAGGCGCAGCCTCCGGCCAGCGTTACACCGAACAAATGATGAAGGCGGTAAACCAATAAGAAGAGACTAGCCACGAATTACGCGGATTCGCAGGGATTAACTAAAACCACAAACAATAAGGGCGGCTGAAGCCACCCAATGTATTGCTGAAGACCGATGACTGACGACTAAGCTGGCGCCGGTCTTTCCCCGCCCTTGGCCCTTCCCGGCTGCAAGTCCGGCTTGATCACCTGCTGCACTCCGTCGTCCGCTTTGGGTGGCGGCACGATCTTCGGCAGCTCCTGCCCTTCAATAATCATCTTGATCTGCGCTGCATCCAGCACTTCGCGTTCGATCAACGCGTGCGCAATCCTCTCCAGCGTATCCCGGTTCGCCGACAGGAGTTCTTTCGCAGTGCTGTAACCCTTACCCACCAGTTTTTGCACTTCCGCGTCGATCTTGACTGCCGTAGCCTCACTGTAATCGCGATGCTGCGCAATCTCGCGGCCCAGGAAGATCTGTTCTTCCTTCTTGCCAAAAGTCAGCGGACCCAAATCACTCATGCCCCATTCGCACACCATCTTGCGCGCCATTTCGGTTGCACGCTCAATGTCGTTCCCAGCGCCGGTGCTCATCGAGTCCAGGAATATCTCTTCGGCGATTCGACCGCCCATCAGGATGGCAATCGCCGTCTCGAGATAATTCTTATAGTAGTTGTGCCGGTCATCGATCGGCAATTGCATCGTGACACCCAGCGCCATTCCACGAGGAATGATCGTTACCTTGTGCAAGGGATCCGAATGAGGCATTTTGGCCGCCACCAGCGCGTGGCCGGCTTCGTGGTAAGCCGTGTTCTTCTTCTCTTCATCGGACAGCAGCATCGACTTGCGCTCCACACCCATCAGCACTTTGTCCTTGGCCAGTTCGAAGTCGTACATCAACACAGCCTTGCGGTTCTGCCGCGCCGCTGCCAAGGCCGCCTCGTTCACCATGTTCGCCAGGTCAGCACCCGAAAAGCCCGGTGTTCCCCGCGCCAGAACTGAAAGGTCCACATCGTCCGCCAGAGGAATTTTGCGCGTGTGCACCCGCAGAATTTCCTCGCGGCCGCGCACATCAGGACGGCTCACCACCACCCGCCGGTCAAATCGCCCCGGCCGCAGCAGCGCCGGATCAAGCACATCAGGCCGGTTGGTCGCGGCCATCAGAATCACACCTTCGTTGGACTCAAACCCGTCCATCTCCACCAGCAACTGGTTCAGCGTCTGCTCGCGTTCATCGTGACCACCACCCAAACCGGCGCCGCGATGTCGTCCCACCGCATCAATTTCATCAATGAAAATGATGCAAGGAGCGTTCTTCTTCCCCTGCTCAAACAGATCTCGGACCCGGCTGGCTCCGACGCCCACAAACATCTCCACGAAGTCCGACCCCGAGATGGAGAAAAACGGAACGTTGGCTTCACCCGCCACGGCTCGTGCCAGCAGGGTTTTGCCCGTTCCCGGAGGCCCGACCAGCAACACCCCCTTGGGGATTCGCCCCCCCAACTTCTGGAACTTCTGCGCCTCGCGCAGGAATTCGATAATCTCCTTCAGTTCTTCCTTGGCCTCATCCACACCCGCCACATCCTTGAACGTGACCTTCTTCTGCTGCATGGAAAGCAGCCGGGCCCGGCTCTTGCCAAATGACAAGGCCTTGTTCCCGCCCGTCTGCATCTGCCGGATCATGAAAAACCACAGCGCCGCGAGCAGAATTAGCGGGGCCCACGTCCCCAGCAACTGCAGCGGCCAACTGCCGCTGCTCATATCGCGGATGTTCATGGTGACGCCCTTATCCCGTAGCATCTTGTAAATGTCGGGATAGTTCACCGGAGCGGTGGTATGGAACGGGGAACTATCATTGCGGTACTTGCCCCGCACCTCCATGCCGGTGATGGTGACCTCTTTCACATTTCCCTGGTCAATGTCCGACAGGAATTGCGAAAAATTAACTTCCTTCTCTTTCTGCCCCGCACTCCCGGCCTTCATCACCTGCCACAGCAGGAACGCCGAAAGCACGATCACCAACCAGAACACCACCGTTTTGACTGTAGAATTCACCTAAAGACTCCTGAGAAAAAAGCGCGCTCCAGAACACAACCGGATAAGGCTACTGCCTTTAAGTTAGATGCCCGGCCGCAGGCTTTGGATTGACAAGTTGCCAAACCCTTATTCTAACCGTTCTGAGGGAAAAAAGGTCGGCGTTCTGCTTGTGACTTAAGTCACAAGATCACTTCAACTTGCAGCGCCAATGTAGGGCAGGTTTCGGTTGGTCTGCTCGGGTGAGCCCAACCCGTAGCCCACCAGAAAGGCCTCATCCACCAGAAACCCGAAATAATCCGGCTGCAACTGCACTCTCCGGGCCGACTGTCGGTCCAGCAACGTCGCCAGCTTCACCGAAGCGGCTCCCCGCTCTTTCAGATCATTCATCAGAAATTCGGTGGTAATTCCGGAATGCACCAGGCCCTCTACCACCAGCACGTGCTGGCCGCGAATGTCGGGTTCGTGGCTGAAGAAAATCTCCAGCACTCCACCCGAGCCGTCCGCTTTCTCCTCATGATATCTGGGCTTGATGAACTGGCAAATCACCGGAACTTCCAGGGCCCGCGCCAGATCCGCCATGAAGATGAATCCATTTTCCAGCAGTGCCAGCAGGTGAATGGACCGCCCTCGGTAGTCATCGGAGATCTGCCGCCCCATCTCCCGCACTCGCTTCTGGATCTGCTCCGCGGGGATTACAGTGCGCGGCTCTGACTTCGAAGTCTGATTCATACTTAGGCGTACTCCCGAATGACCAGGACCTCTTTCCCGCCCTCCCGCGGACGCAATCGCGCCGGCGCCGGAAAGCCGCGAATCCACACAATATCCCGGCCGCTCACCACCACCGGCCACAGCCTGCGTTCCCTCCCGGCCAGCTTGCGTTCCTGCAGCAACTCCTTGACCTTTTTCGGAGACTTTCTGTGCACCGGCCAGAACCGGTCGCCCGTGCGCCAGTTCCGTACGGTCAACTCTTTCTGCAGCAATGCCGGATCGAACATGTGGTCGGGATTATAACCCGCCGCTGCATCCACCGGCACCACCGCCGCTTCAAGCCAGCCTCCGGCCTCAGGAACCTGAACCACACCGGGTACCGCCAAGACGTACTCGTAATCGGGAATTTCCCTCGCTCCGCCCCCGAGCTCAAACTGCAACTCGTCTTTGCCTTTACCTTTGGTTCTCGAGATGACCCAGTCTCCCCGTAACCGCACGGATTTGCCGGTTACCAAGCCGAGACCAAGAATCTCCTCCACATGCTGGAATTCCAGCCGCAACCCCAACGACTCCGCCGCCGCCCTGACCACGCGC
>Ga0099827_10001645_pt1 | contig 11816 bp, 7 predicted proteins | sample CZO8metaG_FD_79339 | JGI IMG/M metagenome (GOLD analysis project Ga0099827, IMG submission 79339) | Vadose zone soil microbial communities from the Eel River Critical Zone Observatory, Northern California, USA - CZOApr15con1.8 metaG | ecosystem: Environmental > Terrestrial > Soil > Vadose zone ...
GGCCGATTCTGCGGAGCACGTCGGCGCGACGGTGCACCGCGGCGGCACCTACGTGAACATGGAAGGGCCGCAGTTCTCGACGCTTGCCGAGTCGAAGCTGTACCGGTCGTGGGTCATGGACGTCATCGGCATGACGAACCTGCAGGAAGCGAAGCTCGCGCGGGAAGCGGAGATCTGCTATGCGACGCTCGCGCTCGTCACCGACTACGACTGCTGGCACCCCGACCACGACTCGGTGACGGTGGACCTGATCATCGCCAACCTGCTGCAGAACGCCGTCACCGCACAGAAGACGATCGCCGAGGCGGTCGAGCGGATCAGCGGGCCGCGGACGTGCGCGTGCAAGGACGCGCTGGCAACCGCGATCATCACGCAGGCGCCGCTGGTGCCGGAGCAGACGAAGAAGGATCTCGCGCCGATCATCGGAAAGTACATGAAATGAAAATTGTCGTCACCGGCTCGATCGCCTACGACTATTTGATGTCGTTTCCCGGCAGGTTCACCGAGCACTTTCTGCCCGAGCACATGAACCGGGTCAGCCTGAGCTTTCTCGTCGATACCATGGACAAGCGGCGCGGCGGCTGCGCGCCCAACATTGCGTACACCCTCGCGCTGCTCGGAGAACGGCCGCTGCTGATGGCGACGGCCGGTGAGGACTTCGGCGAGTACCGGCAGTGGCTCGAGGCCGCCGGCATCGACACGTCGCCGGTGAAGCAGATCGACGGAAAGTTCTGCGCGTCGTTTTTCTGCAGCACCGACGCCGACAACAACCAGATTGCGTCGTTCTACACCGGCGCGATGGCGGACGCCGGACAGCTCTCGTTCCGCACGGTCAGGGATTGCGGGCTGGCGATCATCGCGCCCAACGATCCGGGCGCGATGGTGCAGTACGCCGAGGAGTGCCGGGCGCTCGGCATTCCGTTCATCTTCGATCCGGGCCAGCAGTGCGCGCGGATGTCCGGCGACGAGCTGCGCGACGGCATCACGGGCGCGGCGATCGTCATCGTCAACGACTACGAGCTCGAGCTGCTGCGCCAGAAGACCGGGCTGAGCGAACCGGACATCCTCAAGGCCGCGCGCGCGCTCATCATCACGCGCGGCGAGCTTGGGTCGACCGTGGTGACTCCGGGCTGCTCGGTCGACGTCGCTGCGGTCACGCCGCAACGCATCGTCGATCCGACCGGCGTCGGCGACGCTTACCGCGGCGGGGTGATGAAGGGGATCGCGCTCGATTTGCCGTACGAGAGCTGCGCGCGGATGGGCAGCGTCGCCGCCACATACGCGCTCGAGCACCTTGGCGGCCAGAGCCACGCGTACACCTGGGATGATTTCAAGCGGCGCTATCAGGAGCACTTCGGACTGCTGACGATCCCGGCCTAGACATCTTCTAAAGCCAATGTTGGTGTACATGAAGCAAGTTTTCGTCGGGTCGGCTTTAGAAGTTGCTTTAGAAGCTGTCTTAGCTGCGGCCGCGGAGCGGCCGCCTAGTAACGTAGATTCGCGTCGCGACAGCCTTCTTTACTCGTCGGTTTGAAGCGAAGCTTCGTTACTGTCCCGGTTCGAATCCGGTGACAAGTGTTCCGGAGCGCGGCGCCGGGCCGGCAAGGCGCGACGACCGGGAATACCGGAGCATGTTGAGGTATTTTCCTCTGTGTCCAAGGTGTCCTTGGTGGTGATTCAGCGGTGGGCGTAGCGATCGTGGGCGCGACCGCCGTGTCCTACGCGCTCGGATGGGCGATTGGCGTGCCCGTCCTCGTGCCGTTCCTCAACACACTCGCAAGCTTTCCCTTCATGGTGCTCGCGCTGAAGCGCGGCGACGTCCGTCTCGCGGTCGCGCGCATGCTGCTCTGGGCGCTGACGATGGGCGTAGTCGCAACGCTGACGTCATACGCGCGCCCGGCGCAGACCGAAGCCCTGTTTCTGCGTGGGGCCGCCTATCGGGCCGAGATGTTCGCGTGGGTGATGACGGGCCGCGGCGCAGAAAGCTCGCCGGCCCGGTTCGTGCCGGAGCAACTGAGGGATGCGGCGATCTTCTCAGGGCTCGCGCTGGCGACTGGAAGCGTGCTGGCCATGCCGATGGGCGCGGCGCTGATGAACTACATGGGACACTACGTCGGCACGCTCGCGGCGGCGAGCCGGCATCCCGCGCTCGCGATGCTGCTCGGCTGGCACCCGTGGGCCGTGATCCGCATCGCCAGCTTCGTCATCCTTGGCGTCGTGCTGTCGGCGCCGCTGCTGTCGCGCGTCTTCGGCTTCCGCGTGGACTGGACGGCGGCGCGGCCGCTGTTGATTGGAGCGTGCGGCGGGCTGGTGGCCGACGTTGTGCTCAAAACTCTTCTCGCGCCGGCGTGGCAAAGGCTGCTGCTGCGCGTCGTAGGCTGGTGACAGGATGAGCGCGAGGATTGTCGCTCCGCCTTTGGCGGGACGCGCGATGGGATCGATCGACACCAGCTTCGTCGTTGCGGAGTGGCAGGACGCAGGCGGGCCGGCCGGCCCGCCACGCCCGATCGCACCACGACACGTGCACCATGGAGACGACGAAGCGTGGTACGTTGTCGAAGGAACGCTGGTGGTGCAAGTGGGCGACGTCGAGGTGCAGGCGGGCGCTGGCGCGAGCGTGTTCGTCCCTCGCGGAACGCCGCACACGTACTGGAACGCCGGACCCGGGAAGCTGCGCTATCTGCTCGTGATGAGCGCCAACATCTACGGCCTGATTCAGGACATTCACACGCTGGCCGACCGAAACATCGACGCGCTTCGCGCCGTCTTCGCGAAGCACGACTCCGCGCTCGTCCCGTAGCGTGCTCAGGAGGCCGCGTGCCGAAAAAGACGACGAAGAAGGCGACGCCCCTGGCTCTCCACGCTGCACGATTCCCCGGACGCGATAGAGAGCACAGAATGAAACCACTGACCGTTGTGATGTTCGTTGGATGTCTGTTCTGTCGCGTTTCGTTGTCAGCTCAGGTGAACCCTGTCAATGACTTCTCCGGCGGCATCTCGGTCTTCACGATTGGCGGTGATGCCACCGACGCCACTCGGCACACACCAATCGGGTGGCAAGCCTCCGTTTCGCAAAGGATAGAGAATGACCCGACTGCGAAAAAGAAGACCCCTATCTCCATCGTCGGCGACTTCGGCGGTCAGTTCAGGACGTTGGACAATGGCAGCGCCCTGCACGTGTACGAATACATGGGCGGCGTGCGTGTGCGCGCCGGCAATGTCAAGAAGCCCACGTCTGTCTTTGCTCACGCGCTCTACGGCGGCATGTCAAAGGGTGTCGGCTCGACCTCGGAAACCGGTTTCATGATGGGTTACGGCGGGGGTATTGATGTGATGACGCCGGGTGGCGCATATGCGCTGGGCGTTCGCACCCAGTTCGATTGGCTGCCCTCGCGCACCAACGGCGTGTGGGCCACTAATCAATTCAGGATCACATTCGGCGCTGTCCTGATGGCCCGGTATTGGGATTAGAGCGTTGTGCAAACGGCCTTTACTGAATCTGCCCGTCAAATTGACTCCGCGGCTGCCGTCGCGACAGCGGCGCGATCCAGCGCAAGCTGTCGGACGGCTCGCAAATCTGTCTTGCCGGTGCCGAGCGTCGGAATGGCCTCGATGACGTGGAGATCCTCGCGCTTGGGCAGCCATAACTTGGGCAGCTCGGTGCGGCACAGACGCTCCCACAGCTCGTGCGGCGCAAGCTCGGCGTCCGTATAAAAGGCCACGAGGCGCTCGCCTTTCACCGGATCGGGAACCGCGGTGACGACGCACGAGTGGGGCTCGTCGAGCAGCGCGCGCAGGTGATCCTCTATCTTCATGTGCGGAACCATCTCGCCCGCGATCTTGCTGAAGCGTGAGAGCCGGTCCGTGATGCGGATGAATCCGCCTTCGTCCAGCGTCGCGATGTCGCCGGTGACGTACCAGCCGTCGCGGATCACCTCGCTCGTCTTTTCCGGCTCGTCGAGGTAGCCGAGCATCCGGTTCGGACCGTTGACGAGCAGGAGCCCTTCCCTGCCGAACAGCGGTCCCTCGAAGGTCACTGGATCGACAACCTTGGCGACTACGCCCGGCAGCGGCTGACCGACCGATCCGCGATGCGCGCCGCGCTGGTGCTCGCCACGGTCGTTCACGTCCGGCGCGTTGACGGCGACGACGGGTGCCATTTCGGTGCAGCCGTAGCCTTCGAGCAGATCCACGCCGAACTTTTCCTTGAACGCGGCCGCGATGGGTTCGCGCAGCTTCTCCGCGCCGACAATCGCGTAGCGCAGGTGCGCGAACTGTTCGGGTGTGCACTTCCGGATGTACGACGCGCAGAAGGTCGGCGTGCTGATGATCATCGTGGCGCGATGCCGGCCCGCCAGCTCGCCGATCGTTTTCGCGTCCATCGGGTTGGCATGGTAGACGACCCCGATTCCGGCAATCAGCGGCAGCCACAGCGTGCCCGTGAAGCCGAACGAATGGAAGAACGGCAGCACGCCCATCATGACGTCGGCGTCATTCAGCTGAAACAACTGGCCGGCCGCATCCACGTTCGAGAGGATGTTGCGGTGCGTCAGCATGACGCCCTTCGGGATGCCGGTGCTGCCGCTCGAAAAAATCACGGTGGCCAGCGCGTCACCGCCGGCGTCGGGAACGTACAGGCGGTTGATCGCCCACGCCGGCAGCAGCAGCGCCGTGACCATCATGCGGAGCTTCGCAAAGGCGCTCAGCTGCTTCATGACGTCCTCGAGAAACACCATGCCGTCGGTCTGCTCGAGACCGGCTTTCGAGAGAAACAGCCGTGACGTCAGGATTGTGCTGATCCTGGAACGCTCGATCGCTGCGGCCATCGCCTCGCGGCCGGCCGTGAAGTTGAGGTTCACCGGAACCTTGTCCGCCAGCGAAGCCGCAACGTTCGCCAGCGCGCCGCCGACCGACGCCGGCAACAGCAAGCCGATGTGTTTCTCGTTCGGCGAGCGCCGGCGGATCCAGCGCGACAGCAGCAGAGCGGCCACCAGCGCACGCCCGAACGTCAGGCGCTGCCGGCTGGAGTCGGCCATGCAGAACGACCGCCAGTGGTGCTTCGCGGTCCGGACGAACTGGCGCCCGAGCACTTCGTCCTTCGGCCGCCGCTCAATCGCGACGCGGGACCCCAGCTCCATCAGCGCCAGCCGCGCGTGGGCCGCGTCGGTCGTCGAGGGAAGCGGCGCACCGAAGGCGACCGTCACCGGGTACGGCACGCGCACCGGCCATTTCCAGAAGAATCGCCCGCCCTTGAAGCTGAAGATGCTGCCCCAGACGCGATCCAGATAGACCGGCACGATCGGGACATCGAGCCCTTCCGCCATCCGCTCGAAGCCGCGCTTGAACGGCAGCATGTTGCCGGTGCGGCTGATCGCTCCTTCGGCGAACACACAGACGACGTGACCGTTCCGGAGCTCCTGCCGCGCCTGTTCGAGCGATGCCATCACGTCACGGCTGCCGGCGGCAATCGGGATCACCTTCATGAGCTTCATCAACCGATGGAAGGCCCAGTGCTCGTAATACGGCTTGTAGACGAGGAAGCGGACGAAACGCTGCACGCAGGAGCCGACCAGAAGGCCGTCCACATGCGACAGATGGTTGCACACGAGCAGGGCCGGGCCGCGAAACGGCACGTGCTCCTGCCCGACGATGCGGATGCGGTACACCGTGTGCGTCAGCAGCCAGAGACAGAAGCGGATCAGGAATTCGGGGACGACCGACAGGACGTAGACGCTCGAGATCAACGTGAGGATGCCGAAGGTCAGGATCACGCGATCGGCGGACATGCCGAAGCCGGTCGTGCACACCCACAACGCGCCGGCCGACAGCAGGATCCCGGCCATGTTCAGGAAGTTGTTGGTCGCCATGAGGCGCCCTTTTTCCTGATCGCCGCTCCGCTGCTGGAGCAGCGCGTTCAGCGGCACGGCGAAGAGGCCGCCGAAGAAGCCCACGAGCATGAGGTTCGTCGCCGCGAACGCGAAGGAGTGGCCGGAGCGCGAGAGCAGAATCGCGAACACGCCCATGCCGATCGATCCGATGGGCGCGAGGCCGAGCTCCACCTTGTCGCCGGACAGCCGGCCGGCCGCCATGCTGCCGATGCCGATGCCGATGGCGGCGAACGTCGTGAGGATGCCGACCCAGCGGTCGCTCAACGCCATCACCTGCGTGCCGAAGAGAATCATCACCGTCTGCAGGAGCGAGCCCAGGAACCAGAAGTACGAGATGCCGAGCACGGTGAGCCACAGCACGCGGTCGCCACGCAGCCGCGCGAGACCGAGCGCGATCTCGCGCCAGGGGTTGAGATCGATCTTCGCCGCGGGCGCCGCGGCCGGCACGCGCGGGATGCGGAAGCTCAGCGCAGTGCCGAGCAGCGCGACGGCCACGACGATGACGCCAATCAACCACAACCGATCTTTCCACGCGTCGAACATGAAGCTGCCGCACGCGACGCCGACGACGATCGCCACGAACGTGCTCATTTCGAGGACACCGTTGGCGCGCGACAGGTCGCGATCGGGGAGCACCTCCGGCAGGATTCCGTATTTCGCGGGGCTGAAGAACGTCGCCTGCAGCGCGATCAGGAAGAGCACCGCATAGGTGATCTCGAGGCGTCCGAGCAGGAACGCGACCAGGCCGAGGCTCGCCGCGACGATTTCGAGCGACTTGGTGACGATGAGGACCGTGCGTTTGCTGTAGACATCGGCCACCTGGCCCGCATAGCCGGAGAACAGCAGGAAGGGCAGGATGAAGATCGCGCTGATGATCGACAGCTCGCGGTCGCCGCCGCCGCGCGTCGTCAGATGGACGGCGAGCAGCGACACGACGATCTTGAACAGGTTGTCGTTGAACGCCCCGAGGAACTGCGTCCACAGAAAGGGCTGCAGGCCTTTGCGCGAGAGCGTCTGGCGATAGCTTCCGTTCGTCATGTAGACACGATAGGCCGTCCCCCGACGGGATGTCCTGAGCGGCTCCTGAGAAACGCTGAGAAACGCTGTCGCGGCTGTCGATCCGTGCGTCCGCCCCTACGTGTCGGGCGCCGTCGTGGGGGCCGACCGGTGTGTCGGCCCTACGCACGGGAGGACAGTCCGCCCATAACCTTATCGGGCGCGCGCAGCCAGCTGCCCAAGGACGCCCGTAAACCCTGATGATGCATGGAGTTGCCTGAGGAGCGGATCGACGGGCATCGTCCATGCGGCGAATCCAGGCGGCGCGTCCCGCACCAGACGTCCCAGGGCACTGACGGCCCCATCCACATCGCCCTGAACCGCGAGCGTCTGGCCGCGGACGGTGCCCGCTTCGATCGGCCGCGTGCGGACGAGCGTGGCAAAGGCGGCGTCCGCGCGAGCCATCGCCGCGTCGGCGGCTGCCGCGGATCCTGACGCGCGATGCGCCAGCGCGAGGCCCAGATGCGTGGGCGCGTAGTGCGGATACAACTCGAGCGCGCGCTCGAACGCTCCGGCCGCGTCGGATGCGCGGCCCGCGCGAAGCAGCGCCGCGCCGCAGCCGTGGAGGGCATGCATCGCGTACTCGCGCCCGTAAAGACGATGAGGCTCGGCCAGCGTGCGTTCGCGATCCAGCTCGCGGATCGCTTCGTCGATGTCATCCTGCGCGAGCCGCACGAGGCCGAGCAGCCAGTGCAGCCCCAGCGCGGGGAAGCGTCCACCCTTCGCGAGCTGTCGATCCTGGACGGCGGCGCCCTGACGAAGCACGGTCTCGGCCTCCACCAGGCGGCCGCGCGCGACGTGGACCATCGCGATTTGAAAGTGCGCGAACGCGAAGTCCGGATACAGCGCCAGTGTGTTCGCCGCCGCGCGCAGCCGTCGATCGCCCCACGAGGCGTGCCCGAGGCGGAAGAGGTGCCGCCAGTTCGACGGCTCGAGCGTCACGGCGCGACGCGCGGCGTCGGACGCTGCGCCGGTCTCCCACGCACTGACCAGCACGAGCGCAAGCGTCGCATGCGCTTCGGCCAACCCCTCGTCGAGCGCCACCGCATGGCGCGCGTGTCCGACGGCGCGCTCGAGCGTGTCATGGGCCGGCTCGTTCTCCGATCGCGTCGTTTCGTAGAAGGCGAACTCCGCGTTGGCGAGGCCGGTATAGGCGAGCGCGTAGCGCGGGTCGGCGGCGGCGGCGCGCTCGAAGTCGGTGATCGCCTGCGGTATCTGCCGCACGTCGAGGGATTCCAGTCGCATCCAGCCCTCGTTGAAGGCGCGATAGGCATCCAGGCTCGGCGTTTCGCGGCCCGAGCCCGCGCGTTCGGTCCGCGCGTCCGGCACGCCGAGCTCGGTGGAGAATTGCGCGACGACCTGATCCTGCAGCGCGAAGATGCCGGCCAGCGGGCCATCGACCTTTGCATCCGCCAGCGCCTCACCGCTCACGACATCGACGACGCGGGCGGTGATGCGCAGCTGATCGCCGTGCCGCTGGTAGCTGCCGACGACCGCCAGCCGCGCGCCGAGATCGGCAGCAACCTCCTCGAGCGACCCGCTCGTGCGCCGCACGGCCTCCATGACGCGCCACCGATCGACGACGCGGAAATGGCCGAGCGCGCGGAGGTCGCCGCTGACCGTCTCGGCGATGCCGGCCGCGAGCCACACCGAATCGGCGTCGCCGGTGACGTTGGCGAAATCCATCACCGCGATCGTGGGCACGTCGGCGTCGGCAGCGTCGGGCGCCGGTGTCCGCGCGCGCGCGGTCTCCACGGCGTCAACCCGTGTGACCGGCGCGATGAACCGGTACCCGCGGCGCGCGACCGTCTTGATGAACTGCGGCGCGCCCGGGTCGTCGCCGAGCGCCTGACGCAGCTCGGACATGGCCTGCGCGAGCGCGTTGTCGGTGACGTTCGCATCGGGCCACAGCGATGCGAGCAGCGCCTCCTTCGTGACGAGCGCGGCCGAATGATCGAGGAGATGAAAGAGTAAGTCGAGGAGCTTCGGCGTCAGATCCAGCGGGTCGCCGTCGCGCAACACCCGGTAGCCGGTGCGATCGGCGACGAACGGGCCGAAGCGGTACGACGCGTCAGGCATGGACGCCGGTGATTGTAGTGCAGCCTACTTCGCCGGCACGCGCGCGTTCAATTCCTCCGGCGAGTTGAGGACGACAAGAATCTGCGGTTGCGTCTCGGCGATCTCGTACGGACCGAGGCGAGTTCCGGCGGCAAGGGCCACGGAGTGAAGGCTCAGCTCGCGGAGAGCTGGCGGGCCTATTGTAGTTTTGAAGGTCGTGCCGGCCAAGGCCGACAACATCTTCCACGAGCGACGTCACCAGTGGGTGTTCCAGCCCGCGCGCTGCAGATCGCGGAGCTGGTCGTCGGCGTGCGTGAGCGCCGCTTCGCGCGATGGCCACCGCCGCGCGAAGACCAGCGCCCCATCATAGAAGAACTGCAGCTCGACATCGTCCGACTCGACGCAGTCGCGGATCTGCGCGTCGATCCACGTGTGGTTCTTGCGAAGCCGCCACACGCGGACCGGCGGGACCGGCGGCATCGTTACCTGATGAACGTGGCCGGCGTCGGCAGCGTCGCGCCGGACGCGGCGGACACGCCCGTCGTAGACGAGGGTCCAGCTGCGGGGGCCGAAGAGGTCGAGGACGCCGAGGCGGCGCCGCCTCCCGACGTCTGCCCGGCGGGGCCCGCCTGCTGGAGCGCCTCGAAGTCGACCAGCGACAGGTCGTAGGCGAGCACTGCGCCGAGCTCGCTCGTCTTCGCCTGCGCGAGATCGCGCTGCGCTTGAATCACGAGGAAGCTGGTCGACATGCCGACCTCGAAGCGCTTGCGCTCGGCGTCGAGCCGCTGTTCCGCGAGATCGCGCGCGGCGCGGGTCGTCTCGATCCGCTTGCCGTTCATCTCGATCTTCCACGCGGCGTCGCGCACCTGCTGGATGGCGCGCGCCTCGGCGCCCTTCAGGCGCTGATCGGCCTGCGCGCGCTCCAGCTTCGAGCGCGCGAAGTTCGCCTGGTCGGTGCTCCCGCCGATCGGATACGACACGCTGAGGCCCACCGCCCAGGTCGGGTAGTCGCGTCCGAACAGCTGCGACACGACGGTACCGAACGGCGTGATTTCGCCGGGACCGACGATGGTGCCGGGAAAACCGCCGGTGCGGAGCACCTGCGTGCCGCCGAGCCCGCTCGCCTGGTAGCTCGCATTCAGCCGCACGTCGGGCAGCCGCTGATTGTCGGCGTACTTGACGCCGATCTGGAAGTTGTCGATGTCCTTGCGCGCGCGCTGGAGATCGGCTCGTTCGGCGAGCGCGCGCGTTACGGCGGCCTCGACGTCTGGCGTGGCCGTGGCGATCGGCGGCGAATCGACCGTGTCGATCACCACGTTCCAGTTTTCCCGCCGGGTCGGATCGAAGATCAGCAGCCGCAGCCGGTCCTCGGACTGCTTCACGGCGGTCTCCGCGATGATCAACTGCTCCTGATCGGCGGCGACCTCCGCCTGCGCCGACAGCAGATCGAGCGGCGGCGACGTGCCGACCTCGACCTTCGCCTTGTTGACCCGCGCCAGCTCCTGCGCGAGATCCAGCGCCGAGCGCCGCGCCTCGACGCTCGCGCGCGCCGACACCAGGTTCCAATACGCGCTCTTCACGCCGGCCTCAGTGTGCACCAGGCTTTCGCGCAGCCGCGTGTCGGCGATGTCGCGGTTCGTCCGGCTGATAGCCAGCTGCTGGCGGGCGGGATCGATGATCAGATCGCGGATGAGCGGCTGCGAGACGTTGACCGACAATCCCGACTGCAGGAGCGGGTTGTAGCTGTTCAAAAAACTGTTGCTGTTGGTGTGCGCGGTCGACCACGACAGGTTGTACGTCGTGCCGAACCACGCCAACCGCTGACTCACGCCCGCGTTGGTGGTCATCGCATCGGTGCGGGTCGCGGTCGGCACCAGGAAGCTCGACGGCGGCTGCAGCTGGTTGTTCGACTGCACGCTCGTGTTCACCGTCGGTCGAAACGCGCCGGCGGCCGCCGCGACGCGCGTGTCGCTGATCTGCGGATCGAGCCGGTCCGCGTTCAGATCCACGTTGTGGTCGAGCGCCATCTTCACGGCTTCGTCGATCGTCAGGCGGAGCGTCGCCGGCGTTTTCGCGGCCGTCTGCGCAGAGGCGGTCGCCGCGAGCCCGATCGCGAGCAACGCGACGAGCGAGGTGCGCCCCAGCGCGGCGCCAGACGCCGAGGTGCGCCCCAGCGCGGCGCCAGACGCCGCTGCCGGTGCCTGCGCTGGCACGGTCGCCGGGACGGACCTCGTCCGCCGCGCGCCGAACAGCCGGAGCTTCGACGCATCGTCGAAGAGCGAATAGGCGACCGGGGTCACGACGAGCGTCAAGAGCAGCGCCATCGACTGGCCGCCGAAGATCACGAACCCGATCGCGTGGTTCGTGCCCGCGCCGATGCCGCGAGAGACGATCAGCGGGAGCATGCCGGCGACGAACGCGAATGTGGTCATCAGAATCGGGCGCAGCCGATCGCGGCTGGCCTGGATGACCGCGTCGCGGGTCGAGAGCCCGGTCTCCTTCAGCTGGTTGGCGTGGTCGATCTGCAGAATCGAGTTCTTCTTGACCACGCCGAACAGGACGAGCAGGCCGAGCGCGGAGAAGATGTTCAGCGACTGCTGGAAGAGGATGATCGACAGCAGCGCGAAGGGCAGCGTGAGCGGGAGCGACAGCAGAATCGTGATCGGGTGCAGCCACGACTCGAACTGCGCCGCCAGGATCAGATACATGAAGATGAACGACATCGCGAACGCCAGCATGAACGCCGTCTGCACCTTGCCCATCTCCTTGGAACGGCCGGTCGGCGCCGCCGCATAGCCGGCCGGCATGTGCAGA
>Ga0099827_10001647_pt1 | contig 11810 bp, 7 predicted proteins | sample CZO8metaG_FD_79339 | JGI IMG/M metagenome (GOLD analysis project Ga0099827, IMG submission 79339) | Vadose zone soil microbial communities from the Eel River Critical Zone Observatory, Northern California, USA - CZOApr15con1.8 metaG | ecosystem: Environmental > Terrestrial > Soil > Vadose zone ...
CCGGGCCGGTGATCACCTCAAATTTCGCCATCGCACTGCCGCTAGCACCAGTGCAAGCACTGTCATTTGCACCCGTGCTACAACCTGACTACCCCCCGCGATGGCGCAAGGCGGTCGTCGGCGGATGGTTACGGCTCTTCGACGCATCCAACGCCATTGCGACGACGTGACGCCGCTTCGGGATCGCCGACCGCTAAATGTGCATCGGCTCGCAGCGCCAGCAGATACTTTGGCTGTTCCCTGGACACTAGCCGTGCATCCCCGACTTTCGCCGGAGCGCCGAGCGCCCGATCCCCGTTCGCCAAGGCCCTACGATCAGCCTCACTTGGCTGTTGGTTTGACGGTGGTTCGGTATTCCTTCGGCTTCTTCCTGCCGCCATCCCTAAGCAGTCCGTACACGACCAATCGCGCAGATCCCGTTTGCTCGCCGTCCGAGTCCTCGGGAGCAAACGTAGCGACATAGACCTTGCCATTCGCGATCGTCGGCGGGTCGAATTTCGCAAAATATCCGAGCCTGTCATTCCGAGCTTTCTCGCTGTTCCAAATCTCCTTTGTGACGTCTAGAGCATCGAAAGCTCGAAGAACTCCCGGGACGTTTCTTCTGTTCGCATCTTCTTTCACGGGGATCGTTGCCCAGAGGATCCCCGTGCCCTTTTGGTCGCCATTTGCGGAGATGGATAAAATTCCGCCTGGCATAGAGGTCAAATGGCCGTGCAACGGCAGTGGCGCCGAGATCGAGCTATGCCCATCCGGAACAAGCAGTCCGGCGTTGATCTTAAACGCCTGCAAATCTTCCATCTCCGGCCAAACGTAGAGACGGGCCCCCTCGGCAGTATTCCACAGTGCTGGAGACGCATGAATGTGGTGGAAGTAATTACTTGTCGCAGTGGTTAGGTTTACTGGTAGCTTGGTTATTTGGAGAGATTGCAAGATATGAGAGTTTTCGTCAGCCTCGTTTGCGCTATTGTGACCTAAGTTATTGGGATTTAGAAGGTAAAGTTTGCCCTCTTTTCCTCCAGCTATCAGAATCTGAGGTGACACCAATACCGGCCCGCCAGACCCGAGATCAACATCCTTGGTGTCAAGTCGGCTGCTGTGGCTCCAGGGCGTGAACCAATCGAGTAATTTTAGATCTGGCCCAAGCTTTATAATGCTGTCACTAAAATCGCGTTCACCATCCCAAAGACCGTCACCAGTCGACAGGTATACATTGCCGGGTGAATCGGCTGTGAGCCCACCTCCCGATTGCCAAACTCCACCACCGGCCTTGCGATTGGGGTCACTGAGCGTGGCTGGTGTAGTGCAGAACACTTCCGGGGGCTGATCGATGTGAGCCGCCCGGTACGCAAAGACCCAGCCATGATAGGGCGGTGCATCTCCTTGTGATCCAAAAGCGATGTAGAGTTTTCCATTGGCGAGTAACAGGCCTGGACGGTTCAACTGAAGAAACGGCGCAAAAGCGAGCACTCCGTTTTCTGCGTCGGACGTATCTCCCCGCACACTCCCCCGGATATCCGTGGGAGGTTGGGCATTCTCACCTGTCCCCAACTTAAGGGCATGGAGGCGATATACGTATGACGGATTATCAGGGTCACCAAGTTTGAGTTTTGCCACTACGAAAAGAATCTGATTTGAAATGTCGATCGCAGGGGTGCTGGTGATACCAATATCTGGGTATAAATCCAGATAGTTCCAACTATTTCCCAAATGTAGAATATTTAAACCGTAAGCCGTTATATCGATCGAATTCATGTGCGGGCCGAGGTTTTTAGACCAAATCTGTTCGCCAGTATCGGCATCGAGCGCATAGATGTTATTACGTTCCGTCGCAACGTAAACGATGTTTCGAGTGCGCCGAGCTCCAGTATTAGAGACATTTACGTCGGATACGTAAAGCAGTTGCCCAAAAATATTCCCGTCAACTGTGACAGAAAAGAGCTTTCCAAATTTGGATTTTCCACTTATGTTGCCAACCGTGAGAATTTTCTCCTGCACGTTGGCCCCCGAACGAGCATTGTCATTGCGCTGCGTCAGCACATTTATCTTATGAGCGTCAGCCTGCGCGTGGGCGTGCCCACATAAACCGCATAAAGAAAACAATAGGCTCGAAACGAGCGCGATGGCGCGCTGCGATCGAGCCTGTATGCTAAGGGCGCGATGCTTCCTTGGTCCGAGTTTTGCGCGATTTTGGTAGGTCATCAATGCTTCCTTGAACTCAGACCGTCGTCGGGCAGACGCGAGCAGCCGCGCTTTTGCAGTAGCTTACCGCTCTGCGGCAATCGCCGGCTCCGTCAGTTCGTCGAGCAGCGCCCTGGCCTCTTTGAGGTCAGCGGTATCGAAGCCTTCGCTGAACCATCCGAGGATCGGCTTAAGCAGGGCGACCGCCTCTTGCTGACGGCCCTGCCGTCGCCTCAGGCGGGCGAGGCTCATCGCACCGCGCAACTCCCAGGATTTCGCGTTCTGCCGGCGCGCGACGGCGATGCATTTCTCGATGGCGGCCTCGGCCTCGCTCACCGTTCCGGCGCCGGCAAGCAAAGCCTCGCCCTTGAGTCGATAGAGTTCGGCTTCGAGCGGCGCTCCCCCCGTCTTTTCGACCGCGTCCAGCCCGGCGATTGCCGAGGCGAGCGCCGCTTCACGATCGCCCGCCGCCAATTGCACATCGGCCTGCAACGCCAGGAGCATATGTCGCTGCGAGCCCAGACCGTAATCTTCCACCGCTTGGGCGATTTGGGCCAGCCCCGTCTCGCTTTCGCCAGAGGCGCCGAGCGCCCAGCCCCGTTCGCAAATGGCACCCGCGCGCCATTGCACGATGCGGTGCTCGTCGCAGATCTGCACGGCCCGTCCGGCATAATTCGCGGCCGTCGATGGCTCGCGGCGAAAGATGTGAAGACGCGCGGTGTAAGACAGCGCTTGGGCGAGGGTGAAGGGGTGCCTGAGCGTCTCGGCGGTTTCTAGCCCTGCCCTCAGGTTCTCTAGCGGCCGATCCGGGTAACCAAGCATCCACGAGATCACCATAGGGAAGATCTGGCATTGCACGCCCGGGTGGGAGCCCGGCCAATCGGGGAACCGCATGTTCGGATCGAAAAGCTCCAGGCCTCGCCGAAATTGCGCAAGCGCCAATTCAAGCTTCCCCTGCGTATACTGCACTGCGCCAAGCGCCAAGTGTGCCCCGACGACACGGGCCTCATCGTGAAGCCGTTCGGCTACGCGCAACCCCTCCTCGGCAAAATGCTGCGACTTATCCATCTCAAGCAGGTTCTGATGGTGAACCATCAGACCGCGAAGCGCTGTGATCCCCCGGGAGTCATCCCCGAGCTGCCGACAAAGTTCCCAGGCTCGCGCGTAGGTTTTACCGACATCGGGATGACCGTGGAGCTCGGTCGCGAACACGGCGGGACCGAGCGCCATTTGCAGCTGAAGCTCGCACTCGGCCCGCTCGCGCATATCCGGCAGCGCCTCGACGAGTGCCAGTCCTCGGCCAAATTGGTCGACGGCCTCGAGGTGCGCCGACCTGCTCGCCGCCGCGGCGCCGGCTTTCTGCCAGTAGGCGATCGCCTGCGCCGGACAGCCCGCTTCCGTATAGTGATGGGCGAGCACTTCCCGCCGGGTTTCCACCAATTCGGGAAAGTGCTCCTCCAGCGCTCCCGCAATCACCCGGTGCAGTTCTCGCCGGCGAGTGCGGAGCAACGTGCTGTAGGCGGTGTCCTGAACCAGCGCGTGCTTGAAAAGATAGCTGGCGGCCGGCGGCGTGCCGCGCTGGAAGATGAGGCCAGAATCGACGAGCCCATGCAGCGCCTCCTGCAATTCGCCTTCGTCAAGCCGAGCGGCGGCCGCGATCAGCTCATAGGAAAAATCGCGGCCAATCGCCGAGCCGACCTGCGCGACATGTTTGGCGGTCGCGCCAAGGCGATCGAGCCGGCCCAGCAGTGAGGCGTGTAGTGTCGCCGGCACCGCGAGCGAGGCGGCCTGAGCCCCGGCGTTGGCTCCCGCACGGTGATCGGCCCCGGCTTCGAGCACCGCCTTAGTCAGTTCCTCGACAAACAACGGCACTCCGTCGGTGCGCTCGACAATCTCGGTGACGATCTTGGCATCGAGCGGCGCGTTCCCCACCAGGTTTTTCACCATGGCGGTGCCGTCCGCGCCACCAAGTCGATTCAGAACGATGATCGCGACATGCGGCTGGCCAACCCATGGTGGGCGGAACTCCGGCCGAAAGGTCATCACCAACAACACCGGCAATTGCTGGATGCGGTCGACGATCAGATCGAGGAGCTACCGCGAGCTCGGATCGGCCCAATGCACATCCTCAAACACCATCAACACCGGATTGTGGCGCGCCACGCCCTCAAGCTGGTGCAGCAGTGCCTCGAACAGCCGCTCGCGTTTTTTCTGCAGACTGAGGTCGGGTCCGACCATCTCGTTTGGCAACGACATGAGTCCGGCAATCAACGCGATCTCGCCGCGGTCACCACCGCCAGCGACAAGAAGGGTTTCGAGTTTGCGCAGCCGCTGCTCGGGCGCATCGTCGTGAGCAAACCCGGCAGCACGTTCGAGTTGCGCCGTAAACGGGTAGAACGCGCTGTTCTGATGGTGCGGCTGCGCGAAATAGCGCAACCTTGTATGTCGCTCGCCAGCGACCTTCTCGGACAGGGCCGCGCCCAGGCGCGATTTGCCGATTCCCGGTTCGCCCGAGACCAGCACGATCCGGCCCTCGCCCTCCTTCGCCTGGCGCCAGCGCCGCAGCAGGAGGTCCAGGTCCTCGTCGCGCCCTACAAGCGGCGCCGTTCCCGAGCGCAGCGCCTCGAAGCGGCTCAACACGCCACTCTCGGCGACGATCCGCCAGGTGCGCTGCGGCTCGCTGAAACCTGCGATGTCTCGCAGGCCAAGGTCCTCGACCTCAAACAGACCGCCGAGCTGCTGTCGAGTGCCGTCGCCGATGACGATGCTGTTGGGTGCTGAGAGGGTCTGGAGGCGGGCGGCGAGGTTCGGCGCCTCCCCGACTACCTCATGCTCCTGGGTCGCACCGCCACCGATCAGGTCGCCGACAACAACGAGTCCCGTGGCGATACCAATCCGCACTGCCAGATCCTGCGGCAGGTCCAACCGCCGCACCGCCTCGATGGCGGACAGGCTGGCGAGGACTGCCCTTTCAGCATCGTCTTCGTGCGCCTCGGGATAGCCGAAATAGACGAGGACGCCATCGCCCATGTATTTCGCGACGAAACCCGCGAGCCGGCCAACCGCTTCCGTCACCGTGCGATGATAGGAGCCGATCACCTCGCGCAAATCTTCGGGATCGAGGCGCGTGGCTAGCGCCGTCGAGCCGACTAGATCGCAGAACATTACCGTTAGCTGCCGGCGCTCCGCTTGGTCGCCGCGGTGAATGGCAATCTCCGACACCGGTGTCACCGGCGGTTCGACGCGCAATTCGTCAATCGCGCGTAGAATTCGCCTGCGGTGACCGAGCAGTACGCCAAGCCGTTCGAGATCGGACTCTGTGATCTCGCGAAGGATCCGCAGGTCTATGGCATTATCGCGGAAAACTGCCTCGTACCGCTCCAGGCTGAGACGCCGCAGCCAATCAGCAATCTCCCCGGCGAAGTCGATACGCTGTCTGATCGGCGCGCCCTCCGTAACCTTGCCGCGCGCTTCCCGCACGTGATTGAGGTTAACGCCATCGACTCGCCCCGGAAGGCCGATCAGCTCGCGAGACAGGGCGGTGATTTGGCGGTGTTCGTCAGAGGACGTTGGATGGGGCTCCTGCGCGGTCTCGGCATGCGGCGTCATGAAGCCCCGTTCAGCTTCCGTGAGGACCGGCCCGATATACCGATAGCCGCGGCGGGGTAAGGTCTCGATCCAGCGGCCGCCGTCCGGGGCTGTTCCAAGAACACGACGGAGTGCGGCGATCTGAACGGTGAGGTTGTTTTCCTCGACGATCTGGTCGGACCAAGCCGCCTCGATCAGCGTGTCCTTTGAAACGAGTTCGCCGGGCCGTTCAACCAATGACCGCAACAAGGCAATCGCCCGCTTCCCGAGCGCCATGGGCTCGGTTCCGCGCAACAGCAGGTCGTTCCGGGTGTCCAGGCGAAACGGCCCAAGCGCAATGATCGTCATAGCAGCAGAGTTTTAGTCGCTTTGGCAACTTTTTAGCACCTTTTTCAGCCCGGCTTCAGGACTATCGATCGCGCTGCCCGCAAGCTTCGCACCACGCCGGAGAGGCCCGGTGGTCCTTGCGGGGAGCGTACTCCATGAGTTTCACATCCGACTCGGATCCGCGTGCAAGCCTCGGCCGCTCAGCGGCGTCCTTGTCCCCGCACCTGCCCATCCGCGGCCTAGTCAAGCGGATCGGTCTACTACTCCTGCTCGGGTTAGCCCTTAGCGCACTCATTGCGTCCTCGCAAGCCGGGGTTCTTCCGGTTGGAAGATTGGCGGCCGTCGCTGGCATCCTCGTCGCAGGTGCAGTTTCCGGGATCAGCGGGCTCGCCTTCCCGTTGATCGCCGGTCCGATCTTTTTGCTCATCTATCCCGCGCCCGAGGCGGTCGCGCTGACGGCGATGTGCTCGCTGACCGGACAGCTCTTCAGCATCGCTCTCTTGTGGCAAGCGATCAGCTATCAGTATCGCGTTCCTCTGATTGCCGCCGGTTTGTTGGGAGTGCCGCTCGGCAGCGCGCTGCTCTGCAGCGTCGATTCACACGCCCTCCGCGTTGTTTTTGGTGGGCTGATCGTGGCGTCGGGGTTGTGGCGTTCACTGCGGATCGAGACGGCGACGACGCAAAAGCCGTCGCTGCTAGCCGAGGTTGTGGTCGGCCTCACCGGAGGACTGACGGGTGGTCTGGTCGGGGCATCGTCGGTCGCGCCGGCCATTTGGTGCGCGGCCAGCGGGTTGGACAAATCGCACCAGCGGGCAATCACCCAACCCTACATCCTGACGATGCAGGCGGCCTCCCTGGTCTCGCTGTGCGCGTGGGGAGCCGTCGACGGCGCCGTGGTCGGCCAATACGCCAATTTCGTTTTTGCGGTTCTGGTCGGGGTCGGCCTTGGCGTGGCCGGCTTTCGCGGCCTGTCATCGAGCACCGCGACCCGGGTCATCATGGGGGTGGTGACCGCCTCGGGTCTCTCGCTGCTGTTTCTATGAGCCACCTCGCGTCGACGCCGGCGCCCAGTCTCGTCCGTGGTGAAGGAGGTATCCATGACTGTAGATGAGTTCAGAACGCAACAGGGTGCACGTCGGCCGGGCCGCGATGACACAGTGTTCCTGCAATACCTGGAGTTGGCCAAGATCTGCCCCGAATTTCCAGTCGACCGCCGGCAGGAATTGGGTCTCCTTCCACCCGTTCGCCACCCGGCTGGACTGGGCGAGTTTTCACCCTCACGACGCGGAGTTTTTCAAAAAGCTAAAGACCTAATCCGAGCAATTGCTCGGTTAGCGGGATTTCGGCGTGGTCGGGTGTCGACCGCGTCTAATCGCGGCAAGCCCGATTAAGATTGTGAGCGGTGCAGTACGCATGTCGCTGCTGCGCGCCGCCCGGAAAATCGCGGTCAAACGAAACGCCGAAGCCTATGCCGCAATATGGTCGATGCCATCCTTGTAACTGAGGTATGACAGATCACTTCGCCACCGAGGCCGTCCACGTCCAAGCAACCGGTCGCCGCCGGACCCGAGGACGATCGTCTGCTCCCTCTTTTCTCTTTATCGGATTCCGGCGAAGATAATTTTCGCACCGGTTTCCGTCGGGGTTATCGACTCGATCTTTCCCTCGAAGAAATATGGGTGAATTTCCTCCGCCGGCGGAACCTTCTTGAATGCGAAGTACAAGGTAACCGGCTTGTTGTGAAGCTGCTGGGCGGTGACGTACTCCACTAAGGCATGCTCGAACGAATGCAGGGCGTTCTTCCAGGAATGCTGCTTCGGAATGTTCCTGTTGGGCTGGCTGTCCGACGCGTTCACCCAAGTCCAGATTTCGTGATGGTCCTGGTCCACCATGTAGCGGAACCAATAGTCGTAGGTCTGAGGCAGGTAGCGGGCATAGGCCGGGTCGAGCATCCCAAGAGTGGCGGAAACCTCATCCAGCTCGGCCAGGATCCACCACTCCTTGTCCGGTTCCAAATTGCCTTTGTCGTCGATGCGCCGCCCCCAGGAACCGGTCTCCGGGATGTAGGCGCGTTCCAGAATCTCGGCGGCGTGGACCCGGCCGAAATCGATCAGAGCGACATCGTTGGTCAACTTGCCGATCTGATAAATCATCCAGAGGGTTTTGACAGTGTGACCAAAATCGGTGTGTGGCTGGCCTAACTGGCGCGACCAGGAATTGGTGATCGCGCCCCAGAACATGTTTTCCCGCGGGGTGAAGAACTGGGCGATCATGATATGGGCGAGATGGCGCAAATTCTCGGTCCAGATCCTTCTGTGCTTCTCTGGCAGAGCCGGGGTCAGCCACATCATGTAGGCGTAGACCTGGTCCAACTGGCCCACCAGCTCGAGCTGGTCGGGGCTGTCGCCGTCGGGTGACCTCTGCTTAACCCAGGTGATGACGTCCCGGCTCGGATCGTAGTAGGTGGAAAAGATATATTCCTTCAGCTCCAGGACGTCGTTCAGCACCTCGGGATCACGGGTCAGGTAATAGTAGAAGCTGACGCCAGTGGCGGCATAGGCTAGATCCTGGCTCGTCCGCTCGGGCGGGTTCGGGCCACGGACCCGATCCTTGCCCTGGAAGTAGGTGTATGCCCCCCGCACCTTGCCCTCTTTGCGGTCCAGGGCAAATTTTCGCAAATAATTTGTGCCCTCGCGACAATAGTCTAACCACTTCTTGTCGCCGGTCATGTGATAGGCGACGCCGTAGGCGAACACCTGCCGGGCCTTCATGCGCACGTAGTCGCGGTCCAGCTTTATGATGTCCTTGACGGAAGGATCAGGATTAGCCAATTCCGGGCACGGCGCTTTGAGATCGAACAGGCTGCCATCATTGCATCGATAGGTCGGGAAGTTGCCGACCGGGTTACCCAAGGCATTGGCGTTGTCCCAGAAGGGCAGCAAATCCTCCACGAGGTGGCGGATCCAGCGCTCGCCGTCGGGCAGCTTGGACAGGTCCGCCAAATCCACCCGCGGCTGCGCTGGCATGGTGAGCCGGCTCAGGTCGGCCGAGGGCGAGGGCACGACCTGCGCCGCAACGGGGATCGAGCCGAGCGCCGCCAGCAAGCCAATCCCAGCGGTGGCGTGGCGAAACCTCGTTGCGGTTATCATCGGCAATGTCCTTCTGTAGCTGTTTGTTGGTCCAGCCTCCGCCGTCGATGCCCGATCACGGCGACGCTGACATCCTCCGAATCCCAGGCTATCAGGCGCTGACGGGGCTTGTCCTCTCCGCTAAGAGCCGCTTTCCATAGTCACCGATCGCCTCGCAGAAAGCCTTCTGAGACTCGGGTTGTGGATCGGGACTAGTGATCAACCTCTCGTTTTCGTCATAGACGACCGGCCTATCTTCAACGACGACAAAACCCGCGTTCCTCAGATCAACCCGTATATCTTTCACGCCAGTCACCCGAGTACCTGCTGGAAAGGCCTTGGCGCTAACAAGTACCTGCGGGCCGTGACAGATCGCGGCAATCAGCATACGACGGCTGTAACTGTCTCGGATAAATTCCAGGACGGCATCCTTCGACCGAAGGATGATCGGGTTCCACGCACCACCCAGTATGATCAGCGCATCGTAGTCTGCAGCCTTGACATTCGATAGCCTCTTGTCTGCCCTGACACAGACATTCACCGCCAAAAATTGGGCCAGCACCACCATCCCGGAAGCTTCTCCAGGCTGGTCGTCAAATACCCAGTCTTCCGTTATTACATCCACTACTGCACCGCGATCGCGCAAATAGCGCACCGGGACATGGAATTCTGACAGTTCGGGACCGTGAGACATGACAAGGGCCACGCGGAACCCCGTCAGCTCTGGGTTCATGTCGCTGAATTCGGGGAGCAAGTAGTTCGCCCCTGCCAAATTGAGGGCCGGCGGGATCGGGTTATACTCGGTTTCTAACTCGTGGGAGTACATGTGCTCCTACCTTTCGCTTCCGCTAAATGAATCGTCGTTGACGATCCTACACCAACTGGGCCGGTGCTGTTGCTATCGCGTAGGGTCGCCTTCGGGGCAACTCCGGCCGGTAGCTGGCGCGTGGGTGGACGGCGAGGTAGCGCCGATTCCGGTCGTTCCTGCGAATTCAGCCCGAAGCCGTATGGTTCGACTGTAAGCAGGCGACGGATGCCCCTCAGCGACGGCGTCGCTCAGCCTCGCCGAGCCTGCGGGCGTCGTCGGCTGCTTCCGCCAGCAGCCAGTCGCGGAAGCTGCCGATCTTCGCGACCTTCACCGTCGCCTTCGGACAGACGATCCAGTAGGTGCCGGCGGGCCGCCACGACAGGTCGAACGGCCTGACGATACGTCCGCTGATCAGGTCCCAGACCGCAAGAGTGGTGCGGGCGAGCGCGATCCCCTGGCCGTCGATTGCGGCATCGATCAACATGCTCGCCCGGTTCAGGACCGGCCCTGGCAACTGCTCGGGCGCCACCACCCCGGCAAGAGCGAACCACCGCTCCCAAGCCTTGCTCTGATCCTCGAGCCGCAGGATTGGCCATTTCAGCACGTCGGCGGGCCGCCGCAGGCGATTGCGCCCGGTGAGCAGCTTCGGGCTGCAGATCGCAAAAATCTGCTCCGCGGTCAGCCGCGTCGCCTCGAGACCCGGCCAATTGCCATCGCCGTGCCGCACCGCAACGTCGATGTCCTCGCGGGCAAAGTCCACGGTTTGCATCGTCGCCGAAACCCGCAGATCGATGCCGGGATGTGCCGCGGCAAAGCGAGCCAGGCGATGCACCAGCCATTTCGCGGCGAAATCCTGCGAGGTGCTGACCGTGAGGACACTGGCGTTCTGCCGCTGCATCAACCGCTCGGTGCCGGCGCCGATGTGGTCGAGCGCCTCGCGAATTACGCTGAGATAATCCCGGCCGGCAGGGGTAATCCTGAGGCGCTGGCGCTCGCGGCCGAAGAGCTTGATGCCGAGCTCGGTCTCGAGGGCCTTGACCTGCTGGCTCACCGCGCTCTGGGTGACGTGAAGCTCCTCGGCCGCGCGGGTGAAGCTTTCGTAGCGGGCGGCGGCCTCGAACGACCTGAGTGTATTGAGTGGCGGCAACCGGCGCGGCATCGCAGCAAACTTAATTAGCAAAACTCGGTCTGGCGAGAGAAACCGTGGCCTATGCGAGGCTGAGGACACCTCATTAGTAGAGCTAAGGCCGGGCCAAGAAATTATCGTTTGCACCGGCACCGCAGAGCGCCCAAATCTCCCGCCGTCGGGCTTGCTTGCAGCCGCCCGACTTCCGACGCCGCCCGGCTCGGAAAAGACGCTTCGTCCAAGCGCTGCACTCGTCCCCCTGGGGGACAAGGAGCGCCCCGTGAGCGACCGAAGCGTCTCGATCTCCTCACCTTCCTTGGCGCCGGCCAAGAGTGTTGCGCCGTCCGCGGCGGCGCGCACCAAGCTGCTGCTCGAAGGCCCGATCCTGCCGACGCTGCTGCGCCTGGCCGCGCCGAACGTCCTCACTTTGCTCGCGTTCGCCGGCGTGATCACGTTCGACGGTTTCTTTCTCGGGCGCATCGGCACCAATGCGCTCGCCGGCGCTTCGCTGGCATTTCCCTGGGTGATGATGATCCTGCAAACGACCAACAGCGGCATGGGCATCGGCGTCTCGTCGGCCATCGCGCGCGCGCTCGGCGCGGGGCGCCGCGATCGCGCCGATGCTCTCGTCTTCCACGCATTTCTCCTGGCGCTC
>Ga0099827_10001648_pt1 | contig 11810 bp, 11 predicted proteins | sample CZO8metaG_FD_79339 | JGI IMG/M metagenome (GOLD analysis project Ga0099827, IMG submission 79339) | Vadose zone soil microbial communities from the Eel River Critical Zone Observatory, Northern California, USA - CZOApr15con1.8 metaG | ecosystem: Environmental > Terrestrial > Soil > Vadose zone ...
CGACCGTGGTTCCCGAGGCCGTGCCGTCAAACGCGATGCCCGCGTGCGAGTCGACCAGGGCGTACAGGATCGCCTCGACGATGCCGATGCCCGCCACCACCGTGCCCACCCCGATCCAGACGAGGGCCGCCCGGACGAGGTCCGCCCTCGTGCGAACGAAGACAACCGCCAGGCCGTAAAGGGCGACCATGCCGACCAGCACCAGCGTGAGGCGCAGGCTCTCGCGCGGCGCCGGCGAAAACACGAGAGAAGAGAACACCCCCACGGCCAGCCAGCCAGCAAGGCAATATTCGATAAGACCTATGCGCACGGGGGCGATGCGCCAGGTGACGACGGCCCAGAGCGCCAGGGCGACCGCGGCGATCAGCTCGAGTCGGAGGTTGACGCCATGCCACCGGACGCCGAGCCGATCGGAGGAAACGGCTCCCACCAAGAGCAAAAGTGGTATCAGGTTTAGCAGCGCGCTGGAATGCGGCCGGCGGGCGCGTGACGTCTCCGGGTCGCGGTCGTCAAGCGAAGCCCAGGCGAGCGTTCGGGGCAGGCTCATGCCTGTCCGGCTTCCTCGCGCACCGGTTGGATCGATGGCTGCGCCGGTTGGTTTCTCGCCGCCGCCGGCACCGGGACCGGGACCCCGACCAGGATGAACTGGTAGGCGAAGACGGTGGGACGCAGCCCGGTGAGCAGGGCGCGAAGGCGCCGTTTCGAGCGGGCCCACAGCCGACTGACACGATTGAGCCCCTCCGGCAGCGGGTAACCGCGGACGCCCTCACGATGGACGACCTCAAAGCCCGCCTGGCGCAGCATCTCCTCAGCGGTCTTCAGGGTGAAGAAACGCAGGTGCGTTCGATCCATGATCCCCCAGTCTTCATAGTCGAACTTTCCCAGGAGGAGGCGTAGTCGCACCTTGAAGTAACCGATGTTGGGGATCGACACCACGATCACGCCGTCATCGGATAGCTTGGGCCGCGCCATCGCAAGCACCATGACCGGGTTGGCGGTGTGCTCGAGCACGTCGCCGAAGATCATGGCATCGACCCTCCGGCGGAGTTGGTTCCACACCGCCGGGTCGTCGATGCTGCCCACGATCACCTGGTCGTAGTGCGGCCGCGCCTTCTCAGCGGCGCCCGGGTCGATCTCGATGCCCGCCAGCCAGCGCGCAGGACTGTTGCGGCGCAGGAACTCGCCGATGTACCCGACGGCGCATCCGACGTCGAGCACCGCCGGGCTGTCACGCGTGAGCCGCGCCAGCCGGTAGCGCGAATCTTCTGCCGTTGCCGCGACCCGAGCGACGTAAATGAACTCGTCGCGGGCGAACATAGGCACCATCTAATTATGGCCGCACGGTCCAAGCCAATGCCCTAGAGTGAGGCGCGAGTGGCTGATACCGCAGTTCTCCCTGCATCGATCACCACGTTCATTCCGACCTACCGGCGGCCCACGTTGCTCGCGCGGGCGATTCGAAGCGTCTTGACCCAGAGCTATCGTCAGTTTGATTTATGGGTCTACGACAACGCGTCCGGGGACGAAACCGCCGCCGTAGTGGAGGAGTTCGTCCGCCGTGACCCTCGCGTCCACTATCACCAGCACGAGCACAATATCGGCGCCGTCGCGAATTTCAGCTACGGCCTGGAACGGGTTGCAACCCCCTTCTTTTCGATTCTGTCCGACGACGATGTCCTGCTGCCCCGCTTTTACGAAACGGCGCTTGACGCGCTGCAGCGCGACCCAGTCGCCATGCTCGCCGCCACGCAGGTGCTGCATGTTGACCCTCGAGGCCGCGTTCTCGGCATCCAGGGGGCGAGCTGGCGGCCCGGGTTGCACGGCCCCGGTGACGCGCTCCTTGAGATTCTTGAAAATGGCCATCCGACCTGGACGGGAGTCTTGTTCCGCCGCGAGATCGTCGGGACCGTGGGCCCGCTGGATGAGCAAACGGGTCCCGCATGCGACCTCGATTTCGAACTGCGCGCAGCCGGCCGGTGCCCGATCGTCCTCTGCACGGAGCCGGGGGCGGTGTTCCTCACCCACGCCGGGGGCGCGAGCTTTGGCCCGAGGCTTGGCGACACCGTTCCCACCTGGCTGAGGATCATCAGCAAAATCGCGGCCGATGAGCGGATTTCGAAGCCGGTTCGCACCCAGGTAGCGGGGGAGCTCGCCCACCGGCTCGACCAGAGGCTATTCACGATCGCCGTCGGTGCGGCCAGGCGAGGAAATCGGGAAGAGGCCTCTCGCGCGGCGGCGGCCCTTGCCGAGCGGCCTTCGGGACAGCGCGCCTCGCGCGTGGCGTCGGCGATCGTCGCCCTCTGCGCGTCCGTGCCGCCCGCCCGTGCTCTCCTTGGCCTGCTGGTGGCGTTCCGAGGGTGGCGGCAGCGCACCCGATGGCGAGCCACCCAGGCGATGTTCGACCGCGAGTTCGGCGCGCTCGTCGACGTTCCGGGACAGCGGCTGCCCGACCGGTCTGATGCCGCAAAATGGATGAGCCGCGAGCAATGGTGACGAGCACCCACGTGTCGCTGTGAAAGTCGTGATTCTCGCCGGAGGGCTGGGCTCGCGACTGGCCGAGGAAACCGAGGCCAAGCCGAAACCGATGGTGGAGGTCGGCGGTCAACCGATCCTCTGGCACATCATGCGGCACTACGCCCACTACGGCTTCAAGGAGTTCTACGTTGCGCTGGGCTACCGCGGACAGGTGATCAAGCGGTACTTCCTCGACTACTACAACCTGAGCGGCGATGTCAGCGTCGACCTCGCCAGCGGGCGCAGGCAGGTCGACAACCGCGAGCCGGAGGACTGGCAGGTGAACCTGATCGACACCGGCCTGTCGACGAACACCGGCGGGCGGGTCAAACGTCTGCAGCCGTTGCTGGAGGGCGAACCGTTCATGCTCACCTACGGCGACGGGCTGTGCGACATCAACCTGCAGGAGCTGCTTCGTTTTCACCGCTCCCGAGGGCGAGTCGGCACGGTGACGGCCGTCCGACCACCCGCACGATTCGGCGGCCTCATCTTCAGCGGCGACCTGGTCAGCGAGTTCACCGAGAAGCCCCAAATCGGTGAAGGCTGGATCAACGGTGGCTTCATGGTTTTCGATCCCGGGATCTTCCAATACCTTGACGCCGACCAGTCGAGCCTGGAGGCGGACGCCCTCGAGAACCTTGCCCGTGACGGTCAGCTGGCGGCCTACCGGCACGATCGTTTCTGGCAATGCATGGACACCCTGCGCGACCTGCGGCTGTTAGAGAGCCTCTGGCAGACCGGGCGGGCACCCTGGAGCACGTGGGACTGAGCGGCTCCGGCTTCTGGCGAGACCGCAGCACCTTTGTCACCGGGGGAACCGGGCTCGTGGGAGGCTGGCTGGTCCGCCGGCTGATCGAACTGGAGGCCGACCTGGTGTGCCTAGTCCGCGACTGGATCCCTCAGAGCGAGCTGGTCCGGGCTCACCTGATCGACCAGGTCAAGGTGGTGCGCGGCGACGTCCGCGACCAGGGGCTGCTGGAGCGGATCCTGGGCGAGCACGAGGTCGACACGGTTATCCATTTGGCGGCCCAGACCATCGTCGGGATCGCGAACCGCAACCCGGCGTCCACCTTCGAGACGAACGTGGGCGGCACCTGGTCGCTGCTCGAAGCCTGCCGGCGAAGCCCCGTGGTCAAACAGATCGTGATGGCCTCGTCCGACAAGGCGTACGGGTCACACGAGCAGCTCCCCTATGGCGAGACCGCCCCGCTCCAGGGGCGGCATCCCTACGACGTGAGCAAGTCGGCCGCCGACCTGATCGCGCAATCGTACGCGGTCACCTACGGGCTCCCGTTGGCAATCACCCGTTGCGGCAATTTCTACGGAGGCGGAGACCTCAACTGGAACCGCATCGTGCCGGGCACCATCCGCTCCGTCATCCGGGGAGAACGGCCCATCATCCGCTCGGATGGCACCTATGTCCGGGACTATTTTTACGTCGAGGACGGCGCCGCGACCTATCTGGCACTGGCAGAGGCGCTCGCCCGCAAGGCTGAGTTGCGCGGGGAGTCCTTCAACTTTTCGAACGAGAGTCCCATGACGGTGATCGAGGTGGTCGACCGTGTCCTGGCGCTGATGGGCTCGGATTTGAAAGCGGAGATCCGCAACGAGGCGACGAACGAGATTCGCGCCCAGTACCTGAGCGCCGAGAAGGCTCGCCGGCTGCTCGATTGGGCGCCGCTGTACACGATGGAGGAGGGGCTCACCAGGACCATCACCTGGTATCGAGACTTCTTTCGACGAGCGGCATGAGGCTCGATGACGCCCGCTGCCGCTCGTGTGAGAAACCCGGCCTGCAGCTGATCCTGTCGCTGGGGCGGACGCCACTTGCGAATTCACTCCTTAACGAGGGGGACCTGGCGCAGCCGGAAGCCACCTTCCCGCTCGACCTGGCGTTCTGCCCAAGCTGCGCCCTCGTCCAGATCACCGAAACGGTTCCGCCCGCGCAGCTCTTCAGCGATTACCTGTACTTCTCGTCCTTTTCGGAAACTATGCTCGCGCATGCGCAAGCGCTCGCCACGGAGGTGGCCCGAGCTCGGCGTCTCGGTCCAGGGAGCCTGGTGGTGGAGATCGCCAGCAACGACGGATACCTCCTGCAGTACTACCAGCGCGCCGGAGTTCCGGTGCTGGGGATCGAACCCGCGCGAAATGTGGCAAGGGTCGCCATCGAGGAACGCGGCGTCCCGACCCTGGTCGAGTTCTTCGGGCGGGAGCTGGCTGATCGGTTGCACGCGGAGGGCCGGACCGCTGACGTGATTCACGCCCACAACGTCATGGCCCACGTGGCAGACCTCAACGGCCTCGTCGCCGGTATCGGCCTGCTGCTCAAGCGAGACGGGGTTGCCGTGATCGAAGTGCCCTATGTGAAGGAACTGCTCGACCGTTGCGAGTTCGACACGATCTACCACGAGCACCTGTGCTATTTCTCGCTCTCCGCGGCCGACCGCCTCTTTCGCCGCCACGGCTTGCGGGTCCAGGACGTCCACAGGGTGCCGATCCACGGTGGGTCGCTCCAGCTCTGGGTGACACGAACCGGCATCAATCCAACGTCGCGGGTGGATGCGCTGCTCGCGGAGGAGGCGGCCTGGGGTGTGGATGACTTCGCCACCTATGGCGGCTTCGCCGAGCGGGTCGAACGCCTCAAAGAGCAGCTCCGCGGCCTGCTCGAGGGGCTCAAGCAGCAGGGCAAGCGGCTGGCGGCCTATGGGGCGGCGGCCAAGGGCAGCACGCTGCTGAACTACATGCATATCGGCCGCGAAACCCTCGATTTCGTCGTCGACCGCAGCCCTTACAAACAGGGCCGTTACATGCCGGGCGTCCATCTGCCCATCTCGCCCGTGGCGCGGCTGCTCGATGAGATGCCCGACTACGTCCTGCTCCTGACCTGGAATTTCGCCGACGAGATTTTGGCCCAACAGGCGGAGTACCGGCGGCGCAACGGCAAGTTCATCATGCCGGTGCCGACGCCGCAGGTGGTGTAAGGTCGCGGGCATGATCGACGGGGTTCGGGTCGTCCCGCTGCAAAGAATTCCAGACGAGCGCGGAACGGTGATGCACATGCTGCGCCGCACCGACCCGCACTTCCTGGAGTTCGGCGAGATCTACTTCTCGACCGTCTACCCCGGAATCATCAAGGGATGGCATCTCCACCACGTCATGACGCTCAACTATGCGTGCGTGCATGGGCGGATCAAGCTCGTCCTCTACGACGATCGCGAGGGCTCGACCACAAAACGCGAGCTGATGGAGCTGTTCCTGGGTCCTGACAGTTACCAGCTTGTGCAAATTCCGCCCAGGGTCTGGAACGGCTTCAAGGGGATCGGCGAGCACCACGCCATCGTCGCGAACTGCGCCACCCATCCCCACGATCCGACTCAGACCGAGCGGCTCGACCCGTTCGACACGCGGATCCCCTACGACTGGGGCGTCAAGCATCGCTGACGGCGAGACCGATCGCCCTCGGGCGCTCGTCACCGGCGCGGCGGGGTGGGTCGGCGCGCACCTGGTCCGGCGACTCACGGCGGATGGTCATCGGGTCGTTGCCCTGGTGCGCCCGGGCCGGGACCCCTGGCGGCTCCGCGTACTGGAGCCGAAGGCGACCCTGGTCGAGTGCGACCTGGGTGACCACGCCCGGGTCCGCCAGCTCCTCGCAGACCTCCGCCCGGAGCTCTGCTTTCACTGCGCCTGGTACGCGGTACCCGGCGATTACCTTCACAGCCTGGAGAACCTGACCGCCCTGGTGGACAGCATGAACCTGGCCCGTGGTGCGCGAGAAAGCCGCTGCCGCCACTTTGTGGGCGTGGGTACCTGCTTCGAATACGACACCAGCCCCGGAACGCTGAGCGAGACCAGCCCCACCGGTCCGCGGAGCCTGTATGCCGCGGCCAAGCTTGCCCTGCACCTGGTCCTGGACCAGATGCGGGGCGAGGGGATGGGAATGACCTGGGCCCGGCTCTTCTATCTGTACGGTCCGATGGAAGACGCTCGCCGCCTGGTGCCGTCCGTCGTGCGCGCGCTGCTCGCCGGAGAGCCGGCCGCCATCTCGCCCGGACAGCAAGTGCGCGACTTCTTGCATGTCGAGGACGTGGCGGCGGCCCTGGCCGCCCTGGGCCAGCGCCATCTCGACGGCGTCTTCAACATCGGATCGGGACAGCCGATCACGGTCGCCGACGTCGCGACATGCCTCGGACGGCTCTGCGGGCGCGAGTCCCTGGTGCGCCTTGGCGCCCGGCCGTACTCGCCTGGCGACCCCATGTACGTCTGCGCCGACGTGGCCCGGCTTCGGTCCACCGGATGGCGTGCGGCCTACAATCTGGAGACCGGACTCTCCGATAGTGTCCGCTGGTGGCGCGACCACCTGGCCTCCGGATGACGCACTGATGGGAGATACCAGCCTGCCCAGACGACTCTGGAAACTCACTGCCGACGCCGTCAGCCAGACTCTGTTCGTGACCTATGCCGACGGGAGCTCGGAGAGCATGCCTCTTTTCAGCCACGAGGCATTTCGGGAGCTGTCCTATCTGTGGCTCAAGTCGGGGTGGGCCTCGAAGTACTCCTATAACTTCAGCTGGATGGGGCGACCCATCATCCAGTTGCCCGAAGACATGGTCATGATCCAGGAGATCATCCACCGGGTGAAGCCGGACGTGCTCGTCGAAACCGGCGTTGCCCACGGTGGGTCGGGTGTCTTTTACGCGAGCCTGTTCGAGGCCTACGGCAACGGGCGCGTGATCTCGATTGACATCGAGATCCGGCCGCACAACCGGAAGGCCCTCGAAGCCCACCCCATGAAAAAGCGGATCACCCTGATCGAAAGGAGTTCCACTGCCCCTGAAACCGTCTCGGAGGTACGCGGCCTGATCAAGCCCGGCGAGTCCGTGATGGTGGTGCTCGACTCGAACCACACCCGGGCCCACGTGCTGCAGGAGCTCGAGCTCTACGCCCCGCTGGTCACGCCCGGCAGCTATATCGTGGCGACCGACGGGAGCATGGTCGACCTGACCGATGTCCCGGGCGGCAAACCGGAGTGGGCGACCGACAACCCCAAGATGGCCGTCCACGATTTCCTGGCGGGCCATGACGGCTTCGAGATCGACCCCGAGCCCAACCGGCTGGGGATCACTTACTGGCCGGACGCCTACCTCCGGCGAAAGTAGACGATATTCTTTGCTTGTGCCGGGCGATGCCATCGATCTCGACACCCTGAAGGGAGCCTGGGACGCAGCGGGGAAGGATGATGCGTTCTGGTCCGTCCTCAGCGTCCGCGACAAGCAGAAGAACCGCTGGGACGTTCAGGAATTCTTGCAGACCGGGGTCGATGAGATCAACCATGTGATGTCGGACGTCGAACGCCTCGGATTGAAGGGCTCGCGCCGTCGGGCTCTGGATTTCGGCTGCGGCCCTGGTCGCCTCACGCAGGCGCTGGCGGCGTACTTTGAGCAAGTGGACGGCGTTGACATCTCTCCTTCGATGATCGCGCTGGCCGAGCGGCTCAACCAGCGATCGGACCGCTGTCACTACCACCTCAATGAAAGCGATGACTTGCGCCGCTTCGAGGACGAGACTTTCGATTTTGTCTACTCGAGCATCACGCTGCAGCACGTGGGACCCGCCAACGCGCGGAGCTACCTGAAGGAGTTCATCCGGGTGCTCGTCCCGGGCGGCGTGCTCGTCTTCCAGTTGCCAGGCCGGCAGACCGGATGGCTGCGCCGACTCAAGGCGTTGGCACCCGCGCCGATGCTCGACGCCTATCGGCGACTGCGCTATCACGGTCACCCGGCCGCCACCATGTACGGCATTCCCCGCGAGGACGTCGTCCGGTTTTGCGAGAGCAACGGCGTCGCGGTCATCGACGTTCAGGCGAATCACGAAGCGGGCAGCGGCTGGGAGAGCTTCCGCTACTACGGTCGGCGGGTGTCGTCCCCCGATTCCCGGACCTGACGCCTCTCGGTGCGGGCGGCCTCATTTACAAAAGTAGTCGGGGAGCGGGAAAGTGGGAATGAGACCTACGCCGTCAATCTGCTTCGTGCTCTGGCGACCAACCCAGCCGGGAACAGCTACCAGGTTCTGACTCCGCACCCGGATCGGCTCCGGGCGATCCTCGCGCTTCCACCGTCCGCGACGATCGTGCGCGTCCGGCCGGCAGCCTCTGTGCTGCGCATCCCGTTCGGGATCCCGTCGGCGGTCCGCCGGCATCGAAGCGAGGTCCTCCACGTCAGCTATGTGGCTCCGCCGGTGGTCGCGTGCCCGACGGTCGTCACGGTCCACGACCTTTCGTATCTCGCATATCCGCAGAGCGTTTCGCCGCGAGCGCGATTCATGCTGACGGTTCTCGTTCCGTTCTCTGTACGGCGCGCGGCGCGCGTCATCGCCGTATCGGCGTTCACGCGACAGGACCTGGTGGCACGGTACGGAATCGCGGAAGACAAGATCTCGGTGGTCCACGAAGCGGCGGGCCCGGCGTTCCATGTGCTCGACGACGCCCCGAGGCAGCGCTTGCCGGAGGGTGTCAGCGAACCCTTCGTTCTCGCAGTTGGCAACCTCGAGCCGCGCAAGAACCTGGCACGCCTGATCGAGGCCTTCGGCGCGGTCGCTTTCGAGCCCGGCATCACGGCCAAACTCGTGCTGGTCGGAAAGGCAAAAGGCCAGGCGGGCGCACTCGCCCGCCTCGTCGAGCAGCAGCATGGTCTGCGCGAGCGCGTCGTCTTCACCGGTTTCGTGGATGAAGCTCAGCTGGTGCTTCTGTACAATCGAGCCGCCCTGTTCATCTACCCGTCCCTCTACGAGGGCTTCGGCCTTCCGCCGCTGGAGGCGATGGCGTGTGGGTGCCCGGTTGTCGCCAGCAACGTGACGGCCATGCCGGAAGTTCTTGGTGATGCCGCGCTTCTGGTCGATCCGACGTCGACGCACGCGTTGTCAGAAGCCATGCTGCAAGTCTTGCGGCGGGATGAACTGGCGCGAGACCTCCGGGCCAGGGGCCTGCGCCAGGTCGCGCGCTACTCGTGGGCCAAAGCGGCCGAGCAGACGCGCGAGGTCTACGGCGAGGCCGTCGCGGTCGCCCGCTCGGGCCGCCCGGCCGCCAGCTAAGACAGCCCCTTCATGTCAGACGACATTGTCCAGGAGCCCGCGCTCGACGATCTGAGTCGCCGAGTTGCCGCCGGCGCCGGGTGGGCCCAGGTCTCCCGGCTTGCCGAGGTGCTATCGTCGCTGGCCCTCAGCCTGCTGCTGGTCCGGGCGCTCGGACCGACGAACTACGGCCAGTACTCGTTCCTCATCAACGCCGCGACCTTCGCGGCCATCGCGCTCAGCCTCGGGTTCCCGGACACCGTGATGCGATTCGTCTCGGCGTTCCTGGCGAGGGGCGCGGACGCGGAGGCGCGCTTCCTGGTTAGGCGGTTGGTGCTTGTTCGGCTCGTCGTCTACGGCGTGGGTGTGTTGCTGCTGCTCGCGTTTCACGGCCCGATCGCCCGGGCGCTGCATCTCCCGCTCGTCGACGAGTACTGGGTGGCGCTGGCGGCGCTCCTCGTCAGTCAGGGCGCCATCGAGTTCAGCACCTCGTACGCGTACGCCAGGTTGGAGTCGCGTGACGTCGCGCTGGCTCGTACGGTTGCCCAGATCCTGGCCCTCGGCTTCTTCGCCGTGGTGGTGCTGCTGGGGAAGCCCACCCCGGCTGCCGCCGTCCTCACCGTCGTGATTTCGTACGTGTTGGCAACGCTCATCCTGCTCGGTCGCGGGCTCGGACGGAGCCTGTTCACGGGCCGGTCGTCGGAGACCCCGCTCGCGCCAGTAACCCGCTTCGCGGGAGCCGCCTGGGGGGCGAGCCTCTTCACCCTCGGGCTCGCGGGACAGATCGATGTGCTCCTGCTCGGTGCGCTGCGGAGCGACGCGGTCCAGATCGCTTACTACAGCGTCGCCACCTTGATCTACGTGAAGCTGGGGGTGCTGCTCAGCGGCTGGGCAGGCACGGCCGTTTCGAGCTTTGCCGAAGTGCAAACGCGCCGAGGCCTGGGCGCCGTCAAGGACTACTTCGGCGCCTATGTTCGGCTGCATCTACTTTTGTCGCTCGTTGTCTATCCACCTGTGATCGTTCTATCCGGCGCGATCACGCGCGGCGTGTTCGGGCCCGCGTACGGAGCAGCCGCCGGACTCATGGCCGTGTATGGCGTCTTCTGGCTCGGCTCAAGTTTCCTTGCGGCCGGTATCCCGTTCTCGTCGATGCTGGCCCTCGGCTCACAGCGCCAGGCGGTCGCGATTCGCGCCACGGGCGGCATCCTGAACGTTGTTCTTGACGTCGTGCTGATCCCGCCACTCGGGGCGCTGGGCGCCATCGTCGCCACCGGAATCGCCAACTTTGTCGCCCACATCGGGGATTTCGTGGTTGCGGCGCGACGGATGAAGGCGAACTACCCATGGGGCTTCGCCGCTCGCACCGGACTCGCGGCCGCCGTCGCGTCGGTGCCGGCGGTCCTTCTGAGACCGGAGCACCTGCTGGGAGCGGTGCTCGTGACGGCGCTCTACCTCGTCGTGTTCGGAGCCGCGCTCTCCGTTCTGCGTCCGCTGACGCCGGCGGATGCCGTGCAGGCCGGGCGGCTCAACGCGCGGCTGGGTGCGGTCGTCGAACGGATGGTCGACCGCTCACACCCGTAAAAGGCCCCCCACCCCGACCCTCCCCGCGAGCGGGGGAGGGAGATTTAGGCGGCGCCCGAGGTCGCCCCGCGCACGGTCGATCCGGTCAATCCCGCAAGCAGCAGTTCGTACTCGTCGGTGATGCGATCCCAGGAGTAGGCCTGCGCGCGGCTGCGCGCCCGCTCGCGCATGCGATCGACGAGCTCCGGATCGTGCAAGATCGATTCAATCGCGCCTGGTAGCTCGGTCTCCGGGTCGCGAAACATGATCGCTGCGTCGGCCGCCACCTCGGCATTGCTTTCCGTCCAACGCGCGACAACGCAGTTCCCGTGCGCCAGCTGCTCGACGAGGACGGGATGCGTACCGCCCACCTCAGCGCCAAAGAGAAACGCAAACGAGTTCGCGCTCAGCTCGTGATAGGCGGCTCCGAACTGGTAACCGGTGAAGATCACGTTCGGCGGGGCGATCTTTCGGAGGTGGCGCTTGTACTCCTCGCTGTAGGGCGCGTCGCCGACCACCACGAAGGGAAGCGACGGCGAGACTCGGGCATAAGCGGCGATCAGATGGTGCAGGCCATTTTCGGGGACGAATCGCCCGACCGCCAGGAAATAGCCGCGAGGCTTGAGCCCAAACGTGTGAAGCGTGTCCGTGCCGAGGGCCGACGGCACCTC
>Ga0099827_10001650_pt1 | contig 11807 bp, 10 predicted proteins | sample CZO8metaG_FD_79339 | JGI IMG/M metagenome (GOLD analysis project Ga0099827, IMG submission 79339) | Vadose zone soil microbial communities from the Eel River Critical Zone Observatory, Northern California, USA - CZOApr15con1.8 metaG | ecosystem: Environmental > Terrestrial > Soil > Vadose zone ...
AGGAGAGGAACGACTGCGATCGACAGCGCCATCCCGAAGGTTCCGACGATGACGAGCGCGCGCTCCCCGGACCAGCGCACGATTTTTCCAAAGAAGTAGCCCTGCACTGTCGCGGCTGTGACTCCGATGATCGTGAAGAGGATCGCGAGCTCTCGTTCCCGCCAACCCAGCACTCGGCTCGCATGCAGCGGCAGCACAACCGTGTACCCCGCGAACGCGAACGGCACCAGCGCCCAAACCGCCATGAGCGGACGGAGGCGAGGGCGCGAGATCGCCTCGCCAATGTGTCCGAGATCAAAGAGCGAGCGCCGCACCCGATGCTCGTGCGCGAGCGATTCCGGCAGAATGAGATAGGCGGACACGAAATTCGCGAGTGAGAGAGCGACCGCGACGAGCCCCGGTGCCGTGGCGCCGAGGTAGTGCGCCGAGAATCCGCCGATCGCCGGGCCGATGCTGAATCCGATTCCGAACGCGGCACCGACGAAGCCCATGCCGCGCGACCGTTCCGCCGGAGACGTGATGTCGGCGATGTAAGCCTGGGCGGCGGAAATGTTGCCGCCGGCAAATCCCGACACCAGGCGCGAGAGAAACAGCACCCAGTACGATCCGGCGAACGCGAACAGCGTGTAGCCGACCGCGTTGACGAGCATCGTGGTCAGCAGCACCGGCCGGCGGCCGATGCGGTCGGACAGTTTGCCGAGCAATGCCGTCGCGACGAACTGCATCAACGAGAAGATCCCGATGATGGCGCCGTAGCCCAGGCCGGCCGCGCCGAAGCGCTGCGCGTAATACGGCAGGATCGGCAAGACAATTCCGAATCCGATCAGGTCGATCAGGACCGTAAAGAAGATGACGCCGACACGGGCGCGGGATGCGGACCGGGATGGTTGCTCAGGCATGCGCGCTCGATTCGATCTGCCGCGGGAAACGGGCGTCGACGACCGTGCGAATGGCGGTGGCGCCCAAAATCAGCGCTCCGCCGATCAGCGTTGCCGGACCCGGCCGTTCTCCGTGAACGAGCCACGCCCAGATCGGATTCAGCACCGGCTCGATTAAGAGAAAGAGCGCGACCTCGAGCGCGCGCAATCGCGGCACCGCGCTCGCGAGGAACAGATACGGAATGCCCAGCTGAAAGATCCCGAGAAACGCGACGACGGCCCAATCAACCGGGCGGCCCGCGACCAGCGGCTGCGCCAGGACGAGAGCGAAGAGACTGGCCATCAGGTTGCCAGATGCCGCCGCGCCGGCCACGGAGGCACCCCGCGCTGCGAGCCAGCGATATCCGATCACAGTGAACGCCCACGTCACCGCACAGATCGCGGCCAGCGTGTTTCCCAGCGCCGGATTCGGAGCGGTCGTCGACGGGCGGTCGGAACCGAGAAAGAACAGGCCCAGCCCAACGGCCATCGCCGCCATCTGCGCGATGTCGCGCCGCGTGGCGTGCTCGCCCAAGAGCAGTGGCGCGAGCAGCAGAATGAAGAGCGGGCTCGTCGACTGCAAAAAGATCGCGCTCGCGGCGGTCGTGTGTTTGTTCGCCTGCACATACAGCAGCGTCGTCGCGGCATAAGCGAACCCGACGATGACGGTACGCCACGTCCAGGCGCGGCGCGCCTCGGGCAGCAAGGTGAGGATGGCGATCAGCGCGAACGCCGCCCGAAACGCGGCCAGCTGCCACGCCGCGAAGCCGCACCATTTGATGGCCGCACCGCCCGTCGAGAACAGGACGGCGGCCGCCACAACTTTGGATCTGGGGGTCATGGGAGCGAGGAATATATTACCGCTCCGATGGAGGTTCAGGTGTTTGGCGTCCGAAAGAGCGCGGACACGCGCGCCGCGTTGCGGTTCTTCGCGGAACGGCGCATCAAGGTGCACTTTGTAGACCTGAATGAGCGCGCCGCCGCAGTCGGAGAATTGCGCCGCTTCGCGCAGAAGTTCGGCGTGGCGGCACTGATCGATCGTGATTCGCGCCGCTTCGGCGAGCTCGGCCTCCGCTCGGCGACCCTCAGCGAGGAACGCTGGCTGGAGAAGCTCAGCCTGGAGCCGTTGCTGTTGCGTATGCCGCTCGTCCGCAACCAGAACCAGCTCACTATCGGCGCCGCACAGGAGACCTGGAACGCCTGGTACGCATCCACAAAGTCCTGACGCTCGCGTTATGCGCGAGTTGCGCGACCGCAGGCGCCAGGCGCGTGGCTAACATCGACCCGCGCGCCGTCGATTCGCTGTTCCGCGCCTACACCGGTACCGCGCCGGGCGCGAGCGTGATCGTCATCAGGGACGACGAGGTGGTGCTGCGCCGTGCCTACGGCCTCGCCGATCTCGAGCACCGCACACCGGCCACTCCCACCACCGATTTCCGGCTCGCATCGCTTTCGAAGCAGTTCACGGCCACGGCCATTATGCTGCTGGTAAGGGACGGCAAGCTTCGCTACGACCAGGCGGTGTCCGAGATTATCCCGGAGCTGCCGCCCGCCACGCGCGCCGTCACGATCCGGCACTTCTTGAACCACACATCCGGAATCTGGGATTACGAAGACCTCGTACCCGCGGCGCGCACCGCGCAGCTCGATGATCGCGACGTGCTGGCGCTCGTTGCAGCAAAGGACTCTCTCTATTTCCCGGCGGGCAGCGCCTATCGCTACAGCAACTCCGCTTACGTGCTGCTCGGGATGATCATCGCGCGCGTTTCGGGAATGCCGTACCCCGAATTCATGCGGAGGCGAGTCTTCGAGCCGCTGGGCATGAAGGCGACGGTGGCGCACGTCGAGGGCAAGGATACGGTCCTTCAGCGCGCGTACGGGTATTCGCCCAGCGGCGGAACGTTCATACAAACGGATCAGAGCGTCACCAGCGCCACGTTGGGCGACGGCGGCATCTACGCGAATGTCGACGACCTGACGCGATGGGATCGCGCGCTGTCGACGGCAGGCCTCGTCGACTCAGCGACGCTCGCGCTTGCCACCACGCCGCCGGTGCTGCCTGCGGGCGCGACGACCGAATACGGGTTCGGGTGGTTTGTCGATAGCTATCGTGGCGAGAAGCGGTGGCGCCATACTGGTGAGACCAGCGGCTTCCGAAACGCGATCCAGCGCTATCCGAACCGGCGCCTGACGATCGTGATCCTCACCAATCGCTCCAGCGGTGAGCCCGAGGCAATCGCCGAGCGGATCGCCGATCAGTTGCTCTTCCGCTAGCGCTCGATGCGATAGCCGAACGTCCGCACCGTGACGATGTGGCGCGGGTGGGCGGGGTCGGGCTCCAGCTTACGCCGCAACATCGCGACGTGGGTATCGACGGTGCGGCTCATGACGTCTTCGGCATAGCCCCAAACTTCTCGTAACAGCTCGAGGCGGCTGGCGACGCGTCCGCCGCGCTTGAGCAGCGCGACGAGCAGCGCGTATTCCTTGGGCCGCAGCTCCGCGGGCCGGCCGCCCCTCCGGACGAGGTGCTTCGCGAAATCCACGGTCACGTCACCGAAGCCCTGAAACGCCGAATCGCCGCCTCCTTCACGCCGGATCCACTCCAGAAATTCCGCGGCCCGGTTGACGGTCGCGATCACACGCTCGTCATCGAACGGCTTCAGGAGATAATCGAAGGCCTGGATTTCGAAGGCGCGGACCGCATGCTCGTCGTACGCCGTGACGAACACGATTGCCGGCGGCCGCTCCTCGCTGGCCGCGGCGGCGACGGCAAACCCGTCGAGGTCGGGCATCTGGATGTCCAGAAACACCAGGTCGGGGGCGCCGCGTTTGAGGAGCAGCGCCGCATCGCGGCCGTTGGCGCACTCGTCGATGCGCGTGACGGCGGGAATCTGCTGCAAAACGCCGCGCAAGCGCCGTCGCGCCGGCGCTTCGTCGTCAACGATGATCGCGCGCATGATCGGTAAACGGAATCTCGATGGTCGCCACGGCGCCGCGACCCGGCGACGGTGCGTTCGTCAGATCGAACCGATGACTCGGACCGTACAGCTCGAGCAGCCGAGCGCGCGTGTTCGTGAGTCCCAGACCGCTCCGGCCGTTGGGGGCCGCGATCCCTGGCCCGTTGTCACGAACCTCGAGATGCACGTTGTCGCCGACGCGCGTGGCGGCAATCTCCACTTCGGCCACGCCGCCGTTGGGGACCGCGCCGTGCCGGATCGCATTCTCGACCAGCGGCTGGAGCAGGAGCGTCGGCACCATGGCCGCCGATGCGCGCGGATCGACCCGGAACGTCACCCGCAACCGGTCGCCGAAGCGCGCTTCCTGAATCGCGACGTAATGGTCGAGCAGCTCGAGCTCCTCTTCGAGTGTGACGAGCGGTCCGCGTTCGCTATTAAACGATTGGCGCAGCAGCTCCGAGAGCCGCGCGATCATGCGATTCGCCTGCTTGGGATCCTCGAGCACGAAAGCCGAAATCGTGTGCAGCGTATTAAAGAGAAAATGCGGCTGGAGCTGGCCGACGAGCGCGTCGAGTCGCGCCTGTACGAGCTGCATCTCGAGCCGCTCGGCGCGCCACGCGTGATACAGTCCCGCCACCATCGCGTACACGAGCAGGTTGAACGTCCAGTACATCGCCACCGCGTCACCCATGCCGGTGAGGAGTGTGTGCGGCGTGCGATACAGGCCGAGTGCCCACTTCGCTCCACCCTCTAATGCCGCGCACAACAGCGCAGTTGCGACAGCCATGGGCAAATGCGCGGCGATCAACTGCGCGGGGCGCCGAATCCGCACCGCCCAGGCCGAGAATGCCCAGACGGGCGGGGTGAATACGGCCCAGCTCCACCATCCGGTGAGTTGCCAGGCGAGGATCCAGCTCCACGTCCGGGGCTCGGCGCTGCTGCTCGTCTGGTAATACATCTGGATGGAGAAGAGCAGCGCGACGGCCGTCCAGGCGGCGAAAATCATGAGCCCGCGTTTCATGAGCATCATTGTAGCATCCTACCGGAACGGCAGCGGCGGACCGGTCAGAAGTGTGTAAAATTCACATGGAGATGACACTGTCCCCCTAGGACAGGCATCGGTTTCCGCGAGATTGTTCGCCGGAGGCTCCCATGCGCTACGTGATCACGCTCTTCTTGTTGACGGCAACAGCGGACCGAACATCCGATCGCAACGCCTTGCTCGCCGCCGACCACGCGCTCGCGATTACCTCCGCCGCCTTCACCGACAGTGCCGCGTATCTGCATCCTGGCGCGCCGCTGATACGCGGCGCGCGGAACATCAGCGCCTTCCTTGCCGGCGACACGTCCATGCGGAACGTCGTACGGACACCGGCATACGCCGACGTGTCGAGTGACGGCACGTTGGGCTATACCTACGGTTGGACGCGCTCAACTGGTGAGCTCGGCAAGTACCTCGCCTGCTGGCGCAAACTTTCGGAAGGCTGGCGAGTCTCGGCCTACGCTCGAAGCAAGCCTATCCCCATGGCCGATTCCGTTCCCTTACCGGTGCCACGTAAAGCGGCGAACGACGAAACGTTTGGCGGGCGCGCCGACCCCGCTGAGCTATTGCGGGCGGACTCGGCGTTCGCGGCGATGTCGGTGTCGCAAGGAGGGAAGGCCGCATTCTTCGCCTTCGCAAGCGAAGATGCGGTGGCACTTGGCGGGGGCGCGCTAATGAGCGAAGGCCGGGACGCGATCGCCGCGGGGTTTGACGGCTTTCCGGCGGGCGCCGTGCTGGAATGGTGGCCAGTAGCGGCGGAGATTGCGCGGTCAGGAGATCTCGGCTGCACGGTGGGAGAGGCGCGCATCGCCAGCCTCAAGCACTACAGCAAGTACCTCACGATCTGGAAGCGGCAACGCGATGGAAGTTGGAAGTTCGTTGCCGACGGCGGGAACGTCCGGCCGGCACCTGCCGCGCCAGCTAGCGGTAGCCCGCCGCCTGAAGACTGAACAGCTCCGCGTAGAGGCCGCCGCGCGCGAGCAGCTCCTCGTGCGTGCCATCGTCGACGAGCTCGCCTCCTTTCAACACCAGAATGCGGTCAGCCATCCGCACCGTGGAAAACCGGTGGGATATCAGCACCGCCATGCGACCCTTCGTCAGCTCGGCAAACCGCAGGAACACCTCATACTCGGCGCGCGCATCGAGCGCGGCGGTCGGCTCGTCGAGGATCAGCACCTGGGCGTCGCGCATGTACGCGCGCGCCAGCGCAACCTTCTGCCATTCGCCGCCGGATAGCTCCACGCCATTATCGAAGCGCCGGCCCAACATCTGGTCGAAGCCCTGCGGAACGCGCTGCGCGACCGAATCCGCGAGACTGCGGCGCGCGGCCTCGCGGATCCGCGCGTCGTCGTCCAGCGCCTCGACCTGGCTCACGCCGATGTTTTCCCGGAGGATGAAGTCGTAGCGGACGAAATCCTGGAAGATGATTCCGATATTCTTGCGAAGGCTGTCGAGGTCATAGTCGCGCAGGTCGACACCGTCGAGCAGAATGCGGCCCTCGTCGGGATCGTAGAGGCGCGCGAGCAGCTTCACGAGCGTCGTCTTCCCCGCCCCATTCTCTCCGACCAATGCGATGCGTTCGTGCGGCTCGAACGTGAACGAGAGATGTCGCACCGCCCACCGCTGCGAGCCGGGATAACGGAACCCGACGTTCTCGAATTGGAATCCTGTCCGGATCGGACGCGGTACCGCTCGGGCGCCCGGCTGCGACACGACCGTCGGACGCACGTCGAAGAACGTGAACAGATCGCTCAGGTAGAGGCTCTGCTCGTAGATCTGCGACAGCGCAAGCAGCACCCGCTGAATCAGGTCACGGCTCTGGCGGAAGGAGCCCGCGAGGAACGTCAGCGTGCCGATCGAGAAGACGCCGAGCACCGTGCGATAGATGATCACGACGTAGGCGCCGTAGTAGCCCAGCGTTCCGAGTGTCACGAGCAACGTCGAGACGATGTTGCGCCGCACGGACAGCTTCTTGTTCTCTTGATAGAACTTGTCCGACAGATCCGCGTAACGACCCACCAGGAACTTCGAGAGGCCGAAGAGCTTCACTTCCTTCGCGGACTCATCAGACGCGCCCATGTAGCGCAGGTAGTCGAGCAAGCGTCGTTCCGGCGTCCATGAGAACAGCAGCGAATAGCCCAACGACGCGAAGTGTGCTTCGCCGAGGAACGCCGGGAGCACGGCGATGGTGAGGAGGAGCAACAACCAGGGCAGCTGAACCAGCAGTACGCCGGCTAACGAGGCTAAGGTGATGAGGTCTTGCGCCGTCCCGAGCAGCAGCGTGAACAGGCCGATGCGCCCGGTCGTCTGGCGGCGCGCGCGCTCCAGGTGGTCGTAGATCTCCGCGTCCTCGAACTGTGCCAAGTCGAGCGTCGCGGCGTGCTCCATCAACCGGACGCTGAGGCGGTTCGCGAAGAGGTCGCCGAGCAGACTCTCGAGCAATGACGAAAGTCGTGCGAGTCCCTCGCCCACAACGGCGATGCCCAGCTCCAGTCCAACCAGCGTCGCGAGATGCCACCAGTCGGGCGTGCGTCCGGCATGCGCAGCCGCCATGCCCGCGATGACGCCATCGATGATGAGCTTCCCGATCCACAGGACCGCCACGGGGATGAACGACCGGATTACACGCAGCGCGAGAATCGCCGCCGTATAGCCCCGATGCGTCTGGAAAACCAGGCGGATGAGCGGGGGAACGTGCTTCAGGGCGGCAAGCCGTTCGCTCCAGGTCGGCGGCGGTCCCTCATCGGGCTTCAATCCGCGACGAGCGCGGGAACGGGACGGGCGGGTGGATCGAGCCATATTCATTAACTTCGCATTGAGACAACCGTCAGTATAGGCGGATGCGAATTCCTCTTTCGATCGCCACCACGTTGACTCTGGCGACGTCGCTCGCCGCGCAGACGCCGCCTCCTGCCCCACCGGCTGCGGCGATGACGGCGCGCGACTCCGCTTTGCATGCCTTGAATCGTCTGGCTTACGGGCCGCGTCCCGGCGAGGTGGACAGCGTGGCGCGCTACGGCGTGATGCCCTGGATCGAACGGCAACTCGATCCTGATCACCTCGATGACAAGCTGCTCCAACAGCGCGAGCACGCGTTCAAGATCCTCGACTATGACCGGGGGGACCTCGCCCAGCGCTACCGTGACGCGCAACGCGAGCGCCAGCGCATGCAGCGGGAGCTTGCTCAGACGGGGGACCCTATGCGCCCCGAGAAAATCGAGGGCCCGATGCGGGAGTTCCGCGAGCTGGGTGGCGAGCTGCAGCAACTCGCCATCGTTCGCGCCACGTTGTCCGAGCGGCAGCTGCGAGAGGTGATGGTCGATTTCTGGACGAATCATTTCAATGTCTTTGTCGGCAAAGGCGCCGATCGTTTCCTGTTGCCTTCGTACATCGAGCAAACAATCCGGCCGCGCGTGCTCGGCCGCTTTGAGGACCTGCTCATCGCGACGGCGGAAAGCCCCGCGATGCTGTTCTATCTCGACAATGCGCAGAGTGTGGCGCCGGGTTCCGCGCCTCCTCGTCCCTTCCGCCCGTTCTCCCCGTTCTTCGGACGGCGGCGGTTTGGAATGAACGAAATGCCGGAGGATCGGCGGCGCCAGCGACCCACAGGAATCAACGAGAATTACGCGCGTGAGCTGCTCGAGCTGCACACCCTTGGCGTCGACGGAGGATACACGCAGCAGGACGTCATCGAAGTCGCGCGCATTTTCACGGGTTGGAGCATCGAGCCCCCGGAGCGCGGCGCGGGATTCGTGTTCCGCGACTGGGCTCACGATCATGGCACCAAGCACGTCTTCGGCCTCACCTTCCATGACGACGGAAAGGACGAGGGCGTGCGACTCCTCAAGTTCCTCGCAATGCAGCACGCCACGATGCATCACGTGAGCGCGAAGTTGTGTGCCCGTTTCGTCGCGGACGAGCCACCCGATGGCTGCGTCGACGCCGCAGTCGCGGCCTGGCAGAAAACGCGCGGCGATATCCGCGCCGTCTTGCGCGCGATCTTCACGTCGCCCGATTTCTGGTCTCCACAGGTGGTCCGCTCGAAGGTGAAGACGCCGTTTGAGTTCGTCGTGAGCGCGGTCCGAGCAGTCTCGGCGGACCCCGATACCACTCCCAGGCTCGCCCAGGTCGTCGCCCGGCTCGGCGAGCCACTGTATCAGCAGCCCGCGCCGACCGGCTACGCTGAGACGGAAGCGCATTGGGTGAACAGCGGCGCGCTGCTGGCGCGCATGAACGCCGCCGTCGCCCTGGCGGGGGGGCGGTTACCCGGCATCGATGCGAATCTCGATGCCGTCATCCCCGCCACCACCGATCATTCACAGCTCATCGACATGGTCGATGAGCGTATCCTAGGCGGTACCATGTCCGCCCATACGAAGAGTGTCATTCTCGACCAACTCGCAGATGTTCCCGATCCCCTGCAAGCACGCGCGCTCGCGGTCGGCTTAGCGATCGGCGGGCCGGACTTTCAAAAACAATGACAATTTCTCGACGCGTCTTTGTTAAGAGCTCGGGTCTGGCTTTGGTCAGTCTCGGGTTGGAGCCTTTATTCCTCGCGCGAGCTGTCTTTGGCTCTTACCGTCCCTTACCGTCCCTTACCGGCTCTGACCGTCCCATTCTTGTCTGCCTCTTCCAGCGCGGCGCGGTCGATGGTCTGAACATGATCGTTCCGCACGGCGACTCGCTGTACTACGAGGAGCGGCCGCGCATCGCCGTTCCTCAAAACACGGTCGTCGATCTCGACGGGCACTTCGGCCTGCATCCGAGTCTCGCGCCGCTGAAAGAGCTGTGGGACAACAAGAGCCTCGCCGCGATTCATGCGGTCGGCTCACCCGATTCCACGCGCAGCCACTTCGACGCGCAGGACTACATGGAGACGGGAACGCCCGGCGTGAAAGCCACGGGGGATGGCTGGGTCAATCGTTATTGCAGCCACGATCGCGAGCACGCCCCCCCCGGTACGCCGTTTCGCGCGGTGGCTTTCGGGCCGCAGTTGCCGCGCATTCTGGCGGGCAGCGCGCCCTCGTTGGCGATCGACGATCTCCAAGCCTTCGGGCTGCGTGTTCCGCAAGAGGGCGCGCGCGACAAGCTGACACGCGCGTTTGAAGCGCTGTATGAAGGCGAAGGAACCGGCCTGCTCGCCTCCTCCTCCCGCGAAGGTTTTGACGCGATCCAGATGCTGAACCGGGCCGACCCTAACCAGTACCGGCCGGCGACAGGTGTCGACTACCCGCAGGGTCGGCTGGGGCGCACGCTGCTCCAAATCGCGCAGCTCATCAAATCGGATGTCGGACTCGAGATCGCGTTCGCGGATTGTTCGGGCTGGGACACGCACGTGAATCAAGGATCAAACGAGGGTCAGCTCGCTGCACGGCTGCGCGAGCTGGGGCTCGCGCTTTCAGCGTTCAGCCGCGACCTCGGCGATCGGATGAGCCGGGTCGTGGTCCTCACCATGTCGGAGTTCGGGCGGACGATTCGCGAGAACGGCAACAGCGGCACCGATCACGGCCACGCAACGGCAATGCTCGTGATGGGGGGACCGGTGAACGGCGGCCGCGTGTTGGGGCGCTGGCCCGGACTGAGCGTCGAGCAGCGGTTCGAGGGGCGCGACGTCGCCGTCACGACCGATTTCCGCGACCTGTTCGGCGAGGTGCTCGCCCGCCACCTGGGTGCAGGAGATCTGTCACCCGTCTTCCCCGGTTTCTCTCCGGACCCGCAGCGGTTTCCGGGCGCGATCAAGTCCCTGTAGCGAGGTCCAGCCGGATCACGCCGTCGCCCGCGCCATCGCGGATCGTGAGCCAGTCGGTGCGGACGCGATCCCATTCCTGAATCACGAGGCCGTGATCTTCGAACAGCGCGCGGATCTGGCTGGGTCCGAATCCGGCGATCTCTTCGAGCACGGGCACCAGCACGCTCAAAGCATCGTCGCTGATCACCGTGCGCTTCGCGATGTGCGCGACCTCCCGCGCCTCCGATGCGGCGATCGTGACGCCGTCGCCGCGATTCACGTGCAGCATGACGGGGATGTCCGATTGCCCGTCTCCCACATACACGACCTGATCCCGCGGCACGACGTGGCGGGTGCGAATCTCCTCGACGGCAGCGACTTTGCCGTAGCCGGCGGCAACACGCACCAGGGAGTCGATTTGGCCCCCTTCGGCTTCCGGCTTGAAGCGAAACCGCGTGCCGACCACGTGATCGGCGGGCACGATCCCGTCGAGCGCCGAGAGCACCACCTCTTCGGGCGCGGCGGAGATAACGTAGAAATCGAACCGGTGTCCGTCGATCCCCTGCGCCAGCATCCGGGTGAGTAACCGCACGTTGCGCTTCAGGCGCACGCGCCGGCCGACCTCCAGCAAGTCCGCTCGCGTGACGCGCCGGTACTCGGGGTCGTTCGCGAGCAGATACGCCAGCTCGGCGCCTTGCTGCACCAGATTGAGCGCCGACAATCCGGCGACCTTTTCGCGAAAGCTCGTGATGCCGAGCATCTCGCTCAGGACGATCCCCGAGTCGTTGAAGCTCAACGTCTGATCGAAGTCACTCGCCAGGATGTAATGCTTCTTCATTCCAGCTCCCTTCGTTTGAAATCCTCCACACGAAAAAGGCCCGCTCCAAGGTGGGCGGGCCGCTCCGTGCGTTGCGACAGCATGCATCGCGTCAGGTAGCGCCCGCCTCCGGGAAAAGGTTCCCGTTGTGGGTCATGTTCGACTTGCAGGCGCAGCAGAGCATGGGCGAATGGTAAGTAGTGACACAGGCGCGCGTCAACCGCGCGCCTGTCACACTATGGTCGCGATTCTGTTGCAGTTATGGGCAGCTCGAGGCGTTCCGCCTTTCTGACAGCCGCGACAGTCGTAGCGGCGCCGATCCGTTCCGCCGTGAGCAACCGGTGCA
>Ga0099827_10001655_pt1 | contig 11799 bp, 12 predicted proteins | sample CZO8metaG_FD_79339 | JGI IMG/M metagenome (GOLD analysis project Ga0099827, IMG submission 79339) | Vadose zone soil microbial communities from the Eel River Critical Zone Observatory, Northern California, USA - CZOApr15con1.8 metaG | ecosystem: Environmental > Terrestrial > Soil > Vadose zone ...
CGAGTGGAACCGGTCGAGCGCGCCGATGCGCCTGAGGGCGGACTCGACCTCGTCGTCCGACGCGTGCGGCCGCGCGAGCCGGACGTTGTCCGCGATCGAGCCCGCGAAGAGGTGTCCCTCCTGCGGCAGGAAGACGATCTGCTCGCGCAGCGATTCCGCGGTCGCCTCGCGGAGGTCGACGCCGCCGAAGGTGACTGTCCCGAGGCTCGGGTCGTACTGGCGCGTCAGCAGCTTCGCGAGCGTCGACTTCCCGGCCCCTGTCGCTCCGACCAGCGCGACGTGCTCGCCGGGCTCGATCTCGAGCGAAACGTCGCGCACCACCGGCCGCTCCGCGCGATACCCGAACGTCACGCCGCGGAAGGCGAGCACACCTTGCGCCGGAAGCTCGACCGCATCAGGGGCCTCGACGATCGCGCTCGGCGCGCCCAACAGGCCGACGACCTTGGCGAGCGCTGCGAGCCCCTGCCGAAACTCGCCGAGCCATTCGCTGAAGCGCGCGATCGGATCGAAGAGCTGCACGAGGTAGAGGACGAACGCCGCGATCGTCCCCTTGGAGATCGAGCCGTCACGGTACATCGAGGCGGCGAAGAGCAGCACCGCGATCAGCGCAGTCGTCTGCGCGAGCGGGATCAAGGCGAACAGACGGATGTTCACGAACGACGCGCGGCGCCAGGCACGGATCTGCGCCTCGCTGCGCGGCTTGTAGCGGTCGAGCGTTCGCCGCTCGCGGCGAAATGCCTGAACCACACGCACTCCTGCGAGTCCTTCCTGCAGAGCCGTCAGCGTGTCGGCCACCCGGTCGCGGATCGCGTGGTAGACGCGGCCGGCGCTGTGGTGGAAGCTCCAGCTCGACGCGATCAGGATCGGCAGCGCGACCAGCGAGACGGCGCCGAGCGTGGGGGACAGGATCATCAGCGCCACCACGGTCAGCACGATCTGAAGCGCGCTGCCCGCGACCTCCAAGAGCGCCTCGCGGACGAACTCGGTTAGGGACTGCACATCTGAGGTGAGGCGCGAGATCAGAACCCCGGCGCGCTCCCGCTCGAAGAATCCGAGCGGCAGGGATTGCAGCTTGTCGAAGGTCGCGGTCCGCAGCGCGCCGAGAAACCGTTCGCCGGCGGACGCCGCCAGGAGGATCTGAGTGCGCACGACGAACGGCTTCAGGAGCGCGAGCCCTAGAAAGATGATCGCCGCGACGTCGAGCGGCCGCCGGTCGTGCTTCGCGATCCCCGCGTCGACGGCGTAGCGGACGAGCGCCGGGCCCGCGAGCGTGATCAGCGTCGAGAGGATGACGGCGGCCGCCGCAGCGAAGTAACGCGCGCGAACCGGCCGCGCGAGCTGACGGGCGTGGGCCCAGACGACGTGCGCCGGGGCGCGTTCGATCACGCTGCTTCCTCCAAAGCAAGAAGCGCCCGGTACCGGGACGAGCCCCGAAGCAGCTCCGCATGTGTTCCCTCCTCGACGATCCTGCCGTCCTCGAGGATGGCGACGCGATCCGCGAGCGCGATCGTCGCGGGTCGATGCGCGATCACGAGCGTCGTGCGGCCCTTCATTACCGTTGCCAGGGCGGCGCGGATCTCGTGCTCCTTCGTTGCGTCGACGGCGGACGTCGCGTCGTCGAGGACGAGCACGGCCGGGTCGGCAAGGATCGCGCGCGCAATTGCGATCCGCTGCCGCTGGCCGCCGGAGAGCGAGAAGCCCCGCTCGCCGAGAACGGTGTCGTAGCGCTCCGGCAGGTCGGCGATGAACTCCGACGCGCCCGCGAGCGCCGCAGCCCGCTCGACCTCCTCGTCCGACGCATCGGGACGGCCGAAGCGAATGTTCTCCCGCACCGTGTCCGTGAAGAGGAAGGTCTCCTCGAAGACCAAGGCGACCGAGCGGCGCACGTCGGCGAGCCGCACCTCGCGCAGGTCGTGGCCGTCCAACAGAACACGCCCGTCATCCGGGTCGTAGAGCCGCGCCAGCAGGCCGGCGACGGTGCTCTTCCCCGACCCCGTCGAACCGACGAGCGCGACCGATTCGCCCGGTGCGACGTCCAGGGAGAGACCGTCGAGCACAGGCCGGTCGCCCTGGTGCCCGAAGCTCACGCCGTCGAGCCGAATCCGGCCGGCCACCGGCCGTGGCAGCTCGGGCGCATGGCGGCGCTCGACGAGCCGGGGCTCCGTCTCGAGCACCTCCGCGATCCGCGCTCCCGCCGCAACCGCCTTCTGCAACGTGGACACGCGCTGGCCGAGGACGCGGAACGGCCAGACGAGCATGACCACGTAGGCGTTGAAGGCGACGAAGGAGCCGAGGCTCAGCTCGCCGGAGATCACCCGTCGCCCGCCGAACCACAGAACTGCCAGCAAACCGAGCAGCGGCAGGAGCTCGAGGACGGGCAAGAACACCGCGTCCAACGCTGCGATGTCGAGCGCACGGCGGACGATCTTGTCGCTCCGCCGGCGGAACCGAGCGGACAATGCATCGCCCGCGCCGAGTCCCTTGACCACGCGAATGCCGCTGACCGTCTCCTCGGCGAGTGTCGCGGCCTCCGCCCATCCCTCCTGCAGCAGCCGAGTGCGCACCTGGTAGCGCCGGGAGTAAAGCCACACGGCGATGCTGATCAGGGGCAACGGGAGGAGGACGACGAGGGCGAGCCTCCAGTCAATCAGCACGAGCACGACCGACACTGCGATGACGGTGAGGACGTAGCCGATCGTGTGCCCGATCGAGTCCATCATGCGGGCGACGTGCTCGGAGTCGGACGACGCGCGGCTCATCAGCTCGCCGGGGCCGACGCGGTCGTGGTAGCTGGCGTCGAGCCGGAGCGCGTGCGCGAAGATCGCATCGCGCACCCGCGCGTCCGACCGCGCGCGGTTGCGAATGGCGAAGATGTGCCGAACCGCGCCGGCGACCACCTCCAGCAGGCCGACGCCGAGCAGCGCGGCGAGCCACAGCAGAAGCGTGTGCCGGTCCCGCGTGAGCACGCCATGGTCGATCGTGTACTTGACGATCAGGGGCGCCGCGACCGCTCCGGCCTGCCAGAGCAGCCCGGAGACGGCCGCGCCGATGACGCCGTTCGCTTGCGATCGGATCACGGCACGCAGAAATCTCCACGCGGCTCGACGCCGCGCACCGACATCCCCGGAGAACATGGCCTTAAGTATCCGGAGCTGTCAAACGCGGAGGAGGGACAGATCCCTCCTCCGCGTCGAGTTCTGCTACTGGCAGGGCCCGTGCAGCTGGATGTTCCCGCCGGACAGCTTGTTTCCGGCGGCGTACGGCGATGGTCCCTTCAGAACGATGCCGAGCGTGTCGTCACGCCCAGGCTCGCCGTTGTCGGCCACGTCGATCGAGTACGTGTATCCCCCGACGCCGTTCACCTCGGCGGTGCCTTCGATATGCCGCGCGGTGCCGGTTCCGTTGTAGGCGGTGACACCCGACCCCTTCACCTTCATGCCGGTGCCATGGTCGATGTAGGTGAGGTGGCCCCAGAAGGCGCCGTTCTTGATCCCGCCTGCGACTGCGAAGTTCGCCCGCGAGGTCTGGGTGAGGATCCACCCGCCGCCGGTCACGAAGTCCTTCGCATTGTTGCATTTCGGCGGCGGAGCGGGCCGTGCGCAGACGATGTCGGCGTGTGCCTGCGCGACGATTAGGTTGGTGTCGGTCCAGGGGATGAGAACCGGCCCCAACACGTGCAACGCGTTCACCGTGACGTCGCAATTATCGGCGTTCACCGTCGCGACCTGCTCGTTGATGACGACGAATCCCCCGCCCGGCAAGCCGACGGGCTGGTTTACACCACCGGTGACATCGATCTTCCGCCCGTCGATCATGAGCTCCGCTATCTCGGAACTCGCGGAGACGGAGGCATTGCCGTCGGTGCAGGATGCCTCCGCTCGCGCCATCAGGAAACCGGCGCCGATGGTGTGGCCTGCGGCGCTGACGGCGAGATTCGCAACCGACGCCTCCGACCGGCTCTTGCTTCCGTGGGCGACGGTGGCGGCGTGCAGGACTTCGGCGTGCAGAGCGCCGTTCGTTAGATCCGGTAGGCCGACGAAGCAGTTCGGCCCGTCCGGATAGCAGACGAGCGTCGAGTTGAGCGCTCCGCCCTCGGGCCCAAGGGGCCCGGTATCGACGACTCCGCTGCAGCCGCTCGGGCCGGCGATACAGGGCAGGCCGATGCCGGCGACCTTCCCTTTGAGGACGACCGCTTGGCCGCTAAACGTCGTCGCGTTCGCCCCCGGCGCGGGTCCCGCCGTCCAGACCACGAGCAACAGCGCCCCTAGGAAAACAATCGCTCTTCGAGCGAGACGAGACATGGAAACCCTCCCTGTCGTGCGCTTCCCCTAGAGCGACCTGCCGCAGGGAGTTCCTCTAGAGCTTCCGCTGGTGAAACTCCCCCGCCCCGCGCGCGCGATGCGCCGGAACCGGCCTCCTTCGCGGCTCGCTCGGTACCTGTTTGCGTGCCCGGTCCGGCCGCGAAGGAGGGCGGATTCGGCGTTTACCGCTCGGGTGCCGACCGCCCGACCGACGGCGATACGTAGAGCCCATGTCTACCGGCCCAGGCTGCGAGCTCGGTTCGGTTCCTCACGCCGAGCTCGCGTCGCACGTGCTCGATCTGATGCTTGACGGTGTGCGGACTAAGGTAGAGACGGCTACCGATCTCCTGGTCCGTCAGGCCTCTGGAGACGAGCTCCAGTAGTCGGCGCTGAGTCTCGCCGCGCGGCTTGCCGGGAGCGAAGACCTCGCTGAGGACGCCGCCGTGATCACGCCGCAGCTGCACATGCAAAACGGAAGCTCCGTCGCCGATGCTCTCGAGGGTGCGCCGCGCTTCCTCGGCCGTCGCCTGCAGGTCGAGCACGGCGCTGACGCCGCTTGCCAACAGCGCCTGCAGCGTCCAGGGAGTGACGGCGTTCGGGCAGCAGACCACTCCCGTGACAGGCAGATCCGGCCGGCGGCGATGCAGTTCCCGGCAGACCGCAACGCCGATCGCCGAATCGAGCGCGACGTCCACGACGGCGGCCGCGAGGCCGTCCAGCGGCTGCGTCTGTGCGGCCTCGATGCTGACCGGCGCCACGTCCGGGACGGATCCCAACGTTCCGAAGAACGCGCGAACGGCAGGGCGGTCGCTGAAAACGAGGAACCGGACAGGCGCGCGGGCGGCGGTCCGATGGGGTGCTAGGTCTCCCATGGCAGTGCGGGCCCGCCGCAACGCCCGGGTGACCTTAGCACGGTACGCTCGCGCCGATGCGCCCGCCGATCGAGGAACGATTTCCACGTCCCTCGGTGATGGGCGTCGTCAACGTCACGCCGGACTCCTTCTCCGACGGCGGTGTCCACCTCCAGCCGGCCGCCGCCGTGGCCGCCGGCTGGGGAATGATCGACCAAGGGGCCGCAATCGTGGACGTGGGCGGCGAATCGACTCGCCCGGGTTCGCAGGGCATCTCGGCCGACGAGGAGCTGCGGCGTGTCGTCCCGGTCCTCGAAGGCCTGCACGGCGCGCCGCTCTCGATCGACACGGCCAAGGCGGAGGTGGCGCGCCGCGCACTCGAGCTCGGCGCGGAGCTCGTCAACGACGTGACCGCCCTGCGTGGCGATGCGGCCATGGCGGAGGTTGTGGCGCAGTCCGGCGCGTACCTGTGCCTGATGCACATACAGGGCGAGCCGCGCACGATGCAGGTCGATCCGACCTACGCGGACGTGGCCTCGGAGGTCGCCGCGTTCCTCGAGCAGCGGCTCCGCTTCGCCGTCGACGCAGGAATTCCGGAGGATCGCATCTGCCTCGACCCCGGAATCGGCTTCGGGAAGACCGTCGAGCAGAACTTCGAGCTCGTGCGCCGACTGGATGTGCTCACCTCGCTCGGCCGGCCCGTGCTGGTCGGCTTCTCGCGCAAGAGCTCGCTCGGACGCGTCCTCGGTGATCCGACGGCGATCACCGGCCCGCTGTCGGCGAGCATTGCCGTGGCCGTCGCGGCCTACGAGCGCGGGGCGACGATCCTCCGCGCACACGACGTCCGCGAGCACGTCGAGGCGCTGACTGTCGCAGCGGCGGTGGTCAGATGATCCTCGTCGAGGTGGAAGGGCTCGAGATCTTCGGCCGGCACGGTCTCGGCGGCGACGAGCGCGCGAACGGCCAGATGTTCCTCTACGACCTTCGGCTCGAGGTGTCCGACGCGGCGCTGTCGGATCGGCTCGAGGACACGGTGGACTACGTTGCGGTGGCGGAACTTGTCAAGGGCATCTCCGACGCCCGCCGGTTCCAGCTGCTCGAGGCACTCGCGGCCGCGGTTGCCGACGCGGTCGCCGAACGCTTTCCGGTCGAGCACGTGCGAGTGCGCGTCCGCAAGCGCGACGTCGAGCCCGCAGGACTACCGGTCGCGTGGACCGCCGCTACCGTTGAGCGGCCGTGAGACGCAACGTGTACTCCGCTACGCGAACGACCGCAGGGCGCACCTCGGCGTAGATGTAAACGCCGCGCGCCAAGCGGTTCCGATACGTAGCGACGCCGTGCTTGGCCACGGCGAGGGGCCGTGCCTTCGTTCCGCTCCGCGAGCGTGGGAGGAGACGCAGCGCGACCGAACCGCCGACGCTTGCTCTCAGCGTGCTCCTCGCCGGTGCCCACACGCGATACAGGTCGAGAGGATCCTCGTTGCGGTCGACGCGAGCCGCTATCGATCCGATCGCCTGGCCCGGCCAGGTCAGCGGCGCCGTGCCGTTGGGGAACAACCCGTTCGGCTCGATCTCACTCGGTTTCTCGTTCGGCTCCTGGGAATCGCTGACGGGCGCCTTGAAGGAGAGCGCGTTCGGGATGTTGAGCAGGCCGTAGCCGGAGGCGGTGTCGAAGCCCGGCTCGCCGATGTCGGTGGACGATCTGCGCATCACCTCGAAGAGCTGCGTGTTGTCGAGCTCCGGCCGCCTCGTCCAGACCCAGGCGGCTGCTCCGGCGACGATCGGCGAAGCAAAGCTCGTCCCCTGCACGACGGCGTAACCCGAGGCGTCGCGCGAGGTCGGCTCCGCGACCGGGATGCGCACGCCGGGGGCCACGAGATCGAGGGTGGGCGAGAGCGTCGAGAAGGCGGCGATGCGGTTGCTCTCGTTCGTCGCTCCGACGGTCAGGACGTGCGGGTACGCGGCGGGGAAGTTCTTCGGGCTTCCCTCCAGGCCGTCGTTGCCCGCTGCCGCAACCACGATCGAGCCCGACCGGAACGCGTACAGGATCGCCTCCTTGAGCAGCGGATCGTCGTCTTCGCCGCCGAAGCTGAGGTTGATCACTCCGGGACCGCGCCGGGCGGCCTCGACGATGCCCTGGATCGCGGAACCCTCGTTCAGGAAGCCGAACGGGCTGGCATCCCAGACGCGCAGGACTGACTCTGGATAGACGCCGACGATCCCCACACCGTTGTTCGGCGCGGCGACGACCGAGCTGACCTCGGTGCCGTGATCCTCGTCCTGGTCTGCCGTCGTCTGCGTGTTGAGGAGGGTCGTGTTCGGGCGGCCCGCGAACTCGGGATGGGTCATGTCGACGCCGGAGTCGACGACCGTTACCGGCTTGCCGGGGCCGGGGGCCTCCGCACGATCCGCACCAACGACCGCGCGCCACCACTGCAGCGGGACCATCGGGTCCGTCGCCTGGGGCTGGGCCTCGGATATGAGCAGGCGCTCGGGCCGGCTGAGCTGCACGGCCCCCGCGGTGCGAAGCTCTGCGGCGGCGTAGCCGGGCACCCGCCAGATGCGGAGCTCGTGGGCGAGCTCGGTCCCGCCGGCGCGGCGCGCGAGCAGTGCTCCCTCGCGAGCGTGCCCGCGATCGAGCTGGACGAGGTCGGCCCGGGCGGAAGCGGCCGCCGCGAAGAACGCGACGAGGACGATCAGGAACCTGGGCGCCAACTCGCTCCCAGGGTACTCGGCATTACTAGGCTCCGGGCATGGTCAGGGCCTTCGTGGGTCTTGGATCCAACCTCGGCGAACGGGAGACCACGCTGCGTGCCGCGGTTGGACGCCTGCGGGGCCTGTACGAGACCGAGGTGCGAGGAGTCTCGGCCTTCCGCGACACCGAGCCCGAGGGCTACGTCGACCAGCCACGATTCCTCAACGGCGCCGTCGAGCTCGAGACCGGCCTCGCTCCGCGCGAGCTGCTGACCGCACTGCTCGACCTCGAGCGGGCGTTCGGGCGCGACCGGAGCTCCTCCCCGCCCCAGGGGCCGCGGACGCTCGACCTCGACCTCCTGCTCTACGGGGACCAGACGATCGAGGAATCCGGCCTGGAGGTCCCGCACCCGCGCCTCCACGAGCGGAGGTTCGTCCTCGAGCCGCTCGCGGAGCTCGATCCGGCGCTCGTGGTCCCCGGGCGGGGCCCGGTTCAGACCCTGCTGGCAGAGCTAGACTCATCGGCATGAGCCACCTCGACGAGCTGGACGAATTCGAGGCCGAGCTCGAGCTGCAGCTCAAGCGGGAGTACACCGCGGTGTTCGGCCTCTTCCGCTATTGCGTCCTCACGCAGGACGCGACCTACCTCTGCAACAAGCTCGATCTGGCCCAGGTCTCGCAGCCGAACTACCCCTTCTTCCACCTGCGGATGGAGGACGTCTGGGTCTGGGACAAGAACCGCCCGACCCGCATCATCCCGCGCGCCGAGGTCTGGACCTCGAGCGACGTCACGGTGGAGGAGCTGCGGGGCGAAGGCGAGGAGCCGAGCCTCACCGCCGAGGCCCTCGCCGAGAAGATCGGCGAGTCGCTCTCGGCTGACGACGACCTCTAGCCTTTAAGCGCGGTTGCACTCCTCCCTGGCGAGGAGGATGATCGGCTGTTCGACCGCGAGGGGTCAGAAGGAGGTAGCTCTTGTCCGCGGACACGAACAAGGACATCGTCCGCCGCCTCGGAGTCGAGCCGTGGGAGGGAAACCTCGGCGTCATCGACGAGCTTGTGGCGCCCAACTACGTCGGGCACGACGCCGCCATGCCGGAAGACACGCAGGGGCCCGAAGGCATCAAGGAGTTCGTCGGCACGTACCTGGCCGGTTTCCCGGACGGGAAGATCACGATCGAGGAGCAGCTCGCGGCGGGAGACCTCGTCGCGACCCGCTGGACGGGCCGAGGAACTCACCAGGGCGAGCTGATGGGGATTCCGCCGACCGGCAAGCAGGTCACGGTCAGCGGCATCACGATCTCCCGGGTCAAGAACGGCAAGGTCGTCGAGGAATGGTCGAACTGGGACACGCTGGGCATGCTCCAGCAGCTCGGCGTCGTCCCGGAAATGGCGGCTGCACAGGCGTAGTCGCCTCAGGTGTGGGGCCGCTTGCGCGGCCCTCCACCTGATCTCCGCTCGGACGAGGCATGTCGAGGTTGAACAGAAGTGCCGATCGTCTCCGTGTCCTCATCGGAGACGCGATGTACGCCTTCCCACAGCCTCAGTACATGCCGTGCCCCGAATGCGGAGCCTCGGTGGCGCGGGGCGAGACAGAGCTCCACCTTTGCGAGCCGGAACGTCGACTCGAGTTCGCTTTCTTCCAGCTTCGCGGTGAGGTCGAGCAGTTCCCGGAGCAGTTCACGACGTATCTCGAGACGCCTGACGGGCAGTTCGAGGCGTGGTACGCGGCCCACCGCCGGTAACCCCCCGAGGTAGCCACAGGCCGTCTGTGATGATGGCCGCATGCTGCTAGCAGTCGACGTGGGGAACACCTCGACGGTGTTCGGCCTTTTCGACGGCCCCGGGTTGGCCGAGCACTGGCGGATCGCCACCGAGCGGAATCGGAGTGGTGACGAGCTCGGCGCGCTCTACAAGAGCTTCCTGGACCTCGGGCGCGTGGACGGGATCTGCTTGTCGTCCACGGTGCCGCAGCTCATCCGCTCGTACCAGGAGTTCGCCGAGCGCTACACGGACGCCGAGCTGCTGGAGCTCGGACCGGGGGTGAGGACGGGAATCTCCGTTCTCTACGATGATCCGCGCGAGGTGGGACCCGATCGGATCGCGAACGCCGTTGCGGCGGCCGAGCGGTACGGGGCGCCTTGCATCGTCGTCGACTTCGGCACCTCGACGAACTTCGACGTCGTTTCCGGCGACGCGGAGTACGTGGGCGGGGTGCTCGCACCCGGGATCGAGACGTCGATGGATGCTTTGTTCGAACGTGCCGCGCGTCTGCGCAAGATCGATTTCGTCGAGCCCGAGAGCGTGATCGGCAAGACGACCGTCGCCGCGCTACAGTCGGGCGTGGTTTATGGATTCGCCGGCCAGGTCGACGGGATCGTGGAAGCGATCCGCGGAGAGCTCGGGTCGGATGCGCGCGCGATCGCCACCGGCGGCCATGCGGAGCTGATCGCACCCCATTCGCGCACGATCGAGCGCGTCGATCCATTCCTCACCCTCGAGGGCCTGCGCCTCGTGTGGGACCGGAACCACTGACGCCCGCTGAACGGACACGTCATCCTGATCGCGCTGGCAGTCCTCTTTACGGCCATCACGCTAGGGCTCCTTCTCAGCCTTTTGCGACCGGGCGGAGAACGGGGAGCCAGACGCGGCCGACGGGATCGACGGGGGAGACCGCTGGTCGGCGTTCCGTCGGGTGGCGACCCTGGTGAAGCACTCGCGCTCGTCGGCAACGCACTAGCGGCGACTCACGATCCGCGGGCACTCCTGCCGGTCATTCTCGAGGTTGTCGTTGACGCTACGGGCGCGCGCGGCGGCCGCGTGGTCGAGGACGGCGAAGAGGTCAGTTGGATTGGCCAGACCCATGGCGGGCATCCGCCGCTCATGCTCGAGCTCGCGCGGCAGGACGACAACGTGACCCGCCTCTTCCTCTACCCGGCTGCCGAAGGTTTCGCAGCCGAGACGCGGGAGCTCGCCGAATGGCTCGCCTCCCAGGCTGCGATTGCGCTGGAGAACGCGCGCCTGCATCACCTCGTGCAACGGCAGGCCGTCACGGACGACCTCACGGGTCTCGTGAACCGGCGCCGCTTCATGGAGGCGCTCGGCAGCGAGATCACGCGGGCCTCGACTTTCGGGACGCCGCTGTCCGTCATCCTCGGTGACCTCGACGACTTCAAGCTCGTCAACGACGTGTTCGGTCATCACGTGGGCGACGAGGTGCTGCGACGGTTCGCGAAGCTGATCGAGAACCACCTCCGCGAGGTCGACGTCCCCGGCCGGATCGGCGGCGAGGAGTTCGCGATTCTCGTTCCCGACACCGATGCAACGGGAGCGGCCGCCCTGGCGGAGCGCGTGCGCCGCTCGCTGAGCGAAATGGCGCTGCCGCTTCGCGACCCTCGCACCATTACGGCGACGTTCGGCGTCGCCCAGTTCGTCGCGGGCGAATCCGGCGACGACCTGCTGCGGCGTGCCGATGTCGCGCTCTACCGTGGCAAGAGCCACGGAAAGAACACCGTCTCGGTCGAGGGCGCCGCGCAGACATAGCGAACGCAGGCCGCGTCGTCCCCCGAAACCGCGATACTTCAGGGGGTGCGACCTCTTCCGAACGGCCTGCGACTCGTCCTACTCGTCGCCGCGGGTATGACCTCCGGGTTCCTGTGGCGCGCGGCGCTCGAGCCGTCGGGGCCGACGGAGGCTCTGCGCGCCACGGCGCCGTCTCCACCGCCCCGCGTCATCACCGTCGCGGGACCGGCGGAAACAGGCGTCAGTAGCCCATCCGGGCACGCTCGCGGAGGACGCAGGTCGGCCAGAACCGGGCGTAACGCCCCGGGGGTCCGCTCAAGGGGCCCGCTGTCGACCGCCGGACCGTCGTCTTTTGGGCACGGCCAGGCACCGAAAACCTCACCCTCGATCCCGCACGGCGGAGCACCGTCGCCGACGCCGAAGCCGACGCCGAAG
>Ga0099827_10001657_pt1 | contig 11795 bp, 11 predicted proteins | sample CZO8metaG_FD_79339 | JGI IMG/M metagenome (GOLD analysis project Ga0099827, IMG submission 79339) | Vadose zone soil microbial communities from the Eel River Critical Zone Observatory, Northern California, USA - CZOApr15con1.8 metaG | ecosystem: Environmental > Terrestrial > Soil > Vadose zone ...
AGGGAAAAATCATGCTCCTCACCGCGCTGCGGCTCGCGGAGCCCGGGGTCGACGAGACCGAAGTGTCGATCTTCTTTCGCGACAGGACCACTGGACACGAGACCTATCCGGTCGGCCGCTACGTCGACGCGGATTCGCTGGGCGGAGATCGCTACGCGCTGGACTTCAACCGCGCCTACAACCCGACCTGCGCTTTTTCTCCGCTCTACAACTGCCCCATCCCTCCGCGCGAGAACGTGCTCGACATTCCCGTCCGCGCAGGTGAGCGCGACCCTCATTAGAAAATGTTGTAACCTCGACACTCTCCTCCGCGAAGGGATTTCCGATGCGACGCCCTCTCCTCCTCGTCTGCGCGCTGGCGCTTGCCTGCGGCAACGGTTCCAAGGCGCCCCGACAGCTGGTGATTCTCCACACCAACGACGAGCACTCGCACCTCCTCGGCGCAGGCCCCGAGCAGGACGACTTCCCGCCGCCCACCACCGCTGGCACCGGCGCCATCAAGGGCGGCATCTCGCGCCGCTCGGCGGTGCTCACCGCCCAGCGCGCCGCCGCCGCCGCCGCCGGCGCCGCCACCCTGACCCTCTCCGCCGGCGACAACATGATGGGCACGCTGACGCAGATCGCGGTCACCGCCGCGCCCGATTTCCGCCTGATGGGCAAGACCTACCTGAACTACGACGTGACCACGCTCGGCAATCACGAATTCGATTACGGCCCCGGCGCGCTCGCCGGCATTCTCCAGGCCGCCGCCGCCAGCGGCGATCCCATCCCCGCCATCGTCTCCACCAACATCCACTTCTCGGGAAAGGTCGGCGCTCTCGACGACACCTCGCTCTCCGCACTCTTCGACGACGGCGGCAACAACCCATCGGCGCCCATCCACCGCACGCTGGTGGTCGTCACTTCCAACGGCCTCAGGGTCGGCTTCATCGGCATCATGGGCGCGGACGCCGCCGCCGTGGCGCCGCTCAAGGCCCCCACGTATTTCTCCCGCGCCGCCGGCCAGACCGACGACAACCGCATCGCCTCGCTCGCGCAGCTCTTCGACGACGTCCAGCCCTGGGTGGATCGCCTGCGCCGCGATCAGCAGATCGACCTGGTGGTCGCTCTCAGCCACGGCGGCCTCGATCCGGATCCGGCCCGGCAGCCGTTCAGCGAGGACTATCAGATCGCGCAGAGCGTCTCGGGCATCGACGTGATCGTCAGCGGCCACTCGCACACGCAGGCGGCCGCCACCGTCACCAACCTCGGCAGCCGCAAGAAAGTCTTCGTCCAGCAGGCGGGCCGTTTCGGCGACAACGTCGGGATCATCTCGCTGACCGTTCTGGGCGACGGAACCGTCACCGTGGACACGGCCGCCTCGAAGCTCATCGCGGTGGACGACACCACCGTGCCCTCCGACGCGGCGGTGAACGGCTTCATCTCCAAGGTGATGAGCGGCCTCGAGGTGCCGGCGTCGAGCACGAAGCCCTCCTTCCTCGGCTTCACGCTCTTCGAGGCCCTCCAGGCGGCCCCGCCCTCGCCGGATCCCGGGGGGGTGCCGGGCAAGCTCTACTTCGCATCGCTGGGCGAGCTCGACTTCGACATCGACGGCTCGACCAAGTACCAGGAGACCGCGCTGCACGACCTGGTCGTCGATTCGCTCCTCTACGCGGCCAACGAGATCAAGCCCGGCGGAGTCGATTTCTCACTCGAGGGGTACGGCGACATCCGCGTCTCCAAGGTGGAGAAGTCGAGCAAGGCCGGCCATCCCGTCGCCTTCGCCGATCTCTTCCGCGTGCTGCCCCTCGGCGCCACCAACGCGACCACCGGCCCTTCGGCCGGCACGCCGGGATATCCGCTCTGCTACGTGGGCGTCTTCCTCGCCGAGCTGAAGGCGGCTTTCGAGCTGACCGCCAGCTACTCGTACTCCGGCCACGACGACAGCTACGTGCTCGCCTCGGGCTACAAGTTCGAGTACGACACCTCGCGGCAGCCCTTCAATCCGAACGGCGATCCTACCGACAGGAACAACGGCCGGGTAACGAAGATCTACAAGTTGAAGGCAACCGACCTGGCCGCGGGAAATTACGACGGCGCCTACGACTTGGTCTTCGATGCCAGCTCCACCGCGAAGCCTTACGGGTTCGAGGGCTGGCCCGCGCCGCCGCTGGGAATCGTCCGCGGGGTCGCCAGCCTCTACCTGACCACGTTCGCGACCTTCGCCGGCGTGCACCTCAAGGATCCGGTCACCGGCGCGCCCATCGCCAACAACGACGCCAGCCAGACCATCATGCACCGGGCGGACGGCACCGAGATCAAGGAATGGGAGGCGCTGGCCCGCTACGTGAAGAAGCAATCCGAGGCCAACGGCGGCAAGGTGCCCTCGCGCTACGACAAGACGGTGGCCACACTCCCGCGGCGCGCAACCTGCGTGGGCGCGAACGCCGTCTCGGGAAACTGCGCCCACTAGCGACGCTCCTTCCATGTCCTTCCTGCTCGGGGCCGCGCTTGTTTTCTGGGCGGTGATGCTGCTGCAGACGCTGCTCGATCTGCGGCACCTCGAGCTGATTGAAGGCGCGCGGCCGCCGCCGGATGCTGCGGAGGTGGTGGCCATCGTTCCGGCGCGCAACGAGGCGCACCAGATCGAGCCCTGCCTGCGCTCCCTGCTCGCCCAGGACTGGCCGCGCCTGCGGGTCGTCTGCGTGGACGACCGCAGCGAGGACCGCACCCGCGAGGTCGCCTCCGCCATCGCCGATCCGCGGCTCGAGGTGGTGCGCGGAGAGGAAGTGCCCGCGGGCTGGATGGGGAAGAACCACGCCAACGCCCAGGGAGTGTCGCGCGCCGGCGCCGCGGAGTGGCTGCTCTTCACCGACGCCGACACGGTGCACGCTCCTCTGGCGTTGCCCTCGGCGATGGCCGCCGCGGCCCGCGCGAGGTCGGATCTCTTCACGCTCCTGACCGACGTGCGCGCCGAGACCTTCTGGGAGAAGTTCTTCCTGCCGCACGTGCTCTCGGCCATCGTGGGGACCTTCCCGGCGCGGCTGGTGAACGACCCGCGCTCCCGGGTGGCCATCGCCAACGGCCAGTACCTCCTCATCCGCCGCGCCGTCTACCAGCAGGTGGGCGGACACGAGGCCATCCGCGATCGCGTCGCGGACGATCTGGAGCTGGCCCGGCTGGTGAAAGCCCGAGGATTCCGGCTGCGGGCGGAGAGCGGCCGGAACCTCGTCTCGGTGCGGATGTACACCTCGCTGTGCGAGATCTGGTGGGGCTTCGTGAAGAACGCCTCTGCCGGCGCCGGCGGGCCGCTCATCGCGCTCGGCGGCGTGCTGGCGGTGCTCGTGGCCGTGCTGCCTTTTTTCGCCGCGCCGTTTCTGCACGGGCCGGCGCTCTGGCTCGCGCTGGGCGCCTGCGCGATCGCCATGGCGCAGCGGCTCGTCGTCTACCGCGCGCTCTTTCCGGTGCATCCCGCCTGGGTGCTCTCGCTGCCGTTTGCGAGCCTCCTCTTCTGCGGCATCCTCGTTCATTCGGCTGCCCGCCAGCTCGCCGGCCGCGGGCCTGTCTGGAAAGGCCGCGAGTACCCTCACGGCCGGTAGGTGTGCGAGACTCCGCGCACATCCAGCGGAGGTTCCATGTCCGAGGCGATGGCCGAGGCGAAGTCCCCCAACAACCCGGCGCGGCAGCTCGTGCTGCACACCATGCTCTCGCTGCTCGTCTCGGTGGCGGTGTTCGTGGTGGTGTCGTGGATGGTGATCGTCCCGCAGCTGGCGCGGCATGAAGTGCGTATCCGCGCCCTGGAGTCGCAGCTCGCGGAGATGCAGGAGGCGGAGGAAGTGGCCGCCGCCGCGTCAGCGCCAGCGACGGCCGCGCCGGCTCCGGCGGTTCCACCCGCGGCGAAATAGTCAGCACGTGAGGATTTGCGCTCTGCTTCTGGCCGCGGCTTGCGTGCGCCCTCCGGCGCAGGGCTCGCCTGCGCCGGAGATGGAGGCGGCGGAGCTGCGGCGGACCGCCGGCGCTGAGGTGCGCGCGATGCTGGCCTCGCGCGATGCGGCGGCGCGAACGCGGGCGGCGCTGGCAGCGGGGCGCATCGGCGATGCGCAGCTCGCGGGAGCGGTGATGGAGCCCGCTCTCCTCGAGCCGCTGCTCGACGATCCGGTGGCGGGCGATACGGCGGCGTGGGCGCTCGGGCGGATCCCCGGAGGCGCGAAAGCCCTTGCCGCGTGTCTGGCCAGGTCGTGCGCTGCCGCGCCGGCGGCGGCGCGCGCGCTCGCGGGTCCCGCAGCGGCGAAAGATCCGATGGTCGAGGCGCTCGCCGCCGCCCTCAAGGGTCCCGCCGCGGCGGAGGCCGGATTCGCGCTCGGCGTTCTCGCCCGCAACAAGGATGCGCCGGTCGCCCGCGCGCGAGACGCGCTCGCTGCGGCGCTGCAGCGGCCGGACGCGCGCGCCGGAGCCGTCTATGCCTTCTCGCGCATGTCCAAGGGCGATCCCGTCTTGCTCGATCCTCTGCTGCGCGACGTCGATCCCTGGACCCGCTCTCTCGCCGCGCGCGCCTGGGGCAAGCAGGGTCTCCCCGCCGGCGCGCTGGCCGCCGCGCTCCACGATGAGGACTGGCGCGTGCGCGTCGAGGCTGCGCGCGGCCTCGCCACCGCCTCCGGCGCCGTGCCCGCGCTCGTTGCCGCCGTTCCCGAAGCGCTCCGCGATCTGATGACCGGCGCGCGCTACGCGCACCTCGCGGTGGCGCTCTTCGAATCCGCGGCGCAGCTCGGCGAGCTGGCGCTGCCGGCAATCCCCGAGCCCGCCTCTCTCTCCGCCGCCACGCGGGCCGCGACCGTGGCCGTGCGCTGCGGAGCCGCCGTCGTGCGCGATCGCATCCGAAAACAGCTCGGCGACACACCGTCCTGCGCCGCCAGCCTCGAGCCGGAATGGCGCTCGCGCATGCGCACGGGCGCGCTCGCCGCGGAGCTGGCGCAGGAGCGGCCCGAGCTCTTGCCCAAAGCGCGCGAGGCCCTGCACGATGCCGACGCGCGCGTGCGCGGCGCGGCTGCCGGCGCGGCGGGTTCCGCGCTGGCGGAGGATCTGCGCCCGCTGCTCGATGATCACGATCCCTACGTGGTCCAGGAAGCCGCCGCCTCGCTGGCGAAGGAGAACGCCGCCGCTTCTTTCGACGCGGCGCTCGCCGCCGTGGAGCGCCTGTCGGCGGCGCACGAAAAGCAGGCGGGGGATCCGGGCTCCGACGCGCTCGCCGCCCTGGTGGACCTGATCGCGGCGGGGCAGCCAAAAGAAACGCCGCCGCCCGTGCTGCAGCTCCTGCCGGCTCCCTCGGTAGTCCTGCACGGCGCCATCGGCAAGATGTACAAGATGACCGGCGCCGCCGCGCCCGCCGTCCCGGCCGAGGCGCGCCAGGAGCCGCACGCCCACGTCCTGCGCCTGCGCACCAGCGCAGGCGAGCTGGTCATCGATCTCCGCCCCGACATCGCGCCGCTCACCTCCTCCGCTCTCGCCGCATTGTCGAGGCGCGGCTTCTACGACGGCTTGACCTTCCACCGCGTCGTTCCGGACTTCGTCGTGCAGGGCGGAGATCCGCGCGGCGACGGCGACGGCGGCCCCGGCTGGGCGCTGCCCGACGAGCACAGCCCGCTGCGTTTCTTGCGCGGCACCCTGGGCATCGCCACCAGCGGCCCGGAGACCGGCGGCAGCCAGTTCTTTCTCTGCCATTCGCCGCAGCCGCACCTCGACGGGCGCTACACCATCGCCGGGGAGCTGCGCGAAGGGGCAGATGTCATGGACGCGCTCCAGCCCGGCGATACAATCCTCTCCGCCGCGGCGGAGTGAGCCATGCAGCTTTTCGACGACATCGTGGAGCAGGCACGCAACAGGGCGCGGGCGCGGGTCGCCGCCGTGCGCGTGGAACATCCCGGCGAGGACGAAGTGGACCTGGGGCGCAGGCTGATCCGCTCCGCCGCGACGCGCGCCGGACTGTGGGGCGCGGCCACCGGCACGGTCGCGCTGGTCGCCATGCCCGTCGGCCTGCCGGCGGGCGTGGCCATCTCGCTCGCCGTCGAGGCGCAGCTCGTCTTCGCGCTGCTCGAGCTCTACGGGCTCGACACCGAGGGCGAGCACGGCCGGCTCCGCCTCTACGCTCTCTGGCTGGGAGCCGGTTTCGCCGACGCCGCCAAGAGCGCGGGCCTGCGCACGGGCGCGCGCGCCCTCGGCCGCGTCCTCTGGGAATCGCTGCCGGGCCAGATCATCCGCAGGCTGAACCCGGAGTTGCTCAAGGCGATTCTCCGGCGGCTGGGCCTCGGCTGGCTGCCGCGCGCGCTGAAGATGTGGCCGGTCCTGGGCGCACCCATCGCTTTCGCGCTGGACCGCGCCGCCGTGCGCGCGCTCGGCGAGGCGACGCTTGCGACGCTGGACGATGAAGCCCGCGCCCGCCGGCGCCGCTCCCGCAAAGTGGTGCATCTGCGCTCCAGTGGAGCGCGCACGCGCCGCTCCTGACGCGCTGGCTCATCTGTGGGCTGGCGGGGTGGATCGCCTCGGGCCAGACCTCCTCCCTGCAAGAAGTTCCCCCCGCGCAGGACGATGGCCCGGCGGCGATCTTCCCGACCGGTGCGGCCGCCGGACCTGATCGGACGGCCGCCGTGGCGAAGTTCGTCGCTCAAAAGAACGCGGAGGCGTCCCGCGATCAGGAGAGCTTCACCCGCGCCGGCTGGCGGATGGTCGACGTCCCGCCGCCCGACGCGAGGCTGGTGGCGCTCGATCCTTCGGTGCTGGGCACGCGAGAGGCGGAGCTGCGCCAGCAGATCGCCACCACCACCACTCTTCAGGCCGCGAATCTGGCCCGCATCGTCCGCGAGGCGCAGGAAGATCAGACCAGGGTCATGGCCGTCGAAGCCCTGGGGCGCATCCGCAGCGACGAGGCGCAGGACCAGCTCCTCGATCTCCTCCGCACCCTCCCCGATGAGAGCCGCGCCCGCCGCGAGATCGCGCCTCTGTTGCGGCCCCGCGATCTCGGAGACCCGCGGGCCGCGGCGCTTCTGCAGCTCCTCGACTTGCCCGATGTGAACCGCGTCGAGCGCAAGCAGATCGCCTTCACGCTGGCGCTCATCTCCCTGCGCGACCGCAGCCCGCTACCGGCCTCGGTGCAGCTCTCCGCCCAGGCCCGCGCGCTCTTCGATTCGATGACCTCGCTCGCCACCCTTTCGCACTGATCACTCAGGAGGACCTCTTGAAGACGCTCAGACTCCTGCTCACCTTCGTCGCCCTCGCGCTGCCCGCCGCCGCGCAGACGGTGAGCATGCGCCTCTACTACCCGACCTGGAAATGCGTCTTCGCCAACGGCGCGGCCTGCGGCGCCTCGGAGATGTCGAACCCCTACTACAGCCGGCAGCTCCTGGAGCGTGCAGCGCGCCGGGCAGATCATCTTCATCGGTTACTTCATCGCCGGCGGCCCGCTGGGCGCCGGCGCGACCTTCGGCGGAATGGTCGCAACGCACCCGGTGCGCGGATACGCGCTCTCGCTCTCGCAGAGCGCGGTCTACGCGCAGATCGACTCGATCCGCTACCTGGCACCAGGCCGGCAGCAATCTGATGAACGACAACAACGTCATGCGCGGATGGGACGACGGCTTCGCCTACGCCCACTCGCCTTCGGCTCCGCCACGCACGTGATGCTCTTCGACGCGGACAAGAACCACCACTTCCACCCCACGCAGTACTACTCGGTCCAGGTGGGCTGGTACGACCGCGTCTGGAAGACCTGCTGGCAGTGGGGCTTCATCCCGTATCCCTGCTACGACGACGTCTGGCGCACGGCGCAGACCGGCGTGTACCCGCAGTTCCGGGCCATCAACCTGCCCATGTCGTCGCTCTACGGCCTGGCGAAACCGGCGCAGCAGCTCGTCTGCGCGGCCGGGGTGAACGAGATCAACAACAACGGAAGCACCATCCGCCTCTGCGATCAGAACCTCGACACCATGGCCAACAACTTCCTGCCCACGCTGAACTTTCCCGTGCCCTACCAGGACGTGGAGGTGCCGGCGTCGCAGTGGTTCACGACGTACTGGTGGAGGTTCTCGACCTGGAACGGCGGCGCCGGCTCCGGCTACACCGGCTGGTCGAGCTTTTATCGAAGCTTCTGAAGCTGGTTTCCGCGGAAACTAAAGCGCGAAGAACACCGTCAGCCACTCCGACAGCCGCGCGATGTCCGTGGCTTTGGTGCTCGCGCAGAGCCAGTGCAAGGCGCCCTGGTGGAACCCGCCGCCGCCGTAGACGATGACCCCCGGCAAGGGCAGGGTGGCGAGGTTGAGGACGGCGTAGGGCAGCTTCTCGTCGGCGGTGCCCGCGACGTGCTGGTACTTGGCTTCCACCGCGAGCCGGTTGCCGTTGCGGGCGTCGCGGAAGAGGACGTCCACCTCGCGGTCCTTGCCGTAGATGGTCTTTCCCACCGTCAGCTTGCGGCGGTAGTCGAGGCCGAGCGAAAGCCCGATCAGCGCGATCAGCCGCTCGAATTCGGGCGGGGAGAATTCCAGCGCGTCCACCCGCTGCGCGAGCAGGCGGCACTCGAGTGGAGTGAAGGGCAGCCGCTGCTGCTGGTCGGCGGCGAGCATCCAGCGATCGATGCCCAACGGGTCCCACGCGCGCAGGGCCGCGAACAGATCGGGCACCGGCCGCGGCGGCGAGACGAGCTGCAGCACTTCGGTCATTTGCGCCTCCCGCTCAGCGCCCAGGCGCGCCAGGCGCGCAGCATCTCCGGCTCTCCGGCGACGCCCCCGGATCGCAGCGCGCGCCGCACCGCCGCCTCGCGCTCCTTGGGCCGCAACTCGAGGAGCTTCTCCAGCGATGCACCCGGACCGTCCGGCTGCAGCCACCCGAGCGCGCGCGCCGCGTCCAGCTCTTCTTCGGAGGCGCGTCCTTCTGCCAATTCGTCCAGCTCCGGCGGCTCGCGAGGCTCGCCATCGGGCGTTCCGGCGCGCGCCACCACGACGCCCGCGGGAGCAAGGTCCGCCAGCGAGGGATCGAGATACGCCAGATCGATGTCTCCGAGCAGGAACCTGCGCCCCTCCGCCCGCGCCTCGACGCCCACGACGCCGGAGCCGGCGAAAGGATCGATGACCAATTCCCCCGGAGCGCTGGACATTAGAATCAGCGTTCGCACCACAGCCCCGGGTTTCACCGCGGGCCCGGGCACGCCGGGGCGCGGGGCCATCAGCACGTCGGGCACCCCCAGGTCATTCAGCGTGCGCTTGCCCTTCTCGAAGAACAGAATCCGCTCACAGGCAGCGCGAAAATGGTACCCCGTTCCGCCCCGGATGCGCGTCCCGTCGAGCGTGGTCTTGGCCCAGACAATCTCCTTCCAGTAGGTGAACCCGCTCGAGGACCTCCGCGCGCCGTTGGGCAGCCGGGCCGACGCGATGCCCTGCTGCTGTTTGATGACGTCGGCCGTGACCTCGTCGGCGAAGAGATAGAAGTGCCGGTCCGGCCGGAGCACGCGATAGATCTCGCGGAACAGCTCGGGCAGCCGCTCGTTGGGCACCGTCACGAACCAGTTCGTGGTCAGGCGCGTGGTGGTGCCGCGGGCGCGGTGGATCTGCAGCGATTCGTAGGGCGGATCGGTCACCGCGAGGTCGATGGATTCCGGCGCCAGCGAGCGCAGGAGCTCGAAAGCGTCCGACACGACCACCCGCCCCGCCGGTTCCTCGCGCGGCGCGGCGAACGGCAGCTGCAGTGTCCCGGTGTTCTCGCTCATGGTGCGCGCAGCCTGCCAGCGGGGTCTGACATTCCGTTCAGTATGGCGGAACCAAAAGCAAAAGTCGCGCGTAGAGTAGGGCATGCTCCTCGCCGCGCTGCCTATCCTGGTCGAGCTCTTCACCTCCGAGGGCTGCTCCAGCTGCCCTCCCGCCGACGCCGTCCTGGCGCGACTGCACGAGAAGCAACCCCTCCCGGGCGTGCAGCTTCTCGTCCTCTCCGAGCACGTCGACTACTGGAACGATCTCGGCTGGCGCGATCCATGGTCCGACGCGCTCTTCAGCGACCGCCAGCGCCGCTACGGCGGGCGCACCTATACCCCTCAGGCAGTGGTCGCCGGCCGCGTCGACGTCCTCGGTTCCGACGAGCAGGGCATCCTCCGTGCCGCCCAGGGAGCCGCCCAGGAGCCGCACGGCGTTGTACAACTCTCGCAAGTTGCGCAAGTTGTACAACTTGGGAAGTCACTTGCGAAAGTTGTGGTGACGCGCCTGCCCCCCCATGCCCCGGCCCAGGTGCTCATCGCCGCTGTGGAGGATGGACTCGTCAGCAAGGTGACCCGCGGTGAGAACGAAGGCCGGACGCTAGCCCATACCGCCGTGGTCCGCGCGCTCAAAGGCGTGGGTAGCATCGCTGCCGGCGCGCAGGAATGGAGCGGCGAGGTCCCCATCGATCCCTCCTGGAAGAACCTGCGCCTGATCGTCTTCGTCCAGGAGCGCGACTCGCGAAAGTTGCTCGCTGCTGCCGCCGCCGCGCAGTAACTTGCGCCGATGCGGCGCTGGCGCGTCTTCGTTCTCACCTGGCTCTCCTACGCCAGCTACTATTTCGCGCGGAAGAACTTCCCTGTCGCCAAGGCCAGTATCCAGCGCCAGCTCGGCGTCACCACGGCCGGCCTTGCCGCGATCGACACGGGCTATCTGACCACCTACGCGCTCGGCCAGTTCGCCGGCGGCTGGCTGGGTGACCGCATCGGCTCGCGGCGGCTGATCGGCTTTGGCATGCTCGGGTCGGCCGCTCTCTGCGCTGCCTTCGGCGCTTCGAGCACAGCGGCCGCTTTCGGGCTCTTTTTTGGACTCAACGGCTTTCTCCAGGCCACGGGCTGGCCCGGAAACGTCAAGGCGATGGCCGCCTGGTACGGCCCCAAGGAGCGCGGCGCCGTGATGGGCTTCTGGTCCACCTGCTTCCAGGTCGGCCCGCTCGCCGCCACCGCTGCGGCGGTCTGGCTGCGCGATGTGGCCGGCTGGCGGTACGCGTTCTTCGTCCCGGCCGCGTGGGTGGGGCTGGTGGGCCTCTTGGTGCTTTTCTTCCTCGAGGAAGGACCGGCCCAGGAACGGGCCGAAGCCGAGCCAAAGCACGCCTCCGTGCGCGCCGCGCGCTGGACGGCGCTGCGCAATCCCGTGGTCTGGCTGCTGGGCGCCTCCTACTTCGGCATGAAGCTCATCCGCTACTGCATCGATTTCTGGCAGCCCTACTATCTGGAGAAGGGCCTCGGCTATTCGCAGACCGTCGCCGGCTACGCCTCGACCGCGTTCCAGTTTGGCGGGATTTTCGGCGCAATCATCGTGGGCTGGATCTCGGACAGGCTTTTCCCGGGCCGCCGCGGCGCGGTGGCGGCGGTGTGCACGGTGGCGCTCGCCGCATCGCTCGCGCTCTACGGCGTGGTGGCGCCGCTGGGCCTCTGGATCCAGTTCGCTGGTATGGCGCTGGTCGGGTTCTTCCTCTTCGGGCCCGACTCGCTCATCTCGGGGGTGGCCGCGCAGGACCTTGGCGGCCCGCTCGCCGCGGCCACCGTGGCGGGATTCATCAACGGCTGCGGATCGGTGGGCGCGATTGCCCAAGGCGCTTTGGTGGCGGGCGTCTCGAACCGATTCGGCTGGCAGGCCGTGTTCCAGGCGTTGATGGTGCTCGCCGCGATCTCTTCGGTGGCTCTCGGCGCCGTCTGGCGCCTGCAGCGCAGGCCCGTCGTGGCCGCGGCCTAGAGGAACAGTGCGAGCGCGCTTCCGCCCAGCGCGATCAGCGCGCCGCCGGCGATGAGACTCATGGTGCGAAGGACGCTCATACCTCTGTAGACG
>Ga0099827_10001658_pt1 | contig 11786 bp, 10 predicted proteins | sample CZO8metaG_FD_79339 | JGI IMG/M metagenome (GOLD analysis project Ga0099827, IMG submission 79339) | Vadose zone soil microbial communities from the Eel River Critical Zone Observatory, Northern California, USA - CZOApr15con1.8 metaG | ecosystem: Environmental > Terrestrial > Soil > Vadose zone ...
CAAGGCGGTCATAACCGTCGCGGGATCGTGCGCCACGCCGGCGGTCTCGACCTTCCACGGCGGCTTTGTAGCGCGGAACGTCAAGACCATCACTGCGCCACCGCCGAGCGCGGCGACGACAGCCGCTTCACGATGATGTTCAGGGAAAGGCGTGGCGCATCTTGCGGCGCCGCCGTCGGAGGCTATGCGTTTTCGCCACGCGTTCAAGGCTTGCCGTCGATTCGTTCATGCGCGTGCTCGGCATGAGGCTGTCCGTCGGGTAGTACACTTGAGGACACTATCGCACCGCCGAACCGGCCGTTAGGTCGCCTTCGAGCACGCCGCCGGCATAAAATTGGCTTTGCCCGGAAAATCCGAGCTCGCCTTCCGGTCATGAGCTGAAAAGCTCATCGCGAGCGCAGTTCGTCCGCGCCTCCCTCGCGAGCCTACTCGCGAGCCTACATGATCGCGACTCGCCGGCACTTCGCCTTCATGCCGGAAGCCGACGAGGAGAAATCCGTACACGCCAGCACCGGATTCTCAACTTTGCGTGGCCGGCGGGCGCAAAATGGTGCATCCTGATGGGCGGTCACTCGTCCGGTCGGAAAATCGCGGGCGCTTTCCCGTCAGCGAGCGAGGCGCCAAATCCGAGAACGCCATGAAGCTGCCCAGCCGCATGCTCGATTTGTCCTCTCCGCTCGACAACGAGACGGTGTTGGATCCGCCGTTCATGCGGCCGAAGATCGAATATCGCACCAACGCCGAAAACGCGCCCATGCTGCTCGACAACTTCCCCGGCTTGCGGCGGGAGGATTTACCGGACGGAGAGGGTTGGGCGTTCGAGATCGTTCAGCTGACGACTCACAACGGCACCCATATGGACGCGCCGATCCATTATCAATCGAGGTCGATCGACGGCAAGCCGATGATGACGATCGACGAGGTGCCGCTCGACTGGTTTTTTCGTCCGGGCGTCAAGCTCGACTTCCGCCAGCTCCCCGACGGTCACGTCGTCACGGGCGCCGAGGTCGCGGCCGAGCTTGCGCGCGTCGGTCACGAGTTGAAGCCGCTCGATATCGTGCTGGTCAATACCCGGGCCGGCCACCGCGATGGTCTGCTTGGCGCCTTCTCAGCCCCACGGTCACGAGGGCGGCGAGCGAATAGTCGAACATCATGAAAGCCTCCTCAGAGACGATCGCAAGCGATCGTGTAGCCGACCGAGAGCGCGAAGAAGCCGAGCGCGGCGGCGAGCAGGATGACGTCAAGCATGGGGGTGCTCCGAGCGACGAGCGGACAATGAACAGCAGACGGCTCTTGGCGAGACGAGGGTCGAATTACGTCGAAAGCGCGCAGAATCCGTCGTTCACGCGGAATTACCTCTCACCGCTCCCATAGGAATTCGAGAGGGACTCGGAAACAAAGATATAGGAATCTCATATAGATCGGCGATCGAGCCGCAGCGGCGGCTGCCTCGGAGGCCGACTGGCATCGCGCTTGCGATCAATGCTCTACGCGCTAGCATCGCGCCATGCACGGCCGCGCCGTCCTCTACGCCCTTGCCTCGGCAGCATTGTTCGGCGTCGCGACGCCCGCTGCCAAGGTCTTGCTTGGCGAAATCCATCCCGCCGTCCTTGCCGGGCTCCTCTATTGCGGCGCCGGCATCGGCGTGGGCCTGTTGCGTCGCTTCGCCTCGCATGTCCTTGGCTCGGCGAGCGCACCGCAAGTGCCGCTCCAGCGAAAGGACGTTGCCTGGCTCGCGGGGGCGATCGCGGCCGGCGGGGTGGTCGGCCCGCTGCTCTTGATGTTCGGCCTCGCCCGGACGGATGCCGCCACGGCTTCTCTCCTGCTCGCGCTCGAAGGCGCGGCCACCGCCGTGATCGCCTGGTTCGTGTTCCGGGAGAATGTCGATCGCCGCGTGGCGCTCGGAATGGGCTGTCTTCTTGCCGGAGCGGTCGTTCTGTCCTGGTCAGGAACGCCGAGCATCCAAAATGTGCAGGGTCCGCTCGCGATCCTGGGCGCGTGCGTCGCCTGGGGCCTCGACAACAACCTGACGCGCAAGGCCTCGCTCGCCGATCCCCTGCAGATCACGGAGTTGAAAGGGGTCGTTGCCGGGCCGGTCAATATCCTGATTGGAGCGTGGGCCGGAGCCTCGATTCCATGGTCTCCTGCCTTGCTGCTCGCAGCGGTCACGGGGTTCTTTGGATATGGCGTGAGCCTCGCGCTCTACGTCGTCGCCCTTCGACACCTCGGCGCCGCCCGGACCGGTGCTTACTTCTCGACCGCGCCGTTCCTCGGCGCGGCAGTCGCAGTCGTTGCCCTCGGAGAGAACGTCACGTGGGGGCTCCTTGCGGCCGGTGCCCTGATGGGATTGGGGGTATGGCTGCACGTGACCGAGCGTCATGAACATGACCACGTCCACGAGGCGATGGTGCATGCGCACCCGCATGTCCATGACGAGCATCATCAACACGAGCACGGGCCGGACGATCCGGCGGGCGAGCCGCACACCCACAGGCATCGGCATGATCGTCTTGAACATGCCCATCCGCACACGCCCGACATGCATCACGCTCATCGGCATTAGCTCTGCCGCGGCGGCGGTCCGGCGCGACCGTTCTTTAACCCCGTTATCTTGCCGACTTCGTCCGACAGCGAGATGGCACCACCCTTGTTGTCGGCGACGCATTGATTGATCCATTTGAGGTCGTCCGCGTTCATGGCCTGTGCAAGGGCGGCGTTGCTCGCCGTCACCAGTCCGACGAGAAGCAGCGCGATGGTCGCAAATTTCATGATTCACTCCGGAAAGTTCGAGCCCGGTCGATGCCGCGGCGATTCGTCTCCCGACCCCGTCACCAAGCTCACCACGATCGGAGGCAGGCCGCGCGCGCAGCTTGAGCATAGTGTGGCGGTCGCAGTCAACCGCGCAAGGATCGCCGGTCCGCGATGATCGCGCGCGCGGCGTTGTGGCCGGGGGCGCCGGTGACCCCGCCGCCGGGATGAGCGCCCGACCCGCAGTGATAGAGTCCCTTGAGCGGTCCGCGATAATCGGCGTAGCCGAGCATGGGGCGGGCGGAGAACAGCTGATCGAGCGACAGCGCGCCGTGAAAAATATCGCCCCCGGTCAGCCCGAACACCTGCTCGAGATCGAGCGGGCTCAGGGCCTGGCGGCCGACGACGCTTCCCCGGAAGCCCGGCGCATAGCGGTCGACCGTCTCGATCATCAGATCGGCCACCCGCTCGCGGTGATCGCTCCAGGAGCGTCCGTCCGGCAATTGCGGCGCCACGTGCTGGCAGAACAGGCTCGCGACATGCGCGCCGCGCGGCGCCAGCGTGTCGTCCAAGGTCGAGGGAATGACCATCTCGATGATGGGTTCGCGGCTCCATCCGAGCTGCCGGGCGTCGCAATAGGCGCGCTCCATGTAGCCGAGGCTGGGGCCGAGAATGATGCCCGCGGTGTGGTGGTCGCCGGCCTCGCGCCCGGGCAGCGCCGTGAAGCTCGGCAGCTGCGAGAGCGCGACGTTGATCCGGAACGTGCCGGAGCCGCAGCGCCATGCGCGCATGCGGCGGAGGAAGGCCGGGTCGAGCGCCCCGTCCGGGATCATCCCGGTATAAAGGCGCTTGGGATCGACATTGGCGGCGACGGCGGCGGCCCGCGCGACCCGTCCGTCGGCGAGCACGACGCCGCAGGCCCGGCCCCGCTCGATGAGGACCTCCCGGACCGGGGCACCGGTCTCGATCTCGACGCCATGGGCCGCGGCCGAGCGCGCCATGGCCTGCGTGATCGCGCCCATTCCTCCGATCGCATGGCCCCACCGGCGCTTCTTTCCGTTCACCTCGCCGAAGGCGTGATGCAGGAGGACATAGGCGGTGCCGGCGGCGTAGGGGCTGGCGTAGTTCCCGACCATGGCGTCGAAGCCGAACAGGGCCTTGACCAGGTCGCCTTCGAACCAGCCGTCGAGGTAATCGGCCGCCGATTTCGTGAACAGGTCGAGGAGCGCGCGCAGATTTTCCGTGGAAAGCCGGCGCAGCCGGTTGCCCAGGCGCCCGGCTTTGAGTAATTCGCCGACGGCTTTAAATCCGCGGGTCAGATTCGGCGGCGCCTGCAGGACGAGCCCGCGCAGCAGATCGGCGACCGCATCGAGCTCGCGGTTGAAATCGTCGAAGCGGTCGGCATCGGCGCGGCTGAACTTGGCGATCTGGCGTTCGGTATGGCCTTCGGCAACGAGCAGATATTGTCCGTCCAACCTGGGAAGAAAGTTCTGCGCCCGACGCTCGACAATCTTCAGCCCGTGGTCGAAGAGGCGCAGGTCCGCGATCACCTTGGGATTGAGAAGGCTCACGGTGTAAGCCGCGATCGAGTTGCGAAAGCCCGGGTGGAACTCTTGCGTGACCGCCGCTCCGCCCACCGTCGGTCTTCGTTCGAGGACCTTGACCTTGAGTCCCGCCATGCCGAGGTAGGCGGCGCAGGTCAGTCCGTTATGACCGGCACCGATGATGACGACGTCGTATCCCTGCACCGCGAGCGACCGTTCATTTCCAGCGATCCCGACCCCGGCGCATCCTAAGCTCATGCCCGCGAGATTGATACCGTCACGCCATCTGCGGACCGGTCGATCGCGGGCCGGGCTCGGCCTGTTCGCGCGCGTCCCGATCAGGAAGGGCCAATTCATCCTGCGCTACAGCGGCAGAAGAATTCGCACCGCGGCCACTGAAGATCTCGATACCCGCTATCTCTTCGAGATCAACGAGCGCTGGACGATCGACGGCGCCAACCGGAGGAACCGGGCACGCTACATCAACCATTCGTGTCGGCCGAACGCGGAAGTCTATTTCGTGAAGCACGTGATCAAGATCCGCGCGATCAGGAACATCAAGCCCGGCGACGAGATCACCTATCACTATGGCCGCAATTATTTCGAGGCCTTCATCAAGGACGCCGGCTGCAAGTGCAAGGCATGCGCCAGAAAGAGAAGCAGGCTGCGCCTGCGCGGGAGCCGGCGGCGGGCGAGGCGCGCGCGCCGGTAGTCCGGCCAGAGCGCGGTCCACTTGGGCGCTTGAGCGGTGCACGCTCCGCGTCGAGCTCGGCGATGGCATCGACCGGCGGGCGAGACCTTCGCGGCGATGCGAGGTGGAACCGCGGGACACCCCCGGAACCCCGCCATGGAACCGTCTGGAACCGCAAGGGCAGACGGCCACATAGGAATACCGGCCCGAGGAAATCGAACGGTCTCCTCACCCCATTTCGTATAATCTGGCCCCGAATGTTGGATAGTTCCGGATCTTTAACCTTAATTCCTCCCATCCGGCCCGTAATTATTGATTGAAATTGACGCTTAATAGAACTTTAACTATTATTAACGCGTCCTTAATTGTGGTGCTGGGTCCGCCGTGTCAGAGCATGAAGTGTTGAGTGCCGTCAGTCCGGCACCGGAGCCGCTGTCCAAGGAGCATGGTGACCTTGTCGCGAGCGGCGGCTGCCGCCTCACGCCGCCCGCTGATTTCGACGGGCCATTCAAGATCGCGGCGCCATCACGCAAGGTTGCTCCGGACAAGATACTGCAATCCTTCAACACTTGGCATTTCAAGCGCGAGCAGCCCTCCGATCCGCGCGCGATGCTGGAGACCATATCGGAAGCGACCAGCCTCAGAGAGCCGATCCCCTTTGTGCTCTATTGGGGCAAAGGCCCGCGCTGCCGGGTCGCCGAGCCGGATATCCAGTGTCTCGACTTCTTGGCGAAGCTGGCGGCGCGCGTGCGCCAAGCCTACGAGCCGGGCGCGGCGGTCAAATTGATCTTCACCGACACGCACGCGAGACTCAACGGTCATTCCCCGCACACCGTACGTAGCTACTTCGCCGACGTCGACGCTGGCGCCTGTCAACGCGGTTTCGAAAGCTGTTGGCTGGGCGCGCTCACGCGGGCCGCGGCGATGACGGCGACAAGCGATCCGAGCGACGATCTCATAGCGGAGGAAACGCTGCTGCAACTCTGCCTGGGCGCGATGAAATGGTATCACGGGGAAGGAACGCCCGAGGAGGGCGCCCTCAAGTACTATCGATTGAACATGGTCGAGCGGCGGGCGGTTGAGCTGAAATTCCCCCGCTCGATCTTCGTCACCTTCAACGGGAGCAAATTTCGCGGACTTTTTCCGAAGAGCCTGCCGATCTTTTACATGTACTCTCTGCGGCGCGGCGTCAGTGTCAAACCCTGGTTTCTTCCAGCCGATGCCCGGCGTTGCGAGGGTTCTCCCTGTTGCTGCACCCCCTGCCAACATTGAGAAAGCTGAGCAGTCCCGAGCGTCCAATCGGGAGGAGCCATGCCCGACTACAAAGTCCTGCCGGCGGGTGATACGGCGCTGGTCGTCGAGTTCGGCGAGACGGTCGACCGGCGGCTCAGCACTCTGGTCCTGGCGCTCGCGCAGCGGCTGAGCGAAGTCAGGCTCGAGGGAATCATCGAGACCGTCCCGACGTTCCGGTCGCTCATGATTCATTATGATCCGCTGGTGTTGCGTGCCGCCGCCCTCGTTGCGCGCATCGACGAGCTGATGCAGAGCCTGCAGTTGTCGGAAGAACGCGGCCGCTCGTGGTCGCTGCCGGCATGTTACGATACCGATGTCGCTCCCGATCTCGACGATGTGGCGGCGCGAACCGGCCTGTCGCCCGCGCAAGTGGTGGAGCGGCATAGCACCGTCACCTACCATGTCTACATGCTCGGTTTCCTTCCGGGGCAAGCCTATATGGGCGACCTGCCGGCCGAGCTCGCGCTGGCGCGGCGGGAGAAGCCGCGACTGAAAATTCCGGCGGGGTCGCTTGCGATCGCGGCGACGATGACCTGCATCTTTCCGCTGGAAACTCCATGCGGGTGGCATCTGATCGGACGTTCGCCGGTCTCGTTGTGGCAGCAACGGGGAGGCGCTCTGCTCACGCCCGGCGATAAGGTCGTCTTCAATCCCATTTCCTTGCGCGAGTACGAGAGCCTGCTGGCGAAAGCCGCCGAAGGCGCGCTTGACATCACGCCCGTTGACGCGTCGATCGGAGCGGCCGCATGAATCCGTCCCTGCGCGTCCTGGCACCGGGCCTGTTGACCACAATTCAGGATTTGGGACGGCCCGGCCATCAGCGGCTGGGCATTCCGGTCAGCGGAGCGCTCGACCCGGTCAGCCTGCGCGCCGCCAATGCCCTGGTCGGCAACGCGCCCGATGCCGGAGCCCTCGAAGTGGCTTATGTGGGCCCGACGTTGGCCGTCGACGCCGACGACGCGCGGCTGTCCTTCGTCGGCGCCGAGGCGGCGATCGAGATTTTTCCCGACGCGGCCGCGCTGAGCGGCCGGCGCGTCGCGACCATGCGGAGCGTCCGTTTGCACTGGGGCGAGGTGGCGCGGATCGGCTCGCTTTCGGGCGGTGCCGTCCTCTACGTGGCGGTCGAGGGCGGCTTCGACATCGAGCCCGTGCTCGGCAGCGTGTCGACTTATCTTCGCGGCGGCCTCGGCGGTTGGCAGGGACGCGCCCTGCTCGCAGGCGACCGACTGCCGCTCGTCCGGGACCGCGCAAGCGACCGCGACGATTGCCGGCTGGAGGGGCTCGATCTCAGGCTGCCGACCCGATTCCGCGCGATCGCAGGTCCGCAGAGCGATTATTTCTCCGAGCGGGAGATCGCATCGTTCTTCGACAGCGAGTACACGGTTTGCGCGGGCTCCGACCGCATGGGCATGCAGCTCGCCGGCCGACGGCTCGCTCACGCCCGCGGGTTCAATATCATCTCCGATGCCATCGCACCGGGCTCGATCCAGGTGCCGGGAAGCGGACAGCCGATCGTGCTGCTGGCGGACCGCCAGACCACCGGCGGCTACCCGAAGATCGCCACCGTCATCTCGGCCGACCTGCCTGCGCTCGGTCGGGTGCCGATCGGGACCAAGGTCGCGTTCGAGCAGGTGACGATCGAGGAGGCTTACGCCCTGCGCCGCGCCTTCCTCGCCGAGCTCGATGCCATTCCCGATCGGATCGTGCCGCTGGGTACCGGCGGCGAGCTCTCCCCGAGGCTGATCGATCTCAATCTCATCAGCGGGGTCGTCGATGCCCAGTGCTCGAGCCTTTAGCCGACCGCGGTCCATGACCAAGGAATGCCGAGTGCTCTTGGGTCATGCGCGCTCCCGATCTCGCGGGGCCGCAACGACGTCGGACTCCGTCCGATGACGGCAATGCCGCCGAACACGCCAGCCGTGACCCCTGCGAAGCCCAAGGACGACGTGCCGCGCGGCATTCTGTTCATGATCGGAATGACCGTCCTGTTCGCGTTGTCGAGCGCAGCCTCCAAATGGCTGGTCGCGATTTATCCGGTCGGCGAGGTGATGTTCTTCCGCTCGTTCTCCTCGCTCGTCGCCTGCGCCGCCGTGATTCTGCCGATGAGCGGCTTCTCGGTCTTTACGACGCGCCGGCCGCGCGACCACATCGCGCGCGGATTGTCGCAGTCGATTTCGCAGACGTTCACCGTCCTCGCCTTCAGCCTGATGCCGCTGGCCGGCGCCATCGCCATCAACTTCTCCGCGCCGCTGTTTTCCGCCCTGGTGGCGGTCATCTGGCTGCGGGAGCGCGCCGGACCCGCGCGCTGGGGCGCTCTGCTGTGCGGCTTTCTCGGCGTGCTCATCGTGACCAATCCCGGGCCGGACTCGCTCACGCTCGGCGCGCTGTTCGCGCTCGCCAATGCGGCGATGTACGGCAGCGTCACCGTCGCCGTTCGCGGCATGACCGCGACCGAATCGGCCAACACGCTGCTGATGTGGCAGATGGTCACGCTCGCGATATTCCACTCCTTTCTTCTCGCGTTCGGATTTCGCTGGCCGACGCCGGCCGACGCCGCCATGCTCGTGTTCAGCGGCGTCGCCAATGCGGTCGCGCAGTATCTCTGGACCCGGGCCCTCGTGCTGGCGCCGGCCACGGCGGTATCGCCGTTCTACTATTTCCTGCTGGTGTGGGCGCTGGTGATCGGCTTCGTGGTCTGGGGCGACGTGCCGACCATCGGCCTGCTCACCGGATCCAGCATCGTCGTCGCGTCCGGGCTGTTCCTGCTCTGGCACGAGGCGCAACGCCGGCGACCGGCGGCCGCGGCCGTCGAAGGCGTCTCCGACCAGGGCACCGGCGGCGGCGCTACGCCGCCAGAGTTCTCGCTGCCGCCAGCCCGGCAATGATCTCGGGCACCTTTTCGATCGGGACCGGTGCGCTGAACAGGTAACCCTGAGCTTCGTCGCAGCCGAGCGCGGTGAGAAACTCCTTCTGGCCCGCGGTCTCGACGCCTTCCGCGGTGGTGGTCATTCCGAGCGCACGGGCGATGCTGACCACGGCTTGCACGATCACGACGTGCTCGGTTCCGCTGGCGAGGTCCGAGACGAAGGTACGATCCACCTTGATCTTGTCGAAGGGGAAGCTGCGCAGATAGCTCAGCGAGGAGTAACCGGTACCGAAATCGTCCATTGAAATGCAAACGCCGAGCTGCTTCAGCCCGTGCAGGATCGACAGCGTCTTGGCGCTGTCTTCCATGAACAGCCGCTCGGTGATTTCGAGCTCGAGGCGCTGCGGCTTCAGCCCGGTCTCGGCGAGGATCGACGCTATCGCCTGGCACAGATTGGGGGTCGAGAACTGCACCGGCGACAGATTGACCGCGACCTTGAGATGCTCGGGCCACTCCGCGGCCCTGCGGCACGCTTCCGCCAGCGCCCAGGCGCCGAGCTCCAGGATGAGCCCACTGTCTTCCGCGACCGGAATGAACACTGCCGGCGGTACCATCCCCTTGATCGGATGGCGCCAGCGGGCGAGCGCCTCGAAGCAGGTGACCACGTTGCGGCGCAGGTCGACGATCGGCTGATAATGCAGCTCGAGCTCATGGTGCTCGATCGCCTCGCGCAGATCCATCTCGGTTTGCCGCCGGTCGTTGATCTCCTCGTTCATCGACCTTTCATAGAATCGATGGCTGCCGCGCGCGCCCGCCTTGACCGCGTACAGCGCCAGATCGGCGGCCATCAGCAGGTCGTCGGCATTGTTGCCGTCGGGCGGCCCGACCGCGATGCCGATGCTGACGCTCGAGCGGATTCGGTGGCCGTCGATCTCATAGGGTTGCGCGATCACCTCGGTCAGCCGGCCTGCCAATGCCTCGAGCGCGGCACGGGATTCGACCGCGCTCACGACCACGGCAAATTCGTCGCCGCCGAGCCGGGCAAGGATATCGGTAGCCGGCAGCGCTTCCTTCAATCTGTTGGCGGCTTCCTGCAGCAGCAGATCCCCGACCCGATGCCCGAGCGTGTCGTTGACGACCTTGAAGCGATCGAGATCGAGGAACAGGACGGCAAAATCCGCTCGTGGCCGCGCGTCGTCCGCCGATGGGCCTCGTCGTTGGCTCATCTGGTCGAGCGTGGCGCGAAACACGCGCCGGTTCGGAAGGCCGGTCAGGGGATCTTCGGACGCGAGCCGGGCGACGCGGGCCTCGGCCTCGCACCGTTTCGTGATGTCGGTGAACGTCTGCACGAGTCCGCCGTCGGGAAGCGCTCCGCTGCGGACCTCGATCACGGTCCCGTTCGGCATCCTGCGCTCACTGACCGCGAATGGCCCCGAAGACGCCTTGGCCTCTGGATGCTCGCCCGGCGCCTGGCTGCCGGGCCGGCCGATCACGGCTTGGAATTCTCCGAGCTGATCGAACCGCGGCGGATGTTCGATCAAATCGGCAGGCAGATTCAAGAGCTCGCCACACCGCCGGTTGATGACTGGAATCTGAAGGTCCTTGGTGACCAGCATGATGCCCTGGCTCATATTCTCCAGCGTGAGCTGAAGCTGCTCGGCCTCTTGCCTCACCTTTGCTTCCGTTCGCAGGATTCGCTCCATCGCCGCGAGGACGATCAAGGTGAGCACGGCGCCTGCGATCACATTGAGCTGGAGCGTGGCCCAGGAGCTCTTGTAGATGTCGTCCATGTCGACGCTGACGACGACCCACAGCGGATGGCCCTTTACCTTCCTGATCGTGACCAAGTGAGGAGCGGCGGTGACGCCATGTTCGTCTTCGAACGTGGCGTTGGTCCCGGCCCGCATATGGGCAAACAGGGTGGTTCCATCGAGGTTTTGGCCGAGCGCAAAGCTGCCGGCGGTACCTCCGCTCGATCGCACCACCCCATCGCTGCCGATCAGCGAGATCGATGCAGATGATCCGAAATCGATCTTGTCATAGAATGCGGTGAAGTGTGCCGGGTTTAGCGACGCCACGACCACGCCGCCGAAACCGCCGTCGCTATTGTTGAACCGTCGCGAGAATTGCACCGACCATTTGCCGCTCGCGCGGCCGATGACTGGCTTGCTGATGAAGAGCCCGTCGTCCCTCCTTCCGAGATGCACTTTGTAATGCTCGCGGTCGCTCAGATCCAGGGGAGGAGCGGGCTGGGGTCCGACGTTCGAGGCGCGCATGATGCCTTCGGCGTCAATGATCGCAACCTGGACGATGATCTCGCTCAATACGTCAGTCGTGTTGGCAATGGTGTTGAAATCGCTCGACCCCTGGCGGGTCTCGATGACTCGCCGCAGGTACAGGAGAGCCTTGTCGATTTCGCCAATCGATCGAAGCACGTTCTCCTCGAAAACCATCGCGAAGTTGCGATTTGTTCGCTCGGCTTCTCTCTTGTCCTCGCCGAGGTCTCCGGCATACTTGATGGCGACGCCGGCCCAAAGCATCGCGATGATCACCATGCCGAAAATTGCCGAGCTTCGACGCTCGGCGACAAGCTTCGGCAGCTGCAGCAGATGCAATCTCATCGCAAAGCTCGGGGTGGTACGGC
>Ga0099827_10001659_pt1 | contig 11785 bp, 9 predicted proteins | sample CZO8metaG_FD_79339 | JGI IMG/M metagenome (GOLD analysis project Ga0099827, IMG submission 79339) | Vadose zone soil microbial communities from the Eel River Critical Zone Observatory, Northern California, USA - CZOApr15con1.8 metaG | ecosystem: Environmental > Terrestrial > Soil > Vadose zone ...
CACGTCGGTGGCGGCTCGCTTCGTGTCGCGTTTGGTGGCGACGTCGATGTCGCCGACCTTGCGCGGCAGGAGCGGCTGATCGTCAGGCGCCTGCAGGCAGACCGCGACGCCGCCGAGCAGCCGCAAGACGAGTCCCGCGCTCGAGGCTGAATCCACCAGCCTTCGAGACTCTTGCAGCGGGTCCGCCAGGGGCACTATCCGGCGGTGAAGAGGAAATCGAGGTAGTCGCCCGCTCCGTCGAAGTCGATGAGGACGCCGCGCAGCACATCGGACGAGTATTCGCTCCCGGGGTTGAAGCACATGGTCTTGCTGATGCGCTGGGCACCTTTCGACTCATGGATGTGCCCATGCAGGCCGACCACCGGCTGGTACTTCTTGATGACCTCGCGCACAGCTTTGCTGCCGACCGGAATTATGCTCGGGCGCCCGCCGCGGATGACCGGGAGCAGCGTCTCGTCAAGCTCGGCCGCGAAATCGAGACCCGAGCCATACGGGGGGTTGTGGAAGTTGGCGACGACCTTCGCGCCTTTCGGCGCTGGATCCAGGATCGCCGACAAACGCTCCGCCAGCGCGTCCTCTGAAAATTCGCGCTCGGTGTTCCAGGGCGTGGGCGTGACATCGCCGCAGCTGGCGAGCAGCACCGGACCGATCTCCATCAGCTCGCGCTCCGGGCATTCGATCCGCGGCGCGGCCTTGAGCACCGGGTCGATGGCGAGCGGGTCGTCGTTGCCGGGCGTGATGATGCATCGCACCTTCGAGTCCAGCCGCTCCTCGGCCAGCCTGCACCAGCCCTCGACCTGTTCGGCGATTGCGGCGGTGAACGCTTGCGAGAGGTACGCCGCGTCGTCCTCCATGCGCTCGAACTCGTCCTCGCCTGCGATGACTGAGTAGAAGCCGATGCGGTTGATCTCGGCCCGCAAGCGCTCCCCCTCGGCGACACGCACTGTTACCAATTCGCCGCGGACCCTGGCGCTGAGGCTGCCGTTGTGGCTCCGGATCGGCACGAGGCCCTTGCCGGCGATGTCACCGCCGAGCACCAGCGCATCCGCCTCGTAGACCTTGGCCGCCGCGAGGAACTTGCGGAAGCAGCGGTCGGAGCCGTGGATGTCGGTCGCGAAATATACGCGGAGGGCCCGCTTCTTGTTCGCCACGACCTAGGCCTCGATTCCTATCGGTTACTCGGGAGGCAGCTCGCGCATGGCCAGGCCCATGTCGATTGACGAGGACTGCAGCCTTCGCTGGCGCACGATGAAGTAGATGATCGGACCCGAGAAGAAGATCACGATCAGGGAGCCTACAGATACGTAGCTGAACGCTCCGAACACGTTGGGCTTGGAGATGATCACGCCCACCGTGAACAGGGCGCCAAGCGTGGAGATGACTCCCCAGATCGCCGCGGTAGGAATCCCGCCCACGCGGTCGACGTCGTTGGTGGCGGGGTTCTTGATCAGGTCAGGCCTGCGGAACGGCAGGAAGATGGCCGCCACGGAGCCCGACAGCAGGACCAGCGCAAAGAACAGCGCGAGGTTGGCCGAGATTGCCGCGATGTTGAGGATCGAGCCTCCAATCGTGAAGACGATGCCGATGGCGACCGCGACGAGGACCGCGTTGATGGGCGACTGGCTGCGCTCGCTGATTTTCGCCAGCCCAATGGGCAGGATGCGGTCGAAGGCCAGCGCGAATATGACGCGCGTCACCACCGCGACGAACGCGAGGTCGACGGCCAGTTCGGCCGCGGGTACGGCGAGCCCGATGAAGATCTTGGTGATCGGGTCCCCCGAAAGCACCAGTCCGTAGCCCAGGCCGCCGGCGTTGGCCTGGAGGCTCGTGATCGCGCCGTAGTTGGCGGCGTCGTTGGTGCCGACCTGCGCCTGCGCCTGCATGAAGTCAAGGCCGATGGTGTTGACCATCAGCAGCCAGACGCCGACCCAGACCACGATCAGGAGCGCGATGCTGATGAGGGAGGCCCAGATGTAGGTGCTGCCTGGGCGCTTCAGCTCACCTCCGACGTAGTACGAGTACAGGACGCCGTTGTAGTTCAGGACCATGAAGGGCACGACGAAGATCGACGCACCAAGGCTGACGCCGAGGGCGATGTTGTCTTTGTGGGCGAGGTTGATGACGTCCTGGTAAGCGGAGCCCTTGCCGCTGAACGATCCGAGCGCGTTGACGAAGTCCTGGTGTGAGTGGGTGGCGAAGAGGAAGCCCAGGATCACGAATGCGAGGACCTGGAAGATGACAAGACCCAGGATGACCTGCGCGATCCGGCGCAGCGAGAAGATGGAACCGAGTCCCACGATCACGAGAAAGGCCACCGCAAAGATGACAAGGCCGGGCGCGCAAGTGACCTGGATGCACTGCGTCGTGCTCGTGATGTTCCCGGCCGCGCTGGTGAGCGCGGAGCTGTTGAACGCGAGGCCCAGGCTGTTGAGCGCGAGCGGCACGTAGTTGGCCGCGAAGTTGGCGTTGGCCGCCAGCGTGTAGCTGAACCCGACCGCGCACGCGATGCCGACCATCGTCCCAATGGCCGGGTGGATGATGCGGGACAGGTAGATGTACTCGCCGCCGGCCCGGGGGATCGCCTGCAGGAGGTATCTGTAGGCGAACATGGCCACGAACCAGATGGCGGCACCGAGCAGGAGCGGCAGGACCATGTCGACCTGGGAGAAGTTGAGCAAGCCGCCGTAGAAGTTGATGAACGTGTTGACGACCGCCACCGAGGCGAGGGCGATGCCGGTGGCCGCGGGGATGCCCAGCTCGCGGACGAGGCCGGAGGACTGGCGGGTGAACAACCCTTGTGAGGCGGGGCGTCCGGCAGAGGTGCCCCTGCTCATGGTCGAGTCAGCCATGTCTCTCCTCCCCACCCCTTCCCCGGGGCGCTCAGAGTCCCGAATTGGAAGGTTCCAGAAAAGATAAGCGAAGCCTCGCCAACCGTCAAGAAAGGCCCACCTCGCTCAGGCGGACCCAGCGGTGGCCGGCGGCCGCCTCCTCGATCGCCTGGCACACCGCCTGCACGGCGGCGCCGTGCTCGAAGTCGGGCTCCCATGGACCTTTCGGCCATCTCTCGAGCAGGTCGCCGAGGTGGTTGATGAAGCTCGCTCCGTACCCCACTCCCTGACCGATCGGCCACCAGTCCTTCGCGTACGGGTGCGACTCGTGCTCGGCGCGGATCGTCCGCATGCCGTAGAGCCCCGGGTCGTCGGACACGTCGCCGAAGCGCAGCTCGTTGAGCCGCGCGTAGTCGAAGACAAGCGTGCCCTTGTCCCCGTTGACCTCGACCGTGAAGTCGCACGGCCGGCGCACCGCTGTGCGTGCCACCTCCATCACGCCGAGCGCTCCAGACTCGAAGCGCAAAAGCGCCGACGAGGCTTCGTCAACGGTCACGTTCTGGGACGAGCGCGACCGCACGAACGTCTCGGACTGGCCGCTCACCTCTTCGACGCGGCCGGCCATCCAGAGCGCGAGATCGAGCAGGTGGCTGCCGAGGTCTGCGATGGTGCTGCCGCCCATCGTCCTATCGAAACGCCAGTCAAACGGGATCGTCGGATCGACGAACTCGTCCGAGAGCCAGGTCGCGCGCCAGAGCCTGACCTTGCCGATCGCGCCCTGGTCGACCATCCGTTTCATCAGCGAGACGGCGGGCAGGCGCCGGTAGTTGAAGCCGACAGCGTTGAGGACCCCGGCGCGCTTGACCGCGGCCGCCGCCTGGGCCGCCTGCGCGTAGGTGACTGCAAGCGGCTTCTCACAGATCACCGCCTTGCCCGCGTCCGCCGCCGCTGTCGCGATCTCGGCGTGCGTGCCCGGCGGCGTGCAGATGTCGACCACATGCACGTCTGGCCGCTTGATCACGTCGCGCCAGTCGGCCGTCCAGCCGGCGAAGCCGTACTGGCCGGCCGCCTTCTCCACCTTCGCGCGATCGCGACCGCTGAGCATCACAAGCTTCGGCTTGCATGGCAGGGCTCGCATCACCGGCAGCGCCGTGTAGGCGTAGGAGTGGGCGCGGCCCATCATCCCGTACCCGATCATCCCGATCCCGACCTCCTGCCCGCCGGTCATTTGAGGCTCGCGGCCGCGCGCCCGGAGGCATCGATGGCGGCGGCGGCGTCCTCTCCCCCGGCCCCTTCTCGTTCGGCGCCGCCGACATGCCGGGCGAAGCTCTCCGCCTGCACGCGCAGCGCCGTGTAGAACGTTTCGTCCGCGGAGGGCGGCCACAGGAACCGCGCCTCCTGCGCGTCCTTTGTGCCGAAGACCTCGACCTTGCACACGTCGCCAAGCGGAAACCGGCGGCCAAGAGAGACGATCGCCGACGTCCCGCCCGAGAGCTGCGCGATGGCCTGCGCGCTCTCCGGGTCGCCGGGCCACGGCTCCTCTGCGATGCCCGAGGCGTGCGCGGTGATCGTTTCGAACTCCTGGCCCGTGAGGAAGCGCGTCTGGTCGAACTCGTGCACGCCCATGTCCACGAAGATGCCGCCGCTGTGCGTGCGGAAGTAAGTGGTGGGCGGGCTGCCGTCCCACTGGAAGCACGCGACGGCGTAGATGCCGCCCATCTCCCCCGATTCGATCCGGCTCCGAAGCTGCGTGAGCATCGGCACGAACCGGCGCCAGAAGCCGATCTGCAGCGGCAGCCTGGCCTCGGTCACGAGCCGCGTGGCCTCGCGCGCCTGCGCGACGGTCACGCCGAGCGGCTTCTCGCACAGGATGGGAAGGCCAGCGGCCACGAGGCGCTTGACCGCGTCGAGATGCAGGTCGCTGGGCACGCACACGAGCACTGCGTCGATGCCGCCCGCGTCGATCATCGCTTCGAGGCTGTCGTGGACCTTCGCGCTCGTGGACGGCAGGGTGTTGCGCGTGTGCTCTTGCGGCTCGGCGATCGCGGCAACCTCGACCTTGTCGGAGTCGCTGATGGCGTGCATGTGATTGCGGCCCATGCGCCCCGCCCCGGCGAGGCCGAACTTGAAGACGGCCACGCCTTCTAGAAGCCCCGCGCTTTGAGGAACTGGCGGTTCGCGCGCTGATCGCGCGCAGGCGTTCCGAGCGGGTCGTCAGCGTCGGGCAGGACGTCCTGCTCGACTACGAGCCAGCCGGAGTAGCCGCCGCGCAGCGCGTTGAGCACTGCGTCGACGTCGAGATCGCCGTCGCCCAGCCGGCAGAAGGCCTTGCGCTTCCAGATCTCAGCGAGCGGCGCAGCCTCGCGGATGATCCGGTCGACGACGTCGCGGCGTGCGTCCTTCAGATGCAGGTGGTTGATGCGGCTCTTCCACTCGCGCATCGCCACCACCGGATCGCCGCCGCCCAGCAGCAGATGCCCGGTGTCGAGGCACAGGCCGATCTCGGTCAGCTCGAGCACCTTTTCGATCTCCCACCTCGCCTCGATGTTGGTGCCGGTCTCGTGATGGAAGGTCGGTTCGTACCCGCGCTCGCGGCAGCGGGCGAGCGCCATCTCGACGCCGGCTGCGAAGCGCTTCCAGCCCTCGGCGTCGAAGCCGAGGCTGTGATCGAGCGCAGCCTGCGCCGGGCGCGCGCGACGCCTGTCGCTGCCGATGTCGGCCAGGGTCGGACGCGGCTTGAGACCGTCGACGTGCGCGGCGTCGAACACGTCGAGCAAGCCGTCGAGTCCTGGCAGCGCCGCATTCATCGCCTTCGGGTCGCTGAAGGGCAGCTCGAAGAATCCGCCGGCCAGGCCAAGGTTGCGGCTGCGCAGCTCCTGCGCGAGGTGCTCGTTGTCTGCCAGGTAGCCCGCCGGACCGAGATCGATGCCCGCGTATCCCGCCGCGGCGACCTCGTCCATCACCATCGCGCCATCAGGCACGTTCGGCAGAATCCCCACCGTCAGCTCGAAGGCTCCGTAGCTGACCGGAGCGTTGGCGACGACGATGCTCACGGTTGCGACGGCCTCGCCCGCGGCTTGTGAGTGCGGTGCACGTCGACGACTGCCGCGCACAGCGCGATGTCGTGCAGCGTGTCCTGCGCGGACGTCACCGGCTGCTTGCCTGTGTTCGCGCACTCGTGGAAGTGGATGAGCTCCTGCTTGAAGCTCTCTTCGTACGACACGACCTCCTCTGTGCGCTGCGTCTCCGCGTACCCCGGCGTGCCGGTCTCGTCGCTGAAGAGCGTCGGCGCGCTGCGCAGGAATGGCGATGGAAACGACAGGATCATCCGGCGCTTGGGCGTGTAGAACGCGAACTCCATCGAGTAACGCGCGATGTCCGGCAGGTCGACCCACAGCAGGACGACCTGGGTCTTGCCGTAACGGAACAGCGCGGTGAGGCCGGCCTCGCGGATGTCCGCCCACTGCAGCTCGTCTGGCTCACCCAGCGCGCCGCGCATCGCGTTCAGCTCGTGCACCAGGCTGTCCAGCAGCACGGCGTGGTAAGCCCAGCGCGACAGCTCGTCGACGTCGCCGATGGCGGCTTTGATGCGCGCCTGGTTGTCCCTGGTCAGCGAGTCCGCGAGCTCCGGCGCGAGCGGTACGCCCTTACGCAGGTTGTAGTGGCGGACATAGGGCTCGATTGGCGACTCGAGCGTGGTGATCCGCACCAGGCGCAGGTCGTCGAGCTCTTTCGACTTCTCGAGCAGCCGGCGATATGCGGGGTCGTAACGCTTGTTGTAGGCGACCATCAGCGTCTTGCCGGCCGCGCTGGCCGCCTCGATCATCTCTTTGCCTTCCGCGACAGAGAAGCACATCGGTTTCTCGACAAGGACGTGGCGCCCGGCCTGCGCCGCCGCGATGGCGGCCGGGGCGTGGCTGCCTGAGGTCAGCACAAATACCGCGTCGAGAGGGTGGGCGACGAGGTCCTGCCACTTCTCGTACTGCGCGGGAACGTTGTACTCCCGCGCGCACGCGTCCCTGACCTCTGGCGACAGGTCGCACACCGCCGCGATCTCGTAGCGGTCGGACAGCTCGCGCAGGTAGTGGAGGTGCATCACCTGGGCGATCAGCCCGCAGCCGATCACACCGACCCTCAACCTCTCAGTCACGGCGGCCTCTCCCACCTCGAATTCCGGGCTGGAACGTTCCACGGGAAGCTAATATGAATCGGGTCCGCGTGTCAATCAGGTCAGGAGCCTCTCGAGTCCAGGCATATCCTTGGAGCCGAAAGTGAAGGTCACCTACAAGAGTCCCCTCCACGAGATGACACAGACGACGCCGACCGTGCTGTGGAACGACTCGGCGGACCTGGACGAGCTCAAGTACGCGATCGACAACGGCGCGGTCGGAGCCACCTGCAACCCCGTGATCGCCCTGGGAATATTGAAGAAGGAGATCGCGGCCTGGCGGCCGCGCATCCAGCAGCTCATTCGCGAGATGCCGCGCGCGACCGAGGACCAGATCGGCTGGAAGCTCGTCGAGGAGATGTCGGTGCGGGCGGCCAAGCTACTCGAGCCGGCTTTTGCCGAGCATCGCGGACGCAACGGGCGGCTGTCGATCCAGACGGATCCACGCCTCTATCGCGACACGGCGGCGATCCTCGAAAACGCAAAGCGATTCGCGGCGCTCGCGCCGAACGTGATCGTCAAGATCCCGGCCACGCGTGCGGGCATCCCAGCCATCGAAGAGGCGACCGCGATGGGCCTGACCATCAACGCCACCGTGTGCTTCACGCTGCCGCAGTGCATCGCCGTCGCCCAGGCGGTCGAGCGCGGCCTGCGCCGGCGAGAGGCGGAGGGCAAGGAGATCGCATCGATGGGCCCGGTGTGCACGATCATGGTCGGCCGCCTTGACGACTGGCTGAAGGTCTACCTCGAAAGGCATGAGATCTCTGTCGACCCGGGCATCCTCGAGTGGGCGGGCGTCGCCGTGTTCAAGAAGACGTACGGCATCTTCCGGTCGCGCGGCTACCGCGTGAGGCTGCTGTCGGCGGCGTTCCGCAACCACATGCACTGGAGCGAGCTCATCGGAGCGGATGCGGTGATATCGCCGCCGTCGGCGTGGCAGCGGCGTTTCAATGCGAGCGACATCGAGGTCAGGAGTCGAATCAATGAGCCCGTCGATCCGCGGATCGTTGAGACACTACTGGCGAAATTCCCCGACTTCGACCGCGCGTACATGGAGGACGGGTTGACCGTCGACGACTTCGACTCCTATCCCTCGACGGTGCGGACGCTTCGCCAGTTCGTCGCCGCGTGCACCGACCTCAACGTGCTCGTGCGCGACGTGATGCTCCCAGAACCCTCGTAGCCCGCGCATGAAGACCGTCCGCCTGACGATGGCGCAGGCGCTGGTCAGGTTTCTCGCCGCGCAGCAGGTGGAGCGCGACGGAGCCGCCCACCGCTTCTTCGAGGGCTGCTTCGGCATCTTCGGCCACGGCAACGTGACCGGCGTCGGCCAGGCGCTCGCCGAGGAGCCCTCGCTGCTCACCTACTACCAGGCGCGCAACGAGCAGGCGATGGTGCACGCCGCTGCGGGATTCGCGCGCATGCGCAACCGGCTCGCGACGCTGGCGTGCACGACGTCGATCGGTCCGGGCGCGACCAACATGGTCACCGGGGCGGCGGCCGCGACCATCAACCGGCTGCCCGTGATGCTCCTGCCCGGCGACGTGTTCGCGTCGCGCAGGCCGGACCCGGTGCTGCAGCAGCTCGAGGTTCCTTGGCGGGGAGATGTGAGCGTGAACGACGCGTTCATCCCGGTGAGCCGGTACTGGGATCGCGTCCAGCGGCCGGAGCAATTGGTGCCCGCGGCGCTCGCGGCCATGCGTGTGCTGACCGACCAGGCGGAAACGGGCGCGGTCACGCTGTCCCTTCCCCAGGACGTGCAGACCGAGGCTTACGACTACCCTTCCGAGTTTTTCGAGCCGCGCGTGTGGCATGTCGCCCGGCCGCTGCCGGACGTGGCCGCCCTCGACCGCGCGGCGGAGATTGTGCGGACGGCCAAGCGTCCGGTCATCGTCGCGGGCGGCGGTGTTATCTACTCGGCCGCCACCGACGCGCTCGCCAGCTTCGTCAAACGGACAGGCGTGCCCGTGGCTGAGACCCAGGCGGGCAAGGGCTCCCTGCCGTACGACCACGCGGGCGCGCTGGGCGCCATCGGCGTGACCGGGACGCTCTCCGCCAACCGGATCGCGGCCACGGCCGACCTGGTGATCGGCATCGGCACGCGCTACAGCGACTTCACGACGGCCTCGAAGACGGCTTTCGCTGGCGAAGGCATTCGCTTCGTCAACGTGAACGTCGCATCGTTCGACGCCCTCAAGATGGGCGGGCTGGCGCTGGCCGGCGACGCGCGCGCGACGGTCGAGGCGCTGGACGAACGCCTGCGCGGCTGGACTGTGGACGCGGCCTATCGCGATGAATGCGAAAAGCTGCGTGGCGAGTGGGACCGCGAGGTGTCTCGCCTCTATCAACTGGGCCACGGTCCACTGCCCGCCCAGTCCGAGGTGATCGGCGCGGTCAACGAGCTGTCGGGTGCCCGCGATGTGGTCGTGTGCGCGGCCGGATCGATGCCGGGCGACCTGCACAAGCTGTGGCGGACGCGCGATCCCAAGGGATACCACGTCGAGTACGGCTACTCGACCATGGGCTACGAGATCGCGGGTGGGCTCGGCGTGAAGATGGCCGACCCGACCCGCGAGGTGTACGTGATGGTGGGCGACGGGTCCTACCTGATGATGTCGCAGGAGATCGTCACCTCGATCCAGGAACACAAGAAGCTCACCGTCGTGCTGGTCGACAACCAGGGGTTCGCGTCGATCGGCGGTCTGTCGCGCGACAAAGGCACTGCCGGATTCGGCACGCGCTACCGCTTTCGCTCGGACGGTTCGCTGGGTGACGACGCCGCGCACAAAGACGGCGAGGCGCTGCCGGTCGATCTCGCGCTGAACGCGGAGGGACTCGGCGCTCACGTGTTTCGTGTGAAGAGCGTCGAGGACCTGCGCGATGCGCTGGTCGCCGCGAGGAAGGTCGACCGCACGGTCGTCATCCACATTCCGACCGACCGCTACGTGGGCGTGCCGTCCTACGAAAGCTGGTGGGAGGTGCCGGTGGCCGAGGTGTCGAAGTCGCCTGAGGTCGAGGCGGCGCGGCGGGACCACGAGCGCGAATCGGCGAAGCGGAAGTGGCACCTGTGACGCAGCTTGTCGAGGTCACGCCGGAGAGCGCGGGCTGGCGCTACGTTGGATTCGAGGCCCATCGGTTGGGCCCCGGCGAGAGCCTGCAGCGCAGCACACGCGACCGCGAGGTGTGCCTGGTGATGCTGTCGGGCAAGGCCGACGTCCGCTTCGCGAGCCATGGATGGACGGGGATCGGCGGCCGGCAGACGATCTTTGATGGGCCGTCTGACTCGGTCTACGCGCCGCCCGGAGGCGAGCTGTCGGTCTCGGGCGCTGGACCTGGATGCGAGTTTGCGCTGGGCTGGGCGCCCGCCAGGCGAGGCGCCGAGCCGGCGCTGATCCGCGCCGCCGATGTGAAGGTATTCAAGCGCGGAGCGGACCGCACCGAGCGCACGATCCACAACATCCTCATGGAGGACCGGCCGGCGGAATCGCTGCTGGTGACAGAGGTGTTCACGCCGGGCGGCAACTGGTCGAGCTATCCGCCCCACAAGCACGACACCGACGACCCGCCGCGTGAAACGTATCTCGAAGAGACGTACTACCACCGGCTGAAGAAGCCGGGCGGCTTCGGGGTGCAGCTCGTGTACACGGTCGACCGCAGCCTGAACAAATCCGTGCAGGTGCGCGACGGCGACGTGGTGCTGGTTCCGCGCGGCTACCACCCGGTGGCAGCGGCGGCGGGCTACGACCTCTACTACCTGAACGTGATGGCTGGCCCGGTGCGCAGGTGGTGCATCACCACCGACCCAGACCATCGCTGGCAGCTGGACTGACGTTGGCCACCGCGCGCAAGCCGCCGACGATCCTCGATGTCGCGTCACGTGCCGGCGTGTCCAAGTCGACCGTATCCAACGTCATCCGAGGGGTTGTCGGTGTCTCTGGCGACACCCGGAGCAAGGTCGACATCGCGATCAAGCAGCTCGGCTACCGGCCCAACATCCTCGCCCGCCAGCTGGTGCAGCAGCGGACGAACATCCTTGGCGTGGTGGTCGGCGACCTGGCCAACCCGTTTTACGCGGAGATGGCCAAATCGGTGGAGCGGTACGCGGCCGCGCGCGGCTACACGGCGATGTTCTGCAACACGGAGGGCGACAGCGCGAGCGAGCTGGCCGGCATCGAGACGCTGCTCGCGCAGCGCGTGGCGGGGATCGTGTTCTTCGCCTTCTCGGGCGACTCGCGGACGATGCGCGAGACCCTGCAGCACCACGTTCCGGCGGTGTTCCTGAGCTGCCACGAGGACTGGGGGGACGTCGTTGCGGTGGATGACGAGCTGGGTGGTCGTCTGGCGACCCGACATCTCATCGAGGCCGGCCACCGGCGTATCGCGTTTCTTTCGATTCCGGAGCTTTCGGACAGCTCCGACCAGGCGCGCTATGTGGGCTGCATCAAAGAGGCTCGAGCGGGCTCCGCTTCGATCACGCGCATCAGCTGGTCGCCGCCGTCCGACCACGCCGAGATCGACGGGACCGTGAAAGACCTGCGTGAAGCGTTCGCCGGTAGCAGCCGGATCACCGGCGTTTTCGCGTCCAACGACCTCGCGGCGGTCGACCTCATGGAGTTCGGTGACCGCGTCGGCCTGCGCGTGCCGGCGGATCTTTCGATAGTCGGGTTCGACGACGTGCCGATGGCGGGGCTGGCCCGCATCGCTTTGACGACAGTGGCCCAGCCTCGTGACGAGCTCGCGCGGCGTGGCATCGACACGATCATCGAACGCATCGAAGGCAGGCTGACGG
>Ga0099827_10001663_pt1 | contig 11776 bp, 10 predicted proteins | sample CZO8metaG_FD_79339 | JGI IMG/M metagenome (GOLD analysis project Ga0099827, IMG submission 79339) | Vadose zone soil microbial communities from the Eel River Critical Zone Observatory, Northern California, USA - CZOApr15con1.8 metaG | ecosystem: Environmental > Terrestrial > Soil > Vadose zone ...
GGGTTGCGGCGGGCCTGGTCGCGCGTCGCCTCGTCGAGGCCGGCGGCGTGCTCCTCGAGCCAGGGTCGGAGCAGGTCGAGGTACGGGGGCCGGCACTCGCCGTCGCCGATCGAGTTGAGCTCCAGGGTGTAGTCCGTGACGCCGACGCGTCGCAGTAGCTCGTCGTAGAGCTGGATGACCTCCGCGTCGATCGCGGGATCGTCGGTGCCGATGGCCTCGACGGACAACTGCCAGTGCTCGCGGTAGCGGCCCCGCTGCGGCCGGTCGTACCGCCACATCGGCCCGATCGTGTACAGCTTCTGCGGCTGCGGCTCGCGGTGGAGGCCGTGCTGGACGTAGGCGCGGCAGATCGGCGCCGTCGCTTCAGGTCGCAACGTGAGGGAGCGGCCACCGCGGTCCGTGAACGTGTACGTCTCCTTCTGCACCACGTCGGAGCCGCCGCCGGACGTGCGCACGATCAGCTCCGTGTCCTCGAAGGCGGGAGTGTCGATCCGGCGGTAGCCGTAGAGATCGCAAACCGCCTCCATCTCCCCCGTCACCAACTGCCAGAGCGGCTGCTCGGACGGGAGGATGTCGTGGGTGCCGCGCGGCGCCTCGAAGCGCGTCACGCGCGCAGCTCCGCGAGGAACGGATTGCGCTGAACTTCTGCGCCGAGCGTCGTCTGCGGGCCATGACCCGGGTACACGATGGTCTCGGGCGGGAACCGGTCGGCGAGCATGCGGATCGACTGGACGAGCGTGTCCCAATCCGCTCCCGGAAGGTCGGTGCGCCCGACCGAGCCGGCGAAAAGGAGGTCGCCGGAGAAGAGGCACCCGTGTCCGTAGTACGCGAGGTGGGCCGGCGAATGGCCGGGGACGCGCAGCGTCTCCAGGGAGATGCCCGCCAGCTCGAGGGTCTCGTCGCCCTGCAGTCCGACGTCGGGCGTATACGGGCGGATCTCGACGCCCGGCGGCGTGAAGCTGTTGACGTCTTCCAGCAGCACGCGCTCGTCCTCCGCCATGTAGACGGCAGCTCCCGCCGCTTCGGCGAGATCCGCCACGGCGCCAAGGTGATCCCAGTGGCCGTGCGTGATCAGGATGGCGGCGCAGCGAGTGCTCAGGCCTTCCAGTTCCTGCCCGAGGCGCGCGGCGTCCCCGCCCGGATCGACGACGACCGCCTTCGGCGCCCCGGGCTCGGCGCGCACGACGTAGCAGTTCGTCCCGATCGGGCCGAGCTCATAACGGTTCACGGCGAGGCTCACGGGCGTTTGAGTCTAACGGCGCTCTTGAGGGCCCCCGCGTGGGCCCAAGGCGCTCGCTTGCGACGCCGACCAGGAGCCCGCGCGGGCGTTTAGGATCGTGCTGTGCAAAGTTGGAACCTGCGTGAGATCGACACGCCGGGCGGGAGCCGCTCTCCCGTCGTGCTGCGCTCGGACGAAACCGCGCGTGCGGTCCTCGTCGCGCTCGAGCCGGGCCAGGCGCTCGGCGACCACCAGGTGAAGGAGCGGGCGCTCGTCTCCGTCGTCGACGGTTCGGTCCGGGTCGAATCCGGCGGCAAGACGATCGAGGGCGAGACCGGCTGCTTCTTTTCCTTCGACGCCGACGAGCGGCGCTCGATCTCCACGGAAACGGGTGCGCGCATCCTGCTCGTGCTCTCCCCGTGGCCCGGCGAGGGTCACTACCGCGGAGAGCACAAGAGCGTCTAGTGGGTCTTGGGGGTGTCGCGGCGCTCGAGGCGCTTGCGGTACATGCGGTACGCGATCGAGTCCGTGAAGTAGCTGAACGGGATGAAGAACGTGATCAGGAAGATCGCGGGAGCGATCTGCTGGATCCATGGAAGGTTGCGGTTGAACAGCATCATCGCCACGATCAGCAACGGGCCGAAGATGAACGCTCGCCGGGCCGAGCGTCGCCACGACGGGGGCTCGATCGGGCGGCGCGGGCCTCTCCGCGCACCGGCCTTCCGGTTGTCTCCCTTTCGGGGCCGCGACTCCCGCTTTCCGTCCTTCTCGGGGCGCAGCTCCGACGGTTCGACCGCGACCTCGTTCCCTTCGTCGTCGACGTAGACGTACTCGTACTCGTGCCGGCGCGCTTTCTCCTGTCGCCGCCGCTGCTTCTTCGTGGGCATGCGTGCCTAGCGTAGCGCCGCGGGAACCCCACCGAGGATCACCTCGGCGACGATGTCGCCGCCGAGGTGATAGGCGAGATACCGCCAGTCGGGAGCGTCGATCAGGACGACGTCGGCGGCGTACCCCGGCGCAAGCCGGCCGAGCCGTGCGGACCGACCGAGCACGTGCGCTGCATTGACGGTGCACGCAGCGAGCGCCTCGGCGGGCGAGAGCCTGAGTTGCGTTGCTGCGAGCGAGCACACCAGCGGGAGGCTCTCGCAAAAGGCGCTGCCCGGGTTGAAGTCCGTTGCGAGAGCGACGACCGCCCCCGCGTCGACGAACGCGCGGGCAGGCGGCATCGGACGGCCCAGGAAAAGGGCGCTTGCCGGGAGCAGCACCGCGGCCACGTCGCTCTTCGCCAGCATTGCGACTCCTTCGTCGCCCGTTGCTTCGAGGTGGTCGACCGACCGGGCGCCGAGCTCGACCGCAAGCGGGACGGCACCCTGCTCGGTGAACTGATCGCCGTGGAGTCGCAGCGCCAGGCCCGCCGCAGCGCAGGCTTCCAGGTAGCGCCGCGCCTGGGAGGCGTCGAACGCTCCGCGCTCGATGAACACATCGGCGGCCTCCGCCAGCTCCGATGCAGCCGGCAGCACCTCGGCAAGGGCGAAGTCGAGGTAGGCGTCGGCGTCGGGAAACTCGGGCGGCACCGCGTGCGCTCCGAGCCACGTCGGCACGCCACCGGCAGCCCGGATCGCGCGGAGCGACGCGAGCTCGGTCTCACGGTCGAGCCCGTAGCCCGACTTCGACTCGAACGTCGTCGTGCCGGCGCGCACCATCCAGGCACGGTGCTTCTGCACCGCCTCCGCGAGCGCGGACTCGGCCGCGGCGCGCGTCGCCCGTACGGTCGCCATGATCCCGCCCCCCGCCGCGTGGAGCTCTTCGTAGGTCGCTCCTGCCGCACGCCGCGCGAACTCATCCACGCGGTCGCCGGCGAAGCACGCGTGCGTGTGACAGTCGACGAGACCGGGGATCGCGCACAAGCCGCGGGCGTCGAGCTCCTCCACGCTCCCGTCGACCCGCCCGAGGTCACGCATGCGCCCGACCGCCGCGATTGAGTCACCGTCGCACAGAACGTATGCGTCCGCGACGACCTCGACCTCGGCAAGCGAGCGCCCGCGGAGCGGCGCAGCCGCACCGGCAGGACCGGCCAGCTGAGCGAGGTCGCGGATGAGCAGGCGGCGCTCACCGCCCGCGGAGCTCATCCGCGGTCGGACGGCTGCATCGGCGCCTCGAGCCCGTGCGCCTCGGCCGCGGAGAGTGCCTCGGGATAGCCCGCATCCACATGCCGCATGACCCCGATGCCGGGATCGGTCGTCAGCACGCGCTCGAGCCGCTCAGCCGCCTCGTCGGTCCCGTCGGCGACAACAACCATGCCGGCATGGATCGAGTTGCCGATCCCGACGCCGCCGCCGTGATGCACGCTCACCCAAGTTGCGCCCGCCGCAACGTTGAGCATGGCGTTCAAGATAGGCCAGTCGGCGATCGCGTCCGACCCGTCGCGCATGGCCTCCGTCTCGCGGTAAGGCGAAGCGACCGAGCCGGAGTCGAGGTGATCCCGTCCGATCACGACCGGCGCCTTAACCTCGCCGGAGCGAACCAACTCGTTGATCGCCAGACCCGCCCGCGCGCGATCGCCGAACCCGAGCCAGCAGATCCTCGCGGGAAGCCCCTGGAATGCGACCCGCTCCGGCGCTACTTCAAGCCATCGCTGCAGGAGGGGGTCGTCCGGGAAGAAGTCGCGGAGCATCGCGTCGATCGCCGCGATGTCCGCCGCTTCACCCGACAGCGCTGCCCATCGGAAAGGACCGACGCCGCGACAGAAAAGCGGCCGAATATAGGCCGGGACGAAGCCCGGGTATGAGAAGGCCTCCGCTAGGCCACCTTCACGGGCCTCACCTCTGAGGTTGTTGCCATAATCGAAAACATAGCTTCCGGCTCGGACGTATTCGAGCAGGGCTTCGACGTGGCGGACGATCGACGCACGTGCGCGCACGAGGTACTCGTCTGGATCGGACGACCGTAGTGCGGCGGCATCCTCCACGGAGAGACCCACCGGGACGTAGCCCGTGAGCGGATCGTGCGCCGCCGTCTGATCCGTCACGAGATCGAAGTGCTCGGCACGGCGGGCAAGCTCGGGCACGACATCCGCCGCGTTTCCGAGCAACCCCACCGAGAGCGGTCGCCGCTCGGATGCAGCAGCCCGGATTCGCCCGATCGCGTCGTCCAGCGAATCGGTGGCCTCGTCGAGATAACGCGTCGCGATCCGACGTTCGATGCGGGTGGGATCGACCTCCACGCAGAGGATCGCCGCTCCCGCCATCGTCCCCGCCAGGGGCTGCGCGCCGCCCATGCCACCGAGTCCGGCCGTGAGGATCGTCCGCCCGGACAGATCGAGCGAGCCGAAGTGCGTCTCGCCCGCAGCGGCGAACGTCTGGTACGTCCCCTGGAGGATCCCCTGGGTGCCGATGTAGATCCAGCTTCCGGCCGTCATCTGGCCGAACATGGTCAGCCCCAGCGCCTCGAGCCGGCGGAACTCATCCCACGTCGCCCACCGCGGGACGAGCAGGGAGTTCGCGATCAGCACCCGCGGCGCACCAAGGTGCGTCCGAAAGACGCCGACGGGCTTCCCGCTCTGCACGAGCAGGGTCTCGTCCTCGCCGAGTTCCAGCAGACAGCGAACGATCGCACGCAGTGATTCCGGATTTCGGGCGGCCTTTCCCGAGCCGCCGTACACGACGAGCTCCTCCGGCCGTTCGGCGACCTCGGGATCCAGGTTGTTGAGAAGCATCCGCAGCGGGGCCTCGGTGGCCCACGCGCGCGCGTGTAACTCAGTACCCCGCGGAGCCCGGATTCGCGAGAGGTCGCCGCAGAGCTCGTCCACGAGCGCGTCGAGCGGGCGGGCGACGCTCATCGGCCGATCTCCGGCCGATGAGCGGGGGAAGGGGCCTCGGGGGAAACCGGGAGGTTTCCCCCTCCTCTCTCCTTAGCACACGCGGCGATCCGAGCGGCGCGTGGGCTGAGGCGTGACCTAAAGAAGGGGGCGCGCGGGGGAAACATGGTTTCCCCCGCGGGAGCGAGCCGAAGGCGAGCGACGCTCATGCGAGCTCCCCCACCTCGGCCTCGACCGCGGCCTCGAGCGAGCCGTTCCGGATTGCGCCTGCGACGGCCTCGATGTCGGGTGCGAGCGGCCGGTCGTCCCGAAGGCGCGGCGAGAGCGTGCGCACGAAGTCGTGCGTCGCGCGAACCCCCTCGCCGGGCTCGAGCGGCGCGAGAAACTCAACCGCCTGCGCTCCCGCGAGCAGCTCGATCGCGAGCGCGCTCTCGGCGTTGGCGAGCACCTGCCACGCCTGGAGCCCGGCGGCGTTCCCCATCGAGACGTGATCCTCCTGGCCCGCGCTCGTGGGAATCGAGTCCACACTGGCAGGATGGCACAGCACCTTGTTCTCGCTGACGAGCGACGCGGCCACGTATTGCGGAATCATGAAACCGGAGTTCAGCCCGCCGTCGGCGGTGAGAAACGCGGGCAGCCCGTCCGACAGATTCGGATTGACAAGCCGCTCGACACGTCGCTCGGAGATGCTCGCCAGCTCCGAGCACGCCATCGCTAGCGCGTCGAGCGCGAAAGCCAGCGGCTGTCCGTGGAAGTTGCCGTTCGAGACAAGGAGCTCGTCTTCGACGAGCACCAGCGGGTTGTCCGTCGCCGCGTTGAGCTCGACCGCGACCGTCCCTTCGACGTAGTCGAGCAGGTCGCGGGCGGCGCCGTGCACCTGCGGCGCGCAACGCAAGGAGTACGCGTCCTGCACCTTGTCGCACCACTTGTGCGCCTCGTTGATCGCCGATCCTTCGAGCAAGCGGAGAACGTTCGCCGCAGAGTCCGCCTGGCCGCGCAGCGGACGCAGCCGGTGAATTTGCGGGAGGAAGCTCGTGCGCGACCCCTGCAGCGCTTCGAGCGACAGCGCACAGGCGAGGTCGGCCGCGCGGGCGAGACGACGCGCGCGCACGACGCCGAGCGCTCCGAACGCCGCCATGAACTGCGTCCCGTTGACGAGCGACAGCCCCTCCTTCGCCGCGAGACGTGTCGGCTCGAGGCCGGCGGCGGTGAGCGCGTTCGCGCCGGACATCAGCTCGCCGCCGAACCACGCGTCTCCTTCGCCGACGAGCGGCAGCGCCAAATGCGCGAGCGGCGCGAGGTCTCCGCTCGCGCCGACCGAGCCACGGCTCGGGACGTACGGGAGCACGCCGCGGGCGAGGCACTCGAGTAGGAGCTCTACTGTCTCGATCCGCGCGCCCGAGGTCCCTTTCGCCAGGGCGTTGGCGCGCAGCAGCATCGCAGCACGGACGATCTCGGCGGGATACGGCTCTCCGACGCCGCAGGCGTGGCTTCGCAGGAGTCGCAGCTGGAGCTCCTCCGTCTGCTCTTCCGGGATCGACTTCGAGACGAAGCGGCCGAAGCCGGTGTTGATCCCGTAGGTGTGCTCGCTGGTTCCGTGTGCGGCCCGCTCGACAAGCTCCCGCGCGGCGCGCATCTTCGTGCGGGCCTCGTCCGAGAGTGCGGCGTCGGCATCGCCGAACCCAACCGCCCACACATCCTCGATCCGGAGATCGTCTCCGGTCAGGCGGATCGCGGTCGCCTGAGCCATCGCGCGGCCAGTCTAGCTCTGAGTCCCTGTGCGCCCCAGCAAGCGAAGCTCGAGCACATGTGACGAATCGAAGCCGTCGATGCGCAAGATGGCCCCGGCCGCTGCGACCGCTGCGCCCGCGGGCATGAGCCCGACGAGCTCGGCGCCGGCGACCTCGACCCCCCGTGTCCGTGCCTCCTCCTCGACGCGCTCCACGATCTCGTGCAACGCGGAGGCCTCGTAGTCCTCCACGTTCATGCTCACCTGGGTCCGGCCCGTGCTGGGAAGGGCGAGCCCGAGCGCGCGAACGCCCGGAAAGCCGCCGCCCTTCTCCCGAACGGCGGACGCGATCGCCCGGGCAGTCTCCACGTCGGCACTCTCGAGATTCACGTTGAAGGCGATCAAGGGGCGCCGGGCACCGACAATCACACCGCCGGCGCGCTCGTCGAGCCGCTGAGGACCGAAGTCCGGACGCAGCTCGCCCGCGTCGATGCGCCGCTGCAGCTCTACCGGACCTCCGCGTCGGAAGAACGCCGGCCCGCGAGCAGGCGAAAGCTCCCCGTAGAGGAACACGGGGAGTTCGAGCTCGGACCCGATTCTCTCGGCAAGCCCGAGCGCACAGTCACTCGCCAGCTCGCGGTCCGCCGGATCGAGCGCCACGATGGGGACGACGTCGGCGGCCCCGATGCGGGGGTGTGCGCCCTCGTGCCGGCGCAGGTCAATCCGGTCGCGGGCACACGCGATGCCCGAGAGCAGCGCCTCCACCAGATCTCCCGCCGCACCGACGAGCGTAAAGACGGAACGGTTGTGATCGGGGTCCGAATGGACGTCGAGCAGCTCCGCCCGTTGCGAAAGCGCCGCCGCCAGCGCGTCGATCGTCGCGCCGTCGCGCCCTTCGGAGAAGTTCGGCACCGACTCGAGCGGCAACTCCACGCGCGTACTCTAGGAGCCTGTGATCGTTGGTTCGGGCGCACAGGATCCTTTTGTCGGGTTTAGCCGGCCGCAAGGGCAAAGCCCATGCGGCCTCTATGCGGCACCGTCGAGTCGGCGCCTGGGGAGCAGGTGAAGGCCTACTACGACCGCCGTGCGTCCGAATACGACGACTTCTGGCTGGGCGAAGGCCTCTACGCAGGCCGCGACCGCCCGGGTTGGGACGACGAGGTTCGCATCCTGGAGCACGTGGTCGCAGAACTCCCGGCCGTTCGAACCCTCGACATCGCATGCGGCACGGGCTTCCTGACGAGACACCTTAAAGGAGACGTCGTCGCGCTCGACGCCAGCGCGCGGATGCTCGAGGTCGCTCGGCGGCAGGCACCCAATGCGCGGTTCGTCGAGGGAGATGCGCTCGCGCTTTCGTTCGAAGACGACGCGTTCGACCGCGTGTTTGCAAGCTACTTCTACTGCCACCTCCAAGAAGCGGAGCGCGAGCGCTTCCTTGCCGAGGCGCGTCGCGTCGCGCCCGAGCTCGTGGTCGTCGGCTCGGTTCCCGGGAAGGGTGATGCACTCGCCCGCTGGGAGGCCCGGCGATTGAAAGACGGCTCGCGGTGGACCGTCTACAAGCGCGTCTTCACGGGCGCCGAGCTCGCGGGCGAACTCGGAGGCAGGGTCGTCTTCGAGGGCGACTGGTTCGTCGTCGTGCGCGCTTGACGCGGCGCCGATCGTCCTACCGCTCGATCGCGTCCCTACAGCGCGACCTGCGCACCTGCCGCGCCTGCGTCGAGGCCGGCTACCCGCTGGAGTCATGGCCGGTGCTCAACGAGCACCTCGACCAGCGCGCGTACATGTACGGCCAGGCTCCCGGTGTCGTCGAGGGTCAAGAGCGCCGGCCATGGCGTGGCCGCGCGGGCAAAACGCTCCGGCGCTGGCTCGACCTGGACGAGGACGAGTTCTACGCGACGTTCTACTGCGCCTCGGTGACGCGTTGCTATCCCGGCCGCGCGCCGTCCGGCCGGGGAGACCGCACGCCGACGCTCCGCGAGCAGGAGCTCTGCGCGTTCTGGCGCGAGTGGGAGCTGAGGATCCTGCGGCCGAGCCTCATCGTCCCGGTCGGCGGCCTCGCGATCCGCCGGCTTCTTGGCGTCACCGGCCTCACCGAGTGCGTCGGCCGGCGCTACGAGCTGAACGGCGCGACGGTCGTGCCCCTCCCCCATCCCTCGGGTGCGAGCGGCTGGCTCAACTCACCGGCGAACCGGGAGCTGACGGCCAAGGCTGCCGCGCTCGTGCGCGAGGAGCTCGCCCGTCTCTAGGTGGTCGCGACGGAGTAGAGCCGCCACTCGCCCGGGACGCCTTTCAGCTGCTCGAGACCGCGCTCCTCGAACGGGATGCCCGAGCCCGCGACGAGATCCTTGACGGTGCTCGACACGAGAATCTCACCGGGCTGCGCGCGGGAGGCGACGCGGGCGCCGATGTGGACCGCGATCCCACCGACCTTCCCGTTGACGAGCTCGCACTCGCCCGTGTGCAGACCGGCCCGCACGACGAGCCCTAGGTCCCGCACCGACTCTGAGATGGCACAGGCACAGCGAATCGCGCGTGCGGGGCCGTCGAAGGTGGCGAGAAAGCCGTCGCCCGCGGTATCGACCTCTCGACCGCGGAAACGATCAAGCTGGCGGCGAATGAGTGCATGGTGCCGTTCGAGCAGATCGCGCCACGCACGGTCGCCCAGTTCGGAGGCCTTCTCGGTCGAGCCGACGATGTCGGTGAAGAGCACCGTTGAGAGCATGGTCTCCGGCTCGACCTCGTGCCAGGCTTCCCGCACAAACTGCTCGATCTCGTCGAGAGACCGCTGGGGTTGCTCCATGAAGATCGACGTGTCCGCACCGGGAACTTCGACGCGTTTGGCCGCAGCGATCCGCTCCTCCATGTAGCGGGCATGCTCGCGCGTGTTCGAACGATGCAGGACGAGCGTCGGGACACGGATCGCCGGGAGGACCTCGCGTACGTCGACGTCCATGGCCATGCGGCGGATCGTGAGTGCGGCGCCGGGGCTCGCCCCGAACCGCATCGAGTTCAGGAACCAGCGCTGCTCATCCTTGTCGTCGGCGATCGAAGCGCCCATTTCGTGCAGGAGCTTGTCTGCGTATTCGCGTGTCCCCCAGCCGTGCTCGACCTCCTCGAGCTGCTTCTCCCATTCGTCCGCGGTCAGCGCCCAGGGATAGCCCGGTGCCCATAGGCCTCTCGCATAGCCGTTCCACATCACGAGCGCGCCCACGCGTTCGGGGTACGTGGCGGCGAAGAGCGCCGTCATCGGCGCCGCCTCGAACATCCCGAGCAGTGCGGCTCGGTGAGAGCCGACGGCCGCCATCACGGCCCTGACGTCGTCCATGCGCGCCTCGAGGGTCGGGACCTCGCGCGGCCGGTCGGAGAGGCCGGTTCCGCGCCGGTCGAAGCGGATCACCCTCGAGAACGAAGAGAGACGCTCGTGGAAGGAACGGATGTATTCCTCACGCCAGCTGTACGCGACGTTCGACGCCGCACCCATGACGACCACGAGATCGTTCGGGCCGTCCCCGAGCACGTGGTAGGCGATGTGGACGTCGCCGCTCTTGGCGTAGCGGATGTCGAGAGGCTCGGGCTCCATCCCCAAAGTCTCGGGTGCCGCCGAGCCGGTGGCAAGGGGTCTCGCGGCTAGATTGAAGGTGTGGAAAGACCGGCCTATCGACAGACCTTCGCGCGCCTCCTCGGCTTTCTGAAGCCGTACAAGGTCTCGCTCGTCGTCTCGATCGTGTTGGCGGTCGCTTCGCAGGCGGCACAGATCGCCCTGATCTGGGTGACGAAACACGTAATCGACAGTGCGCTCGGGCCGCGCGACGCCCACAAGCTCTGGCTGTTCGTGTGGGCGATCGTCGCCCTCGGCGTCATCCGAGCGGTGCTGATGGCGGGGCGGCGGCTCATCTCGGGCAGACAGGCGCTCGCTGTCGAGATGGACATGCGCCAGGGCCTCTACGCACATCTGGTCCGACTCTCGTTCGGTTTCTACGACCGGCATCAGACGGGACAGCTCATGTCTCGTGCGACCGTCGACCTACAGGGCGTGCGTTTCTTCCTCGGCTACGGGCTGATCTTCTTCTTCCAGAACATTCTGACGGTGCTGTCGGTGACGGCCGTTCTCTTCATCTTCGAGTGGAAGCTCGCGCTGATCGCGCTGGCGATCACGCCGGTCCTGGTCGTGCTCGCATATCGCTACAGCCACGTCGCTCATCCGACCCTGCGGGATGTACAGCAGAGGCTCGCCGACGTCGCGACCGTCACGGAGGAGAACATCGTCGGCGTCCACGTCGTCAAGTCGTTCGCGCAGGAGCCGCAGGAGCACCGGAAGTTCAACGGGCGCTCCGAGGCGGTGTTCCGTCAGACCATCAAGGCGAATCGACAGCGCGCGCTCTATGTGCCCCTGATCTCGTGGGTCCCGCTCGTCGCCCAGGGGGCGGTCCTCCTCGTGGGCGCGCGGATGGTCACGCACGGATCGCTCACGGTCGGCGGATTCGTCGCGTTCAACCTCTACCTCGGGATGCTGGTGATGCCGCTGCGGTCGCTCGGCATGTGGGTCGGCCAGGCGCAACGTGCGACCGCTTCCGGTGAGCGGATCTTCCAGATCATGGACGAGCCGGAGGAGATCGCCGACCGGCCCGGCGCCGTCGAGCTGCCAGCGGGTGGCGGCGACCTGCGCTTCGAGGGTGTGAGCTTCGAGTACATGGCGGGACGCCCTGTGCTCGAGGACATTGACCTCGACGTCCAGCCCGGCACAACGATCGCGCTGATCGGCCATACCGGCTCTGGAAAGACGACGCTGACATCTCTCGTGCCGCGCTTCTACGACGTCAGCTCCGGCCGGGTCACGGTCGACGGCGCGGACGTCCGAGACTTGACGCTGCGGTCGCTCCGGCGCGCGATCGGCGTCATCTCGCAGGATCCGTTCCTCTTCTCGGCGACGGTGCGCGAGAACATCACGTTCGGGGCTCCCGAGCTCGGCGACGAGGAGGTCGAGCGAATCGCGCGTCTTGCGCAGGCGCAC
>Ga0099827_10001664_pt1 | contig 11775 bp, 9 predicted proteins | sample CZO8metaG_FD_79339 | JGI IMG/M metagenome (GOLD analysis project Ga0099827, IMG submission 79339) | Vadose zone soil microbial communities from the Eel River Critical Zone Observatory, Northern California, USA - CZOApr15con1.8 metaG | ecosystem: Environmental > Terrestrial > Soil > Vadose zone ...
CGCGGCCGCGCTTGTCATCCAGGCCTACCGGCAGACCCACGGCGGCGTCACTCCGACGCCAGCGCTGGTCAAGCAGATCCTGGTCAGCACCGCCACCGACCTCGGCGCCCCGGCGATCGAGCAGGGCTCTGGCCTGCTGAACAGCTATAAGGCCGTTCAGCTCGCCGAGTCCATCAAGACCCCGGACGGCACACCGGCCGCCACCGGCACCACGCTGCTGAAGTCCGTCAACGGGTTCAGCGCGATCAGCAATGACCGCAGGCACGACTTCAAGGTCACACTCACTAACACCGGAACGACAACGCAGCACGTGCACGTCAGCGGCCGTCAGCTCGGTCCTGACCAGAACGTGCAGTCCGGTTCGGTCACGCTGACCGACGGCACCAACCCGACGTTCACGAACTTCTCCGGGCTGCCAAACAACTACAGCACCTTCACCTTCAACGTTCCATCAGGACGGGACCGCCTGTCGGCGTCCATCGCCTACCCGGGTAACCCGGCCAAGGGCAATAACCAGCGGGTACGCCTGATCCTGATCGACCCGACCGGCAAGTTCGCGGCGCACTCGCTGCCGCAGGGCGTGGGCAACTTCGGCAACGTCGATGTCCAGCACCCGGCCGGTGGCACCGGGACCGGCGTGATCTTCAGCATCACGAAGGCTCACAACGGCACCAATGGCACCGTCCCGTGGACGGTCGCGACCGAGAACTACAACTCCTGGGGCACTGCCTCTCCGGCCAACGTGCGGCTGGAGCCAGGTGCGAGCAAGCAAGTTCACTTCCACGTCAGGACGCCGGCGACGCCCGGTGACAGTTCTGGCTCGGTCGTGTTCAGCTCGGACTTGGGCGACACCACCACGCTCCCGGTGACTCTGCGGTCCATGGTCGACGTCCGGCACGGCAGCGCTTTCAGCGGCGTGCTGACCGGCGGCAATGGCCGGCCTCCGGGTGAAGGTCAGGTCGACTACTACACGTTCAACGTGAAGCACAACGAGTCCAACATCACCGCGAACGTGAGCCTGACCAACGACGCTGGCGACCCAGTCGGCGCCTATCTGGTCAACCCGGAGGGCACCGTCGAGGGCTACGGCCAGAACTCGATCAACGGCACCCAGGGCACGTCGCTGACGGCTTACGTCGCCAACCCGATCAAGGGCAACTGGACGCTGATCATCGAGTTCGCCGAGCCGGTCGTCGGTGACGAGATCAGCCAGCCGTTCTCTGGCAACCTCGCATTCAACGCGGTCAAGGTGAGCGCTCCGGCGCTGCCGCACAGCGCCGCAACGAAGTTGGCGGCTGGCACCCCGGTGACGGTACCGGTGAAGATCACCAATACTGGCTCTCAGGCCGAGGACTTCTTCGTCGACCCGAGGCTCAACTCCGCTACCACCCTCGCGCTGGCGCCGTTCAGCCAGGCGAGTGGCCTCGCCCTGCCGCTGGTCGTCGGCTCGCCGCAATGGTTCATGCCGACCGAGTCGACCAGCGTGTCGGTGTCCGCCACCGCTAGCCTGCCGGTCGAGTTCGACTACGGCCCGAACCAGGGCGGCCCGGACCTGGTGAGCAGCATCGGCACGTCGGCATCGGGTAGCTTCACCACGCCAGCGGGCCACCTGAATAACGGTTTCTGGTTCGCCACGCCGAGCGAGGTCGGGCCGTACCCGTCCGGTGCCCCGGCTGGCACGGTGAGCATGTCCATGAGCGTCACCACCAAGGCGTTCGACAACACCATCACCTCGGACACCGGCGACCTCGAGCCGGCGTCCATCAACCCGGCGACCACGTTCTCGCCGATCGTCATCAACCCAGGCCAGACGGCCACGGTCAACGTCACGATCACGCCGAGCGGCGGGTCGGGCACGGTAGTCAACGGCACGCTATACATCGATGACTTCCTGACCAATGTTCCGCCGTACGGCCAGCAGGGTGCGGACGAGCTGATCGGGCTCCCGTACTCCTACACGATCAAGTAACTCGCCTTATCAAGGAGGGCCAGCCGCGAAGCGGCTGGCCCTCCTGCCGTTTGGGTGACGCAGTCTTGGCTCGGGTTGGGTGGGGCGGGTCTTGGCTCGGGTGGGGTGGGGCCGCCCTCGGTTCGGGTTGGGTAGGGCGGGTCTTGGCTCGGGTTGGGTGAGGCAGTCTTAGCTCGTGCGGTTGGCGGAGAAGGTCCCGGCCGGATCGTGGGCGATGGCGATGGGCTGCGGCATCGTCTCGGTCGATCTGCTCCTGGCCGGTCTCCCGGTGCCATCAGGCCATCCTGCTCTGGCTGGCCGTGGCGGTCTGGGTGGTGCTCGTCGCCCGCTGGGCATCTTCGCCTGGCCGCGCCGTCCGCGAGGCCAGCTCACCGCCCGCCCTCGGTAGCGTCGCCGCTGCCGCCGTACTCGGCGCCCGATTCTCCGATCAGGGCGCCGCCTGGCCTGGCAACTGGTTTGGTGCCAGTGCGGGTGGCGGTGCCGGTGCTGCTGCGTGTGTCGGCGCGGCGTTCCTCGCGCTGGCCGCCCTGGGTCTGGCTGTCTTGCTCTGGCCGGTGGTCAGCAACTGGACGACACCGACGGCCGGGACCTCGTTCCTGGTCAGCGTCGCCCTCCAGGGCGTCGCGGCGCTCAGCGCCACGCTGGCCGCCAGCTACCGTGCGAGTTGGCTGCTTTACGCGGCGATAATCCTGTTCCTGGCCGGCCTGGCCGCCTACGCAGTGATCGTCTGGCGCTTCGACTTCCGCTCGGTCAGCACCGGCGCGGGAGACCAGTGGGTAGTCGGCGGCGCACTGGCCATTGGAACGCTAGCCGCCGCCAAGATCGCCGCGACCACAGCGGCACTCGATACGGCGGTGGTGTCGGTAGTGTCGGTAGTGGCTATGCCTTTGGTGGCGCCGGTGAAGTCGGCGGCGTATGGCTCGGCGTGCTCGACGACCTGGCGCTAGCGCTGTGGTGCGTGGCCATGGCCTCGCTGATCCCGCTGGCAATCAGCGAGGCCATCAGGCCGCGCCTGCACTACGACCTCTTGCGGTGGGCGACCGTCTTTCCCGTCGGCATGTACGCCGCCTGCTCGTTCGCTGTCGGCCAGGTCACCGGGCTCGGCGGCATCACCGATTTCGCTAGGATCTGGACACCGATCGCTCTGGGGGTCACCCTCCTAGCGCTGGTCGGCTTGACCCGCCGAATTCTGCTCGGCCGGAGCCACTTCGTGAACGGCCAAAAGCGGGGTCGCGGACGGCAAGGAAGGAAGATCATGACCGCCCTAGGCAGCAACGCGCACCTCTTCGCCCGGCCGCACCGTCGGCAAGAACTGACCTGGTGCTTCGAGACCGCTCTGGGCTGCCCGGTGGCGACGGTGGAGTTCCCTGGGATGGCCGAGTCGATGCTGGTAATCCGTTTCCCCGACGGCGGAAGCCTCAGCATCGAGTTCACCGAAGAGGCTCCAGACGATGACCAGCCCCGCCTCGGAGCCTGGCTAGAACTGCGCGCCGAAGACCCTGCCGCTGCCATGCGGGCAGCAATGGACGCCGGATTTAAGGAAGTCAAGCACCCCGGCCACCCGTATTACTTCATGGCTCCCGGCGGCCAAGTCTTCACCATCGCCCCGCTGCACTGACTCTCGGCTATTTGCGCTGGCCTTCTGCCATTGCACTGACTCTGCCACTGGACAGTCGCCGACCAACTCGCAGTTGACCAAATCTCTCCGAGATTGATGCCTCCTTACAGGTCGACCTCGTTACAGGTCGGCCTCGGTGTAGCCCGGCCAGGAGGTACTGCGCAGCAGGGCCTGGCAGGCGCCGATCCACCGATGAGTTTCCATGATCCCGGAGCATTTTCCGCGAAAATCGCCCTCTAAAATTGCAGCAAAGTCTCCGTCAAACGAAAACTCTCCGCCGAAAGTCAGACATGGCCGCCGGGCTGGACTGCTCGATCACGACCCAGCGGTTCGGCTGCTCAAGCTAACCCCAGAAACCACATTGATCCCGACGGTCACTGCCGAACGCGCTCACTTCGTGAAATGCGGCCGATTTGACGATCGCCAGACGGCGTAACCAGATGAATCCGCACATTCATCCGAGAGCGCTGGAGATGAATGTGCGGATTCAGTAGGTTTCCAGGTGATGAATGTGCGCATTCATCTTCGACCATACTGATGAATGCGCGAATTCATGCGCCGGTGAAGTTGATTACGAACCTAGAACAGAGGCCGACGCGGCATACGTGGTCAGGCGAATCACGTGAATAACAGACAGGCTCGTACCCCGGCCCGGACTGTCGTTTTACGAAGGGGGGCGGCCGAGGGTTGATCTTTATGCCACGGCAGGGATCGACCCAGGGGACTCTATTTGACTACCTTTACCGGAGCATGCCTCGCTGCCTCGCTGCCTAATCACTCCCGCCTCATTGCCAATCGCCAGCGGCGAACCCGGCCAGCATGGCCCGCACCGTGCTCGCCACCTCATCCCGAGTCTTCGTCGGCTCGGCGGAGTTAGCGATCAACATCGCACCCCTGGTCAGCGACCCGAGCAACAGGCGCGCCAGCGTTTCAGGCTCAGCCACGGCCAGCCGCCCAGACGTCACCGCCGCATCAAGCGCGGCGACAATCCCAGCCACTGCATAACGCTCGTCCAGCTCGGTAAACCGGGCCAGTCCCAGCACCGCCGGCGCGTCAATAACGACGATGTGCTGCAGGTCAGGCTCCAGCATCGCATCCAGGAACGACTCGAACGCCCGTCCGAGCGACTCGACCTCGTCGGGCGCACCAGCCGCAGCATCGGCCGCCGCCGCCATCAGCTCATCATGCGCGGTCAAGAACACGGCCTCGAACAGCTTCGCCTTCGTCGGGAAGTGGTGGTAGAGCGCGCCGGTCGTCACGCGAGCCTCGCGGGCCAGGTCCTCAACCGACGTAGCGGCAAACCCGTCCCGGCCGAACAGCACCCGGCCCGCGGCAACAAGCGCCGCCCTGGTCTGCGCCACCTGCTCAGCCCGCAGCGACGCCGGACCCCCACCCGACCCGGGACCAGAACCCCCGGCCGACCCAGGACCCCCGGCGGAAGGCGAACCGTCTAGCACCTCACTTGTGTAGTCGCTGCCGCTCATCTTGTGCAACTCGGTCCCAACTCATATAGTGACACTATCTTACCTTGCAACGATATCCCAGCAAACCAACAGACCCCAACGGAGGTTCGCGGTGACGAACGCGATCGACGGACTAGAAGCGGACCGGGCCGAACTACTCAAGATCTGCGCCGAACTCACCGAGTCCGACTGGTCAGCGGAGAGCGGCTGTAGCGGCTGGCGGGTGCAGGACGTGGTGTCGCATATGGGCGCGCTGTTCTGGCTCGTCGTCGACCGGTCCAAACTGCCCGACATCGGCGACCTGCCAACCGAGCGGGCGCAGGACGCCTACGTTGACCATCGCCGCTCGATGAGTGCCCAGGAGGTGCTGGCCGACTACGAGTCGGTGAGCACCGCCGCGCTGCCGATACTAGGCAGCCTGATCGGCCAGACGTTCGAGGTGCCGCTGGGCGACCTCGGCACCTATCCGGCCGACGCCATCCCGACCGCCTACAGCTTCGATCACTTCGTCCACATCAGGATGGACCTGTTCGCCCCGCGCGGCCCGCTGACCGCGCAGCCGCCCCCGGCCGACGACGTGCGGCTGATACCCGCTCTCGACTGGGCCCAAGCCGCCCTACCCCAGCAAAGCAAAACCGCGATCGCCGGACTGCCCGGTTCGATCGAGTTCGTCATCACCGGCCCGGCCGCCCGCACGATCACGGCCGGCGAGGGTGAGGCGCTCGGCCAGGTCACCCTGGGTGCACCTGACTTCCTCCGCTCGATCACCGCCCGCGCGGACTGGGCCAACGCCGACATCGAGATCGCCGGCGCGACCCTGACCCCAGCCGTCCTCACCAGCCTGAAGGTGTTCTAGCCCGACGAGTGACGCTGCCGCACCGCCTCATAACAGACGATCGCGGCGGCCGTCGCCACGTTCAGCGAGTCCGCCCGCCCGAACATCGGGATCCGGACCAGAACGTCAGCCCGAGCCAGCCACTCGTCCGGCAGGCCGTACTTTTCCGAGCCGACCGCGATCGCCGTTGGCCCGGAGAAATCGGCCTCCGTCAGCAACCGGTCGGCCGCAGGCGTCGTCGCCACCAGCTTGATCGAGTGCCCGGTCAGCCAGGCCAGGACCAAGTCCGAGGTACTAGCCGCGACCGGAACGCTGAACACCGTCCCCTTGCTCGCCCTGATCACGTTCGGGTTGCCCCAGTCCGTGACCGGATCGGTCGCGATCACAGCCGCCACCCCAGCCGCGTCGGCCGTGCGCAGGATCGCGCCGAGATTCCCCGGCTTCTCCACCCCCTGGCAAATCACGACGAGCGGATTCGCGCCGACATCCAGTCCGCCGAGATCAGCTGACACCGCCGGCACAACCGCCAGCCAGCCGTCCGGCGACTCGCGATACGCGATCTTCCTGAACGCCGCCGGACTCACGTGAATTACCTCGGCGCCCCGCTCGGCCGCTCTTTCAGCCAACCGCAGCTGCCCGGTTTCGATAAATTCTGGGCAGAGAAAAATTTGCCGGGGTTTGATTCCCCCAGCCAGAGCTAGCTCTAGCTCCTCGTAACCCTCAACCAGCGTGACCCCGGCCTCGTCCCGAACCCGCCTCCGCCGCAGCGTCACGAGCTGTTTGATCCGCGGATTGGCCGGACTGGTGATCTCCACGCCGATCATGTTAAGCGAACTCAAAAACAAAGGCCGTGCCGCCTGGAACAGGCGGCACGGCCCTCGTCAACTTCAGGATCAGCCGGCGGCGATGCCGACGATCTTGTTCTTCGAACCGGCCTGGTCGCCGTGCCACTCCGCGAAGAACGCGCCGACGTGCCCGGTCGCGGTAGCGAGCCAGTAGCCGCCATGGGCCGGGTCACCGGCGATGCCGACGACCTTGCCCACGTTCGCTGGCATGCTGCCGTCCGAGGACACCCCGAACCCGGCCACCTTGCCAAGCGAGGTCACCAGCCAGTAGCCCTGGCGCTTCGGGTCCGAGGCGATGCCGGTAACGCCGGACAGCTTCTTGGAATTGAACTTGCGAGCGTGGAAGGCGAACACCTTGCCCTTCGACGTCGCGACCCAGTACCCGCCGCTCTGCCGGTCAAGCGCGATGCCGATCACACCGGACGCCTTCGCCTGACCGCGGAACGCGGCGTTGAACGCGTACACATGACCAGTGGAGGTGACGACCCAGTACCCGGTACCCGCCTTGTTGGTAGCGATGCCGACAACCCGGCCGTTCGGGTGCTTCACCGAACCGTGGAACGGCGCGCCGAAAGCCGAGACCTGGCCCTTGGCGGTGACGAGGTAGTAGCCGCCCTTGCTGGTCCCGGCGATGCCGACCACCGCCGCCGACAGGTGCTTGCCCGCCAGCGAGCCGTGGAATGGCTCGTGGAACGCGGACACGTGACCATTGCCGGTGGCCAGCCAGTACCCGCCCGGGTCGGCGCTGAGCTTGCACAGTTCGCCGGCCAGGACAGCGCCGATCGGCGTGCCGAGCCCGGTGGCCGCGTCATAGCCCTTGGTGACCGGGTAGGGGTGACGTGGCCCCGGATGGGTGTAGTTGTTGTTGACCTTGTTGGGGGCGGAAACGATGTCGTTGAGCACGACGGCCTTGACCTTCGGCGAGGCGGCGAAGTAAATCGCCGGGTTCGCCCAGCCGACCGGTGACGACGAGCACTTGGCGTCGGTCAGCGCGATCAGGGCGGCCCACAACGGAGCGGCCGCGCTGGTCCCGCCGATGACTCCGAAGGATTTCTTGTACACGATGATGTAGCCGGTCTCCGGGTCGGCGTCGGCAGACACGTCCGGCACCTCACGGACCTTCGACTTGATCTTGAACGCCTTCTGCCACGACGGCTCGGCGTAGAACGAGGACTTGCCGCCACCGCCGGCGCCATCGTGGTCGCCGCCGTCGTTCCACACGACCTCGGCCGGTCCGGTCAGGTTCTTGATCCTGGTGCCGCCGATGCCGAGCACGAGCGGGTCGCTGGCCGGGAAGTTCACGCTCAGCCGGTTCGGGTTGTTGTCGTTGGGCAGGCAGGCCTCAGAGCCGGCGTCACCAGAGGAGGCGACGATCGTCTGGCCCTGGACCGCGGCCTGCTCATACAGCCGGGTCACCGCGTTAGCGGCCCGCGGGTCCTGGTAGTGCTCGCACAGGCCGTAGGACTCGGAGATGACGCGAACCTTGTCCTGGTTGACCATCACCTTGTAGATGTCGTACGCGGACGCCCCGGTGTTGGGAGCCTGGTAGACGATGATGTTGGAATTCGGCGCCAGGCTGAGCACGGTCTCGATGTCGAGCGCGGCTTCGCCCTCGCCCGGGCCGGTCTGCCCGAAGTGGTCGACCTTGTCGTAGCTGACCTTGGTGTGTGTGCCGTAGCAGCTCTGGAACGAGCTGATGTCCTGGGTCGAGTTCGGCTCGCCGAACTCGACGATGCCAACCGCGACGCCGCGACCGAAGTCCCCGGACCCGTAAAGGCCGGAGAACTGGTAGGCGGAGGCGAGTTGGTCGGCCGTGAAAGCCGTGAACGGTGCGCCGATGCTGTCACGGAAGTTGACCATCTGAGAGCAAGGCTGCGGTCCGCCGGTCGACACCGCTGGCTGCGCCGTCTTCGGATGCTTCAACAGGTGCACACTCGGCTTGGTGCTGAACGAATGCGGCAGGTTCAGGTTGTCGAGCCCGATAATGGCGTCAACCGACGGCGCGATGTTCGCGGGCAACTTGGGCGCGCTGGTGTTGGCGTAACCGGTCCTCCCGCCCGGCAGCCGGTAGCTGGCCATGCTTACCCCGAAAGCGCTCTGGACCTGGGCGACGGTCGCGGTGACCGGGATGCTCAGGTGGTCAGAGCTGACTGCCCCAGGATGCAGTCCGGCGGCGCGAAGCGCGGCCAGCACGGCATTGATCGTCGCGTTGGTCGCGCCGAACATCCCGGCGAATTGCCCCTTAGCCAGGTAGCGGTGGTAAAGCGCCGAACCGGGCGTCGATACCTGCGTGGCGTACTGCGAAAGGGCTGCCGCGTTCCTCGGCGTCAGCGCCACATCGATGTGCAAGGTGGCGCTGCTTGGCATGATTCCGGTCCGCGCGGCGCCTTGCGGCACAACCGCAGCCGCTCCCACTGGCGAGGCCGCGGGTGTTGCCTGCGCGGCACCCGCGGTGGCCAGGAAAGCGGTGGCCGCCGCGATACTGGCTAGCCCGGCCGCGAACCGGCGCGGGCTAGGCCAGCTTGGCTGGCCGCGCAATCGTGAACTATGCCCATCAGTCACTCTGATCTCCTTTCGGGAATCCAACTGTGCCCCCGTTACTGGCGGTGGGACCCGTTCGGTGGCTCTTCTGCATGCAGGTGCCATCACCGGAAATGCAGTGTTCACATGGCGATGCCCCGGATGCCTGCTATGCGATCGTGCCCGAGTCCCGGACCCTGCGCAACCGACACAAGCCGAATCGATCCGCCTGCCGAAGATCAGCTAGGCGATGCCCACAGCTGCGGAACCTCACCCGAGCAGGAATGACTTGCGCCACAAAGTTCTTCCCGGCCGACCGATCAGGCCCGCCTCGGTCAAGAACGCGACCAGCTTCTCACCGCCGTACCTGAGCGTCTCCTGGTAGTAAGGATTGGCGAGCGCCGTCCGCCGCGCGACCCGCGGGTTGAGCCCGACGGCCGCGTAGACGCGCGGGTTGATCATAAGCCGGGACACGATGAACGCGGTCCGAGCTAGCGCGATCCGGTGATATGCGCGCGCGAACTTGTTCATCTTCATCACGCTGCGGAGCAATTCGGCCCGGGCGAACCCGACGTGCCTGGCCTCTTCGACGATATGGATCCGGCTGATCATCCTGACCAGCGGCTGAATGGACGGATCGCCGACGATCTCGCGCTGCAGCCGGTCGACAATCTCCTCGCCGATCAAGATCGCGCCCCACATTGACGGGCCGAAGGCCATCGCGGTGAGCGCCGCGCCCATCCGCAAAATGACCTTGGGCGGGCCGTACCGAGGCGTTCCGAGCCGCTCGATCATCTTGGCGAACATGATCGTGTGCCTGGTCTCTTCGCCAAGCTCGGCCAGTGCGTACTGGATGTGGTTGCTCTGGACCTCGCCCCAGTAGGCGTGCTTGGCCAGCATCCGCATCAGGACCGACTCCAGGAAGATTCCGGTCGAGGCGACGCTCACGATCTCGTGCTTGCCAAGCTCGATCTGCTGCTCCGGGGTGAGCTGATCGAAAAGCCTGGTCCCGTACAGCGAGGAACGATGCGGCAGCACGTAGCGCTTGCCAGGCTCCAGCGGCGCCGACCAGTCGACGTCAATGTCCGGGTCATAGCCCACGTTCGCGGTGGAGCGAAGCAACCGGTCGGCGACTCGCTCCTGATCTGTCGTGGTCATTGGCTCTTCCTCCGATTCCGAGTTAGCAGTACCCGATTAACTGTGACTCACGGTAACTGTTACTCTTGGTAGCATGAACTCTATGGACGAATCTGTCAAGCCTGGCCCAATGCTGGGAGATGCCCGCAAACACCGCTGGACCGACCACCGGGACCAGCGCCACCGGGAGTTCGTCGATGCCGCGCTGCGCGTGCTCGACGCCGAGGGACCCGAGCTTTTGATGGAATCCGTCGCCGCCGAGGCCGGTGTCTCCAAGCCCGTGCTCTACCGATACTTCAGCGACAAGGCCGCGCTGATCGCCGCGCTGGCCGACCGCGGCTCAGAACTCCTGCGCGCCCGGCTCTTGCCGGCGATCCAGCACGACGGCCCGGTACTCGACCGCATCTCCGGCGCGGTCGGCGCTTACTTCGCGGTGATCGACGAGCACCCGAGCCTGTACTGGCTGATCGCCCGCCGGGACGCCATCGAGCCAGGGCAGACCCAGCCGGCGGTGAATCAAGATAAAGAGTCAATCGCCAACGCGTTGACCGCCGTCATTGGTGACTACCTCCGGCTCGCCGGCCTCGACTCCGGTGGCGCCGAGCCGTGGGCGCACGGGGTGACCGGGCTGGTGCAGTCCACCGGTGAGTGGTGGCTGCGGCGCCGGTCGATGAGCCGCACCCACGTCGTCGGCTACGTCACCCAGCTGATCTGGGCCGCCCTGGACGGCATCATGCGCGACGCCGGCATCCACGTGGACCCGACCAAGCCACTGCCGGCCGTCAAGCCCAAGCTCACCATCCGCCGAGCGGAAGAGTCATGACGACCGCAGACCCGTCACCCCAACTGCCGCCGAGTCCGAATGACGAGCAACGGATCGGGCGCGCCACCCACCCCGAGGACGACGGACGTGCTGCCCAGCCGCCAGAGGACGGTTATGCCGGCCCGGCTCGGCTGACGGTCGGCACCGACCAGTTCGAGGTCGAGGTTGAGCTGCGCGGCTATTTCGAGCCAATCGACGGCCTGTACCACTGGTACGGCCGGATCGCTGCCGCCGACGCCCTCGACGAGCGAGTGGGCGGCGCCAAGGCCGACGGCGTACTGGAGACTGAGCACGGCGCCAGCCCCTGCGTACTGTCCGACCCAGACCTCTGGCACCGCTACCGAATAACCGGCCGCTCCACCCCGCCCTTCCCAGTCCAGACCGACGCAGGCTAACCCGCCGCCGGCCACCCCCGCGCCACGGCCACGCCCGCCCTGCCGGTCACGCCCGCCCCGCTGGTCACGCCCGCCCCGCCGGTCACGCCCGCCCTGCCGGTCACGCCCGCCCTGCCGGTCACGCCCGCCCCGCCGGTCAAGCCCGCCCCGCCGGTCACGCCCGCCCAGCC
>Ga0099827_10001666_pt1 | contig 11772 bp, 7 predicted proteins | sample CZO8metaG_FD_79339 | JGI IMG/M metagenome (GOLD analysis project Ga0099827, IMG submission 79339) | Vadose zone soil microbial communities from the Eel River Critical Zone Observatory, Northern California, USA - CZOApr15con1.8 metaG | ecosystem: Environmental > Terrestrial > Soil > Vadose zone ...
CCGGCGACCCCGGGCAGCTCGACCACCGCGGTGTGGCCTCCCCGAACGTGGCGGCTGGTGACCGCGCCCCCGGCCATCGCCTCCCAGTAGGCCACCGTGTCCAGGCGCCGGGACCCAACGTCAGTGACATACAGGTCGACCGGGCCGTCGTAGGGCGAGGGCTGGTAGTTTGCGGCGGCGCAGTCCAGCGCCAGCACGACGTCGAAGACGTAGCCGAGCTCCGCGGCGGTCAGCTGCGGGGCTATGGTGGCGGCGTCACGCGCCAGCGCCAGCACCGCCTCCCGGCGGGAGTCCTCGTCCATCCGGTCGAAGGCGGCCCAGAAGTCGTGCCGCGGGTCCGCGATCGCCAGCGTGTCAAAGTCAGGAAACAAGTTCGTCAGGAAGTAACGCCACTGGGCGTCACGCTCCGCGGCACCCCACTGCCCGTCCAGCACGGTGTCAAAGCGCCGCCACGCGCGCCGCAGGTTCGGCCGCAATCCGTCAAGCACGGTAACCGAGCCGACGCGCTCGCCCCGGCCCGCGAGCTGGCCGGCCATCTCGTAGGCGAGCTGCCCGCCTGAGGACCAGCCAGCCAGATGGTAGGGGCCCAACGGCTGCACCTGCTGCAGCTCGTCAACGTAGCGGGCGGCAAGGGCCTGCATAGTGGACGGCGCGGGGAGCCGATCCTCCAGGTCGATGGCGGTGATGCCGTGCACGGTGACGTCCGGAGCGAGCTGGCGGGCGAGCTCCAGGTACCGGCTGACCCCGCCGTCGACCGCATGCACGCAGAAGAGCTGGTCGGCGCCTGATCCGGCGAGCCTGACCACGTGCGGGGTCCCCGCGGCTGACTGCCTGGGGCCCGCGACGCCGGGGTGCGGCCCCCCAGCGCCGCGGGCGGCTAGCAGCCTGGCCAGGGCCGCGATCGTGGGCGTCTCGTAGAGCTCGTCCAGCTCCACCTCGACCCTGAACCACTCGCTGATCTTGCTGACCAGCCGGACGGCCGACAGGGAGTGCCCGCCGAGGTCGAAGAAGCTGTCGTGCAAGTCAGCCCGGTCATTGCCGAGCACATCGGCGAACAACGCCGCGAGTTCTTCCTCCTCCGCCGTTCGTTTCTGGCGCGGGTAACCGGTCGAGGCTGCGCCGGCCGGCAGCGATGCCAGGGCCGCGCGGTCGACCTTGCCGTTGGCGGTGACCGGCAGCGCGGGCAGCACCTCCACGCGAGCGGGCACCAGGTGCCGCGGCAGCTGGGTAGCCAGGTAGCCGCGCAGCGACCCCGCGTCCTCCTGCGCTCCGCCGATCAATGCGGCGAACCCGGCCAGCTCCAGATCCCCGGCCGGACCCGGCGCCACGATCACGCCGCCCTGGGCGACCGCCGGGTGACCGAGCAGTACCTGCTCTACCTCACCGGGCTCGACCCGGAAGCCGCGGATCTTCACCTGCTGGTCGCGGCGCCCGAGGTAGTGCAAGGATCCGTCGCCGCGGCGGACAGTCAGGTCACCGGTGCGGTACATGCGGCCGCCGTCGAACGGACTGGTGAAAAAGCGCTGCGCGGTCAGCTCGGGACGCCCGAGGTAACCCAGCGCCACGCCCGGGCCGGCCACAAACAGCTCGCCGGGCACATCGGGGGCGCATTCGCGCAGCTCGCTGTCCAGCACGTAGACCGCGGAGCCCTCGACCGGTGCTCCCATCGGCGGCGTGATCGCGCCCGACAGCGGCTCGGACATGGTCGCGCAGACGGTCGTCTCCGTCGGGCCGTAAGCATTGATCATGCGGCGACCCGCCGACCACCGGGCCACGAGGGCAGGCGGACAGGGTTCACCGGCGACCACCAGTGTCTGCACGCTGGCGAGTGAACCCGCCGGCATCGCCGCCAGCGCCGAAGGCGAGAGGGTAAGGTGCGTGACCCAGGTATCGTCGGCCAGCTCGGCGAGCGCCCGGCCGGGCATCAGCCGCCGCTGCGGCGCCATGACCAGGCATGCGCCAGCCGACAGCGCCATGGCTATCTCCGAGACCGAGGCATCGAAGCTGAGCGGCGCGAACTGAAGCACCCGCGATCGCGGCGTGACGCAGAACCGGGCGACCTGGCTGGACGCCAGCAGCGGGATGCCACGGTGCGAGACGAGCACGCCCTTGGGCCGGCCGGTGGAACCTGAGGTGTAGATGAGGTAAGCCGGGTCGCTGACCCGCAGCGGCCGCAGGCGCTGAGCATCGGTGAGGTTGGTGTCCTGGTGCCGCACGGCCGCTTTGATCGTGGCTGCGTCATCGAGGCAGACCGCGGACCACTCGACGCCGAGCTGCTCCAGCTCGAGGGCAGTGCCCAAGATGGTGACCGGCCGCGCGTCCTCAAGCAGGAAGGTAAGGCGGTCGCGCGGGTACTCGGGGTCCAGCGGCAGGTACGCGGCACCGGACTTGAGCACCGCCAGTATCGCGACGAGCGCGTGCGGCGTGCGGGTGGCGGCCACGCCCGCGATCGCACCTGGCCCGACGCCAGCGTCCGCCAGGACCCGGGCGAGCTGGTTGGCCTGGCCATTGAGCTGGGCGTAGGTCAGGCGGAATTCATTGAACATCAGCGCTACGGCTGACGGCGTTCGCTCCGCCTGGGCCTCGAACAGCTGCGGCAGGGTGACCGGCCGGGTGACCGACTGGGTGACCGGCCGGGTAAGTGGCTGGGAGGTCACCGCCCTCACATCGCTTCCGCGATCACTTCGAGCATGACCTCGTTGGCCCCGCCGTAGATCCGCTGGACGCGGGCGTCGACGTACATCCTGGCCATCGGGTGGTCGGCCATGTAGCCATCGCCACCGAACAGCTGCAGGCACTCGTCGATGACCTTGCACTCCAGGTCGGTCAGGAACCACTTCGCCATGGCCGCCATTTCGGCGCTCAGCCCTCCATCGCTGAGCCGGGTGATGCACTGATCGATGAAGGCCCGGGCCACCACCGCGTGCGTTCTGGCCTCCGCGAGCCGGAAGCGAACGTTCTGCAGGTCGAACAACGTCTTGCCGAAGATCCTGCGCGTCCTGGCGTGCTTGGCGGCCTGGGCCACCGCGCGCTCCATCGTGGCCACCGCGGTGACGCCGATGAGCGTGCGCTCGTACGGCAGTTCCCCCATCAGCTGGCCGAAGCCGCGGCCGCACACTCCACCCAGCACGGCCTCGCCCGGCACCACAACGTCATCGAGGAACAGGTCGCAGACGTCGTGGCCGCGCTTGCCGATCATGTCCGGAATCGGGCCTGCCCGCACTCCCGCCACGTTGTCCCGCTCGACCAGCAGCAGCGTGACCGGGCCAGACGCCGCGGCGTTCCTGGCTGCCACCAGGATCAGGTCGGCAAGGTGACCGTTGGAGACATAGCGCTTGGTGCCGGTGAGAAGGTAGCCGTCCGGGTGGGGCGCAGCCACTGTGGCGATGCCCCTGATGTCCGAGCCGGCGCCCGGCTCGGTGATGGCGATCGCAGCGATCCACTCGCCGGATGCCAGCCGGGGCAGATATCGCTCCTTCTGGCTCGACGTGCCGTGGTGGAGCAGGTACTGCGCCACCGCCCCCTGGACCAGCACCCCGCCAAGGCAGGCGTCACCGGCCAGGGCCAGTTCCTCCGGCAGCACGGCCGCATGGGCCGCCGTTCCGCCACCGCCGCCGTACTCCTGCGGCACGTCTGGCAGCAGCATGCCGAGCTCACCTGCTTTCCGCCATACCGCCCGCCCGGCATAGCGGTCCGCTTGCCACCGCGCCTGGCCGGGCAGGACCTCGCGCTCAACAAACGAGCGGACGACATCACGGAACGCCACGTACTCCGGGTCGGCGCGGAACGAGCCGGGCCCGCTCATCGCTCCGGACGAGGGCTTACCTTGGCCGGCGGCCCCTTGGCGGGCGGCCCCAGTGTTGACGTGATTCGCGTATCCGACTGACGGCATAGCTATGTGTTATACATTACGAGTAGGTAGAGGTCAAACCTGAGATTGGCCGCATAACGATCATGAAATCACCGCCCGCAATCGATGCCGTCGCGCTCGTCGCCGGCCCCGAGAACGCGAGCCCCGAGAACGCGGGCCAGCGCCACCCGCGACGCTGGCTCGCGTTCTCTGGAGTGCTGGCTGCGGTGATCATGGACCTGCTCGATTCCACGGTGACCAGCACGGCGGCGCCGGCGATCCGGGCGGACCTGCACGGCTCGTACCCGGACCTGCAGTGGGTGACCGCGGCCTACACCATGGCCCTGGCAGTGGCGCTGCTCGTCGGCGGCAGGCTCGGCGACATGCTCGGCCGCCAGCGGACGCTGGTGATCGGCGTCAGCGGGTTCACGCTGGCGTCGGCGGCCTGCGCCGCGGCCCCCACGCCACTGATGCTGATCCTCACCCGGGCCGCGCAAGGTGCGTTCGGTGCCCTGATAATGCCGCAGACCTTCGGGCTGATCCGTGACCTCTTCCCCGCGGGCGAGGCGAAGAAGGCATGGACGGTTCTCGGCCCGGTAATGAGCCTGGGGGCGGTGGCGGGCCCGATCGTCGCCGGGGCACTGATCCGTGCCGACCTGCTGGGCACGGGCTGGCGGATGATCTTTCTGATCAACCTGCCGATCGGCGCGTTCGCGCTGGTGACCGTGACCAGGTTTCTGCCTGCCGACCGTCGGCCAGGGCCCAGCGGGCGGCTGGACCCGGTCAGCGTGGCCTTGGCCGCCGCCGGCACGTTCATGCTGATCTTCCCGTTGGTGCAGGGGCGCGAGCTGGGCTGGCCGCTATGGACGATGGCGCTGCTGGCTGGCTCGCTGCCGGTGCTGGCGCTGCTGGGATGGCGCCTGTACCGCCAGACGTACTCCTCCGGCCGGTCTCGCCGCCAACGGCCGGGGGTGACGCCGCTGATCGAGGTCACCCTGTTCGGCAGGCGATCGTATGTGGCTGGCTTGGCCTTCGCCATCGTGTTCAGCGCCGCCGTCGGCGGGACCTTTCTTACCCTGAACCTGTTAATGCAGGTCGGGCTCGGATACACCCCGCTGCGGGCCGGACTGGCGAGCATGCCGTGGGCGCTCGGGGCGATGATCGGCTCTGGCCTGTCCGGTGCGCTCATGGCCCGGCTTGGCCGTCGGCTCCTGCACCTCGGCCTGGCCGGCATGGGAACGGGCCTGGTCATCTTGGATGCGACGCTGGCGCATGCGGGCAGCGGCTTCGGCGCGTCCGGCTTCATCGCGCCGCTGCTTGTTTTCGGTGCCGGCATGGGCGCGATCTTCAGCCCGATGATGGACATCATCCTTGGCGATGTCGCCGGCTCTGAACTCGGCTCGGCCTCCAGCGTGCTGTCAGCCTCACAGCAACTGGGGCTGTCGCTCGGGGTCGCAGTGCTCGGCACGGCCTTCTTCGGAGTGGTCGCCGCCCACACAAGGCGCATCGCCGATGTGCTCGCCGCACCCTGGCGCGACTACGTCGATGCGGCCAGAGGTACAGCCCTGATCAGTCTCGGCCTGATCGCGGCGGCGTCCTTGCTCGTTTTTCTGCTGCCAACCAAATCGAGGAACGATGACCGTTAAGCAAGAGTCAGCCTTAGCTGCCCTGTTCGCCGCCAGTGAACCCAGTCGCGGTAACAATGTCGTGCGCCTGGCGGGCTCGGGCGCTTCTCATGTGTACTGCGTGCACGCGGGCGATGGTGCGGTCAGCCAGTACCGGGCGCTGGCCCGCCAGCTCGCGCCTGCGGCCACCGTGTACGGCATCACCGCGTTCGATCTGCAAGCCCGCGTGCTGCCGGTGCCGTACCTGCGGGCGATCGCCGCAGGCTACGTCGATCAGGTCCGGCAAGTGCAGCGGTCCGGCCCCTACCACCTGGCTGGCTGGTCCTCCGGGGGCCTGCTTGCCTATGAGATGGCCTGCCAGCTGGCCGGGCAGGGCGAACAGGTCGGATCGGTCACCGCTCTCGACACGTGGCCGCCGCAGCCCGAACCCTGGCGGCGTTACGACACGGTCGGCGCCAGCGAGTGGACGGCGACCGAACGCACCGCGCAGTGGCATTTTTTCCTGGGAAAGCTCCTCCCCCAGTTCCACACGCTCGAGGTCGCCGACCGTTCGCACCGATTCTGGCAGGCGTTCGGCACGCTCAGCGAGCAGGGAAAGCGCGATGCCGTGCTGGCGCTTGGACGCGACATCCCCGGCGCGATGCAGCTCACCTCCTCGGATCTGGCCTACATCTTCGAGGTCGTGCTGATGCAAGCCTCTGCCTTGGCCAGCTACCAGCCCTCCGCCTACGACGGCGTAGTCGATGTGTACGTCACCGACTTCGAGTCCCGGGCCGCGCGGACCCTGGCCTACTGGAGGTCGGTGCCCGCGGCCGCCATCGTGAGCCGACAGCTTCCGGGAGACCACACCGCGGTGATCGAGCTTCCCGGCGTGGCGGAGGTAGCCAGCAGCATCCTCACGCGCGTGCGCGCCGCCTCCGCCACCGCGACGCCGGGATTGGTGTCGGCACAAGGACTCTAGGGAACCCTCTCGAACGCCCGCCCAGCGGCGGTCGCAATCGCGCCCGGGCGGAACAGGCCGGCGGTGCCATCACCGCCATCGGCCGGCAGCGCGAACCACGCGTACCGCCAGACGTAGGGCAGCCTCCGCAGCATCGCCGTGGCGGCGGTGACAAACGCGGCCTGCCCGCTGGGGGTGGGGAACACCGAAGGGTTGAACCTCCACAGCGCGAACTCGGTCAGCCAGATGGGCTTGTGGTAACGGTTCCAGACCGACTGGATGTAGCTCTGGAGCTGGCTGACGGCGTCGCTGGTCGTGAAGTCCCCGCCGTACCAGTGCAGCGTGATGAAGTCGACCCGGTAATGTCGACTGGCCGCGCCTTTCATGAACCGGTCGAGCCAGAGGCCGGGCGTCGCCCCGCCGAAGGCAACCGCCGGGCTGCCGAGCCGCATCTTGGTCGCCATCAGCTTCGGCCACAGCCGCAGCGCCTTGTTCACTGTCATGTTCGCCTGAGCGCCAAGATCGGGCTCGTTGAAGGTAAGCAGGATGTGACCGTGCTGCTTGGCCTGCTTGAGCTGCCGGGCGGTGACGTTGCGAGCACCCCAGATCATCGGGACGAAGGAGACGCCCCTCGCCGTGACGATGCCGGGGTGGTTCACCGCCCAGGTGTAGTACCACGAGACTCCGGACTTGGCCAGGGCACTGCGGGCCTTGGGGAAAGGCCATGCCCCGACGCCCTTCTTGAAGTTGGCTCTGTGGTGATCGGGCGTGAGGGCAGATAGCCCGGCTGGCGCGGCCGGCCTCGAATAGGCGGCCAGAGCCGGCCGGGCGACAGCCGACGACGCCGGACTGGCGGAAGCGGCCAAGACGGAAGCGGCCACACCGGCGACGGTCAGGCTAACTGCCGCCAGCGCGAAACGCGCTTTGTGACTTGCTGACATGGGAGTACCTCTCGTTGAAGGCGCCTTCAACAAAGTTCTGCGCTGGCGAGGCCGGAAAAGTTCAAAGTTTGTCGACGCTGAGTTTCGGCCAGCGCTTGAACGCGACCGGCGGTACCACTCGTAGGCCTGATCAGAGGAAGACAACACCCAAGGGGAACCGGCATGCTCAGGACATCTGGTGAATCCACCTCAGCGGCGGCATCCGCCGACCCCTCAGGGCGCCGGCGACGCGCCTTCCGCGCCGCGCTGATGGCTGTCAGCGTGGGCTGGGCCGTGGTGATCGCGCTGATAGTCATCGGCCTCGCGATCCCGCCCACCGGGCCGCACCCCGCGTTCGCGGACACGCCCGCGCACCGACCGTCCGTGAGTACTACTCACCGGGCCACGCAGGCCACCCCCAGCCCGCAGCCCTCCAACACCCAGACGACGCCTGTCCCGACGCAAGCACCGCAGACCACCAAGGAGTTCGACAACAATCCCCAGTCCTGCCGATCCGGCGACAGCAAATGCCGGAACCTGGGCTGCAAGCATTCCACGGCCGCAACCAAGCAGATCACGTTCGACTCGGTCCAGGCGGCATTCAACGGGAATGGCGTCGCGCCCCCCGACGAGGCGTCGCTGGGGAGCTTCGACTGCGGCGGATTCAGCTTCCAGGCCCAGCAGCTCGCTGCGCAAGGCTTCGGGCCCGGCGACCAGGTGGCGGTCGCGGGCAAGGTGCTGACGCTGCCGCGGGTCCCCTCGGGTGCGCCCGATGAGATCACTGCCCAGGGCCAGGTGATTCACCTCAACCCGGCCCGCAAGCGATTCAGCGAGCTCGGGTTCTTCGGCGCCGGCACGTTCGGCACCCAGGGCGGCCCGGTGACCATCACCTACGTCGGCGGGTCGACCCAGAAGGCAACGTTGCGGTTTGCTGACTGGTACGCGGACGTGGCCACGGCGGGCAGCGTCATCGCCGCATCCGCGCTGTGGAACGTGCCTCCGACGCAGAGCGGCAGCTTCGGCCCGGCCCCGGTCTCGGTTTACTACGAGCAGATCCCCGTGAACTCGTCCAAGCCGATCGCGTCGGTGACCCTGCCAAGGAACCCGAAGCTGCACCTGTTCGACATCGGCGTACCAGAGGCCGCGCGCTTCCAGACGGTTATTGCCGCCTATAACGACGGCGGCCTGGCGACGACAGCGGGCGCGGGTGAAGGCAACTTCGACGGCGCGGGCCACAGCTACAACTCCGATGCGCTAGCCGCCAAGGGCTTGCGGCCGGGCGCCCAGGTGTCCGTCCACGGCGTCAGATTCACCTGGCCGCAGTACGGCCCCGGTCACCTCGACAACGTCCGCACCCAGGGGCAGACCATCGGCGTCAAGGCGGCGGGTCGGGTGCTCGGTTTCCTCGGTGCCGCCACGCTCGGAACCCAGCGCGGCACGATCACGATCCACTACTCCGACGGTTCGTCCCAGTCAGCCGTCCTCAGCTTCGCCGACTGGCGCGCTGGCCGCGCTTCCGACGGCGGCACGGTCGTGGCGACCGTGCCCTGGAACCAGATACCGGGCGCCCGCCAGCACGAGGTGTCGGTTTACTCGGCAACGGTGCCGCTGAAGGCCGGCCAGACCGTGGTGTCGGTTACCCTCCCGGTCAACATCGACATGCACGTGTTCGCGATCGCCGAAGGAAAGTGACGCCGTCTCCGCGACTTCATTTTTGGCAGAAAGATTTGCGGCCGTCTTAGGACGCTGCTGCCAGAGGAAACCGCCGCGGCTCCGATCAGGTCACACGGCCGCGGCGGGCCTGGCCGCCGGATGCCGGACCGCCTCTCGGATGATCTCGGCCCGCGAGCGGGCACCCAGCTTGGCCAGGATGTGCGACACGTGCGTCTGCACCGTGTTCCGCGACAAAAACAACGCCGCGGCCACATCCGGATTCGACCGCCCGTCCGCCACCAGGTAAGCCACCCTCACCTCCGTCGGCGTCAGCGCCTCCCACCCCGACGCCGGCCGCCCGCGGAACGCCGCCCGGGCCGGACGCAGGCCGTAAGGCCGCAGCCGCGCACCGGTCCGCTCGACATCCCAAGCGGCCCCCAACCTGGCGTAGACACCGATCGCCTCAGCCAGATACTGCTCCGCCGTCGCCAGCTCACCCCGCTGCGCCGTCAGAACTGCCGCGTCCTCCAGCGCCTGCGCCCGGTACAACGGCCCGGCCGGCCCCCAGGAAATAGTCCACCGCCGACAGCGTCAGCGCCAGATCCCCGTTCACCAGCCCCCGGCAATGCTTCGCTATCGCGACCTTGAGCGGGGCCGGCTCACGTTCGGCTTCCGACTCCGCCTGCCGCGCCGCCACCGCAGCGGTCTCTGTGTCACCGCGCGCCAGGGCCAGCCGGGCCAAAGGCACCGCCAGGCCGATAATCCCCGGAATCTGCTCGGCGATGCCAGGCTCGAAGCACTCCGCGAGAACTGCCTCCGCCTCGGTCAGGTGCCCGTCCTGTTCGGCGGCCAGCGACTTCGCCAGCCGCAGGAAAACCCAGGACGCCGGGGAAGCGCCGACGGTCAGGTTCTCGTCGTCGACAGTGCGCAGGTGCCTGGCAGCGGTCTCCCGGTCCCCGCGGTGCACCGCGATCAGCGCCCGCATCCCGTGAATCCTCAGCTGCTGGATGATCGCGGCGACGGGAGCCGCGTCCAGCTCGGAGAGCGCGTCGTCCCACTCGCCCGCCTCTAAATGCAACTCTCCCAAGGTGGACCGGACCATGTGCAGCCTGGGCGTGCCGGCCCGCTCGGCCAGCGCCAGCGCCTGCCGCGCCATGACGATCGCCTCGGCGTGCCGGTCCGTGTCCGACAGATGGAACGCCTTGTTCCCGAGTAGCAGCAGCCGCAGGTCGGTGGCCTGCGGGTCCATCTCGATCAGCGCCAGCGCCCGGTCGATGTACTCCAGCCGAGCGGCTTCCTGCCGCCGGCTGAAGCTGACCGTGGCCAGCGCGTAGGCCGCCGACAGCCGGTCGCCGGCCTCCTCCGCCTCGGCCAGTGCCTCCCGGGCGGCGACCTCGGCCTGATCGTAGCGACCAGTCGTATTAAGGGTTATCGCGTGCAGCGCGTGCAGCCGGGCCGTCTGCGACGCCGACAGCCCCGGTTGGGCCAGCGCCTGGGTTATCCGCGGTACCGCCTCCGCCATCCGGCCGGTTCGCATCATCGCGTACGCCACCAGCCAGGCTGTCTCTGCCACCCGCTGCGGGTCGGTATCACCGGCCAGCAGCCGCACCCCGGCCCGCTCCGCCTCCTCGTACCGCTCCAGCCGGAACAAGACCGCGGCCAGGTTCGCTTCCAGCACGGCTCGCCGCCGGTCGCTGCCCGATAGCTGGAGCAGCCCGGCCCGCAGCAGTTCCTCCGCCAGCTGCGGCGCCCGGTAGATCAGCACCGGCGCGGCCTCCGCCAGCCACCCCACCACCCACTCATCCACGGGCACCGTGGCTTCATGGCCAGCCGCTTCCCGGCCGAGTTCGGCGGGGATGAGCTGGGCAGCGACCCGTTCGGGAGCCGCCCCCGCACCGGCCAGCATCCGCGCCGCCTGCACGTGCAACGCCGCCCGGAGTCCAGCACCCGCAGCGCATCGTCTGGCAATCCCCCCAGCTGGCCCGCGATCGCCGCCGCCAGCGACCCGGGCACCCGCACTGATTCCATGCCCACGGCCAGCTCCGCCACGCCCCCGGCCACCCGCACCCGGTCTTCCCGCACCAGCCCGTCCACGAGCTCACGCGCGTACAGCGGATTGCCCCCAGCCTGCCGGGCCAATTCCGCCAGCCGGTGCCCAGGACGGCGAGCAAACCGGCAGGATTCAGGCGGTGGCGGTCCTGGATGCCACCGGATGGCGCACGGCCTCGCGGATGATCTCGGCGCGCGACCGCGCGCCGAGCTTGGAAAGGATGTGCGACACGTGCGTCTGCACCGTGTTCCGCGACAAGAACAACGCCTGGGCCACGTCCGGGTTAGACCGGCCATCCGCCACCAGGTAAGCCACCTTCACTTCAGTCGGCGTCAGCGCCTCCCAGCCGTTCGCCGGCCGCGCACGGAACGCCGCCCTCCCCGCCCGGACACCGTACGGCGCCAACCGCGCGCCCGCCCGCTCCACATCCCAGGCGGCGCCCCGCATGGCATAGATGCCAAGGGCCTCGGCCAGATGCCGCTGGGCCACCGCCAGCTCACCCCGCCCGGCCTCCAGCGCCGCGGCATCCTCCAGCGCCTGCGCCCGTTCGAAGGGCCGGCCGACTTCCTGGAAATAGGCCGCCGCCGACAGCACCAGCACTGGGTCCCCGGTCACCAGCCCACCGCAATGGTCCGCCATCGCGGTTCTGAACGGCAGTAGCTCGCCTTCTGCTTCCGTCGCGGCCAGCCGCGCCGCCGCGGCGGCGGTCTCCCGGTCACCGCACGCCAAGGCCA
>Ga0099827_10001667_pt1 | contig 11768 bp, 5 predicted proteins | sample CZO8metaG_FD_79339 | JGI IMG/M metagenome (GOLD analysis project Ga0099827, IMG submission 79339) | Vadose zone soil microbial communities from the Eel River Critical Zone Observatory, Northern California, USA - CZOApr15con1.8 metaG | ecosystem: Environmental > Terrestrial > Soil > Vadose zone ...
GCGAGCACCTTCCAGTCAGGCGCGAACCGCTGGCGGACCTACGCGGCATGGCCGCCGCCCGAGGCGAAGGCGACGAGCTTGTATCTGCACGCCGACGGGACGCTCTCGTTCGACCGGCCCGCCCCCGCCCCCGCCCCCGCCCCCACCGGCGCGGCGTACCGCGAGTACGTCTCGGATCCGGCGCATCCGGTGCCCTACCGGCGCCGCCCGATATCGCCCACCTACCCCGGCGGCGACTGGCGCACCTGGGAGGTACAGGACCAGCGCTTCGTGGATGGGCGGCCGGACTTGCTCACGTTCGTGAGCGCGCCGCTCGAGCACGACCTCACGATCACCGGCGAGGTGGCGGCGGACCTGTTCGCCTCGACGTCCGGCAGCGACGCCGACTTCGTCGTCAAGCTGATCGACGTCTATCCGGAGAACGCGCAGCCGAACGGTTGGGACCCCGACGCAGGGCCCGCCCCCGGCGAGTACGCGAGATCCATGAACGGCTACGAGCTGCCGATCGCCATGGAGGTCCGGCGCGGCCGCTACAACGAGAGCTTCGAGCACCCGCGCGCCCTCCCGGCCAACAAGCCGGTCGAGTGGCGCATCCCGCTGCGCGACCACGACCATGTCTTCTTGAAGGGGCACCGCCTGATGGTCCAGGTGCAGTCGACCTGGTTCCCGTTGATCGACCGCAACCCCCAGAAATTCGTGCCGAACATCTATCGGGCGACGGCGGCCGACTACGTGAAGGCCACGCACCGGGTGTACTGCTCCGCGGCACTGCCGTCACACATCGTGTTGCCGGTTGTGCCCTAGATCGCTTCACCAGCCGAGAGGTTTTTGTGAGCCCACGTTTTGAGCAATGGTACGGCTCCCTCGTCAGGGTCCTCAAGGTGACCGTCGGCGATGTGGCCTGGTCCCCGCCCCCCTGGGTCGCAGCACTCCGGGCCCGCGAAGAGGCCCTGCGCGCCCGCGCCGCGGCCAATCCACGCGTATTCCGGCGTAACGCGATCGCCACCGCCGTGGGTCTGGTGGCGCTCTGGGCCGGCATGCTGGTGTGGCGCCATCGCCCCCGGGCGGTGCGCACGGACTTCAGCTTCACCGCACCGGCCGCCACCGACCTCACCGTCGACAACCCGAAGCCTAACCCCCTCCACGTGATGTTCGAGTCTTCCGTCGCGCCGCTCCAGAGCGTGGGCAAGGTGGTGAAGACCGGTGTCGACATCTCCCCGAGTGTCACCGGGACCTGGCGCTGGATCGGGGACCGGGAGCTCGAATTCGCCCCCGCGGAGGACTGGCCGGTGGGCCAGACCTATAGCGTGTCGTTCAATCGGAAAGGCTTCGTCGCCCCCACGGTCACGGTCGAGCGCTACGGCTTCGAATTCGCCTCGGCGCCGTTCACCGCCACGGTTTCGTCGTCCGAGTTCTATCAGGATCCCGTCGATCCCAACCTCAAGCGGGTAGTGCTCAAGCTGACCTTCAGTCACCCGGTGGACACCGCCTCGCTCGCGAAGCACGTCTCTCTCAAAATGGAAGGAGAGAGCGGTGGATTCCTGTCGGGACTCAGATCGCTTCCCTTTACCGTGGCCGTGGACAAGAAGAGCCTGACCGCTTCGATACTCTCGAGCCCGCTCCCCATCCCGGCCAAGCCCGCGCTGATGCGCGTGACGGTGGACGCAGGCGTGCGTTCCAGCCGCGGTGGCCCCGGCACCGATCAACCACTTGAGCAGCGGGTGCAGGTCCCCGGCCTGTTCAGTCTTGCCGTGCAGGGCGCGCAGCTGACCCTGGTCCGAAACGAGCGCTACGAGCCCGAGCAGGTCCTCATGCTCTCGATGTCGGCCGATGTGGGCGAAAAGGACATCCCGCAGAGCGTCAAGGCCTGGGTCCTCCCGGTGTACAACCCGAGCACGCCGGCGGACCAGCGCGTCCGCCCCTACGCCTGGAATCGGCCCGAGATCATCGGCCCGGAGATCCTCAAGGAATCGACGCCGCTCACCCTCACGCCCGTCCCGGCGGAGCGCGAATACACCTCTGTCCAGGCGTTGCGGTATGACGCCGACCCGGGCCGCTACATCTACGTCCGGGTGACCAAGGGCCTAAAGTCGTTCGGTGGCTACGTGCTGGGCGAGACCTGGGACCGCACCGCCGTCATCCCGCCCTTCCCCAAGGAGATCAAGATCCTGGGAAGCGGCTCACTCCTGAGCCTGAGCGGCGACCGAAAGATCTCCATCTACAGCCGCGACGTGCCCGCGCTGCTGGTGGAAGTCGGCCGCGTCGTGCCCAATCAGCTCCAGCACCTGGTGACGCAGACGAGTCTCGTCTTCGGCACGACCGAGTTCACCAACTACAACTTCGACGCCTCGAACCTTACCGCCCGGCAGGCCGACACCATTCCCGTCCCACCGCTCGGGCCCGGCAAGGCGCACTACCAGCCGTATGACGTGGGTCGCCACCTGTTCGGCGGCACCCTTCCCAAGGGACTGTTCCTCCTTTCAGTCCAGTCCTACGACTCGATCACCAAGCGAAGTATCCCGCCGGTGGATCGGCGCCTGATCCTCCTTACTGATCTCGGCCTGCTGGCCAAGAGGGCCGCGGACGGCGGCCGGGATGTCTTCGTGCAGTCGTTGCGCACCGGATTGCCACTGGCGGGCGTCACCGTGGATGTCGTCGGCAAGAACGGCCTCACGGTGCTCTCCGGGGAGTCCGATGCCGAAGGGCACGTGCGCTTCCCGAGCCTCAAGTCGTTCGAGCGGGAGCGCACGCCGGTGCTGTACGCCGCCCACCGCGGCGAGGATCTCTCGTTCCTTCCGATCGATCGCGAGGACCGAGACCTCGACCTATCACGGTTCGACGTGGGCGGCGTGTCGAATGCGCTGCAGGCGGACAAGCTCTCCGCCTACCTCTTTTCCGATCGCGGCGTGTATCGGCCCGGCGATGCCTTCCACGTCGGCGTGATCGTGAAGCCGGCCGACTGGGCGACGCCGCTCGCCGGCATCCCCCTCGAGGCAGTGGTCTCCGATGCCCGGGGCCTGGAGGTAAAGCGAGAACGGCTCAGGCTCTCCCCGCAGGGCTTCGAGGAAATCCAGTACACCACGTCGGAAACTTCGCCGACCGGGACCTGGACCATCGCCCTGTACATCGTGAAGGACGGGCGAGCCGGCGCGCTGCTGGGCAGCGTCACGGTGCTGGTGCGCGAATTTCAGCCTGATCGCATGACGATGGCCGCGCATCTCTCGGCGGAATCGGCGGACGGATGGGTCTCCCCCGACGGCCTCACGGCACGGATCACCCTCAAGAACCTGTTCGGGACCCCGGCCGCCGGTCGGCGCGTGACCTCGCGAGTGCAGCTGACGCCCGGGTTCCCCACCCTGCGAGGACTCGAGGACTACCGTTTCTCCGACCCGCAGAAAGCCAAGGAGACCTACTCGGACGAGCTGCCGGCCGCCACGACCGATGCCGCCGGCGAGGCGCAATTCAACCTCGGGCTGGAGCGGTTTGCCCGAGCCACCTATCGCCTGCGCTTCATCGCGGAAGGGTACGAGGCCGAGGGCGGTCGCAGCGTCACCGCGGAGGCGGGCGCGGTCGTGTCGAACCAGCCGTTCTTGGTCGGCTACAAACCGGACGGGGACCTGCGCTATCTGAAGAAGGATAGCGAGCGCGCCGTGGAGTTCGTCGCGGTCGGTCCCGACGGCAAGAAGCTCGGCGTGCGCAAACTGCGTCTCGCGCGCATCCGCGTCAGCTACGTCTCGGTACTCGCTCGGCAGTTTGACGGGACCTACAAGTATCAGTCGGTCAAGAAGGAGACCCCGGTGAGCGACGCGCCGCTCGCGATCGCGGCCACGGGACTCACCGTGCCGTTGCCGACCGTCGAGCCCGGCGACTTCGCGCTGGTGGTGCGAGACTCGGCCGCTACCGAGCTGTCTCGGGTGGAGTACAACGTGGCTGGCGCCGCCAATCTCACCCGATCGTTGGAGCGGAACGCCGAGCTGCAGCTGACGCTCGACAAGGGAGACTACGCCCCGGGCGAGTCCATCGAGCTCCAGGTCCAGGCACCCTATGCCGGCGCCGGGTTGATCACCATCGAGCGCGACCGGGTGTACGCGTGGCGTTGGTTCCGGGCCGCGACGACGAGCTCGGTGCAACGGATTCCGCTCCCGGACGGTTTGGAAGGCAACGGTTACGTCTCGGTGTCGTTCGTGAGAGACGTGAACTCGGACGAGGTGTTCGCGAGTCCGCTGAGCTACGGCGTCGCGCCGTTCTCGGTGAGCCTGGCCCGGCGGAAGACAGGGATCACGCTGACGGCGCCCGATCTCGTCAAGCCCGGCGAGCCGTTCAAGATTCACTATGGCACCGACCGGCCTTCCCGCATCGCGATCTTCGCGGTCGACGAAGGGATTCTCCAGGTGGCGGGCTTCAGGACGCCGGATCCGCTCGGCTTCTTTTTCCAGAAGCGGGCGCTCGAGGTCCGCACCAGCCAGATCTTGGACCTCATCCTGCCGGAGTTCGCACGGCTGATGGCGGCCTCCGCTCCCGGCGGCGACCAGGAATCCATGGTCGGTCGCAACCTCAATCCGTTCAAGCGTAAGCGGGACAAACCGGTGGCCTTCTGGTCCGGGGTGCGCGATGCCCGCCCCGATGGCGCCGACTACAGCTTCACCGTGCCGGAGTATTTCAACGGCACGCTCCGCGTGATGGCCGTGGCGGTGAGTCCGGACGCCGTCGGTGCGGCGGAGGCGAAGTCCATGGTGCGCGGCGACTTCGTGCTCTCGCCGAACGTGCCGCTCATGGTGGCACCGGGGGACACCTTCGAGGTGAGCCTGGGCGTCGCGAACAACGTGGCCGGCTCTGGAAAAGGCGCGCAGGTGCAGGTGGCGATGGAGGCGTCGCCGTCGCTCGAGGTGCTCGGGCCCGCCAGCACGACGCTGCCGATCGACGCGATGCGCGAGGGGGCGGCGACCTTCCGGCTGCGAGCGCGGGACAAGCTCGGCAACGCGGATCTCGGCTTCACGGCCCGGCTCGGCGCCAAATCGGGCCACATCACCGCGTCCTTGAGTCTCAGGCCTTCCGTGCCGTATCGCACTGCGCTCACGGTCGGCAGCGTGCGGCCCGGGGGCGGGAGCGCGTCCGCGCCGGCGGATCGAGTCCTGTTCCCCGAGCTTCGCACGGTGCGTGCCGGCATGTCGGTGGTCCCGCTGGGATTGGCTCACGGCCTTGTCAGCTATCTCGCGAAGTACCCGTACGGCTGCACCGAGCAGCTCGTGAGCCAGGGCGTGCCGGCGATGGTACTGGCGCGCCGCCCGGAGTTCGGCATCAGCGGCGCACAAGCCAGCGCGACGTTCGACAAAGTGCTCGACATGCTGCGGTCCCGGCAGAACGAGGAAGGCGCCTACGGGCTCTGGGCCGCCAACACGCACGTGGACCCCTATGTGTCCGTGTACGCCCAGCACTTTCTGCTCGATGCCAAGGAGCGCGGCTTCCCCGTCCCACCGGAAGTGCTGTCCCAGGGCGTGGGGTATCTCCAGCGTCTCGCGGGGTCGGAAGGCGCGAGCCTGTTCGACGAGCGCACCCGCGCATATGCGGTCTACCTGCTGACGCGGCAAGGCGTGGTCACCACCGGCTACGCCACGTCGCTCGAGCGCCGGGTGCAGAAGACCTACCCCGACGCGTGGAAGCAGGACCTCACCGGCGCGTTCCTCGCGGCGACCTACCAGCTGCTGCGCCAGGACGGACACGCCGGCTCGCTGATCGGCGCGTCGCGCTTCGACCAGAAGCGTCCAGCCGACTACCAGTTCTACGACGACGGCCTGACGCATGACGCGATGCTCCTCTATCTCATCGCCCGCCACTTCCCCGAGCGGATGAGCGGCCTCAAGGCGCAGGCGATCGACGCGATCGTCACGCCAATCGAGCATGGCTCGTACAACAGCCTGTCCAGCGCCTATGCAATCATGGCGCTGGATGCGTACGTCGCCGCCGCCGGGCCCGTTGCCGGCGGTCGCTTCACGGTGACGGAGACCCTGAAGGACGGAACGCGTCGGGCACTGCCGCTGCCGGCGGGCACGTTCCCACAGGCCGATGTCTCGGCCGCCGCACAGAAAGTCGGGTTCTCGAGTGACGCCGCGGTGGCCGCGTTCTATCTCCTGACCCAGGCGGGATTCGATCGCACCATTCCCGCCCAGCCACTCTCGCAGGGGCTCGAGGTGCTGCGCGAGTACACGGACGTGAATGGCAAACCCGTCACCGATGTGACCCTGGGCGATGAGCTCCAGGTGCATCTCCGGTTCCGGGCGCTCGGCGCGCAACCCATCGCCGCCGTAGCCCTGGTGGACCTGCTGCCTGGCGGGTTCGAGGTGGTGGAGAATCCGCCCGCCACGGTGACGCTCGCGCCGATGCCCACGCGTCGCACTGGCAACGAGGCTGAAGGCGAGAGCGAGGGCGAAGGGGAACATGCCGCGTCGGCGTGGACGCCGAATTTCGGCGAGGCACTGGGGTGGTCGCCCGACTACGCGGAGGTGCGTGAGGATCGGGTCAACGTGTACGGGCTTGCCGACGCGTCGGCGCGCGAGTTCGTCTACAAGGTGAAGGCAACGGCGGCGGGCTCGTTCGCGGTGCCGCCGGCCTACGGCGAGGGGATGTACGACCGCGCGGTCCGGGCCTGGTCGCAACCAGGCAAGATCGTGGTACGACGTCCGAAATGACGCGTTCGACTCGAGAGGCGATCGTGCGCTGGTTACGACGCGCGGGAATCGCGGCGTGCGCCGGCGTCGCGGCGTTCTGGGGGTCGCCGCGCGTCATTCCGCATCAACCGTTGCGGGCGCGAGTCCCAACGTCCACCGCCGTGTACGACGATGGCGGCGACCTGCTGCGGCTGACGCTCTCTCCGGACGAGAAGTACCGCGCCTGGATGCCGCTTGATCGGGTTTCGCCACTGTTGGTGGACGCGACGCTGCTGCAGGAGGACGGGCACTTCTGGCTTCATCCGGGCGTCGATCCATTGGCGCTGCTGCGCGGCGCGTGGCAGACCTACGTCGTCGGCGGGCGCCGCCAGGGAGGCTCGACGATCACCATGCAGCTCGCCCGCATCCTCTACGGCATTCGCTCCTCCACGCCCGGCGGCAAACTGGCTCAGATCGGGCGCGCTGTGCAGCTCGAGCTCTGCTACACCAAGCGCGAGATCCTGGAGGCGTATCTCAACCTCGTCCCCTATGGCGGCAACCTCGAGGGCGCGGCGGCGGCGAGCCTCATCTACTTCGGCAAGGATCCGAGCCAGTTGACGGTGTCTGAAGCCTTGACGCTCGCGGTCCTGCCGCAAAACCCGACGCGCCGGGCGCCGGGCGCGGGGGCAGGACCAGGCGCGCCGCTGCGCGCGGCGCAGGCGGTGTTGTACGCACGCTGGCAGGCGACACATCCTCGCGTCGAAGGTGAGGCCGATCTGATGAAACTCGCCATGCGGATCGGATCACCTGGAGAGCTGCCGTTCCGGGCGCCGCACCTCGTCAACGCGGTGTTGGCGGATGTCGGCGGCGCCTCGGAAGTCCACACCACGCTCGACCGGCGGCTGCAGGCCCTGCTGGAGCGCCACATCAGAGGCTACGTCGCCGCGCAGGCTCGGCTCGGCGTGCACAACGCCGCCGCGATGCTGGTCGACTCGCGAACCATGGACGTGAAGGCACTGGTCGGGTCGGCGGACTTCCTCAATAGGGATATAGCGGGTCAGGTGAACGGCACCAGGGCCAAGCGCTCTCCGGGCTCCACCCTCAAGCCGTTCATCTACGCACTGGGGCTCGATCAGGGCGTGCTGCATCCGATGACCGTGCTCAAGGACGCCCCGTCCGCCTTCGGTGCCTACAGCCCGGAGAACTTCGACGGCCGATTCGTGGGACCGCTCACCTCCAAGGACGCGCTGATCCGCAGTCGCAACGTGCCGGCGGTGTACGTCGCCGCGCAGCTCTCCCAACCCGACCTGTATGGCTTCCTGGAGCTGGCGGGCGTTTCGGGGCTACGGTCTCGTGAGTACTACGGGCTGGCGCTGGTGCTCGGTGGCGGCTCACTCACCATGGGAGAATTGGTTTCGCTGTACGGCGCGTTGGCCAATCGCGGTGTGGTGCGCCCGGTGCGGTATCGGGCCGACCAACCCGCGAGCGCCGGCGTCCGGCTGTTGAGCGCCGAGGCGAGCTACGTCACGCTGGACATGCTCAAGGACAATCCGCGGCCCGGCGACGTTTCCGCTGCCACGCCCGGTCCCCTGCCCGTCTACTGGAAGACCGGCACATCCTATGGTTTCCGCGATGCCTGGACCATCGGGATGTTCGGTCCGTACATCCTGGCCGTCTGGGTCGGGAACTTTGACGGATCAGGAAATCCCGCGTTCGTCGGCGTCCAAGTGGCGGCTCCGCTCTTCTTCCGGGTCGTGGACGCGGTCGAGGCCGTGGAGCCGTCGTTGGCAGAGCCCGTACGCACCTTCCCGGCGGGCCTAACCACGGTGGATGTGTGCGCGGCCTCAGGGGACCTCCCCAATGCCGCCTGCCCGCGGACCGTGCCGACATGGTTCATCCCCGGCAAGTCGCCGATCCGCGTGAGCACCCTGCACCAGGCGTTGCTCATCGACGACCGCACCGGGCTGCGGGCCTGCCCACCGTACACCGGTGGGCCAGTACACCGTGTCGTCTACGAAATGTGGGGCTCCGACCTGCTCAAGCTGTTCCAGCAGGCGGGCCTTCCTCGCCGGACGCCGCCGCCATACGATCCGAGGTGCGAGACGCATCTCGCCGAATCTCCAGGGAGCACCCGGCCGCAGATCACTTCCCCACTGCGAGGCGTGGTGTATTCGCTGCGCGCCAAGCGACTCGGCCAGGAGATCATCACCCTGCGAGCCACCACCGGCGCCGGCGTGCGCGAGGTCTACTGGTTCGTGGGCAAGACCTTCGTGGGCAAAGCGCCCCCGGGCGGGAGCCTCGCCTGGAGGGCGGAAGCACCCGGTTCATTCATGGTGCGGGCGGTGGACGATCAGGGCCAGGCGGACTCCCGGCTAGTCGAGTTGGCAGTGGTGCCGTGAGTCTGGCAGCGTGCGATTCTCGCAGCGCGTAACGTCAGTTAGCCTTGAAGACCACAGTCTGAATGGAGTGTGGCCGCGAGCGGATCTCCACCGACGAGGAGCCGACAACAAGGTTGTATTGCCCGGCGGTTGCCGTCGGGTTCATGACGACGACCGCCACCGTACCGTCTTGGTTCACGAAGGCCGTGGTGAGCAGCATGCTGCGGCTCGGGGACGCGAGGATGCGGCGCGCGCCGGGACGGACGAACTTCGAGAAGTGGCCGATGTAGTAGTACGAATTCGTGTAGATGAGCGCGCCGGTACGCGTGTCGGCGTGGATCGGCGCAAAGCAGAAATTCCCCACATGGTTCGGGCCACCGCGTTCATCGAGCAGGATGTTCCAGTCGGTCCAGCCCTCGGTCCCCGAATTGAAATCGTTGATCATCGATCGGCCGTACGCCTCTCCCAGGCTCCAGCGTCCATACCCCGTCGAATCGAAGCTCGCCGGCGTGCCTTCGGTGAAGAGGATGTGCTTGTCGGGGTAGAGCCGGTTCACCAGCGCCACGTTGCCGTACATCTGTTGGCCACCCGACCAGTCTTCATACCAGTGAAATCCGATGCCCCAGACGTACTTCGCGGCCTCCGGATCGTCGAAGATCGTCTGCGCCCGCTGGATGATCAGGTCGCGGTTATGATCCCACACGATGATGTTGACGTCGCGAAGCCCCTGCTGCACCATGACCGGACCGAGGTGGTTCTTGAGAAAGTCCCGCTCGTCCCCCGCCTGATAGACACAGGACTCCCACCGCTGGACCGCCATCGGCTCGTTCTGGATCGTGATCCCCCAGACGGGCACGCCCGCCTTGCGATAGCTCTGAATGAACTTCGCAAAGTAGAGCGCCCACGAATGCGCGTAGTCGGCGCGCAGGTGACCGCCGTGCAACATGTCGTTGTTGTCCTTCATGAACGCCGGCGGGCTCCAGGGGCTGGCGAACAGCTTGAGCCGGTTACCGCTCGCGGCCATCGCTCTCCTGATGAGCGGGATCCTGAACCGCAGGTCGTGCGCGATGGAGAAGGAGGTCAGGTCCTTGTCACCCTCGTCGACGTACGTGTAGCTCTCGCTCGAGAAGTCACAGCTGTGGATGTTGGTCCTGCCCAGGGTGTACCCGATCCCCCGGTCGGCGCTGTAATACGCCTGCAGCAGCTCTTCCTGTCGTGCGGGGGGAAGCTTCGCGAAGGTCTCTGCCGCGGCATCGGTCAGCGCCCCGCCGATTCCAATGAACGGCTGGAAGGTTTTCCGCGGATCGACGAAGACGTACACCTTCCCTTCGGAGGTCGGCTCCGACGGCTTGAACATCAGCGTGTCGGCGGGCGTCAACCGGAAGCTGGTGCTCTCGGCCGTGGTATAGACGATCGCGCGGGTCTGGGATGGAGCACTCCTCGCGACCAGCACAAGCAGCACAACAAGATAGCGCGCCATTTTTAGGGCTCGATTTTCGAGAACCGCCACGCTCCGAACACCACGAACAGGACCCCCACCCCCACGAGCACCGCGACATCCAACACGACACCGAAATGCGTCCTCCCGATCAGCAGACCGCGCACGCCGTCGACCCCATACGTGAGTGGATACGGTACGTCGGAGCGCTGCGCCGCCACCGCGTCCATCGACGACGGGACCTCGAACGGCAACTTCCCCTCGGGCCTTGCCCGGCCGGTGAGTACGTCGATCAGGGCCGCATCGCTCACCCCGAAGTTGCGGTTCAGATCCTTGAGCTGCAGCCCGTCCTGTTGGAGGACGGGCGGCGCTCCTCGCACGAGGAGCAGTAACACCGCGACCGTATGCACGCTGTTACGCCTTCGGCGCCGCCGGCTTGGCGGCGTAGATGAACTCGTAGTAGTCGCGCATGGTCAGGCCGGCGGCGGCCTCCTCATCGACGACGATGATCGCATCGCGGTGCAGCTGGAGCGCACTGGCCGTCACCATACTGGTGACCGGTCCCTCGATGGCCTGGGCGATCGCCTTGGCCTTGGTTTTCCCGCTCGCCACCAGCACGAGCTTGCGCGCATCGAGGATCGTGCCGACGCCCATGGTAATGGCGTATACCGGCACGTCTTCCCGACGCTCGAAGAACCGCGCGTTGTCATCGATGGTCTGCTTGGACAGCGTCTTGAGCCGCGTGCGCGAGCTCAGCGAGCTCGTCGGTTCGTTGAAGGCGATGTGGCCATCGGAGCCGATGCCCAGGATCTGCAGGTCGATCCCGCCGCATTCCGTGATACGCTCCTCATACCATGTGCAAAAGGCGGGGTAGTTGCTGGTCGTCCCCGAGGGAATGTTGATGTTCTGTCGCGGGATGTTCACGTGCTGGAAGAAGTGCTCGTGCATGAAGTAGTGATAGCTCTGCGGGTGATTCGCCGTCAGGCCCACGTATTCGTCGAGATTGAACGTGGTCACGCGCGCGAAGTCGAGCTGCTCCTCTTTGTGCAGTCGCACCAGCTCCTGATACAGGCCCAGGGGCGTAGAGCCCGTCGCCATGCCGAGCACGGCATTCGGTTTGGTGTTGAGCACCTCGGCGACGATCCGCGCCGCCACTTTGCTCATCTGCTGATAGTCGCGTTGAATGATGACTTCCACGGCTCAGCCCTCCGCTTCCCACCGCCGCGCGCGGTCGAGCGCCTTGCGCCAGCCGGTCTCGAGCTGCTTCCGTTGCGTGGCTTTCATCGCGTGCGTGAAGCGGCGGTCCAC
>Ga0099827_10001668_pt1 | contig 11767 bp, 9 predicted proteins | sample CZO8metaG_FD_79339 | JGI IMG/M metagenome (GOLD analysis project Ga0099827, IMG submission 79339) | Vadose zone soil microbial communities from the Eel River Critical Zone Observatory, Northern California, USA - CZOApr15con1.8 metaG | ecosystem: Environmental > Terrestrial > Soil > Vadose zone ...
ATTCCGGGATCTTTCAGGATCCCGACCAGCAGTCCGCGCAGGCTGCCCGCGGCCTGCGCGCGGAACATCGAGTTCTGCCGGAGCATCATCCGGTAGTCGCGAACCTTGTTCTCTCCGGTCGCGAAGTGGCCGTGCCAGAAGAGCGTCAGCTTCTCCTCGAGCGGCCGGCTGGTGGTGAGCATCCGGTTCGCCCACCAGAGACCCAGACGCCGCGTTTCAATGGCGTTGGCGGCCAGGCTGTAGAAAAACTTGTCGACGACGGGCTGAAGCCGGCGCTGCGATCCCTCCGGTCGCACCTTCTCGCCGAGCCCCTCGCCGTGCTCGCGGGCAATACGCACGGCCTCGGCGCGGCTGGGTGGGAAGGGATCCATGCCGGGATCCCAGATGCCGGACTCGTCGAAGGGCCTCAGATCGCTTTTAACCGACTCGAAATCGACGAGGGAGTCGACCGCCTGCCGCGGCGTCATCGCAGTGAGACGGCCGATCTCCTCAGGTGTACCGCCAAATCCCGCGCGTTCGAGGAGATGGGCGGCCCTGTCGTAGCTCCAGTCAGTGGCGGCGATCGGCGAGAGGTCGTTGGCCCACTCGACGGGCGACGCGCCCGCGGGTCCCGTAGATGAAACCGCTTGTGTCGCGACCACGGCCGCCAGCGCGGCCGCGGCCAGCACCATGCGGCAGGAACGCCAAGGGATCGGCCGTCGAAGGCGGGTCGTCGACATGGCGCTCCTCCGGAAACCCAGGAATCGCTGGATTATACGCCCGAGCGATCGCCTTGTGGCCACGATCAACTTTGCGCCGCGCGTGAAGGTGCCCGTCCTGATGCTCAACGGGCGCTTCGCTTTACTTCTTTCCCGAGGAAGGCTCGCAGATTCCGATGTTGCGCCTCCTGGGTACGCCCGATGCGCAGAAGCGCCGCGTGGTGTACGACACGGGGCACAACATCCCACGGCCCGATCTGATCCGCGAATCGCTCGACTGGCCGGATACCCACCTCGGTCCTGTTCGCCAGCCTTGATATAATGACTGGCGCCTTACGACCCTCGCGATCTCGGGCCGCAAAAACACGATCACCTTCTGTCGGAGATGGGCGACAAACGGCAGCGAGAACAGAAGACCGCACGTCGGGAGCGCGTCAAGCGCGCCCAGCGACAGCGGCGATTGACGGCCGATCAATGTGCGAACCTGCTCTGGGATGCAGACGCAGCCTGGAACCAGCGCGACTACGAACACGCACGGCGGCTGCTCGAGAAGATCCTCCACATTCGTCCGAACCATCGCACGGCCCACGAGCGTCTGGCGGAGTTGCACTTTGCCGCAGGCCGCTCTGAAGCGGGTCTGACCCACTACGACCGGCTGTCACAGCCGCCCGAATGGCCGGTGTTGACGTATCAGGCGGCGGTCGCGAACGCGCGCCTGGCTCGCTTCGATCGTACCCGGCCACTCCTCGACGCGTTTCTCAAGGTCACGAGACGGCAACCCGAATTCGAGCCGCTTCGCGCCAGCGCTCGCGCGATTCGGCAGCAATGGGCCAGGCTGGCGCGGCAGGATGCGGCTCGCGCGGCACGAGGTACGCCTGGCGTGTCACTTCCGTCCGCGTCTGGCCCGCAGCTGGAGCTCCCGTCGATGCGGGTGGCGGGTGAACGGCCGGCGTCGTTCGCGCTCCCCGCGGCAAACGCCAAAGGGCATGCGCGAGCGGCTGGCAACGCGGGAACCGGGGCGGACGATCCGGCCCTGCCGAGCCTGCCCGCGTTTCCCGATGCGGTTCTTCCGGAGCTGCCGGTCGTCGTCGAGATCGACCGCGCCGGATTCCCGGAGGCCATCACCGCGACTGATCTGGCACCGGTGAGCGAGGTCCTGCTGCGCCACCGCTACGCCGAGCTCCGGTTGCAGAAAGGGTTCGACGAGCTGCTTGCGCCGAGGGCCGCCACAGACCTCGTGCACTTCCGGCATCAACTGGAAACTGTTCGACGCATCCTGCGCGATTTTCGCGGGCGCGTGCTCCTAGCCGACGAAGTCGGCCTCGGGAAGACCATCGAGGCGTGTCTGGCGCTCAAGGAATACTGGATGCGCGGGCTCGTACGAAAAGCGCTCGTGTTGACGCCGCCTTCGCTGGTGGGGCAATGGGTCGACGAGCTGACGTGCCGTTTCGATCTGGCCGCGACCACGCCAGACTCGGCGGAGTGTCGGCGCGATCCCGACGGCTTTTGGAGCCGACAGCCGCTGGTTGTCGCGTCGCTGGCGCTCGCGCGTCAACCCGCACACCGCGACCGCCTCAAGCTGCTCGACTACGACCTTGTGATCGTGGACGAGGCGCACACGCTCAAGAACCGCAGCACGGCCGGTTGGCAGCTCGTCAACGATCTCAAGAAGCGTTTCCTGCTGCTCCTCAGCGCGACGCCGGTCGGCAACGATCTCACCGAGTTGTACAACCTCATTCTCCTCCTGAAGCCAGGCTTGCTCAGCACCGAGGCCCAGTTCCGTCGCGACTTCGGGCACATCGAGGCGCTCGCCGAATCCAGCCGTCGTGAAAAGCTGCGTGGACTCCTGCGCGAGGTGATGGTGCGCAACACGCGCGCGCACCTCGACGTGAGACTGCCGCGCCGGCTGGCAGCGACCTGCGTCGTGCAGCCGGGGCCGGACGAGGCGGAAGCCCTGGCCTGTCTCACCCGGGTCATTCGCGACCGCTACGAGCATGCGAGCGCCGCCGATCGATGGCGGCTCATGACGCTGCAGATGCAGGCCGGGAGCAGTCCGGCCGCCCTTCGATACGGTCTGCGCAACGACGCGAACGGCAACCACGCAGGCGGCGTGGACGGCTTTGCCACGGTACTCGATGCACTCGATCGCGTGACCGTCCCGGCCAAGACTGCGGCCTTGATCGATCTCATCGAGCGATCGGCGGACAAGAAGATCGTGTTCACCCGGTTTCGCGCGTCACTGGACGAGGTGGCGCGCGCGCTCGCGGCGCGCGGCATCCGTGCGGCAACCTTTCACGGCGGCTTGACCACAACTGAGAAAGCCGCGGCCATCGAGCAGTTCGAGGCGGACGCCGAGATCCTGTTGTCGAGCGAGATTGGAGGCGAAGGGCGCAACCTGCAATTCTGCCGCACGGTCATCAACTACGATCTGCCCTGGAACCCGACGGTCATCGAACAGCGAGTGGGCCGCGTGCATCGCATCGGACAAACGCGCGAAGTGTTCGTCTTCAACTTCTGCCTGGCCGGCAGCGTCGAGGAGCGCATCCTCGCCATTCTCCACGACAAAATCAACCTGTTCGAGCTGGTCGCGGGCGAGATGGAGATGGTGCTCGGCCACCTCGATGCAGACAAAGATTTCGCCGGTTTCGTGATGGATGCGTGGGCGCTCAGTCGGGGTCCGGACGACGAAGCGCGCGCGTTCGCAACCTTGTCGGAGGCGATCACACGCGCAAAGGCGCGGTACGATCGCACAGCCGAAATCGACCAGGCGCTGTTACGTGAGGACTACGAGACATGACGGACACTGCCTCACCGATTCGGGAGTTCACCAGGGATTTGCTGGTGCGTGCCGGAGCTCTTGTCGCCCCTAGCGGCTCGGGATTGGATGTCATCGCAGATGCGGCGCTCTCGGCGCGTCTCGGACTCACCGAGTTCCAGCCGCTGGCCTTCGATCGCGACGAGGGCACGGCGCGGGACGCGTTGCTCGTCGACTACGACTCGCCCGTCTTCGACAGGATGGGGGGCCTGGTTGATGCCTTGGGCCGCGTGACGTTCGTCAGGGGCCCTGCCGTCGCCTTGAAGTCGATCGAGCCGCTCGCGGAGCTGACGCGGGCTCTGACGCTCCAGAACGGCGTCCTCCGCGGCGCCCACATAACGTCCGCCGACGTCGTCTACTTCCGGTTCACGTTCGAATACGGCCTGCTTGCAGACGAGCGTGCCGGTGGCCTGACCGACGTGTGGGTGAACCCTGCGACGCGGTCTGTGCCGAGGATGGTCTCGTGGAATGATCCGGACGATCTAGACGAGGCCGCGCCTCAGCTCACGTCAGAGGGCGCGCTCGGCCTGCCCTGGGCGCTGGCAGGGGCAGCCGTGACAGCCGCCCTCGCTCCACCTGTAAGGGCGTTTGTGGACGGCCTGAGGCGCCGGCGCGATCGGGACGTCCGGCGCCTGTCTGAGTACTACCTCGAGATCGATCACGCTATCCGGCGAAAACTGGAGGGAGCCCGCCCAAACGCTGACGTGTGGCGCCGCGAGATCGACCGTCTCGACGCGACCGCGCGCAGTTATCGCGCCCGGCTCGTCGATGTTGGAGACCGCTACGGTGTGCGCGTCCATCTGAGGCCCGTCGCCGTGCTCGCCTGCGGCCTGCCAACCTGGCGCGTCAAGGCACGCCTGATGAGGCGAAATACAACGACCGAGGTGGCTTTCTCGTGGAATCCCGTCGACGGTCGTATCGAATCTCGTTGCTGCGATGGCTGCAACACGCCAGTTTCGGCCGCGTGGCTCTGCGACGAAAAGGTGCACATCCTATGTGAATCGTGTCTCAGCCCTTGCGCGCAATGCGGGAAGGTCTTCTGTCGTGCCTGCCACCAGCGGTGCCCGAGACGACATGAGCCCTGACAGCCAGCTTCACGATCGGCGGCATCGGGAAGGCGTCCGATCGATCGAATCGTGTTGCAGTTTCGTGTTGAAGTTTCTTGACGCGCCCTAATTGAGCTTCGGCTCTCCGACCACCCGCCACGCGTCCCACTGAAAGCTGGGTCGGCTTTCCAACGGGCCGGTCTTCCGCCGGCCGCTCGCTTCACCACGAGTTGGGCTCGCTTCCGTGTCATTTGGTCATTGTTGGTCGCGGCGCGTCATTGCAAGCGCGCGAGGCCGGCCTGTGCGCACTCGTCGACGACGGTCAGGTAGCGCTGCACGCCTTCTTTGCCGACCACGTAAGGATGCGGATCGCCGGGTTTCCGCCGCTCGAGCGCCGGAAGCTTGGTCTTGGAGCCGTCGAAGATCGTGTGATTCGAAATGATCACGTCGGCGCCTGCCCTGGCGGTGATGTCCTTGAAGCGGCGCGCTGACGCGCTGTAGGTTTCGAACCAGAAGCGATCGGGCCGATCCGGCGTGATGTAGGCCGCGCGATTCGCCATCCAGTTGAACGCCGTACCGCCCCACGCGGCGGCCACGTGCGGCGTGCCGTGGTCCGTGACGGGAATCAGCGTCGAGAGCGTGCCCATCGTGTGGCCCGGCGTGTTGTACAGCGTCAGCGTCGTGTCGCCGAGCGTGAGCTTCTGGCCGTCGGTCGCGACCATGTCGCGGCGCGGCCTGGTCTGTGTGCTCTTGTCGAGCAGGTCCCAGTCGGCAGCCGCGAGAATCACTCGGGCGTTGAAGCGATCCTGAAGGTACTTCGCGCCGCCGGAATGGTCGGAATGCCCGTGGCTGATCACGACGTATTTGATGGTCGCGGGATCCAGCCCCAGCTTCTTCATCCCACCCGAGACTTCATCGTCCACCGAGTAGTCGAAGATCGAGTCGATCAGGATGACGCCCGCGGAGGTCGTCACGGCCCACGCGGAGTACTCGGTCTGACCGAGGAAGTACAAGTTGTCGAACACCTTTGCCGGTTCGGCGTGCCATTCCGAGCGAGGCGGCGGTCCGGCGGGTCGGGAAGCCGCAGGCCGCGGCGTGGCCAGCGTCGCGGGCGGGACCGCTTCCGCGCAAATCCGGCTGAAGACGCCCGCGAAATCGGTTCCCGCCGCCGCTTTCGCCGCCGCCAGGTGAGCCTCCACACGACTGCCGGGTGACTGCGCACTGGCACCCGCTGCTCCGAAACCGGCCGCCATGGTGATGGCCAGCGAGACTCCGACGAAACATGCCCTCACGGCTACCTCCCTGTACTCTGGCTCGGTGCGGAGTCTAACAGGCTTTCGATCTGCCGCAAGGGCACAGAGACGTCATGACCATGCTGATGTCGATGCGCCGTCTCACCTCTGACGAGCGCGTTCTCGAAACGCCGGAGAACCACGCGGCGATGGCGAGCCTATAGTTCCACCAACCGAATCCGAGACGATCCCGACCCGCCCGCGAGGATAATCCCTTCAGCATCGAAGACAGTGCAACCTCGAGGGCACGAAGAGAAGGATCTCCTCTTCGTGTCGTTCTTCGTGCTTTCGTATCTTCGTGGTCGCGCCAGCGTGAGTCATCGTGGCGATCATCCCAAGCCGACTCGCGCGTGGTCGTTTTGTGGTGAGCAATAGGGTTTTCTCGAACGCGCGGGCGGCCGCGACATCTCGTGGCGCGAGCGGCGTCGGCCACGGGGCGCGCGGGATTCACTCGTGCCGCAGCGCGACCAATGGATCGACGTTCGTCGCCCTGCGCGCGGGCCCATAGCACGCCGCCAGCCCGATCGCGGTGAACAGCGCCGCCGCGCCGCCGAAAATCACCGGATCGATCGGCGACACGCCGAAGAGAAACACCGCGAGCGCCTGGCTCGCTCCCGCGGCGAGCGCCAGACCGATCGCGGAACCGACCGCTGTCAGCCACAGGCCCTGACCCAGCACCATGCCGATGATGTCGGCGCGTTGTGCGCCCAGCGCGATCCGGATCCCGAATTCCCGCGTGCGGCGCGTGACCGCGTACGCCGTCACGCCGTAGATGCCGATCGCCGCGAGCAGCAACCCGACGAGGCCGAGGCTGCCCGATACCGAGACCGCCACGCGCTGCGGCACCAGACCGAGCGAGGTGGAGTCCTCGAGCGTCTGTGCCGACACGATCGGCAGACTCGGATTCATGGTCCCCACCAGCGTCCGGATCTCGTCGGCGATCCGCTGTCCGCGAGTCGTGCGAGCGACGATCGTGATGTTCGGCGTGTACTGCTGCTGCAACGGTACGTACACGAGCGAGCGCGAGAGACCATCGATGAGACTGCTGGCCTTCACGTCGCGCGCTACGCCGACTACCGCCAGCGTTTTCGACGCGTTCGCAACCGGCCCGTTCGGGCCGAACGTCTGCTGGATCAGGCGCTTGCCGACGGCGCTCTGTCCTGGCCAGAACTCCCGAGCGATGCCCTCGCCGACGATGGCGACAAGTTGCGTGCCGTCGCGGTCGGCGGCCGCGAAGTCTCGTCCGGCTGCGATCGGAATGCGCAGCGTCGCGAAGTACTCGGGCTCCACCACGTTCCAATCCACGCCGAAAAAGCGCTGGCCGTCCGGCGGGGTCACTCCGGGCACGGTCAGGGCTCGACGCTGCGTCTCGAAGCCGCCCGGCAGGACCAGCGCGATTGTCCCGCGCTGCACGTCCGGCATCGCACGAACGCGATCGAGCAACTCGCGGACGAAGGGCGGTCCCGTCGTGTTGGTGTAACCGGCCTGCGACAGATCGACCGACGCGAGCTCGACGCCTCGCGGATCGAACCCCGGATCGCTCGAGCCCGCCGCCTGCAGCGCTCGCACGAAGAGGCCGGCGACGATCACGAGCAGGATGCTGAACGCCATTTGCGCCAGGACGAACCCGTGCCGCAGCCGCATCCGAGCGGGCGCCTGCGCGTCGTTTTTCAGCGCGGACACGACATCGGCCTTCGACGCCTGGAGTGCCGGCGCGAGACCCGACAGCAACGCGGCGACGAGCACGAGTCCGGTCGTCAGGAGCAGCACGCGGCCGTCGAGCGCGAGCGACACGTCCACTGGAAACGGGAGCGCCGGGAGCAGCGAGACCAGCACCGACGTCAGAGCCCGCGCCAGCAGCAGGCCCGCGGCGCCGCCGATCGCGAACAGCATCATCGTTTCCGTGAGAAGCTGCCGCACCAGCCGTGCACGTCCAGCGCCCAGCGCGAGCCGTACGCCGATCTCCTGTCGCCGCGCCGCCGCGCGGGCCAGCAGCACGCCAGCGAGGTTCGCGCACGCGATGACCAGCACGAGCAATACGATCGCCGTGAGCAGCGCGAGAAATAGAGCGACCGGCACGGTGGCCCCGGGCACCGGCGACGAGGCCTGCAGCCGCAGCGCTGTGCCTCGATTCTGATCGGGATACTCGAGCTCGAGCGCCCGGCCGATCGCGTTCATCTCCGCGGCGGCCCGGGCCACCGACACGCCCGGCTTCAGACGCCCACCCACGAGCAGCCACGCCGACGCGCGGATCGTCAGCGAGGTTCCCGGGGACGTCGCGGCCATCATGTTCATGGGCACCCACAGGTCTCCCGCGCGGATGCCGGTGCCCTGGAATCCCTCTGACGCGACGCCGACCACCGTGAACGGATGCCCGTTCAGCGTCAGCGTGCGGCCGACGACGGCGGGATCCCTGTTGAAGCGCCGCGTCCAGAAGCGGTGACTCAGCACGACGATGGGGCTCGCGCCGGGATGCTCGCTGTCCGACATCGTTCCGGGCCTCGGCGGATCCGCCGTCGCTCGCGTGTTGCTCGAAGCGGGCGGAGGCGGATCGCCGGCGCCAAACAGCCGCCCGGCGGCCGGAACCGCGCCGAGCACGGTGAAGTAGTTGACCGTCGCGTAGGTGCCGAACACGCGCTCGGCCCCGGACGTGCCGTCAGCGCCGCCGAGGCTCATCGCCTGAGGAAACAGCGAATACGCATACACGCCGTCGAGCGTGGTGGTGCGCCGGCGAAGATCGAGATAGTTGGGATACGAGCTGTTGCCGAATCCTCTGCCTTTTGTGCTGGTGCCGATGTCAACGAGACGGTCCGGTTCGATCACGCCTGCGGGCGGCTGGAACAGGAGCGCGTTGGCCACGGTGAAGATCGTGGAGTTGGCGCCGATGCCGATCGCGAGCGACAGCGCGGCGGTTGCCGCCATGATCGGATTGCGGCGCAGCAGCCGCACCGCATACCCCGCATCCCGTCGCGCTTCGTCCAGCCACATGATTGAGCGCGCGTCGCGGTGGATATCCTTTACCTGCTCGACGCCGCCCAGCGCCAGCCTCGCGGCCCGTCGCGCCTGCTCCGCCGTCATGCCCCGGCGCCGAAACTCGTCTTCGAGCAGCGCGACGTGCGATGCGACCTCGCGCGCGAGATCGTCCTCCGCGCGGCCGGGACGCAGGAAGTTGACGAGCCTCCAGACGAATCGCCTGAGCGCGGCCATCACTCCGCCTCATTCAACAGCAGCTTGTCGACGAGGCCCGCCAGCCGCCGCCATCGTTCGGTCTGCTCGCCGAGCGCGCGCGTCCCGGACTTCGTGATCGCGTAATACTTTGCTTCTCTCTTCGTCTCCGTCGTCTGCCACGTGCCCTTGATCCACCCCTTCTGCTCGAGGCGGACGAGCGCCGGATACAGCGTGCCCTGGTTGAGCGTGAAAGGGTGCTCGGCGACCTGTTCGAGGCGCGCCGCAATGCCGTAGGCATGCTGCGGCCCCATCGTCGCGAGAGCCCGCAGCACGATGAGATCGAGGGTCCCCTGAAGGAGCTCGACGCGACGCGAGTCTTTACTAGACATCCAAGTCGAGAGGATGCCGTACGTCTACTGGGATGTCAAGTGCAAGGGCCGATTGCGCAAGGGCCGTTTGCGGACCTCATTTCATGGCCGCTGGTGCCGCGCGAATCCCGCGCGCGATCTTTTGCGCCAGGGCAGAACGCGCCGCTCTTTCCTTGATCAACCGTCGATCTGCGCGAGGACTCTCGGGCGCGATGATCGGATTACTTTTTTATCAGTCATGTCCCTCTACGGCACATAACCCAGGCGTGGTTCGTTTCCGCGAGAGATCATGCAATATATTGATTTCAAACGACATAAGGCAATGTCCCGGCCTGGCTCGACGTTTGACTATATATGACATTATGGTCCACTACAGACACGACCGCCAGGATGCCGCCGCATACCCGTCACCGCTCTGCCCGAAATGCGGCAGCCACAGGACCGAAATCGTTGGCATGTCGGAAGATCTGAAAATCACATACCTGCGTTGCGCGGTGTGCGGCGCGCGTTCGGAGTTTCCGGCGCGCGACGCTGTCGCGATGGTATTGGCACGGTGAGAAATTCCCGGGCGGGCCGATGATGAGTTCGAGGCAAGATCTGGCTGACGAGGTGAGTGTCGAGCTCGAGGCCATGCAGGCAATCGCCGGCGCGCTCGTGCGGCTGCGCGATCCACGGGCGCGATGGCGCGTGCCGCGCCGGGCGACCGGACGTCTGCTCGACTCGCTCGCGCGCGGGTTCGCGATCGAATTTCAGCGCCTGGCGCTCGAGTGGCGGAGCGCCTGACGCGATTGTTCAACGGCGGCGAAACGCCGATTGCACGGCATGAACGGGCTGCCTCGATCGTGCGACGTGGCGGTCATCGGCGCCGGTGCGGCCGGCCTCGCGACGGCCATTTTCACGCGCCGGGCCGACCGTTCGCGCTCGGTGGTTCTGCTCGATAGCGCGCGGCAGCCCGGCGCCAAGATCCTCGTCAGCGGCGGATCGCGCTGCAACGTGACGAACGCAACGGTCACCGAGCGCGATTTCTGGGGCGGACGGCCGGCGATCATCCGCCGCGTCCTTCGCGCCTTCCCGGTCTCCGACACCATCGCATTCTTCCGCGACATCGGCATCACGCTCCATGAGGAAGCCGGCGGCAAGCTGTTTCCGGACAGCAATCGCGCGCGCGACGTGCTCACCGCTCTGCTGCGCGAGTGTGACGCTGTCGGCGCCGCCCTCCTGCCGGGTCAGCGCGTCGTCGACATCGAACGTTCTGGCAGTGCCTTTCGCGTCCGCACCGCGCACGGTGAGCTGGAGGCGGGCGCCGTCGTGCTCGCGACAGGCGGCCAGTCGCTGCCGAAGAGCGGCAGCGACGGGGCGGGATACGACATCGCCAAACGCCTCGGCCACACCATTGTCCCGACTACCCCGGCGCTCGCGCCGCTGGTCCTCGCGGCGGACGAATCCAGGAACCGCGAGGTGTCGGGCGTCTCGCAGGACGTCGAGCTCGTCATCAGGGTCGATAACACGATCGCGATTCGCCTGACCGGGGCGCTGCTCTGGACGCACTTCGGCATCAGCGGGCCTGTCGTCATGAACGCGTCACGCCACTGGCACCGCGCCCAGCTCGAGGGACGGCCCGTGTCGATGACGGCGAACTTCCGCCCCGGCGAAAGCTTCGACGCCGTCGACGCCCAATGGCAGCGGCGCGCGACGGTGAATCCGAAGGCGTCGCTCCAGTCCGCGCTCGCGATGATGATGCCGGCGTCGGTCGCCGCGGCAATCCTGCAATGTCTGCACATGGACGGCACCATTGCGCTGGCGCATCTGTCGCGCGACGATCGCCGCCGCCTGGCCAGATCGCTGGTGGAGTGGCCGTTGACGGTAACCGGATCGCGCGGTTACAACTACGCGGAAGCGACGGCCGGCGGCGTCACGCTCGCCGAGATCGAGGCGGCGACGATGGCGTCGCGGGTCTGCGCGGGGTTGTATTGCGTCGGCGAAATGCTGGACGTGGACGGCCGGATCGGCGGGTTCAACTTTCAATGGGCCTGGGCGAGCGGGTTCGTCGCCGGGCGCGCGCTCGCGCGCGGGTTGACTTCGAGGTGAACCGCGCCTTACGCTCATCCGTGATGCATCGGCCTTTTCTGTTCTGGGGGTTCAAGTCCTCGCAGCAAATCGTGGAGGACCACCTCGGCGCGCTCGAGCGCGACGTCATGACAATCGTCTGGGAACACGGCGAGATCAGCGTCCGCGAGGCCTGCGCGCGGCTGGAGTCGTCGGTCGCGTACACGACCGTCATGACCACGATGGATCGGCTGTTCAAGAAACGGCTGCTCGACCGCCGCAAGATCGGGCGCGCGTTCGTGTATCACGCCACGGCCACGCGCGACCAACTCGA
>Ga0099827_10001672_pt1 | contig 11752 bp, 10 predicted proteins | sample CZO8metaG_FD_79339 | JGI IMG/M metagenome (GOLD analysis project Ga0099827, IMG submission 79339) | Vadose zone soil microbial communities from the Eel River Critical Zone Observatory, Northern California, USA - CZOApr15con1.8 metaG | ecosystem: Environmental > Terrestrial > Soil > Vadose zone ...
CCACGCCGATGAGCTCGATTCCCGCGATAGAAACACGCACCTCGGCGTCAATCACCAATCCTTTATCGAGGACCCGGTCGAGAACCTCGACAAAACAACCGTGCGCGCTGGTTCTCTCGACGCCCACGCTGCACTCTCCTCGGAGGGCTCGATATACGTCCAATCTTCTGCAAGCAAGCCCCTTGCCACGCGCGGGTCACGATCTTTTCAGGACTTCAACGTTTGCCGCGGGCAAGACTTTGCCCAAAGTGGGCTGCCTTCAAGGGCATCAGAATGCCGTGCTGTGAGGGCGTGTCAAGCTCTGTGGGGAGTGAAGATGCAGGCGCACAAGACTTCCGGTGTGCTGCCATCCGCAACCCCGGTTCGCCCCGGCATCCACGGGCGCCGCCCCAACATCATATCCGAGCGCGACCTACATACTGCTGCGCGGTCAAGCTCCCAGAGTCGTACGCCAAGTTCGACCAAAATTCTGAGCGAAGCGACGTGTCGCGCCCGGAAGCACGAAACGCGGGGCGCGCTACGTCCCCGCGTTTCTGTTGCGGATCAATGGTCGGGGCGACTGGATTTGAACCAGCGACCCCAGGACCCCCAGTCCTGTGCGCTACCGGGCTGCGCCACGCCCCGACTTAACCCAATCAACTGTTTGGACACGGGATTCTATCACCCCGGTGCTCGATGCACCGTGAAATGTGCCCGCGAGCTGGCGGGCGGCCTCTTGGAGATCCGCGTCACTGACGATCGCGTAGCGGCGATAACCGGCCTCCGTGCGGTGGCGGTTAGCTTCATCGCCACGGAGCGCGGCACACATGCCTTCCACCATGCTCGCGCCAGCGTGCCCCGCCCCTGACGCCGGAGGGAAATGGATACGATGCCGGAGCGGGTATGTTACAAGCGTCGGGGAGCCTGAGGGATCGTGAGACTGCTTGCGGTTGCGATCGTTTTGGCCGTCGTCCTCGGGAGCGGTCACCCGGCGTGGGCCCAGGCCACCACCCCACTCGGCACGGCCGGGTTGTACCTGATCCCGTCCTTCAAGGTGTCCGAGTCGTTCGACGACAACATCTTCGCCTCGAGCTCCAATCGCCAGTCCGACTTCATCTCGCGCTTTTACCCCGGACTCCAGGGCGGCTATAACTCCGACCCCTTCACGCTATTGCTGAGCGGCGGGTTCGAGGCCGATATCTTCGCGAAGCATCCTGAGCTGAACGACCCGGTGACCGGGTGGAATGCGGGGCTGAACCTCCGATACCTCCCGATCCGCCGGCTGACCCTCGGTGCCAACATCGCCTACACTGAAACCAAAAGCCTCCCGACTCTGACCCAGACGGTTGTCGATCTCACTCTCGCGAACCCCCTCAACCCGGCGAACACGGTCCAGCAGGGCCGTCAGAGGACCACCCTCCTCAGCGCGTCCTCGTCCGCCGTGTATCAGTTCACGCCGCTCACTTCGGGGACGTCCTCGATCTCCTATACCGAGAGCACGTTACAGGGAGGCGCCTCGAATACCGCTTATGGGGCGCAGGTCGGCGTGTCCCGCCAGTTCACCCTACGCGACACCGGCACGCTCGGAGATATCCAGAACGTCTTCGAAAGCGCGGGGTCACCCACGACCTACACCAATGCCCCCACGGTGGGCTGGACGCGTCAATTGACACCGCTCACCACCCTCGGTGTTCAGGCCGGGCCCCAATTTTCCTCTCGTGGCGGCGTCGGCGCGTACGCTAACGCTTCCCTTTCTTATGAATACAAGATGGCCGAGCGGGTGGTCAGGGCCTCGGTGGCGTACGTGCACTCCCAAGGCTTCGTGGTCGGACAGGCAGGCCCGACGACAGCGGACACTTTCTCGAGTGCTATCGCATTCGAGCCCCTCCGATCTCTGCAGGTGACCGTAGGGACAACAATGTCAAAATTCTCGGGGAGCACGAGCTCGAGTAGTACAAGCACATCGAGTAGTGGAACCAGTAGTACATCGAGTACTACGACACATGGAGTCACGGCAGGCGCCTCGTACCGAATTTCCAGATGGCTTACCGCGCGCACCAGCTATAGCTTTTCCTATCAGGAGCGGAGTACCGGCGGCAATATCCCCCACAACCTGGTCTTGCTTGGTCTGGACATCAGTTATCCATCTCGCGTCGATCGATGAGACCCGTCCACCCGCTGGCCTTCAAGCGTTCAGCCGTGCCCGCAGCGTGGTCAGACGCTCGCGAATGCGGCGGAGCGCGTCGCCGTACGCGTGATCGCGCAGCCCGAACTGAAGCGGCTCGGTGCCCTTGCGCGACTCGGCGAGCAGGCGCTTCTTGGCGCCCTCCAGGGTGAGGCGCTCGTCGTAGAGGAGCGCCTTGATGCGCTGGACGAGCTCGAGGTCCCGCCGGCGGTAGACACGCTGGCCAGCCGGGTTCTTCTTGGGCCGGAGGAGCTTGAACTCCGACTCCCAGTAGCGGAGCACGTAGGCGGGGACGCTGGTGATCGACTCCACCTCGCCGATGCGATAGTAGAGCCGCTCGGCGCCGTTCGCCGTCAGCTCGACTGCGTGCTGTTGATCCGTTGCTTGAGCCCCTTCGACGGCTTGAACGTGAGCACCTTGCGGGCGGTGATCTCGATGGAGTCGCCCGTCTGGGGATTGCGCCCGCGCCGCGACGCTTTGCGCCGGATGCGGAAGTGTCCGAACCCGACGATCTTCACGTCTTCGGTCTTCTCGAAGCAGCGGAAGATGATGTCGAAGACCGACTCTACGACGGACGCTGATTGCCGCTTGGACAGTCCGTGATTCGCGACCGCGTTGATCAGGTCGTTCTTCGTCACAGCGTCCCCTCACCTCCCCCAGGAACGACGTCGCTCACGAGCCGCCGCGCCCGATGAACGGCTTGTAGCCCTTGCCCTCCAGTTCCTTGGCGGTGGCTCGGGCGGTCGCCCGATCGGCGAGGCCGCCGACGCGCACCCGATACATCGTGTCGTTCGCCGGCGCGCTCGCTGCGGGCGCCGAGGCCTCGCCTCCGGCCCGCCGCACATGCACCTTGAGGCCATCGGTGGCGAGATCACGTGAGAGCGCAACGGCGTCGCGCAGCGGCAAGCTCGGCTTGACGACGACGCCACCGGCGACGGCGTCGGCGGCCAGGCCCTTGCTGGAAAGCTTCGCGGTGAGATCGCTCGGCGCCGAGCCCGACACGAACACGTTGTAGCGATCGCCCGCGCCCCCGGTGTCAGCGGAGGCGGCCGGGGTCGCGCCGGCGTTACCATCCTTCACCGACTCCTCGACCTTGTAGTTTTGCTCACGCAGCTTGGCCGCCAGTTGCTTCGCCGTCGCCTGATTCTTGTACGCGCCGACCTGTACCCAGTAGGGACCGCCGCTGCTCGTCGCCACCACCGGCTTCTTCGTCGCGGGCGGAGCGGGAGGCGTCGTCCTGGCGACCAGGGGCTTTCTCGGCTCGACGGCCGTCGCCATCTTCGCCGTGTCGGCCCCAGGCTTCGTGGCCTCGACGGGCTTGCTGGGGATCGCTGCGGCGGCGGGTGGCGGCGGGGTCGCTGGTGCGGGAGCCGTCTGTGCGCTCGGCGGCGAGGGCGGCGGCAGCGAGGGCGGAGCCGACGCGGGCTCGGTCGCCGCCGGCGGGGGCGCCGACGCGGTCTTGCGCACCACCGGCGGATTCACGAAGTCCAGCACGTAGGGCACGGCGACCGCAGCGACCACGCCGAGGACGAGAATGACGATGAGGGCACGGAACCACAGGGCCGAGAAGATGCTGCGCGGGGGCTCTTCGTCGTACGCGTGTTCAGGTCCGTCAGTTTCAGCCATGCGCGTCATCTTAGCATGGACGTTGGGCTTTTCCGGTCATCTAACGTGCTCGGGGCGAACTGCACCTCGCGCATCCACGCCTCCGCCGTCGAACCGGTGTCGTTGGCGTCGATCATGAACGCGACCATGCCGGCACGTGGCGGCGTGGTCTTGAACAGCGCGACGTAGTCCTCGTGAACGTTGCGCTGATAGCGAAGCCACGAGCCGACCCGCGCCGATCCCGACTCCACGACGATGATCTTGACGTTGGGCGCGCGGGCGCTCGCGACGAACGCACCGGCCGGCGTGGTCGTATCCCAGACGTAGCCGATGACGTCACTCGACAGGCTCGGCGCCGGCCACCGCGGAAACACGACGTAGAGCTGGGCCGCCTGATCGTCGGTCCCGGTCTGGCGGACGTCGCCGTGGGGTGGTAGTCGCACCACCTTCCACGACCACGACAGCATCGGCGCGCGCTCGACATCCACGACGACGTCACGATAGAGCGCGAACGACGTGCCGTCGCTGCGGAGCCGAAGGGCGACGGTGCCCTCGGACCGCACCAGCTCGACATCCGCCTTGCCGGTGAATTCCTTCAGCTCCCAGCCGCGCGGAACACCGTCGGCGGGCAGACGGGACGGAATCTCGTCGGCGACGGGAATGAGCAGCCGACCCTCGGCGTCGGGAGCCAGCATCCGTCGCTTGACGGAAAGCGGCGCCACCACCGGACGGTCCGTCCGCGCGAGCCCGGGCAGCGCCGGCAGCGGAAACGCGCCGCCGGTGATCCGCTCCCGTCCGATGCCGAGGTAGAAGGCCCGATGGACGGGACTCGCCGCGAGCACGACGAGGGCGGCGAAAACGAGGAGGCCGAGGACCGCCGCCAACTCGGTCGAGCGCGGGCGGCGCCTCGGCATCAGCGACGCGCGCCCGGGCGGGCCTTGGGCCCGACCGCCTTGCGGAAGGAGAGACGGATCGGCGAGCCCGCGAACCCGAACGCGCGGCGCAGCGATTTGAGCAGGTAGCGCTCGTACGAGAAGTGCACCTCGCCGGGCCGGTTCACGCGGAGCGCAAACGTCGGCGGCTCCACGCTCACTTGCGCCGCCGACTGCAGCGTGAGCGGCACGCCCCCGATGCTCATCGGCCGCCGGGCCAGCGCCTCCTGCAGCGTCGCCGCGACGTCGTGCGCCGACACGCGGCGGCGCGCGGCCGCCGCCACCTCGTCGATGGCGGTGAACAGATCGCCGAGCCCTTCGCCCTGGACCGCCGACGTGAAGCAGATCGGCGCGTAGTCGAGGAACGGCAGGCGATCGCGCATCTGATCCACCACCTCGGCTTTGCTGATCATGCCAGCGGGCACCAGATCCCACTTGTTCACGACGATGATCGTCGCTCGGCCCGCCTCCTTCGCGTAGCCGGCGATGTGAGCGTCCTGGGCGGTGAGCCCCTCGCTGGCGTCGAGGACGAGGACGGCGACCTGGCAGCGCTCGAGGCTCCTGAGGGCCATGACGACGGCCAGCTTCTCGAGCGGCTCGTCGACGCGGCCCTTGCGCCGGATCCCCGCGGTGTCGATGAGGACGTAGGGCCGGCCATCGCGCGTGAAGGGCGTGTCCACGGCGTCGCGCGTGGTGCCGGGCTCAGTGTGCACGAGCACGCGCTCAGCTCCCACCATGGCGTTGAGGAGCGACGACTTGCCGACGTTGGGCCGGCCGACGATCGCGATGCCCGTTCGTGCCCCAGTCCGCTCCGCGGCGCCGGCGTCGGGAACGAGCGCGCGCACGCGCTCGAGCATTTCCGCCACGCCGCGAGCGTGCTCGGCCGAGACGGCCGACGGCTCGCCGAAGCCGAGACGGTACAGCTCGCCGAGCGCAGCCTCCTGCCCACCCGCGTCCACTTTGTTGGCGATGAGCACGACCGCGCGCCCGGAGCGGCGGAGGATCTCGGCGATCTCGGTATCGAGCCCGGTGGCGCCCTCGCGCGCGTCGACGACGAAGAGGATGACGTCGGCCTCCTCGACAGCCGTCAGCACGTGGCGGCGCACGCCCTCGACGAGCGGCTCGACCGAGGACGGATCGAACCCGCCGGTGTCGATCACCGTCGCCTGCCAGCGCTCGAACTCGACCCGGCCGTAGAGTCGATCGCGGGTCACGCCGGGCACGTCGCGGACGATCGCCTGGCGGCGGCCGACCAGACGGTTGAAGAGCGACGACTTGCCGACGTTCGGCCGGCCGACGATCGCGAGGGTCGGCGGCCGAGCCTGGCTCACGGGTCGCGCAGCGCGCGCAGGAGGGCGCGGGCGGCCGGCTCGACGACGCGCACGGGGACACCGAGGTCGCGGGCGAGATCGGCCGGGGTGACGTCGTCGAGGAACACGCCGTCCGCGTCACGGACGGCCGCCGCGGGCACGAGCACTTCGTCGCCCAGACGATCGAGGCCAGCGAGGTGGCGCTGGATGTCCTGCCCGGTCAGCAGCCCCGCCACCGAGATCGTGCGACCGAAGAAGTCGTTGGGCACCGCCACCACCTGCGCCGCGACGCCGCGCGACGTCAACGGCTCCAGCAGGCGCGTGAGCCGAGGCGCGTACAGCGCGCCCGTCACGACGGTGACCGTGCGCGATGACGTGACCGGCCGCACGCGGGACAGCGCGAGCTCCAGCTCGTCCTCGAAGCGACGCACCAGCCCAATGCCGTCCTCGGCCACCGGGAAACCCTCGTACGCGTCGGCCTCCGGCAGCGGAGCTCCGGCCTGGAGATAGACCTCGTCGGCGAGGAACACGAAGCGACTCCCGAGCGCATCGAGAAATTCCCGTTGCCAGCGCTCGACGGTCGCGACGAGCGCGCGCGCTTCTTCCTTCATCAACAGGCGGAGCTGGGGCAGTCGCTCGCGATGACGCGTGAGCCCGACGGGCACGATGGCCGCGGTCGTGACGTGTGGGTGAAGGCGGTGAAGGTCGACGACCGTGCGCTCGAGGTGCGCTCCGTCGTTCCAGTCCGGGCAGAGCACGATCTGGGCGTGCATGCGGATCCCCGCCCTGGCCAACCGCTCCATCCGCGGGAGGATCTCGGCGCCGTGCCGCGGCCGGCCGAGCAGCGCGTGGCGAAGTTCGGGATCGGTGGCGTGGACCGAGACGTAGAGCGGCGAGAGGCGTTGCGTCTCGATGCGCTCGAGCGCGGCGTCGTCGAGGTCGGAGAGCGTGATGTAGTTGCCGTGCAGGAACGACAGCCGGAAGTCGTCGTCCTTGACGTAGAGGCTCTTGCGGAGACCGCGCGGGTTCTGATGGATGAAGCAGAACACGCACTTGTTGGCGCACGTCGCGATGTCGCGCGGGCGCGGCGGAACCAGCTCGACGCCGAGGTCGCCGCCCCGCCGGGTCACGTGCACGCGGCGCGCGCCGGCGTCACGCTCGACGGTCAGCCGGAGCCGATCGTCGGCCGCGTGGAACTGGAAGTCGATGGCGTCACGGAGCGGCGTGCCGTTGATGGCGACGATCCGGTCGCCGGGGCGAAGCCCGGCCGCCGCGGCCAGCGAGCGGCGCCGGACGGCGGCCACCACGACGCCTTCGGCGGCGTCGTCACCCTCGGAGCAGGCTCGACTCATGCTCCTCGCCCTCGGCGGCGTGGGCGGCGTTCAGGAACCGCATCCCCTGCACGATGTACTGCAGCCCCGAGGCCACCGTGAAGATGGCGGCCAGCCAGATGATCGGCTTCGGCGACACCGGCAGCAGGAACCAGTGCGCGCCGAGGCCGGCGAGGACGGCGAGGATCTGGAGGAAGGTCGCCGCCTTGCCCGCCCACGTCGGCCGCGGGTAGATGCGGACGCCGACCATGTGGACGATGAGCGCGCCGACCAGGAGCATCAAATCGCGCGTGATGACGACGGCCGTGATCCAGAACGGGAGCGCCTTGAGATACGTCAGCGTCACGAACGACGCCATCAGCAGCATCTTGTCGGCCATCGGATCCAGGAAGGCGCCGAGGCGGCTCTGCATCCCCTGGCGCCGCGCCACCCAGCCGTCGAGGAGATCGGTGAGCGCCGCGACCGAGAACACGAGGAGCGCCCAGCCCGGCTTTCGATCGACGAGGAGCGTCACGAAGACCGGGATCAGCAGGATGCGGAGCACCGTCAGTCCGTTGGCGAGGCCCATACGACCGGCTCAGTGTATCAGACGCGGTAGGCGGCGAGCGTACCCGCCAGCGCGGGCGGCAGCTCCACTTCCAGCTCGACGTGGCGCTCCTGGTTGTCGCGGGTCAGCACGCGGCCGTGCTTGTAGCACAGGGCGAGCGCGGCGCCGTCGGCGTGCGGAATGCGCAGCGTGAGCGGGCCACGGAGCGGACGCAGCAGGCCCTCGATCACCGTGCGCAGCCGGTCGAGTCCGGCGCCGCTGACGGCGGACACGGCGACGGCGGGCCGGTCGGCGAGCAGCGCCTCGACGGCGCGCGGCTCTTCCACGCGGTCCATCTTGTTGAGCACGAGCACGGTCGGCCGATCGGCCACCTGAAGCTCGGCCAGCAGCCTCTCCACCGCCGCCATGTGCTCGGCCAGCGCGGGGTGACCGGCGTCGACCACGTGGAGGAGGACGTCGGCCTCGGCCAGCTCCTCGAGGGTCGCGCGGAACGCGGCGACGAGCTCGTGGGGCAGCTTGCGGATGAAGCCAACCGTGTCGCCGAGGATGAACGACGGACGCCCGGCGCCGTTGACCAGGCGCGCCGCCGGATCGAGCGTCTCGAAGAGCCGCTCGGCGGCAGCCAGGTGAGCGCCCGTCATGCGATTGAGCAGCGTCGTCTTGCCGGCGTTCGTGTAACCGACGAGCGCCACGACGGGCAGCCCGGCGCGGCGGCGGCCTTTGCGCTGCACGCGGCGATGCACGCGGACGTGCTCGAGCTCGCCGCGGATCTGCATCACGCGGCGCCGGATCACGCGCCGATCGGATTCGAGCTGCGTCTCGCCGGGGCCTCGGGTGCCGATGCCGCCGCCGAGGCGTTCGAGGTGGGTCCACTGCCCGACCAGCCGCGGAAGGAGATACGTGAGCTGCGCCAGCTCGACCTGGAGCTTGCCCTCGGCGCTGCGCGCGCGCTGGGCGAAGATGTCGAGGATCAGCGCGGTGCGGTCGATCACCTTGACCCCGAGCGCCTGCGAGATGTTGCGCTCCTGCACCGGCGACAGCGGGTCGTCGCAGATCATGAGGTTGGCGCGGGTGGCCTGGCCCGCCTCGCCGATCTCGTCCACCTTGCCGCTGCCGAAGTAGAGCGCAGGCGTGGGCGCCCCGCGCTCCTGCACGACCCGGTGGACGACGGTGGCGCCGGCGGCCGTGGCCAGCCCGGCTAGCTCGTCCAGCGACTCCTCGACCTCCCACCTTCGCTGCGACGGCAGCCGGAGCGCGGCAATCACCGCGCGCTCCTGCATCCTGCGCGTGACCTCGACGCCGTTGCGCCGGCCGCTCTTCACCCGATCACGCCTCTCTCGGCCAGCCGCTCGCAGATCAGCGCGGCCACGCCCTCGGGGCCGCCGGCGAGCGGCGCGTCTAGCCACTGGACGTCGGGCTCGCGGGCGAACCAGGTCCACTGCCGCTTCGCGTAGCGGACGGTATCACGCTGCATCAGCCGCGTCGCCTCGGCCGCAGTCAACTCGCCGAGCGCCACCGCGACGAACTGGCGATAGCCGATGCCCTGCATCGCGGGCAGCGTCGCATCATAACCGCGCGCGAGCAGCTTCCCGACCTCCTCGAGGAGTCCGGCCTCGACCATCTTCGCCGCACGCTCCCGTAGCCGGCGGGCCAGCTCGGCGCGCTCCATCGTCAAACCGACATGGAGGACGTCGTAGTCGCGAGAGCGCCGCCAGAGGTCCGCGGAACCCCCGGCGGTCACCTGGCCCGCTCGCGTGAGCTCGAGCGCCCGCATCACCCGCACGTAGTCGTTGGGATGCAGACGTCGCGCCAGCACGGGGGCCTCGCGGCTCAGAAGCTCGTGAAGCTTCCGTCGGCCTTCGCGGGCGGCCAGCATATCCAGCTCGCGCCGGAACGCCGGATCGGCCGGCGGCGCCGGATCCAGACCACGAAGCAGGGCCCGGATGTACAACCCGGTCCCGCCCACGACGGCCGGTAGCCTCCCCCGCCCGCGGATCGCCGTGATGATGCCTCGCGCGTCCCGGGCGAAGCGCTCGGCATGATAACGGTCGTCGGGGTCGACGACGTCGATGAGGTGATGAGCGACCGCGGCGCGCTCGTCAGCCGTCGGCTTGCCGGTGGCGACGTCCATCCCGCGATAGACTTGACGCGAGTCGGCGCTGATCACCTCGAGAGGAAGGCGGCGGCCCAAGGCGACCGCCGCGGCCGTCTTGCCGACGCCGGTCGGCCCTGCGATGACGAGGAGCGGGATCTTCATCCGCTAAGGCCCAAGCCTACCAGAGACGACGGACCTCGCGCCGGACATCCTGCAGCGAGATCCGGCTCATCGTCGGCCGTCCGTGAGGACAGAAGTACGGCGTGGACGTCGCGCTCAGCTCGGTCAGCAGCCGCTCCATCTCCTCGCGCGCCAGGGGCGTGTTGGCCTTGATTGCGGCGCGGCAGGACACGAACGCCAGTGCGCGATCGAGCACGGGCTCGCCGGCCTTCGGCCCGGCCAGCTCGTCGACCATCGCCTCCATCAACCTTCGTGGCTCCTCGCCCTTGAGCGCTGCCGGCACCGCCCGCAGCACCACGCTCTCGCCGCGCTCGTCGAAGGCGAAGCCCAAGCGCTCCAGCGCACCGCGCCAGCGCCCGAGCTGCGTCCTCGCTCCGGGCGCGAGATCGAGCGGCTCGCCGAAGAGCAACGCCTGGGACACCGGCGCTCCGGCAGTCAGCTCGGCCTGCAGCCGTTCGAAGATCACGCGCTCGTGAGCCGCGTGCTGGTCGAGGAAGAAGACCTCCGAGTCCGATGCGGCGACGATGAACGTGTCCTGAACCTGCCCGAGGACGCGTCCCAGCGACGGCGTGTAGGGCGCAGCGGTCTCGGCGAACAGCGGCGCCTGGCCGGCATCTCCGACCAGCGTCGTGCCTGCGGGCGCGTCCGTCAGCGGAGAAGGCGCGGAAGCGTCGAACCCGGGCGTGACGCCGGGAACCACAGCGCGCCGCCGCAGGGTCTCGCCGAGCGCGGCGCCGATCATCTCCTGCACCAGCCGAGGATGGCGGAAGCGCACCCACGCCTTGGTCGGATGCACGTTCACGTCGACGTCGGCGTGAGGCAGCGTCACCGAGAGCACGACGAGCGGGAAGCGGTCGCGCGGCAGCAGTGGCCGGTAGGCCTGCACCACCGCCTGGAACAGCGCGGGATCGCGCACCGGCCGGCCGTTGACCAGCGTGATCACGTCGTCGCGACCGCCCCGCGTGAAATCGGGCGGGCTGGCGAGCCCGCGCACGCCGATCGCGTGCTCGTGGCGATCGATGGCCAGCAGCCGCCCGGCCACGTCCCAGCCCCACAGCGCGCCGACGCGGTCGCGGAGATCCTTGGCCGGCGGCGCGTTGAGGGTGCTGCGGCCATTGCTGGTCACGCGGAGATGTACGCCCGGATGCGCCAGCGCGAGCTGAGTCAGCGTGCGCAGGCTCTGAGCCAGCTCGGTCGCGGTCGCCTTCAGGAATTTCAACCGGGCCGGCGTGTTGAAGAAGAGGTCCGTCACGTCGACGGTCGTGCCGGCGTCGGTCGCCACGGTGAGCCGCTGAGCGATCTCGCCGCCGGCGCCGGCCACGCGCGTGCCGTCGCCAGCGCCGCGGGCACGACTGGTGATCGTGAAGCGGGCGACGGCGCAGATGGCGGGCAGAGCCTCACCGCGGAAGCCCAGCGTGGCAATGGCGTCGAGATCGGCGTCGGCGGCGATCTTCGAGGTGGCGTGCCGTTCCAGCGCGAGCGTCAGCTCATCGGCGGTCATCCCGATGCCGTCGTCGGTCACGCGCACCAGCGCGGCGCCGCCGTCGCGCAGGTCGACGCTCACGGACCGGGCATCGGCGTCGAGCGC
>Ga0099827_10001676_pt1 | contig 11745 bp, 8 predicted proteins | sample CZO8metaG_FD_79339 | JGI IMG/M metagenome (GOLD analysis project Ga0099827, IMG submission 79339) | Vadose zone soil microbial communities from the Eel River Critical Zone Observatory, Northern California, USA - CZOApr15con1.8 metaG | ecosystem: Environmental > Terrestrial > Soil > Vadose zone ...
ACTTCCGGCGGTCCGTGACGCAAGCCGAACGATTTCATCGAGATGAGCGCGCCGTCGTCGGTCCGGAGCGTGACGCGAAGGTCCATCTCGAGGACGCCGTCGGCCCGGAGGAGGAGCCAGTCCGCGCTCCCGCCCGGCAAGACCGTTCCGCGAAGACGGGGGCCCTCGAAGTCCCCGCCGCTCAGGGGGACGGTCCGGCGAGTACCGTGGGGCACAGCGCCGATGTTTTGCGGTGCCGCGACGATCACGCGCAGCATCATGAGTAGACGCGTATTCATGGCGCCGTCTGCGGGGTACTCACCTTCTGGCGTAGCCCGTAAAAATGAAATCGCTGGACTTTCCCGTTCGGCGCTTTCAGCGTGAACCTGTCCTGGGCCGCAAGGACCATGCTCAATAAGACAGAGAGAGATACCACAATGATCACACTGGCGCCAGCCGTATCCGAATGGACGTCACGATCCAACGACTGTCGGCGCCGTCTTGTATGCTTCGCCGACAGTTTCTCGCGAATGTGCGATGGAAAGCAACGCTCGCACCACCAGCCGGAAGCCTCGAGCAGCTCGTGGGCCGATCAGCGGGCTGAGGTACGGGCCGCCACGGTACTTTGCCCGGTAGGCTTCATCGATGCGGTCGTTGATCCGTCCGTCAACCGGCTCGAACGTGACCTCCTTCGAAGACCAGCGGCCCTGATCCGCCCCGCCTGTTGCCGCATCCCGGCCTTGTACCAGCGAGAGTTCTGTCCGTTGTCGGCGCGCACATAGAGACCGTCGTCGACCGAAACAGACCAAATCCAGACGGACGCAGCAGCGCTTTTTATCGCCCGGCGCTCGTCCATCGCGCGGTACCCCTCCGCCACCTGTCAGCCGGCATTCGACTCGCGTGCCAAACCAATACCTCGTCGGCGCATTGGCATTCACCAGTCCCTGCAGGCACACGCTGACCGCGCGCTGCGGCTCCTCAAATCGGCGCGTCTTGCCTCCTTCCTGATCTCGCTGGCGGACGTTCAGGACGCGCGTTGAGTGCCCGACAAACGAATGGCCGGCAGATGCCGGCCATTCCGTCACGAAGAATCGGCGTGGTCGCCTGACACCGTTCTGCTTCGGCGAATCCTAAGGCAGGGAAACGGTAAAAACCTGCTCCGCTGATCCTTCCCGCTCGACCTCCAGCCTCATGTCAGCTCGTTCACCGGCCAGTGGTGCTGACGACAGCGTTCCCGAACTTGTCGGGGAACTGCTTCACGATGCCATCCGACAGCGCGTCAGACATGTGGAGGATGTGGTCGTAGACCGCGTCGAACGCTTTCACGTCGCCGGCCCAGTCTTTATTCAGCCGAGCCACCAATTCCGTGGTCGTCGTGGCGAGATGCGTGTTCATCAGCTCGACAAGGGTCGCCCGTGGCCAATTCGGATTGGCCTTGCTGAGGAAGTCGGCGATCTGGGTCGCATTCTGATGCGAGCGATCGTCGGCAGCCTTCTGCCCCGCCTTGTCCCCTGCCATCGCGGCCTTGACGATGTCGCCGGCAATCGCGATGTGATCCTTCAGGAGCGTCGTGAGTTGGCGACCCGCGGCATCACCGTAATACTTCGCAACCGCGTTGCCGATGTCTTCCTGGTTCTTCATCAGTCGATTGAGCGCGGCGGGCGCATCCGGCTGACTCTCCGTCGCGGCGATAATGTAGTCACGTGTCCAGACCACATGATCAGTCCACAGCTTGCGCATGTTCTGTTTGAGCATCGCGGCGGCGTCGCTGTGTGTTGCCGAACCTTTGGTGTGTTTCGCTTGTGCGCGTGCCGCACTCGGGTTGATCAGAACCGAAACAAAAGCAATCACTAGCGCCAACTTCCCGGTTTTCATGTCGCCCTCCTGATGTGAATCGTCCGACGCCGTACCCAGGTTCAATGCTTGCAAATGGACACGAGCCGCCGATCGTGAAAACAGCTCGACCGCAGCTCCGGCGCATCAACCTCGACGTTTCACTTCAATCCGACCGGCCCGCTCCCGAACGTCAAGGCACGGTTGGTTTTGCGTCGCCGGCCCATTAACAACTCGACCGTCTTCGAGGGCGAACTCTGAGCCATGCCACGGACACACAACCGATCTCTCCTTGAGTGTGCCCTCCGATAACGGGCCACCCAAGTGTGCGCATGAGTGCGCGAGAACACAGAATTCGCCGTGCTGTCTGACGATGAGAAGGTCAAGATCGCCGTGCCTCGCGCGCCTCATCGATCCATCAGGAACGTCGGCTGAGTTCCCGACCGAAGTGACAGATTCGGGTCCGTCAACCGCAGCGTGCGTCACGCCGACCCGCTGGTCGTAAACCAAGTCACCACCAAACCACGCCGCGCCCACAGCAATGGCGTAACCGGCAAGAGCACACGATTGCCCCGTCGAGCGGGCACTTCTCTTCCGCAGTACGAAGGCCGTTGCGTACAGAGAGGTCGCAGCGATGTTGAGCAGACCGTGGATGAGGCCGGTTCGACGGGACTGTCCTGAGGTTTCAGACCAATCGGTAAGCCCGGTGACTGCCGCGGCTGTGGCTCCGGCCAGTCCTACGCCGATCGCCACATCCGCGGCCCGCTCCATCGCGCTGTCTTTGGTTCGAGCCGCAATCACGTCGAGAACGAGGCCGGTCGTCCATGCCCCAATCGGCAGATCCGTGAATACTGGATGAAGTGGATGACGCAGCCAGACCCCATGCATGGCATTCTTCGCCTGCTGGCCGACCGGTCCGGCCAGCTCGTACGCTCCTCGAATCGCGCGACTCAACGGTTCCGCAATCGGATCCAGAACCCTCTGATCTGTGAGCCGCGAGAGCGTATTTGTGCCGTCCATAGATGCCTCCACAGCACATTTCGTACCCAAGGGCCCCGAGTCCGTTTCAGAGTTGGGCAGCTCGGGCGGGTGATTCCGGTCTCGTGATCCAGCCTCCCGGCAGAGCAGACATTCTTCTGCAGGCTTTCGCGAAGAACACATTTATTCACTGTGGTGGCTCGGAGACGAGACCCATGTTCGGGTTGACAGGCCGCGTTCGATTGAGCCAAGCTCCCATCGACCAACGATGGGAGAAGGACAAGAGCTCCTGCCGGGCACGCTCGACCTCCTCATCCTGAAGGCGCTCGCGCGTGGCGCGATGCACGGCTATGGCATTGCGCAGTATCTGAAAACCATCTCTGAGGATGTCCTTCAGGTCGGTGAGAGCTCGCTCTACCCGGCTCTCCAGCGCCTGCTGCTGAACGGGTGGGTCACGGCCGCCTGGCGCGCCTCGGAGAACAACCGGCGGGCGCGGTATTACACGCTGACCACTGCCGGCCGGAAGCAGCTGTCGGCCGAACGGAAAGAGTTTGACCGGCTGATTGTCGCGATGCACAAGGTCCTGAAGGCCACGTAGCGAGGTAGCGAGGTCGCCATGCGGAGAGCTCTGCGACGGCTGTGGTACGCGCTCCGGCAGCGGCAATCCGACGCGGATCTTGCCGAAGAGATGGCGGTCCATCGCGAGATGGCCGAGCGCGAGTTGGCGCAAAGGGGCGCGGCGCCGCCGGACGCGCGGCTCGGAGCGGAGCGGCTGTTTGGAAGCGCGGCGCTGGCGCGGGACCGATCGCGCGACGTCTGGATTCCTCCTGCGCTCCAGGACATCACGCGGGATGTTCGCTTCGCGGTGCGCCTGCTGACGAAGGATCGCGGCTTCACGTTCGCGGCCGTCATGACGCTGGCGCTCGGGATCGGCGCAGCCGGGACGATCTTCACGATCTTCGACGGCATGTTCCTGAAGGGCCTGCCCGTCGACCGACCCGATCGCATCGTCGCGGTGCGCGCGCTCGACCGCCAGGGCCGGCCGCTGCAACTATCGCCGGCGGCGTTCGACGACTGGCGGACGGCGACGGAGAGCTTCCGTGGTCTGGCCGCGTACGCCGGAGCCACCGCAATCATCGCCGACGAAGGGCGGCCGCCGGAGCGCGTGGCCGCCTCCTACATCTCCGCCACGGCGTTCACGCTGCTCGGCGAGCGTCCGCTTCTGGGCCGCGTCTTCACGGCCGACGACGATCGGCGCGGGGCGCCGCCGGTCGTCATCCTCGGCGAGGGCGTTTGGCAGGATCGGTACGGTGGCGACCCCCGAATCATCGGCCGCCCGGTCACGGTCAACGACGAGCCGGTGACGGTGATCGGCGTGATGCCGGCGCGTTTCAGATTTCCGATGATCGACAAAGCGTGGCTGCCGCTTGCGATGGCGCCGCAGGTGCGCGATCGCCGGCGCGACGCACGCACGCTGGCGGTCGTCGGCCGGCTGGCCGACGGCATCACGATTCCGCAGGCCCGGGCCGAGCTCGATGCCATCGCGACACGCCTCGCGCGCGAATATCCCGATACCGATGCCGGCCTGCACGCGGCGGTCGAGCCGTACACCGGCGGCTTCAGCGGGTTCGACAACCCGTGGAGCGATGCGCTGCTCGCAGCCGGCTTCCTCCTGCTCATCGGCTGCGCCAATGTCGCCAGCCTGCTGCTCGCCCGTGCGGCTGGCCGGGGGCGCGATCTCGCGATCCGGACGGCGCTTGGCGCGACGCGGTGGCGCGTTCTGCGACAACTTGTCGTCGAAAGCACGCTGCTTTCGACTGTCGCCGGTTGTGTCGGCCTCGCCCTGACGTGGGCCGGCGTACGACTCTGGATCGTCTCGATGCCGGTCGCGAACTGGCCGTACTGGTTCCGGTGGGACTTCGACGCGCGCGTGCTCGCGTTCCTGACGATCGTCAGCGCCGCCACCGCCGTCCTCGCCGGCGTAGCGCCCGCGGCTCACCTGTCCGGCGCGGGAACAGCGGCATTGATGAAGAGCGACGCGCGCAGCGGCACCACCGGCAGGCGGGCGCGCCGCTGGACCAGCGGGCTGATCGCGTGCGAGCTGGCGCTGACCATCGTCCTCCTTGCCGGCGCCGGGCTGATGGTTCGCACCACGATCAAGCTGCTCCAGATCGACAGCCTCGTCGACACGTCGCACGTGCTGATGGCCAATGTGCATCTGCCGGAGGCAAGATACTCGACGCCCGAGCGGCGAACGCGATTCGTGGAAACATTCGCCGAGCACCTCGACGGCGTGCCGGCGATTCGGTCCACGACGGTGGCGAATGTCTGGCCGTTTTACAACGCTCCACTGCGGGCGCTCGCCGTGACCGGCCGGCCCGGCGTCAGCGGCGGTCCAGGGCCGGTTGTCTCGTACGTGACGATTGGCCCGGAGTACTTCGAGACGCTCGGCGTGCACCTGCTCCTGGGCCGGGGCTTCTCGTCCACCGACGGCACGACCGGACATTTCGCGGCGATCGTCAACCAGAGGTTCGCGCAGATGTTCTTCGGCGGGCAGAGCCCGATTGGAGCGGGCATCCGCCTCACGGATATCAATGCGGCTCAGGCAGACACGCCGCGGCTCACGATCGTCGGTGTTGTGCCGACGATCCGGCAGCATTACGCGCAGGATCTCGATCCCGTCGTCTACGTTCCCTACCGCCAGGATCCGACGGCCGTACCGGTTGTGATGGTGCGCACGAGCGCCGACCCGAATGCGGCGGCGCCAGCGATACGTGAGACTTTGCGCGATCTCGATTCGAGTCTGGTCCTGTTCAACATCATGCCGCTCGAGCAGGTCTTAGCGGGGACCGGGTTCGCCAACCGCGTGTTCCTGACGTTTTTCAACGTGTTCGCCGGGTTCGCGCTATTGCTGTCGGCCATCGGCCTGTACGCGGCGACGAGACGTACGGTGACCGAGAGGCGGCACGAGATCGGCGTGCGGATGGCGCTCGGCGCGGAACCGCGACAGGTCGTCTGGTTGTTCACGCGCCGCATGCTCGTCGTGCTCGCGCTCGGCGGCCTGGCGGGCCTGGCCGGCGCCCTGGCGGGCACCCGTCTCATGCGTGGATTCCTCGTCGAGACCAGCCCGTCCGATCCGGCGACGTTGGTGTCCATCACGCTGTTGCTCGCGCTCGTGGCGATCGCCGCGACGGTGATGCCCGCCCGGCGCGCACTGCGCGTAGACCCCGCCGTCGTACTGCGGTGCGAGTGAGCATGTCCATCGGCGAGTTCGGTTGGATCGGCGCAAGGCCGGCCGGTATCTAGACCAACCGACCGCAGCGCACAGCGCGGGAGGCGCGTCCACGAGCCATGTTGCAGGTTGAACGGCTCACGAAACGCTACGGCGCGATCGTTGGCATCGACGACGTGTCGTTCACCGTCCGCCCGGGGGAGGTCCTCGGCCTGCTCGGGCCCAACGGCTCTGGCAAGAGCACCACCGTAAAAATCCTCACTGGTCTCCTGGACCAGACCTCCGGCCACGTGCTGCTCGATGGCCGCGACGTGGCGACCGACATGCTCGAATTCAAGACTCATCTCGGCTACGTCCCCGAGGAGCCGCATCTGTATTCGTATCTCACCGGACCTGAGTACCTCCTGCTCGTCGGCCGGCTTCGCGGCCTGGCCGAGGATCTCCTCGAAGACAAAATCGAACGGTTCTTGCGGCTGCTCGGCATCTACGACGACAGGTACCAAACGCTGGCGGCGTATTCGAAAGGGATGCGGCAGAAGATTCTGATTGCGGCGGCCGTGCTCCACGACCCGCGCCTGGTGATCCTGGACGAGGCGTTCTCCGGACTCGACGTCAGCGCTGCGCGCGTCCTGAAGGCGTTCGTCCGCGCGCTGGCCGACGAAGGGAAAATGGTTGTCTTCAGCTCACACGTTCTGGAGGTGGTCGAGCAGGTGTGCTCGCGCGTGCTGATTCTGAAGGAGGGGCGTGTGGCGGGACACGACTCGGTGGTGAACCTGCGCGCGACCCTGCAGCTCCCCTCTCTCGATGCTGTCTTCGCGGCGCTCACTGCCGAAGAGGACGTCGACGAGCGATCGCGCGCGATGGTCGCCGCGATGAAGGCGTAGCCATGCGGCGGCTGAGCGAGCGCGACGCCTTCCGCATCCTGTTCCGCGAGTTCTTCGCGCAGCTCTTCATCAGCGAATCATCCGTATCGGATCATCAGGTCAAGGTGGCGATGATCGGCGTGCTGACGTTCCTGATCATGCCGGGTTTCTTCATACCCGTGCGACTCATCGATCGCTTCGAGCTCGCCGCGGTCCATTTCCCGATTCTGGTGAGCCCGCTCACCCGGCTGATGGCGACGGTCTTTGTGACGTTTGCCATTGTCGCCGTCGGTGTCGTCGCCACGTTCGAGTGGGACGCGCTCACGTTCGAGCGGCGTGACGCCATGGTCCTCGGACCGCTGCCGGTCTCGGCCCGAACGATTGTTGCCGCCAAGCTCGCGGCGCTCGGCGCGCTCCTGCTCATCGCGGCGAGCGGGATCAATCTCCTGACGGCACTGCCGTTCTCGCTCATCGCTACCTCGCACCAGCCGATCATGGCGACGGTTCGCCTGTTGGTCGCCCACCTCGTCACGACGATGACCGCGTCAGCGTTCGTGTTCTCCGCTCTGGTCACAATCCGCGCTGCAAGCAGCCTGTTCGGACGCGGTCGCGTCGCCATCGGGACGCTGTTCCAGTTCGCGCTGATCTGCGCGCTTCTGTGCTTCATCGTCTTCGTTCCGACGTCGTTGAAGGTGGAGTTTCTCCGCGTTCCTCACCGGCCAGTCCGGGTGATCGGTGTGCACATGCAGCCGATTCCCGGCTGGAGCCCGACGAACTGGTTCGTCGGGCTATACGACGTCATCCGCGGCGGGGCGCAAACAGGTTCTCATCAACAGGCGCTCATCGCCCTGGCGATGACGCTGGCGAGCGCCGCCGCCGCCGTTGTGGCGGTAGTGATCGGGTACCGCCATCAGCTTCGGGTCGCGCTTGCTGCCGCCTCGGCGCCGCGCGTGAGCGCGTTGGCGCGCTTTCCTTCCGTACTCGCACGTCTCCTCGCCGGCCGCCGTCGTGCGGCACAGGGACTCGCCGAATTCATCGTCGTCGCACTAGCCCGCAGCCGTGCCCAGCAGGCGCAAATTGCCATGAACGCCGCGCTCGGCGTCTCCATGATCGTGCTCGAGTTGACTCGCCGCGGCAGCGATTTTGCCGGCCTCTTTCAAGCGTCCACGGCGTTGTCGCGGCTTCCACTCCTGCTGGCGTACTGGGTGGCAGTCGGCCTGCGCGCCTCGTTCTTTGTCCCGAGTGAGCTGACGGCGGCTTGGACGTTCCGCACCAATGCCACAGAAGGATTGCGGTCAAGCCATGGCGCGATCCGCGGGGCGGCTGCCGCACTCCTCGTGCCTCCGCTGACGGCTCTGACCTTCGTCCTGTCCGCCACGGTAAGCGGTTGGTACGACGCGCTGCTGCACGCGGGCTTCGCCGCGCTCGCGTGCCTTGTGCTCGTCGAGTTGGTCGCGTTGACGGTGCCGTTCATGCCGTTCACGCGCCCGTACGAACCGGGCCATGCGAAGCTGAAAACGCGCTGGCCGCTGTATTTGCTCGGCGTCTATCTGTTTGCCTACGTGCTCGCGCGCATCGAGAAGGCGTGCTGGTCCGATTCCACCTCGTTTGCCATTCTGCTGCTGTGTCTCGCCGCGGCTGCCCTCACGCTCGACATCGTCGGCGAAATGCAAGCGCGTCGACGGTCAATGGAGCCGCCGCAGGAACTCGGGAACGATGAGGGAAGGATCGCCGTGCTCGACATCGGCACCGTCGTCCATCGCGCGCACGCCGAGGGTTGACTACGGGCCTCCCGGCCACGCTGCACCGCGGACGCCGCGCCCGCGCGCCAGGCCTTTTTGCACAACGCCGTAGCGCGAATAAGAGCGAGAACCCGCCGGTGTGATTGGCACACAAGCCGCAACGGTCAAAACTTGACGCGGATACCGCCGTTGATATTGCGCCCGTCCAGCGGCGCCCATGCATCGACCGTCCATCGCCCATCGACGCCACGCGTCGGGCGAATCAACGGATCGAATTGTGTTTGCCGGACGTTCGTGAGGTTCTCGCCGTTGACGAACACACGCACCTTACCGATGACGCGCTCTGCAAGCAGGCCGAACGCCTGATACGGCACGCTCTCGTCGCGAAACGGATTGGCTTCCAGCCGCTGTCGCCCTGTATAGAACCATTCGAAGACAAAACGTCCGATGGCTTCGTCTTCCAATCCGGCGAGTACCGTCAGGGAATGCCGTGGCGTGAGCGGCACTTCTGCAAACGCCGCGTCCCCAAACTCGCGAGCATGGGTGAAATTGTAAACGGCGGTCAATGACAGGGGTTCACGACGCCACGTCGCCAATAATTCCGCTCCGGCGTTCGTGGACGCCAGGGGCTGATTGGCGACGATGTACGCGTCCGTGCGGTCAACAAACACCGGATGTTGAAGCCGGGAGGCAAAAATCGTCACCGTGGAGGAGAGTGGGCCGTCAGTTCGCGTCACGTCCAGCGAGACGCCTTGTCCAGTCTCCGCCTGCAAGGAACCGCGAATCGTCAAGCGAGACAATCCCGCCGCTTCCGTTTCCTCGGTGAGCGGCGTCGTCGGGAAGAACCCTGTGCCCGCTGACACCCGGCTCGTCCAGCCACCGGAGCGGAACAGCGCGGACACACGCGGGCTGACGAACGTGCCGTACTCGCTGTGCACGTCGAGCCGCGCACTTCCGGACAGCGACAACCATGGCGTCACATCGACATCGTCCTGCACAAAGACGCCGGGAGCCGTGAAAGTGTAGGAGAACTGCGGCGTGTCGCGCGCGCTGTAGGCATCTCGCTCGAGAGCTGCGCCGACGACAAACGTCTGGCGACCGACCTTGCGACGCGCCGAGAGCTCCGCGAAGAACGAGTCGTGGTTGTCGCGCTCGCGGACCTCGCCAAAGGCGTGGTCGTGCGACTGCCACGTCCCGCTGGCGCGCGCGGACAGAACGTAGGCGTTCGACACCAGCGTTTGCCCGACGACGCCCACGTCGTACCGCCCGGTGTCCAGGACCTCGCGATATGGTGACTGCGTCGCGGGAATCACGGCGCCGGACGTCGTGCCGCCGGTCCGCGTCTCCCATGTGGCGCCGGTCGTGACGAACAATGATGAGCCAGTGTGGTTGTCCCAAAATAACCGCGGGCGTACTTCCGCTCGGTTGTAGCTGGGTAAGTCGGCCCAGCCGTCACCGTCTATGTCGTTTGCCTCGTGCCAGTGGCCACCGGCAAGGAGCGTTGCGCCCCAACCGCGTTGCCAGGGCGCGGACAGATAACCTGTGGCGTCGGTTTCGCCACGCGATGAGCGATTGACGAGGAATTCCTGCGACCGCTCCGTTGGTCGGCGAGCAATCAGGTTGACGACGCCGCCAACGGCGCCGGCGCCGTAGAGTGCCGACGCCACGCCCTTGATGACCTCGACCTGGCCCAAGTCGACAGGGGGAATCTGCAGCAATCCCAGCCCGCCGACCTGTTCGCCAAACAGCGGGAGCCCGTCCGACAAGAACCTCGTATAGCGACCTTTCATGCCCTGAATCCGCACGCTGGCTGCGCCGAGCGACGGCGAGGACGACGCCACATGCAGGCCGCCCATCTCCCTCAGCATGTTCACCACGTCGCCGGGCCCCTGCATCACCTGCTCTTGGACTTCCTCTGTGTTGAGCACTTCGACCCGCATCGGCACGTCCTCAACTCGCTTGTCAGTGCGAGTCGCGGACACCGTGACGTGCTCTTCGACCGACGCGCCTCGATTCAATTCGATGACCACCGGTTGCTGCTGGTTCGCCTGGAGGTCGACGGAGACCGACGCCGGCGCGAATCCGTCTTTGATGACGACGATGTTGGTGTGACCGGGCGGCAGCGTGACGACGACCACGCCCTGCGCGTCCGTCTTGTGCGTGGTCCCGTTGATGACGACCGCCGCGTCACGGACCGGGCTCGAGTCGCTGCGCACTTCGATCCGCACCGTCGCCGTCTGCGCGAGTGCGGCCGCCGCGTGCAGCGTCAACAGAACAGCAAGAACGAAAGCCCGCATGCGAATCTCCACGCAGAACCAATCCGGCAACGATGCTGTCCATGCGCACCCGCGCACACGACCACCGTCAGGGTTTGAGGACAGTCAGCGTGGAAGATTTAGATCCGGAGACGAAGTGGTGGGCTGCTCGTCGAAGCAGGCAGGAGGATTCTTCGCTCACCGCGGCGACACGGCGCCGTTGAAGTCGCGAACGTGACGCGGGCCGTCGTGCGTGATGCGCGAATGTGCGTGATCAGGAAGCCCGCCGCCGAGAGCGCGACACCGACGCACAGCACGATGGTGACAATGCCCGCTTCGTCGTTGGCATCCTGAATCGAACGATCCCAACGACCAGACATCTCGAGCACGTACAAGCCAACGCACAGCGTCAAAAGCATCGTGACGAACACTTTTCCGGCAGTCCCGCGCACGGCGAGATAGTAACACGCAGCTGACGCGGCATGCTCTTTCATTGCCACGCCCTGGCAGCGGCGCACACCGGTGAACCGTGACGAGGCGACGAGCACATGGTGGACCAGCGATGTAGGTAAGAGAGTCGTAAGGCGGAGCGATCGTCGCGAGACATTCAACGTCCGGCTGAACCCAGCTCACCTGAACGCCAAGCGCGTCGCGATCGTCCAGTCCACGTTTAACCGCGGAGGTCGCAGAGAGCGCAGAGGTCTGGTTTTTTGGCTTGCGTGCTCGGCGCACTCTGCGGTTTAACAGCCCGTGGCGAAAGTCTGGCTGCATTCGACGGGCGATGCATCCCCGCTAGCTGCGTTGCTCCTCGCTCAAATACTCCCGGTATTCTCGGTCGTCGCGCCTTGCCATCGGGGCGCCTC
>Ga0099827_10001678_pt1 | contig 11740 bp, 13 predicted proteins | sample CZO8metaG_FD_79339 | JGI IMG/M metagenome (GOLD analysis project Ga0099827, IMG submission 79339) | Vadose zone soil microbial communities from the Eel River Critical Zone Observatory, Northern California, USA - CZOApr15con1.8 metaG | ecosystem: Environmental > Terrestrial > Soil > Vadose zone ...
CCGCCTGCGACGAGCAGTGTGCGTGCGCACATTGCTTCCTCCTTTGTAAGTCTTGTCGTTCGGACTCACTGCCCGAGGGGTGCAGGGTGATTGCCAGCGGGAATCTGCGGTCGCCGCCCACTTTTGTTATGTTCGCCAGCGTGGCGCGACGTCGTCGGGGGCGCCGTTCGAAGCGGCGCGCGGCGACCCAGCACGCGCGGCTGGGCGCCGGCGAGGCGCGGCTGCTGGCCCTGGCGCGCGATCTGGCCGCGCTGACGATCACGGAGCCGCCTACGCGCCTGCTCGACGCCGCCCTCGAGCGACTCGCGCCGGGCGCCGGCCCGAAGACGCCGCACCGCCGCGACAAGACGCGCGCGCTGGCCACGGCGTGGGCCCATGAGCAGGCGCGACTGGCCATGCAGGAGATCCTGGATCGGGAGGCTCGGCGTGGCGCGCTCCGCGGCGACCTTCCGCGACCGTTGCTGGCGTGGCTGCTCATCGCGGCCCGTGACGCGCTCGCCACCGAGCCGCCCGACGCGCTCGACGAGCGACTCCAGTCGTTGGGGCGCTTCCTCCGATTGACACCCGGAAAAGTCGGAGGCTAGAGTCCTTTCGAATGTCGACTGTTCTGGCCGTCCTGCTCGTGCTGGCGCCCGTGATCGCGCTCGCTCAGACCCCCGTCGAGCGCGCGCGTGGGCTCATCGCGGCCTATCACGAGGACGCGCACCGCATCGACGAGGCACGCGATCTGCTCGAGGCGGCCATCACGCAGGACCGCCCCACCGACGCCGTCACCCTGCTCTCACGCATCTACTTCCTTGCCGGCGAAGTGCGCGCGACCACCGACGACGACAAGCTCGCCGCCTTCGGACGGGGCCGTGACCTCGGCAAGCTGGCGATCGAGCTGGCGCCTCGGAGCGAAGAGGCTCACGTCTGGTACGCGCTCAACCTGGGCCGCTGGGGCCAGACCAAGGGCATGATGCGATCGCTCTTCCTGCTGCCGACGATTCGCGAGGAGCTGGACACGATCTTCTCGATCAATCCCCGCTCGGTGCGCGGCCATGCGCTGGCCGGCAACCTGTTCTTCGAGCTGCCCGGGATGCTCGGCGGCGACCGCAAGAAGTCGGAGGAGCACTTCCGAAAGGGAATCGAGGCCGATCCTCACTTCACCGTCTTGCGGCTCGACCTGGCCCGGCTGCTCGTCGCCGAGGGGCGCGTCGCCGAAGCCCGGCGCGAGCTGGAGCGGGTGGTGAGCGAGACGGCGCCGACGAACGTGGCCGACTGGACGGCGAGGGACCGACCACGAGCCCGCACACGACTCGACGAGCTGCGCGACCGGAAGTAGACATCGCCGAGGTGATCCGCCGCCTGCGCCGCACCCGGCGGGCGTGGACACCCACGGCGCTGACGGTGATCGCCGACGAGGGCGGCGATCCCTTCCGGGTCCTGATCGCCTGCATCCTCTCGCTCCGCACTCAGGACTCGACCACCGGGCCGGCGTCGCATCGGTTGTTCGCCCTCGCCGACACGCCGAAGCTCATGCTGACGCTCCCGCCGAAGACCATCGAACGGGCGATCTATCCCGTCGGCTTCTACCGGACGAAGGCCCGCGTGATCCTCGGCATCTGTCGCGATCTGCTCGAGCGCTTCGGCGGGCGCGTGCCCGACGACATCGACGCGCTGCTCACGCTCAACGGCGTGGGCCGGAAGACGGCCAACCTGGTCGTGACCATGGGCTACGGCAAACCCGGCATCTGCGTGGACACGCACGTCCACCGCATCTCCAACCGGCTCGGCTACGTGCGCACGCGCTCGCCCGAGGAGACCGAGATGGCACTGCGAGCGACGCTGCCCCGACGATTCTGGATCGGCTACAACGACCTGCTCGTCGGCTTCGGTCAGAACGTGTGCACGCCGATCTCTCCGCACTGCTCGCGGTGCCCCGCGCGCGCGCTCTGCCGCCGCGTGGGCGTCACGTCGTTCCGCTGACGCGCGTTCGGCGACGTCTGAGTCCACGCAGCCGCTTCAGATTTTGCCGGTCCGCCTCCGGCTCCGGGTCCTTCGGCGTCTCCAGCACCTTGGGCACCCGCGCGAAGCGCGCATCGTTGAGCACGTGGCGGAAGGCGCCGAGCCCGAGGAAGCCGGCGCCGATGTGCTCGTGCCGATCGAGGCCCGAGGCGAAGGGCGCGCGGGCGTCGTTCAGGTGGAAGGCCAGGACGCGCCGGAGCCCGACCGCCTTCGCGCACTCCTCGACGGCCGCCTCCCATCCCGGCGCGCGCCGGATGTCGTAGCCGGCCGCAAAGAGGTGGCAGGTGTCGATGCAGATGCCGAGCCGCTCCGGTCGGGCCGCGCTTCCAATCAGCTCCCCCAGCTCGCCGAACGTGCGGCCGAGGGTGTGGCCGGCGCCGGCCGTGTTCTCGAGCGCGATGCGGATGCGATAGCCGTCCGTTCGTCGCGTCGCCTCGTCGAGCGCCGCCGTCACGCGCGCAAGGCCAAGCGCGATGCCCTGCCCCATGTGAGAGCCGGGATGGATGACCAGGCAGCGGAGACCGAGGGCCTCGCCGCGCTCGAGCTCGTCGGTGAAGGCGTCCACCGCTTGCCGCCACGACGTGTCGCCGGCCGCGGCCAGGTTGATCAGATAACTCGCGTGAGCAAACACGGCTTCGATCCGCGTCGCCCGCCGGGCCGCCGCGAACGCGCGGACGTCTTCGTCGCTCATGGGTCTCGCCGCCCACTGTCGCTGGTTCTTCAGGAAGATCTGGACGGAGCCGCACTCGAGCTCGGCGCCGCGCTCGAGCGCGCGGTAGAGCCCGCCGGCGATCGACATGTGAGCGCCCAATTCGTCGCGAGGCCGAGCAGAGCGAGAGAATGACCGCCGCGCAGACGACCCGCGTTGTCGCGACACGCGCGAATGGGGAGGTATCGGAGGGGGCCGGGACGGCCCCCTCCGATCTGAACGATCAGAGGGCGGTGTCACTTGCTGACGCGTCACCGGGGGCATCGTACGCAGGAGCGATCAGCTCGCTCAGGCGCTGGCGGCGGTAGGCCCAGATCGCCGCGAGCTGGCGCTCGACGACCAGCGCGTGGACCAACCTTCCGAGCGGTCCCAGGGGCAGACGATACGTCACGCGATCCTCCACCCACGTCCCTTCGGCCTCCTCGAGAAACAGATGGCGATGCTCCCAACGGTCGTAGGGCCCGCGGACCTGCACGTCGACGAAGCGCGCCGGCGGGTCGTACTCGCGGATCATCGTTCGCCAGGCGATCGGCATCCCCATCCAACGCACGCGCGCGTCGAGGACGGCGTAGGGCGCCATCACCGGACGCTCGGTGAGCAGTCGGAACCCGAGCCACCGCGGCGTGATGCGGGCGAGGTTGGCGGGTTCGGCGAAGAAAGCGAAGACCTCGACGCGCGGCTTCGGCAGCCACACCCGCGACTCGTGGATGTGGTCAGGCATCAGGCGGCAGCTATGATAGGCACGTGCCCGGCCCCAGTCAAACGCGCGCCTACGTGGCGCCGCTTCTCATGGCGATGCTCTGGGGCAGCTATCCGGTCACCGCCAAGCTGGCGCTTCGCGACATCCCGCCCATCACGGTGGCGGCCATTCGCTGCACGCTGGCGTCGGCGTTCCTGGTCTTCCTGCTGCTGCGGGCCGGCGCCGACACGCTCCGCGGACTCACGCCGGCCACGCTGCGCGACTTCCTGATCCTCGGCGCCTTCGGCATCTGGGGCTCCACGCAAATCAGCTATCTCGCCATCTACTACACGACCGCCTCCAACGCCGTCATTCTCCAGGCCGCCACGCCGGTGATCGTGGGCCTCGGCTCGTGGCTCTACCTCGGCGAGCGGCTGGGGCCTCGTCAGTGGGCGGGCGTCGCTCTGTCCGCCGTGGGCGTGCTCCTCGTCATCACCGACGGGCGGCTGGCCGCGCTGAAGCCCGAGGAGCTGCGCGCCGGCGACTTCATCAACCTCGTCGGACTCTGCGGGTGGAGCGCCTACACCATCTACGGCAAGAGGGTGTTGACGCGCACCTCTCCCCTGCTGGCCACGACGGGCGCCTACGTCATGGGAACGCTGCTCATCATGGTCACGGCGATCATCACCGCGCCGCTGTTCCCGGCGCCGCGCTTTGGCTCGGTGACCGCGTGGACGGTGATTCTCTATCAGGGACTGGTCGGTGCCGTCGCTCACGTGTGGTGGTATCGCGCGGTGAGCGTCGTGGGAGCCAGCCGCTCGGCGGTCTTCCTGAACTTCCAGCCCATCGTCGGGGTGATCCTCGCGACGACACTGCTGAGGGAAGAGCTGACCGGGTGGGACGTCGTGGGCGGCGCGCTGGTGCTCGCAGGCGTCGCCCTCACCGCGCGGGAGCAACGCGCGTAGTGCAACCCGTGACGTAGTGCGACCCGCGCTGTCGCGCGCAACGCGATGGGGTGGGTATGGGAGGGGAGGACTCCTGTCCCCCCTCCCATGTAAATAATCAGAGCCGGTAGCACGACCCCGCGCGTTACTGTGCTTACCCGAGCTTCTTCACCTCGGCGAGGATCTTCTCGGGATCGGGCAATTGGCCCTTTCCGTAGCGTTCCACGAACCGGACCTTCCCCTTCGTGTCCACGATGAACGTCGCGCGATTGTTGGCGTTCCAGTCGGCCCAGTAGACGCCGTAGTCCTTGACCACCGAACGATGGATGTCGGAGAGGAGAGGATACTGGCTGATGCCGACGGACTTGGCCCAGTTCTCGTGGCTGAAGGGGCTATCGGTGCTGATACCCAACACCTGGGTATTGGCCGCCTCGAAGTCGCGGATGCGCTTGTCGAAGGCGGGCATGCAGGTGCTTCAGCCCGGCGTCCAGTCCAACGGATAGAAGAGCACGACGACGTTCTTGCCCTTGTAGTCGTGCAGGCTGACCTCTTTCAATCCGATCGTCTTCAGCGTGAAGTCGGGCGCGGAATCGCCCACGTCCAGTGTCTTTGCGTCGCTCGTCACTTCCGGTATCCCCCTTTCACGGATCTTTGTGTGACCCGTTCCGCCGAGGTTTGGCTGACCATCGGCCGCTGACCGCCGGCCTTCGCGGCCGGTCGCCGCGCGTGGCTCCACATCTCTCGGCGCCGCGTCTCCAGCGCGGTCTCGCCGTGGCCGATGAAGCCGGCCGCCGTCACCACGCGGCCGGTCTCGAAGAGCCGCGCGAAACGCTCCGCCCATCGCGAATCACGGAGGGCGTGGTGGTCCATGATCACGCGGCAGCCGGTCGTCGCGATCAGACCACGCAGGTTCTCGATGCCGCGCTCGATGGCGGCTTCACCCACCTCGTGCTCCATGTACGACGGCGGGCCCGACAGGTAGACGAGCGTCGGCCGCTGGCGGGTCAGATACGCCGCCGCCACCGGTGAGAGCGGCCCCTGCACGTCGGAGGCGAAGATGAAGCGCTCACGCTGCGCGTGATCGACGACGGTGAGGGCCAGGACGGAGCCGAGCGTCGTTCCCTCCACCCCGTGAGGCAGGGGCGCCGAGACCTCGAGCGTGAAGCCCGCTTCCCGGTGCACCCTCCCGTCGGCGCTCGTGACCGTGGCACAGGGCGCGAGCACGAGGCCCAGAGCGAGCGCGCGCTTGGCCTGGGCGCCCTGGATCATGCGGCGCGCGTCCTTCAGCAAGACGCGCCGCCCGGCGTAGGTCGCCGGGTCGCTGCGGAAATGATCCTCGTGATAGTGGCTCACGAAGACGATGGCCGCCCGCTTCGCGTAGGCCGAGATGCGGTCGTTGGCGCGGCGCAGCTCTTCCCACTCCTCGTCGGCGGGTGGGAGATTGAAGCGCGACGGCGCCAGCGTGGCCCCGGGATCGATCAGGATCCCGGTGCCGTCCACCTCGACGAAGGTGGCCATGGAGCGGACGCCCATCGATTCCGCGGCGAGCGGGACGACTTTCATGTCGCGAGCAACATCGCCAGGGCCTACAGCGCCAGCTCGGCCATCGTGCGCACGGCCATCGGATCGCCGCGCATCATCAGCGTGGTGATCCCCGCGCTCTTCCACTCGGCCAATCGCTCGCGGATTCGCTCGCGCGGGCCGCAGAGCGCGACCTCGTCCACGAGGGCGTCCGGCACCGCGGCTTCCGCCTCGGCCTTCTTGCCGCCGAGGTAGAGATCCTGAATCGCCGTCGCCGCCTCCTCGTAGCCGTAGCGGCGGGCCAGCTCGTTGTAGAAGTTCTTGCCCCGCGCGCCCATGCCGCCCACGTAGAGCGCGGCGTGCGATTTGACCCGGGCGCGGCACGCGTTCACGTCGTCACCCACGACGACGTGCGTCGACGGCATGATGTCGAAGGTCGGCTTGGCGGCGCGCCCGCCGGCGGCGCGGAAGCCCGCGTCCAGCCACTCGCGGTACATCGCCATCCGCCGGGGTGAGAAGAACACCGGGATCCAGCCGTCGGCGATCTCCGCCGCCAGCGCCACGTTCTTCGGCCCGATGGCGGCCAGATAGATCGGAAGGTCGGCGCGGCCGTGGAGAATCGATCGCAACGGTTTGCCGAGCCCGGTGGCGTCGGCGCCGGCGTAGGGGACCTGGAAATACTCGCCGCGGAACTCCACGGGCTTCTCGCGACGCAGGATCGCCCGCACGATCGCCACGTACTCGCGCGTCTTGGTCAGCGGCTTGCCGAAGGGCTCGCCGTGCCAGCCCTCGACGACCTGGGGCCCCGAGACGCCCACGCCCATGCGGAAGCGCCCGCCCGAGAGCTGATCGAGCGTCATCGCCGTCATCGCCGCCATGGCGGGCGTGCGCCCGGCGATCTGCATGATCGCGGTGCCGACGTGGATGCGCTCGGTACGCGCCGCGATCCAGGTCGCCGGCGTCACCGCATCCGAGCCGTAGGCCTCCGCCGTCCACACGGAGTCGAAGCCGAGCTGCTCGGCCTCGAGCACCTTGGCCAGATCGAGCTCGAGCCGGGGGCCCGCGTAAGACAGATGCAACGCCAGCTTCATCGTTCGCCTTTCCCGGTCATTTCACCGCTCGCCTCGCCGCCCGCGCGCGGCGGCGGCGCGCACGACCCGGTCATTTCACCGCTCGCCTCGCCGCCCGAGCGCGGCTGCGGCTCGCACGACATCCCAGCGATACTGCCTCAACGGGACGCGGCCGCCACGCATCGCCACGCCCTCAGCTTGCAGCCGCAGCCGCTGCGTGATCATCCCGCTCATCCTCGCGCGCCGGCTGATGCGGCCGGCCGCGTTCACCACGCGGTGCCAGGGAAGATCCGGCGGGCACTCGCGCATCGCCTGCCCGACCGCCCGCGCGCTCCGCGGCCTTCCGAGCCGTGCCGCGATCTGTCCGTACGTCACCACGCGCCCGCGCGGGACCGTTCGCACGAACCGCCACACCCGACGGGCGAAGCTCACGCGCGCTGCGTGCGCTTCGACAGCTCCCACAGCCGGGCGTAGAGACCGCCCGCGCGCAACAGATCGGCGTGGCGGCCTTCTTCGTGAACATGCCCGCGATGCAGCACCAGGATCCGGTCGGCGGACTGCACGGTGGACAGCCGGTGGGCGATGGTGATGGTCGTCCGCCCCTCCACGAGCCGCGCCAGCGCGCGGCGAATCAGCGCTTCGGATTCGGGATCCACACTCGAGGTGGCTTCGTCCAGGACGAGGACGGCGGGATTGTACACGAGCGCCCGCGCGATGGCCAGGAGCTGACGCTGTCCGTGCGAGAGATTGGCGCCGCGCTCGACCAATTCCTCGCCGAGACCGCGCGGCAGCGTCTCCACGAGTCGCCGACAGCTCGCCGCGTCGATGGCGCGATCGAGGTCGGCGCGCGTCACGCGTCCGTCGAGACCGAGCTGAAGGTTCGTTTCGACGCTGCCGGTGAACAGCACGGTGTCCTGAAAGATGATGCCCACGTGGCGGCGCAGCGCGGCCAGGTCCCACTCGCGCACGTCCATCCCCTCCACCAGGGCGCGGCCGCGCCCGACGTCGTAGAAGCGGTTCAGCAGGCGGGCGCACGTGGTCTTGCCCTCGCCGGTGGCGCCGACGATGGCCAGGTGCTCGCCACGCCGCACGGCGAAGCGGCAATCGCGCAGCACCCAGCGCTCGCCCTCGTACGCGAACCAGACGCCGTTGAATTCGACGGCGGGGGCGCTGGTCTCCGCGGGGCCCGCGGCCGCCGGCGGCGCCTGGACGGCCGGGACGACGTCGAGCAGCTCGAAGATGCGCTCGGCCGAGGCCATCGCCCATTGCATCACGGTGTACTTTGCCCCGAGATCGCGGATGGGAAGGAAGAAGCGGTTCGTGTACTGGATGAAGGCGACCAGCGTGCCGAACGTCAGCGCCTCCGCGGCGATCTGTCGCGCGCCGTACCAGAGGAGCACGGCCAGCGCCGCCGAGCCGAGGGCCTCGACCGACGCGTAGAGCGACGCCTCCCAGACGGTGGAGCGGAAGAGCATGCGGCGGTACTCCGCGTTCAGCCGGCGGAAGGCGCGGTGCTCGTGGGCCTCGCGGGCGAAGAGCTGGATCACCGCCATGCCCTGGATCGATTCCTGGAGGAACGCGTTGAGGCGGGCGAGCCGCCGGCGCACCTCGCGATAGGCGTCCCGGGCGCGAAGCCTGAACCAGGCGGCCACCGCGGCGAGCACGGGCACCAGCGAGAACGTGACGAGGGCGAGCCGCCAGTCGAGCCACAGCATCGCGCCCACCACGCCCACCAGCGTGACGACGTCGCCGATGACGGCGAACAGCCCGCTGGTGAACGCCTCGTTCACGGCCTCCACGTCGTTGAGCACGCGGGTCATGAGGCGCCCGACGGCGTGCTTGTCGTAGAACGCGGCGTCCAGCCGCAGCAGATGGCCGAAGATGGTCGCGCGCAAGTCGTGCATGACGCGCTGGCCGGTGAGGTTCATCAGGTACGACTCCACCGCCCGCAGCGCGGCCAGGACGACGAGGGCGCCCAGGAACAGCGCGGCCACCGTCGTGAGCCCGGCCCAGTCGGCGCGGAGGATGTGCTCGTCGATCGCGATCTTGAGCAGGAAGGGCTGCACCAGCTCGAACGCCGCGATGAGCGGAAAGAGCACGGCCGCCCCGACGATCAGCCGGTGGTGAGGCCGGGCGATCGTGGCCAGGCGGCCGACGAGCCGCCGGTCGAAGGCGCGGCCGAGGATCTCGTCGTGCTCGACGTCAGGCACGGGCGATCTCGGCCTCGAGCTGCTGGATGCGCCAGAGCTGGGCGTAGGCGCCGTCCGCGCTCAGCAGCGCGTCGTGCGTTCCCATCTCGGCCACGCGGCCCTCGACGAGCACGACGATGCGATCGGCGGCCTGAGCGGCGTGGAGGCGATGGGTCATGAGCAGGACGGTCCGGCCGGCCAGTCGCGGCTTCAGGCGTTGGAGGATCTCATCTTCTTTGGCCGCGTCCACGCTGGCGAACACGTCGTCGAGGACGAAGAGCGCCGGATCGCCGGCGAGCGCGCGGGCCAGGGCCACGCGCTGGCGCTGGCCGCCCGACAGCGTGAGCCCGCGCTCTCCCACCACGGTCTCCCATCCGAGGGGAAATCCCTCGATCTCCTCGGCGACACCGGACGCGACGGCCGCCTCGCGCACGCGGGCACCGTCGAGGGTCTCGCGCTCGAGGCTGACGTTCTCGGCAATCGAGCGCGAGAAGAGGAACGCCTCCTGCGGCACGTACCCGATGGCTTCGCGCAGCGCGCCGAGCGGCAGCGTCCTGACGTCACGGCCGTCGAGGAGCACGGAGCCCGGCGGCGGCTCCCACAGCCGGGCGATCAGCGCGCCCAGCGTCGACTTCCCGCTGCCCGTCGGCCCGACCACGGCCACGGTCTCACCCGGCCGCACGTCGAACGTCACGTCACGCAGCGCGGGGCCGCGATCGTCGTAGGCGAAGGTGAGGTTCTGGAAGCTGAGCGCCGGCGCCCCCGCGCGCGGCGTCGCCGCCTCGCCAGTCGCCGCCGCCGCGATCACCGGCGCGGCGTCGACGATCTCCTGTACGCGCGCCATCGACGTGAGGCCGCGGCGGACCAGCGACAGCGTCCAGCCCAGCGCGAGCGTCGGCCACGCGAGATAGGCGAGGTAGCCGTTGAAGGCCACGAGCGCGCCCAGGCTCAACTGCCCCGAGATGACCTGGCGCCCGCCCAGCCAGAGCACGATCAGCGCGCCGATCCCCGTGATCACGCCGGTCAGCGGCACGAACGCTGCCATCGTCCGCGCCAACCGGAGACTACGCGCCAGGTATTCGCCGTTGGCCGCGTCGAAGACGCGCGCGGCGTGATCCTCCATCGTGTAGGCGCGCACGACGGCCATGCCCGCGAGATGCTCCTGCACCGTGGCCGACAGCGCGCCGAGCTGATCCTGCGTGGCCTGCGTCTGCTCGTGGATCTTCACGTTGGCGCGCTTGGCGATGACGACCAGGATCGGGTACGGCGCCATCGCCCACAGCGTGAGCCAGGGATCGACGCTCACCATCGCGGTGACCGCGCCCACGAAGGCCGCCACCGTGCCGACGAAGCTGACCACCCCGAAGCCGACGAGGCTGCGCACGGCGCCGGCGTCGCTGGTGGCTCGCGTCATGAGGTCGCCGGTCGTCCGGCGAGAGATCTCCGCGGGCGGAAAGCGCTGGAGGCTCGCGTAGAGGTCATTGCGCAGGTCGTGCTCGATCCGTTGCGCGCCGCCCATGATGGCGAAGCGCGAGCCGAGGCGCGCGATGCCGTTGGCGACGGCCAGGAGCAGCACGAGGCCGGCGTAGCTCCCGATCGCCGCTTTGCCGGCGTCCGCCTCGAGCGCCTCGATCGCGCGCTGGACCGTCCACGGGATGGCGAGGCTCATGCCCGTCGCGGTGAGCAGGCAGGCGACGCCGACCGCGTAGCGGGCGCGATACCGCCAGAGATAGCAGGCGAGAGCGCGGGCTGCCGGCCCGAGTCCGGCCGGGGCCACGTTATGCGCGGGAAGCCGGCTGAGGGCGCCCGTCGACGTGCGGCTTGAGAGCCGCGTACACGGCAGACACCGCCGGCGTCGGTATGCCGAATCGCTCGCCGAGCCGCGCGGCGTGGCCGTGCAGCGCCTCCAGCTCGAGCCGCCGTCCCTGGATCAGATCGTTGGCCAGCGACGCCATCAGGTCGGCCGGCAGCGCTTCGCCCTGCTTCACCTGGGTCTCGACGATGTTCGGCGCGAGCGTCATGCCGGAGGCGCGGGCGAGCGCCGTCATCTCTTCGAGGATCGTCCGGAACAGCCGCCACGTCTCCGGGATGGACCGCACGACCCCGATGGGACAGCGCGTGAGCGCGGTGAGGCCGGCCTGAGCGCAGATGAAGAGATACTTCTCCCAGAGCACGCGGCGGATGTCGGCGGAGATTTCCACCGGCACGCCCGCCGCGGCGAGCGCCTCTTTGAGCTTCTCGCAGCGCACCGTCGCGCGACCATCCATCTCGCCGAAGACGATGCGGCCCCCGAAGCGGTGGACGATGACGCCGGGCGCCTCGATCCCGGCGAAGACGTAGGCGGCGCCGCCGACGGCGTGGCCGCGGCCGAGCGCGGCGTCGATCTTCTCTTCGTTGTCGACCCCGTTCTGCAGCGACACGACGGCGGTCTCGGGACCGACGGCGGGCCGGAGCGCCGCCGCCGCGCTCTCGGTGTCGTACGACTTCACGCAGCAGAGCACCGCGTCGGCGGGCGGGCCGCCGGACAGCGCCTCCACCGCGTCGATCTTGACGACGCGCTCGCCCTCGCTCGTCGAGCGCACCTTCAGACCGTCGCGCTGGATGGCCGCGAGGTGAGCGCC
>Ga0099827_10001682_pt1 | contig 11732 bp, 10 predicted proteins | sample CZO8metaG_FD_79339 | JGI IMG/M metagenome (GOLD analysis project Ga0099827, IMG submission 79339) | Vadose zone soil microbial communities from the Eel River Critical Zone Observatory, Northern California, USA - CZOApr15con1.8 metaG | ecosystem: Environmental > Terrestrial > Soil > Vadose zone ...
ACCAGCACCATGACGTTGTTGGCGCCTGCCGATTCCTTCACGCCGCGGACCAGCAGCAAGGTCAGGATAAAGACGATGAGAAAGCCAGGAACATTGAAATAGGCCCCCGTCCACTTTCCCGACGCCCACACAGGACTGGCCCACTGGTTGGGCAGATTGACGCCGAAAGCCGCAAGTTGAGCCTTGGCGTATCCGCTGAAGCCGACCGCGACCGCAACATTGCTCACGACGTATTCAAGAATCAGATCCCAACCGATGATCCAGGCGAAAATCTCGCCCAGCGTGGCGTAAGAATACGTGTAGGCGCTGCCCGCGATCGGGATCATGGAGGCTAGTTCGGCATAACACAGCCCCGCAAAGCTGCAGGCGACCGCAACCAGCAGAAACGAGATGGCAATGGAAGGGCCAGCAGGCGGACGCCCGTGCATCAACGCGCCCGCCGTGCTCCCTGTTCGCAGGAAGTTTCCGATCAGATCCAACACCTGCGCGTGCAGGATGGAGGGAGCCTCGAAGTGCTCTCCCGCCGCAGCGGTGCCAGTGAGGACGAATATTCCGGAGCCGATGATGGCCCCGATGCCCAGCGCAGTGAGCGACCATGGGCCCAGCGTCTTCTTAAGGCGATGCCCCGGCTCGTCGGCTTCCGCGATCAGTTTGTCAATGGACTTGCAGCAGAGAAGCTGGTTGTCTGACGTGCGCGCGGATGGTGGTTGTGCCAAAGGGGTTCTTGTCTCCTAAAGCTTCTGCCAATTAGCACTTGGCACTTGGCATTTAGCCGATGACTTCGGTTACGAAATCGAACTTTCACCGCTAAGTGCCGAGTGCCGCCGCCCTTACCGCTTCGCCGTGCCGCGGGCCAACTTTTTCACCTTGCGCTTGGCCGAACCACGGGCGTATTCGCGAGGCTTCAGCGGATTTTCCGTCTTGCGCTTCTTGCGCGACGCCCGCTTGGTTTTCTTGCGCTCTTCTTTGCTCAACTTGCTTGTGTTTGCCATGAGTGCTGTTTGCTTCTCCTCAACAAGGTATACGCTGAAACACTAGCTCCTAGCCTTTACTCTTAGCCAAAACCTCACCACTCGGAACCTGACTCCTCTGGCTAAGGGCTAAGAGCTATAGCTCAAGAGCTAACCTTTTCCAGCTGCGCGTACTTCTCTATCAACTTCTTCAAACCAAAGCGAGGGAATTGTACCGTAATCTTGGCGTCTTCACCCTCTCCTTCGCGCTGGTACACCAAGCCTTCCCCGTACTTGGGGTGGCGGACCTTCTGTCCGGGGCGGAAACCCTTCTTCCCTTTAGGCTCCTCAACCAACGATTTCGGAAGGCTGAACTTCTTGCCCCGCGAGGCGAAAAACTCGGCAATGTTGTCGATGGAGTTGTACGATTTGGCCGAATAGGACGCCGCCCGTTGCTTGGTGTGGCCGGCCCAGCTTGCACTCTGGTCTTCGTCTTCGTAGGAATAGTGCGTGGAGCCATGTTCCTGCTCGTGTGGCACGGGCGCCCCCGACCGCGTAGCTGTTCTGCTGGTTCGCGAACCACCCAGTTCTTCGACTAACGGAGAAGGCACTTCCGCAAGAAACCGCGAAGGTATGCTGGCTTCGGGTAGATCGGTTCCGTAACGACGGCGATAGACCGCCCGGGTCAGAATCAGTGTGTCCATGGACCGTGTCATGCCTACATAGCAAAGCCGTCGCTCCTCTTCGATGTCGTCGGGCTGTAAAAATGTTCGCGAGTGTGGAAACAGTCCTTCTTCCAGGCCCCCTAAGAACACCAAAGGAAATTCAAGCCCCTTGGCCGCGTGCAGGGTCATCAGAGTGATCTGGGCAGCTTCATCGTAAGCGTCGGCGTCGCTGACCAGCGCGGCGTGATCCAGAAATTGGTCGAGTGTTTCGCCCCGGTCGCGCGAATCCATGGCCGCGTTGACCAGTTCGCGCAGGTTTTCTATACGAGAGTAGGCCTCGGGCGTGTCTTCCTCTTCGAGCAGCGTGATGTAGCCGGTGCGGTCAATGAGAAACTTCAGAATGTCGGCGGTATTGGCAGCGACAGCGCCGGCATCCTGCCGGCGGTCATGGAGGCCTCCCGCGGCCACATCTTGGTCAGGTTGCGCCTCCGCCAGCTCCGGCGGCGGAGTGGTCCCGGACCTATCATCGGCCGCGGGACCAAAGTCAAAAGAGAAGTTATCCGGACTGAAGTCCGTATCCTCCGCGGCAGGCGGGGTGCCCGTCTCTGCATCGTCTTTCGCTTCCGCCTCCTCCCGCGCCGTTTCTTGCAGCCGCTCCACATATGTTCCGACGAGAATGGCGCGCCCGTCTTCAATCAGACTCGTGAAGCCTTTAAGCGCAGCCAGCGCTCGCTGGGGCAGAAGCTGACGTTTGACCACCTCCGAAATCGCACCCCAGAAGGACAGGCCGGTCTCGAGCGCAACCCGCTCCACCGTTTCAATACTGGTTTTACCAATCCCGCGTACTGGCGTGTTGATCACACGCAGCAGCGAGATCGAGTCATCCGGGTTGTGGATGACTTTGAGATACGAAATCATGTCCTTGATCTCCGCCCGCTCGTAGAACGAAAACCCTCCCACCACGTGATACTTCAACTGATAACGGCGCATAGCCTCTTCAAACAGGCGCGACTGCGAGTTGGTACGGTAGAGCACGGCGGCACGAGCGTTTTCGCCCTGATCGACGGCTTGGCGGAGATATCGAGCAATGTAGTCGGCGGCGAAAAGGGCTTCGTTTTCCCCGTCCGGCGCTTCGTAATAGCCGATCTTCGTGCCGCCCTGCCGCGACGTCCAAAGATTCTTGCCCTTGCGCTTGAGGTTGTTCGAGACTACGGCTGAGGCAGCCTGCAGAATGTTCTGGGTCGAACGGTAGTTCTGTTCCAGGCGAATCGTCTTGGCTTCGGGGAAGTCTTTTTCGAACTCGAGGATGTTGCGGATGTCCGCTCCACGCCAGGAGTAGATGGACTGGTCTTCATCGCCTACGGCGCAGATATTGTGATGGGCACCCGCCAGCAGAAGCATGAGTTCGTACTGCGGGCGGTTGGTGTCCTGATACTCGTCAATCATGACGTACTGGAAGCGCCGGTTGTAATATTCGCGAACCGCTGGCACAGCCTTCAGCAGGCGCACGGTCTCGAGCAGCAAGTCATCGAAATCGAGGGCGTTGGCTTTGCGCAATTCCTTGCGATACTCCTCGTAGATATGGGCCACACGCTCAGTCTTGGGATCGCCCGACTGCAGATAAATCTCCTGCGGATCGAGCATGTGGTTCTTGGCCCAGGAAATATGAGAGAGCACCGAGCGCGGCGTGGTCTGCTTATCGTCAATGCCGAAACGGCGCATGACCGACTTGACCAGTTGCTGCTGATCAGACTCGTCATAGATGACAAAGCTCTTGGTCAAGCCGATGGGAGGCACACCCGGCACGGCCGAGGGAATGCGCAGTTGTTCGATATCCCGCCGCAGCACGCGTACGCAGAAAGAATGGAAGGTCGAAATGACTGGCTTGGCGATAGAGAGGCCGCCAACCAGCGTGTCCACGCGCTCCACCATCTCTTGCGCAGCCTTGTTGGTGAAAGTCATGGCCAGGATGAACTCGGGCATGACGCCCCGATTTTCGATGAGATATGCGATGCGGTAGGTGATGACCCGGGTTTTGCCGCTGCCCGCGCCCGCCAGGATGAGCACCGGCCCGCCCGTGGTTTCGACGGCTTCGCGCTGCTGCGAGTTGAGTTGATCGAGAAAGGACAAGTGTGGAACGGCTCCGGGGCTCACTGATTGAATTTTACAGGGGATCGACGATTTGCGAGGCACGCCTCAAACCCAGGCACCCATCAATTGGCCCAGATCATCGCCAACGCGCAGTCCATCGGTTCGATTGCTGAAATAGCAGGCGTTGATTTCTTTCGCTCCCATTATCTCGGTACTTCTAAACCTAAACCTTTGAGTTCCTCCGCAAGTTCCGCCGGGCGAAGAAGAGTTGGAACGGCTCGCCCGCGGCGGCACCCTTCGGGACAGTACGTGGAGCGCTCAACGCTGTCGCTAGCCGAGCATCCTGGGATCCACGGCGAAATCGGAGGCCACGCCCGTTCCCTCGAAAACGCGCAAACCCCGATAATCGGCATCGCCAGTGGATCGTCGAGAACCTTGAGCAGGTCAAAAACCTGGTGTGCGGCGTGTCGAATTGCAACCCCATGAGCCGCCCTGCTGAATCTTCCTGCTTGCCATGGTCGCTATCCTGTCTTGGCCGCTGTCCCTGCGGCTCGGCATTGCTCGCAGGGGCACACATCCCGCAGGAACTGCCAGGAATAAATTCCCAGCTCGTGACCATCATTCCAGTGAAATTTGATGGCGTACTTTCCGACCCCCTCTGCCGTCAACGGCTTGGCTGTCTCCTTGAACATGGGCAGAGCGCCGGGCGCGAGCTTGGGCGTCTCGCCCGGCTTGCGGCCCGATCTACCACGCTCATCGTCACACAAGGCGCAGGGACAGGCATCTCGTAGGAACGGGAACGGGTAGTGAGACCGATGGCCGTCTTTCCACTCGATATCCACTCCTGAGCCGCTGGTCAGGTTCACTCTGACCGACTTCGGATCGGGGGTTGTCACTTTTTCAGTATCGCACAGTCTTACTGACAGCTATGTCCATGCTGCACTGGAAGATACACGGATCATAAATTTTTACTTGACATCCGAAACCAAGATATTTAACTTAACAGTGTTAACTTAACAATGTTAACTTAACATCGTTAAGTAATAAGACGTTGTAACCGGAGAGGCGATGGGCGTCAAAGAACGGCGTGAACGTGTGAAGTCGGAGACCCGGGACAGGATCCTGGACGCTGCTCGCGAACTGTTTATCAGCGAGGGCTATGAGGGCGTTTCCATGCGGAAGGTCGCCGAGAAAATCGAATACTCTCCCACCGCAATCTACCTTCATTTCGCCGACAAGGAAGAGTTATTCCATGAACTCGTGCACGAGGACTTCGCCCGCCTGGCGACGGTTTTCCAAAGCGCAGCGATGCCAACCAACCCAGTGCACCGGATTCGGGAGATCGGCCGCACTTATACGCAATTCGGCATGCAGTATCCGAATCATTACAAGCTCATGTTCATGACGCCACACCCGCCGGCTGAACTCGATGATCTTGATCGCGAAAAAAAGGGCAATCCGGAGAGCGATGCCTATGCCTTCCTGAAGCTCTCGGTAGAGCAGGCCATTGCGGCCGGGGACTTGCGTGACGACTTGCGGGACGCCGACCTGATTTCACAAACGCTGTGGGCTGCGGTGCACGGCGTGATTTCTCTGCAAATCGCCAAGTGCAACGACGGCTGGGTGGACTGGCGTCCCCTGGAACAACGCGCCACGTTGATGCTGGACGCAACTCTGCGGGGCATGCTGAAGGAGCCTTACTGACATGCCTCCCCTAGCGCGGCGCAATCTGTTTCACGACAAAGTTCGGCTGACCGTGACCCTCACCGGAATCGTATTCGCCGTGGTGCTGATCGTGGTCGAGTTGGGCCTGTTCGTCGGCTTCACCACTACCACATCCGGCCTGGTGGATCACTCCGGCGCCGACCTGTGGGTGGCCTCGAAAAACGTGCCTTACATCGAGCAGGGGGTCGCTTTCAGCGAGCGCAGGCTGAATCAGGTGCGAGCCATTCCGGGCGTGGGTGAGGCGGAAAAATACATTGCCCACTGGACCCAGTGGAAGCGCCCCGACGGAAGCGAGGAATCAGTCCAGATCGTAGGTTTCAACGTGGACTCCAATGTGGGCAGGCCCTGGAACCTGGTGCAAGGACGGACCGAAGACCTAAAAACACCGGATGCCATCATCGTGGATGAACTCTACAAGCAGAAGCTGGGCGTCACCCGCGTGGGTGAGGTCTTTGAAATCCACGGCCGGCGCGCGCGTGTGGTCGGTTTTACCCGCGGCATTCGCTCCTTCACAACTTCGCCTTACGTTTTCACCAGTTTCAAGAACGCGCAGGACTTCGTCGGTCTGCGTGAGGATCAGACGTATTTTCTGCTAGTCAAACTTACTCCCGGCGCTGATCTAGAAAAAGTACGCCGCGCCATTGGCGGCCAGGTGAAGGATGTCGAAGTCCTCACCAGCCACGAATTCAGCCGCATGACCCGAATTTACTGGATGTTTACCACGGGCGCGGGCGTGGCCGTGCTGCTGGCTGCGGTCCTCGGTCTGATTGTTGGGTTCGTCGTGGTGGCCCAGACTATCTACGCCACTACCATGGACCACCTGCGCGAGTTCGGCACACTCAAGGCCATGGGTGCGGCCAACAGCTATGTGTACAAGGTGATCATCCAGCAGGCAGCTATGAGTGCCGTGATCGGCTACGTGCTGGGAATGGCGGTCAGCTCGTTCGTGGTCCGGGCCAGCCAGCACGGAGGCGCGGCCATTCTGATGCCCTGGCAGATGGCGGTGGGGATGTTCTTTCTCACCCTGACCATGTGCATCGGAGCGGCGTTGGTCTCCATTAACAAAGTTACGCGGCTCGATCCCGCAATCGTGTTCAAGGGTTGAGGGAGTAGAGGCAACGGAGAAGGGTTAACGGAGGATAGCCATGCAACCAGCCATCGCAGTACGGGCCCTGGAGAAGACTTATGCCGAAGGAGCTGCCGGAGTTCCCGCCCTGCGCGGCGTCGACCTGGACGTGCATCCCGGCGAACTCGTAATGTTGATGGGTCCCTCGGGCAGCGGCAAGACCACGCTGCTTTCCATCATGGGCTGCATCCTTTCCCCGACCTCAGGCCACGTGCAGATCGCAGGCCAGGAGGTGGGCAAGCTGAGCGAGAAGCAGTTGCCGGCGATCCGGCTGGAGCATATCGGGTTCGTATTTCAGGGCTTCAATCTCTTCCCCACGCTCACCGCCGGAGAAAACGTCGAATTGATGCTCGATCTAAAGGGCGTCCGCGGCGAAAAAGCAAAGAATCGCTCGCGGGAATTGCTCGAGCGGGTTGGCCTCGCGGACAAATACACCACCTTTCCTTCTGACCTGAGCGGAGGACAGAAGCAGCGAGTTGCCATTGCGCGGGCTCTGGCCGGCGATCCGCAAATCATTCTGGCAGACGAGCCGACGGCCGCACTCGATTCGCAAACCGGCCAGACCGTCATGGAGATGATGGCTCGCCTGGCGCATGAGCGCGACCGCGCTGTAGTCATCGTCACCCACGATTCGCGCGTTCTCAGCTTCGCCGATCGCATCGTCCGAATCGAAGACGGCCTGATCGCGAAAAAGCGCCCGGAGTCGGAAGTCTCCCCAGAACTGCTGGTGCACTCCGCCGCGCAGGCAGGTGGAATTCTAATCGCGTAGTTACGAGACTAAGATCTTCGTTGGAGCATTCTCATGGCTAGGAAATTGAGTAAGAAATCGGTTCTGCTGATCGCATTTGTGGCGTTCACCCTCACGGTTGGACTCACCCTACCTTCGCTTCGCTCGCGTGCGGCCAGCAACGCCAAAGCGGTTGTGGCGCTGCCATCCGCGGAGCCCTTGCTGGTTGCGGGTCCGGGGCGGGTTGAACCGCTCTCTGAAAATATTCAGATCGGCTCAGAGCTAAGCGGCAAGATCAAGTCGGTCAACGTGGAAGAAGGCGATACGGTCCGCAAGGGACAAGTGCTGGCGGTGCTGCAGAACGACGATTACCGCGCCGAAGTTCTCTCCGCCGAGGCCCAGGTGCTGGCGAAGGAAGCCACACTGCGAAAAGTGGTGAACGGCGCCCGTACCCAGGAGCGCTCGGAAGCGCTGTCGACGGTCCGTGCCGCTGAAGCCGTCATGAATAACGCCCGTTCAGAAGTGGACCGCCGCCAGAAGCTCTTTGATGCCGGCGTGATCTCCCGAGACGAGTTCGAGCGCTACGCGCGTGCATACGACGTGGCGAAAGCGGAGTATCAGGAAAATGTCGAGCATCATTCGCTGATAGACGACCACCCTCGCGAAGAAGATCGCAGCTTCGCCGAGGCCGACTTGCAACTGGCCCGCGGCCAACTGGAACAGGCCCGCGCCAGATATGAAAAGACGCTAATCAAATCTCCGATCGACGGCACCGTTCTGCGCAAGCACCATCGCAACGGCGAAAGCGTCTCCAATTCCTCGACCGTACCTGACCCGATTTTGACGGTAGCAGATAAAGATGTCCTGCGGGTTCGCATGGATGTCGATGAAGCTGATGTCAACAAGATCCGGGTCGGGCAAAAGGCCTACGTCACCGCCGATGCCTACGGCAAACAGAAGTTCCGAGGCCGGGTAGTCCGAGTGGGTGAACTGCTCGGGCCGAAAAGCGTTCGCACCGACGAGCCCACCGAACATGTGGACAAGAAAATCCTGGAAACACTGGTTGAACTCGATCAAGGTGTGCAGTTGCCGGTGGGCCTCCGCGTGGATTCGTACATTGTGGGGGATGGCGGCGAAGTGGCGACGGCGCAGGGGCCAAAACCGTAAGTGTGTGGGGCGGACACTCTTGTCCGCTCCGTTGACTTGGACTTTTGTATTGTCATGCGCCCATGAGTTGCCACTCAGGAACCGCAAGAATCCCCAACCTCAAAATCCACTTCAAAAGCGGCGGACAACAGTGTCCGCCCCACACGGTCACCACTATCCGAGGCCCAGCGATTCCTTAAGGTGGGAGTGGTGTCAGCGCCAGCCCGTTTGTTTGCAAGATTTTCCCCTCCGGTCTCAGGTTGACGGCATTCTTGCAAATCTTCTCGGGTACTTGACTTTGTGCATTTATGACACTAATATAAGTGTCATATTGAGACCGCCCCACGAACCCGACCTGGAACTGCGCGGCCAACTCATCCGCAGCCTCGGGGCTCTCCGCGAAATGCTGCCCGGCTCTTTTGTCGAACGCCAACGCGCCTGCGGCCGCCCCAGCTGTCATTGTGCCGACGGCAAACGCCTGCACCCCCAATATCAGATCTCCGTGCTGATCGACGGCAAGCCGAAAGCGCTGAACATTCCGGCGGAATGGGTGGACCAGGTGCGGGAAAAGATCGCGATGCGCCGCCGTTTTGAGGCCGCCGCCGCGACCATCTGCAAGCTCAACCTGAAGCGCTTTCTCAGAGAAAAGGAAGATCGCCAAGTTTGACCCGGCACCGGTTCGAGGCTTATCTCGACAAGGTGTTTGGCTTCTCGGATTTGGTAAGTGCTCTGCCCGAGGGACGGCAGTTTCCCCAGCACTCTTGGAAAAAGGTGTTTGACGCCGTCTTCTTGGGTGCGGCGATGCAGATTCCCAGCCTGCTTCAGATCGAGGCCGAGTGTCACCATGGCTCGCTGGCGAAACGCATCGGACCGGTCAGCGACGACACCCTCGGCTACTCGCTCGAAAGACAATCTCCCCCACTCGTGTTCGCGCTCAGTTGTGCCATTGCCCGCCGTCTGAAACGCAACGGAGTGCTACGCTCCGATTGGTCCCGCGGGTTGGTGGTGGGGGCAGTCGATGGCATTGAAATCTGCAGTTCGTTTGCTCGCTGTTGCGATGCCTGTATGGAGCGGGAGGTGCAGCACAAGGTGAACGGCGAGATGAAAACCGAGATTCAGTATTATCACCGCATCGTGGTCGTGGTCTTGGTCAGCACTTCTTTCCCCATCCCCTTGGGTGTCCGCTTTCAGAAAAACGGCGAAGCCGAGGTGGCCTGTGCCCTGGCGCTGCTCCAGGATCTGGTCGGGCAGTTGGGTCGCCGCTTCCTGGATGTGTTGGTGGGGGACGCGTTGTATCTGCAGGCGCCCTTCGTGAAGGAAGTGGAACGTCTGGGTCTAGTTTGGGCCTTCACCTTGAAAGAGAACCAGCCCGAGTTATTGCGCGAGGCGGAGCGTTGCACGCAGCAATCTCCCGCGGGTGTTCAGGCGGAGTCGGATTGGGAGATTGAATACTGGCACTTGCCGGAGGTTGATTGGCCCGTCGCCGATCGCCAGGTGGGGGTCGTCAAAACGGTTCGCATCGAACGCCAGCGCCGCGTCATGGTCAGCGAAAAAGACGCTCATCGAACCAAAGGTAAGACGGCCATGTCGCAACAGAGCACCAACTTCTACGCCACCAATTTCGAACTCGGCTCGATCTCGCCGCTGTTCATTCATCAGCTCAGCCGCAGCCGTTGGCGAATCGATACCGAAGTCTTTCAGACCATCACCACCGACTGTCACCTCAAACACCCCGCCGTCCACCAAACTACGGCCCTGGTGATCCTGACCATGATTCGGTTTCTGGCTTATACCCTGTCCCTGGTCTTCTATCAGCGCCAAGTCCGCAGCCATGCTCGCCGAAAATGCGAGACCTTTCATGAGTTCGCCAAGCGCTTGGCCTATTGGTTCGTGGCTCTTTCGCCCAATACCAGTTGACCTCCCCCGGGCGTGTCCTTCGACGTGTCCGGCAATCTTTCCGGGCGTACGCCCTGACGCCCCTGCCGCCGTATTCCTTCCGACCCAAGAAATCAACCGCGCACGACAGTTCCCAAACCCTTTCTGCCCTCCCGCCAGCATTCCAACTTGCCCCAGCTTCCCTGGCTGCCACAACTGGAGTCAAATCAGCGGCGTACCCGATGGGCAGATGACACTTTGCGGAATCGCTGGGTGTCCTACGCAGCCACTACTGCTAAGGTGCGGATTCTTGTAATATTTCCCCCAAGCAACAGTGGGCGCGCCGGAGTTGGGCACCCTTGGAGAATATCTCGTTTCGCGACTTTCAGCTCATACCTACGGGAAACAAGGAACGCAGTTCGGCCCAGGACATCCTTCTATTCTGCGGCGGCGGGGAAGACTATGGGCAGATGGCTTACGTGGGTATCGCACCAGCGTTTGACGGGCTGGGCGTGTTCCGAGTGTGGATGGACTTTTCCGGTTCCGTCGTTGCTAACCAATCAGGAAGCCAAGAGCGCTTACGACCGGCTGGCTTCGGCTCAATTCCAGGTTCACGATTGCGCGGCGCATGGCCAACCGGCCCGAGTCGCGGATTCTGAAAGCTTCACCGCGCGCGCGAGGAAACTGGTCAGCCGAGGCTTTAAGCCGAAGGATGCGGCTGAGATTACTTTGCAGGAAATCATATTTGAAAACCGCAGCAATCCAGCCGCTGCCAAAAAAGCTCGGGATGACGCGGAAGACTTTCTCCGCCATGTGAAGGACGGACTGATTTGAGGAGACAGCCGTTGATGTGACGGACGGGATGAAGACGCTTCCCGGCAAGTCACTCAGTGGCGTCAGTCATTATCTGCCAGCTAATCCCAAATAACCCACTTCAAGTACTGGTCCACCTGACGTTTTCGATGTGGGGTCAACTTCGCCCTCAGACGCGCTCGGCCTGGGGCGGGAGTAGCAGAGGTTCAGGCCTGCTACTCCGCTCCCTCCCTTATTGCTGTTTGCCGGCCTGACGCTGCGGCGTGAACGTGGAATCTCCGCCGAGCAGCAGAGCCGCAGGGTTCTCAGGTTCCGCGATCCATTCCCAGACCCGACGCCCATTTACATCCAGCGAGCATCGGGCTTCGGTGTAATCGACCAGCCGGTTCAGCACCGTAGTCACCGAGGCGATCGGATCCTTGTGGCGCTCAATCAGATCCGGAAATTTCTGCTGCAGCGCCTGGCAGACGAAGCGGGCCCCCAGCGGTTTGCCCGACTCCATGAGGACCGCACGACAGGCTCGCGTGAAACCCGGCTGCCGACTGGCGGATTTACGATCGAGAAAGGTGAGCAACTGGTCGCTGAGCACCGAGTCGCCGAAAATGTTAGCCAAC
>Ga0099827_10001683_pt1 | contig 11731 bp, 8 predicted proteins | sample CZO8metaG_FD_79339 | JGI IMG/M metagenome (GOLD analysis project Ga0099827, IMG submission 79339) | Vadose zone soil microbial communities from the Eel River Critical Zone Observatory, Northern California, USA - CZOApr15con1.8 metaG | ecosystem: Environmental > Terrestrial > Soil > Vadose zone ...
AAGGCAAGCTGACCCTGGAGGCGAAAGGCGAGATCGCGGAGCTCGCCGACACCATCAACAGCATGACCGACACCCTGGCGGTCTTCGCCCAGCAGGTCACCACCGTCGCTCGGGAGGTGGGCGCCGAAGGAAGGCTGGGCGGCCAGGCCAACGTGCCCGGCGCCGCCGGCACCTGGCGTGACCTGACCGACAACGTGAACCAGCTGTCCGCCACCCTGACCACCCAGGTGCGAGCCATCGCGGAGGTGGCCACCGCGGTGACGAAGGGCGACCTCACACAATCCATCCGCGTCGACGCGAAAGGCGAGGTGGCCAACCTGAAGGACAACATCAACGAGATGATCGGCAACCTCCGCGTCACGACCGAGAAGAACACCGAGCAGGACTGGCTGAAGACCAACCTGACGCGGTTCACCCGTATGCTCCAGGGGCAGCGCGACCCGATGACCGTTTCCAAGATGATCCTCTCCGAGCTCGCGCCGCTTGTCCACGCGGAGCACGGCGTGTTCTACGGCATGGTCGACACCAACGGAAGGGCGGCCCATCTCGCCCTGCAGGCCGGCTACGCCTACAAGCAGCGCAAGAACGTCCCGATGGAGTTCGTCATCGGCGAGGGCCTGGTCGGTCAGTGCGCGCTCGAGAAGAAGCGAATCGTCCTCAAGAACGTTCCGAAGGACTACATCAAGATCAACTCGGCGCTGGGTGAGTCGGTACCCGCCAACATCGTCGTGTTGCCGGTCCTCTTCGAGGGCGAGGTGCGCGCCGTCATCGAGCTGGCGTCATTCGAGCCGTTCAGCGCCACCCATATCGATTTCCTGGACCAGCTCGCCGAGAGCATCGGCATCGTGCTCAACACGATCGACGCGAACAGCCGGACCGAAGACCTGCTCACCCAATCGCAGTCCCTGGCCACCGAGCTGCAAAGCCAGCAGGACCAGCTGCAGCGCACGAACGACGAGCTCGCAGGAAAGGCGCGGCAGCTGGCGGAGCAGAACGCCGAGATTGAACAGAGACGGCTCGAGGTCGAATCGTCCAAGGCGCTGGTCGAGGAGAAAGCCGAGCAGCTGGCGCTGACCTCGCGCTACAAGTCGGAGTTCCTCGCCAACATGTCCCACGAGCTGCGCACGCCGCTGAACAGCCTTTTGATCCTCGCGCAGGAGCTGGCAGCCAACCCCGACGGCAACCTCCTGCCCAAGCAGATCGAGTACGCAACGATCATCCGCTCGTCCGGCACCGACCTGTTGAAGTTGATCAACGACATCCTCGACCTCTCCAAGATCGAGTCCGGCACGGTGGCGCTCGACATCGGGAACTGGCCATTGACCGAGCTCAGGCCGATGCTCGAGCGGACGTTCCGTCATGTGGCCGAGGCGACCAAGCTCGCTTTCCACATCGACCTCCGGCCAGGCTTGCCCGAGACCATCCCGACCGACCCTCAGCGCCTGCAGCAGATCCTGAACAACCTGCTGAGCAATGCCTTCAAGTTCACCGAGAAGGGCAAGGTCGAATTCATCGCCGAGATGGCCATCGGCGGCTGGAGCCCCTCGAACGAGAACCTCAACCGCGCCTCGAAGGTGGTCGCGTTCCGGGTCGTCGACACCGGCATCGGCATCCCCTACGAGAAGCAGCAATCGATCTTCGAGTCGTTCGCGCAGGCGGACGGCTCGACCAGCCGCAAGTACGGCGGCACTGGCCTGGGCCTGTCGATCTGCCGCGAGCTGACCCGGCTCCTCGGCGGTGAGATCAGGCTGCAAAGCGAGCCTGGCGTCGGCAGCATCTTCACGGTCTACCTCCCGCTCATCGCGCCCATCCAGCCGCGCCGGCCCGCGCCGCTCGACACCCTGGAGAGCCGTGCCGGCGACCTGGCCGAGATTTCGCCTGAGCCCGTGTTGGTGACGGCCGGAGGCGATCGGTCGTGGCAGGCCGAGCCGGCGAGCTCGGCGCACGGGACCAACGCCGTCGAGGCGACCTGGTCGCTGCTGGTCGTCGAAGACGACCCGGTGCAGCGGCAGTACATCAGCGACCTGATGGCGCCGACGAACACGAGGACGGTCGGGGTCGCCAACGGCGACGAGGCTCTTGCCATGCTGCGGGAGCAGAAGTTCGACTGCGTCGTTCTCGACCTGGGCCTACCCGGAATGAGCGGATGGCGTGTGATCGAGGAGCTTCAGACCAGCCACGCCCTCGGCTCGACGCCTCTGCTCGTCTACACGGCGAAGGACCTGACCCGGAAGGAGGAGATCAAGCTCGGCAAAGCCGCCAAGAGCATCGTGATCAAGGACGCCCGATCGCCGGAACGCCTCAAGCAGGAAATCTCGGCCATCCTGCAGGGCCCGGGCACGGAGGACGAGGCTGGTGGGGAACCGGGTTCCAATGGCGCCGACCCTGCGAGCAGCGCGCTGGCCGGCAAGAAAGCCCTTGTCGTCGACGACGACATCCGCAACATCTTCGCGCTGACCGCGATGCTCGAGCGGCAGCAGATGGAGGTCGTCTCGGTCGACTCAGGCCAGGAAGCATTGGAGCTCTTGCATCTGAACGAGGACATCGACGTCGCCCTGGTCGACGTGATGATGCCCGAGATGGACGGCTACGTGACGATGACCAAGATGCGAGAGCTCAAGTCCTTTGGCGATCGGCCGATCATCGCGCTGACCGCCAAGGCAATGAAAGGAGACCGCGAGAAATGCATCGAAGCGGGAGCATCCGATTACATCGCCAAACCCGTCAACAACGCGCACTTGCTGTCCATGCTCAAGTCCTGGCTGGCGCGGTGAGGCGGAGTGAAGGCGCAGCACTCCGGATCGAGAGGGCACGAACGGATCTCGAGGAAATCGAGATCCAGCTCCTTCTCGAAGGCATACGCCTGTGCTACGGCTACGACTTTCGGGAGTACGCCCTAAGCCCGCTGCGACGCGGCTTGACGGCGGGGATGGCGCGCGAAGGCGTGCAGACGGTGTCCGCCTACCAGGACCGGATCCTCCACGACGCCGCCTGCATGCAGAGATTCCTGGGCACTGTCGGCTTCAACGTGACGGGCATGTTCCGCGACCCGGAGCTGATGCGGTGCGTGCGCGAAGAGGTCGTCCCCCTGCTCCGCACATACCCATCGTCGCGGGTCTGGGTCGCCGGCTGCGCGACGGGCGAGGAGGTCTACGCGCTTGCCGTATTGCTCGAGGAAGCCGGCGTCCTCAACAAGACCAGCATCTACGCGACCGACATGAACGAGGACACGCTCACGGTGGCCAGGGTGGGCTCCTATCCCCTCGACCGTGTTCGGCGATACGAGGAGGCGTACGCGGCGTCTGGCGGCCAGGCAAACCTGGCCGACCACTACTCCATCGCGGGCCGGGCCGCGCGCTTCAATCGAAAACTCCAGGGCAGCATCACCTGGGCCCGCCACAGCCTGGTCACCGATGGATCGTTCAACGATTTCCATCTCATCGTTTGCGCCAACGTACTCATTTATTTCAGGGCGTCGCTCCAGGAGCGAGCTCACCGCCTCATGTACGACAGCCTCATCCGCGGCGGGTTCCTGGCCCTCGGCAAGCGCGAGTCCCTTCTCTACTGTCCTGATCGGGACCACTACGAGCAGGTGCGGGACGGTGTGAACCTGTTCCGCAAGATGAGATGGTGACCAAAGCGCGCCAGCAGACGCGCGAGGACGACCCAGCTCCCACTTTGCTAAAAACGAAGGTCAACATCCTGGTGGTCGACGACGATGCCACCAAGCGCTTCGCATTACGTACCATCCTCGCCCCACTCGACGAAAACGTCGTCGAAGCCTCGTCGGGGGCCGATGCCTTGCGGCAGCTGCTCCGAAATGAATTCGCAGTGGTCCTGCTGGACGTCCGGATGCCGATCATGGACGGTTTCGAAACGGCACAGCTGATCCGACAGCGCCCGCGTTCCGAGCTCACGCCTCTCATCTTCGTAACTGCGCTCGACCAGGCCGAGACCGACATGGGACGCGGCTACAACCTGGGTGCCGTCGACTTCGTGTTCGCGCCCGTGGTCCCCGCCATTCTGCGCGCCAAGGTGACCGTGTTCGTCGAGCTCTACCGCGCGCAGCAGGAGCTTCGCCGTTACCGCACGCAGCTCGAGACTCTCGTCGAGGAGCGCACGATCGCGCTCACCGCGATCAACCGGGAGCTCGAGGCGTTCAGCTATTCCGTTTCGCACGACCTGCGCGCGCCCCTCGTGTCGTTTGACGGGCTGAGCCAGACGCTGCTCGAGAAGTACGGCAAAGAGCTCGACGCAACTGCAACCGACTATCTGCAGAGAATGCGCGAGGCGAGCCAGCGAATGACGTCGGTGTTCGACGGCCTCCAGATGCTTTTCCGCCTGACCAGTGGCGAGATCCGGCGCGAGGAGGTCGACGTCAGCGCGATGGCGGCACAGATCACGGACGAGCTCCGCACGGCCTATCCGGACCGCCAAGTCGACGTCGACATAGCGCCACGCATCACCGTGTCCGGCGACCAGCGGTTGGTGCGCATCCTGACGACGAACCTCATCAACAACGCCTGGAAGTTCACGGGAGGCAAGAAGCCGGCGAGGATCACCATCGGCCAGGAGGCGGTGGACGGCGAATCCCGGATCTTTGTCAAGGACAACGGCGTCGGCTTCGACATGATCGACTCGCACCGGCTCTTCGGGGCGTTCCAGCGCCTGCACAGCCAGAGCGAATTTCCGGGAGCCGGCATCGGCCTGGCCACGGCCCGGAGGATCATCAACCGCCACGGCGGCCGGATCTGGGCCGAAGGGGCGGTGGGAGAGGGCGCGACTTTCTACTTCGTCCTTTAGGGCGGGTCTCGGCGTTCTACAAGCGAGATGCACGCCCGCCGTGCGTATTTTCGACGCGCCGCCGCGCCTTCAAAGACGACCGGGGGGCGCTTCTTCTCCGCGCTATGGCTGACATGCCTGGTGGTCGGACTCGTCCTGCTGGCCGACTTCGCCTACGGCATGTGGAACGGGGTTTCCGAGCAGCACCACCTGAACCAGGTCTGGAAGTCACAGGCCGGCGCGATGCCGGCGGCGCCGAAGACGGTCGATCCGGCCTTGAAGCGCCCTGTCGATGGCGTTGACTTCGCGATCCGCGTGCCCAGGCTGGACTACTTCGCTGCGGTCAAAGAAGGGGTGGACAGAGGAGTGCTCTACGCAAGCCCCGGCCACTACCCGGCGACGAGGTGGCCAGGCGACCCGGGCACGGTGGGCGTGGCCGCCCACAACGTCTATTGGATCAACTTCCCGCAGCTGGCGAAGGGGGATGAGATCGACCTCGAGACCCGCTACGGCGTGTATCGCTACACGGTGGTCGGCGCGGAGATCGTCAACCCCGACAACCGCACCGCGCTGGTGACCGACGTCAACGGATACCACCTCACGCTCACGACGTGCTGGCCGCTGTGGGCCGGAGCCTTCGCGACGCAGCGCTACGTGATCCATGCCGACCAGGCATGGCCCGTGCCGCTGCGCCCGGCGTACACATAACCTAGCTGGTCGTAGGGGGAACCCTTCCGGGTTCCCCCTACGCCGGGCCGCTCAACGGCCGTTCATCCACCTTCTCGCGTGCACTGACGGTGCCGGCCGGATTCGCGGCCCTAACCCCTTCCGGAGACGAAGGCTTTGTGGAAATGATCTCCACATGCGACGCCAGGAGACTTATCTGCGTCGCGGGATGCGGCCGGGGTGAACCCGGCCGCCAAAACGATGTCAGCGCGCTTCGAGGTGAAGGTCGATCAGCGGCGCGCCCGCCTGGTGTCCGAGGACGGCAATCCCTTCCGCGACCCAGATCGTCAGCGTGTTCGACTGGTTGATGAAGTTCTGATTGCCGCCTAGCTTTCCTCGCACGTAATTCGGCAGCGCATCAGCCGCCTTCTCCTTCTTGCCCACGGACCCTGCGATGGTCAGGTTGCTATTGGTGAGCGGGATGCGGACGGACACCCCGATTCCGATGCCGGCGTTGAAGACGGTTAGCACCAGGCCGAGCGTCAGGACCACGAGCACGCTGGCGCATCCACATCCGCATCCGCCTCCACCGCGCCAGCGCCGCACGATCCGTCTTTCGTCGCCCATCCCCACGCGATTGTGATCCAACCGCCGGCACCTGGCGGGATAGGCCGCTCAGCCGCCCGCGATCGCTCCGATGATCAGTAAAGGCTCTTTGCCCAACGCGACCTCCTCGGGTAGCGGCGCGTCCGGCGATTCGTCGGACAGGTCCTCCTGGCAGGCGAAAAACCTCACCATGGGCCGCCGCTTTTTCGAAACCTGATCGCGCACCGTGCCGAGGAGCGACGGGTGGCTCGCCTCCAACGCATCGAGCACTGAGCGCTGTGTCGCGGCGCCCCTGACCTCGAGTTCGACCACGCGGCCGACGCCGGCCAGTATCTGGAGATTTTTCGGCAGGACGACCTGGATCACGACAGCGTCTGGACTTCCACCGACAGCACCGGGGGCAGGTCGCGCACGATGGGTGTCCAGCTGTCCCCGCCGTCGGGTGACGCGTACACCTGCCCACCGCTGGTCCCGAAATACACACCGCAAGGGTCGAGCGAGTCGACCGCCATCGCGTCGCGCAGGACGTTGACGTAGCAGTCTTTCTGGGGAAGGCCCTTGGTCAGCGCCTCCCATTCGTCGCCGCCGGTTCGGCTGCGGTAAACGCGAAGCTTGCCGTCGGGCACGAAGTGGTGGGAGTCGCTGGTGATTGGGACCACATAGATGGTCTCGGGATCGTTGGCGTTGACGTCGATCACGAAGCCGAAGTCGGTCGGCAGGTTGCCGCTGATCTCACGCCAGCTCTCCCCGCCGTCATCGCTGCGCATCACGTCCCAGTGCTTCTGCATGAAAAGGACGTCGGGACGCGAAGGATGCATCGCGACGTGGTGCACGCAGTGGCCGACCTCGGCGTCCTGGTCCGGGATGGTGTTGGAACGAAGGCCGCGGTTGGCCGGCCGCCACGATTGGCCCGAGTCGTCCGACTTGAAGACGCCGGCCGAGGAGATCGCGATGACGATGCGGCCGCCGTCGTTCGGGTCGAGCAGGATGGTGTGCAGGCACAGACCCCCGGCACCGGGAGCCCACCCGGATGCGGTCTGGTGGGTGCGCAGCGCCCGCAGCTCGCTCCACGTCTGGCCGGCGTCGGTGGAGGTAAAGAGCGCTGCGTCTTCAGCGCCCGCGTAAAGCATGTCGGGGTCCTTCAGCGACGGCTCCAGGTGCCAAACGCGTTTGAACTCCCACGGGTGGGGCGAGCCGTCGTACCACGTGTGCGGTCCGGGCGTGCCTTCGTACAGGAACTGGTTGCCGCCGGTCTCCCACGTCTTGCCGCCGTCGTTGGAACGCTGCAGCACCTGGCCGAACCAGCCGCTCGACTGCGACGCATAGAGCCGGTCGGGGTCTGCAGGTGCGCCCTTCACGTGGTAGATCTCCCAGCCCGCGAAGTGGGGTCCCTCGACCTCCCAGCGCTTGCGGGCGGCATCGGCGGTCAGGATGAACGCTCCCTTTCGCGTGCCGACCAGGACTCGAACGCTGCTCATGGCATCACTCCCTGCTCAGAACCCGCGGCCTCTTGCCAATTAAGACTGCGCCCAACAGTAAAACTAATCGGCTCCGGCTCAAGAACGGTCCGGAGTAGCTGTCAGCGCTTGGCGGCGAGGTCCTCCCGCAGGCGTTCGCCCATCGCCTTCAGCACCTTGAGCATCAGCTGGTCGCTGCCCTTGATCGCATCGCGGAACTGGGCGTGGCTCATGACGAAAAGGCGGGCCTCCGTCAGCGTCGTCACGGTTGCGGTCGCAACGCCGCGGTCGAGCATGCTGATCTCGCCGAAGAAATCGCCCGGCTTCAAGACGCGCCGGCGTTTGGCGTCGACCTTGACCTCGGCTTCGCCGTCCAGAAGGACGTAAAACGTGTCGCCCTGACGATCCTGGCGCGTGAGCGTTTTTCCGGCCGGCACACTGACCTCGTCACCCTCCTTCGCGATGAACTCCAGCTCCCTCTTCGAGAGGCGGGCGAAGAGCGGAACCCGGCCTATGGCGTTGAGCTTGCGGTCGGCACCCATCTCGAGCAGCATATTCTGCTTCCATGGTGCGGGCGTGTGCTGTCTGCGGCCTCCCGATTCCCGACGGCGCGCGCTTCTGCCCCAACTGCGGCGCCGCCGCCGGACCGCTCGTCGAAACCGAAGAGCGGAAGATGGTCACGGTCCTGTTCGCCGACCTGGTCGACTCGACCGGCCTTGCCCAGCGCCTCGACGCGGAGCGTTCGCGCGAGCTTCTCGGCCGGTTTTTCGACGCAGCCTCCGATGAGCTGACCGCCCTGCGCGGGAGGCCCGAGAAGTTCATCGGTGACGCGGTGATGGCGGTGTTCGGGCTGCCGCACGTGCACGAGGACGACGCCCTGCGTGCCGTTCGCGCCGGACTGGCGATTCGAGAACGGGTGCGGCGGCTCACCGACGAGCTCGGACTCGATCGCCCGCTCCAGGTTCGCATCGGGATCGAAACCGGCGAAGCCGCCGTCGGCCGCTCACCGACCGGACAGCTGCTGGTGACCGGGCCGGTCGTCAACGCCGCGGCGCGGCTGCAGGCGGCGGCGCAGGTGGATCAGGTCCTCGTGGGCGCGACAACTCAGCTTCTCACAGCCACGAACGTGGCGTACGGCCGGCGCCGGCGGGTCCGGGCCAAGGGTTTCGACGTCAATCTCCAGGCATTCCCCGTGGAAGAGATCACCGCCCGTTCGGCCCGGCGCACAATCCCGTTCGTCGGCCGGGCCAGCGAGCAGGCGATCCTGGGTCAGAGCCTTGGGCTTGCCAGCACGACCGGACGGCCCGTCCTGGTGACGATCATGGGCGAGGCCGGCATCGGCAAGTCGCGCCTGGCGGACGAGCTTGCGGCGGGCGTCAGCGCGGCGGTCCTGATCCTGCGCGGGCAGTCGCGCTCGCAGACCGACACCGCGACGTTCTCCCCCGCGGCCGCCATCATCGCCGACCTTGCGGGGATCGGGCCGCGTGACGGCCCGGACGCCATCCGCGCTCGGCTGCAGGAGCTGGCCGGCCGGACGGCCGGCGCCGGCGCGGCCGCGCGCACCGAGCAGCGTCTAGCGCTCCTCTTCGGGCTCGGCGAGAGCCGGGACGAGACCGCGTTCGTCCACGAGGTGCAGGCCGGGTTCATCTCCGTGGTCGAGGGCCTGGCCCGCGACCATGCGGTGCTCGTCATGTTCGAGGACGCCCAGAGCCTCAAGGCCCCGATGCTGGATCTCATCGAACGCGTCGCGACACGCGGTCAGGGTCCGCGGCGGGCGCTCGTCGTCGCGCTCGCCCGCAACGAGCTGCTCGAGCAGCGGCCAGCGTGGGGTTCGAGCACCAGCAACTCGGTGCTGATCCGGCTGGACGCGCTCTCGCGCGACGAGTCGGTCCAGCTTGCCCGCCACGCGGGCGGCGGCCGCATCGGCGAAGTCGAGGCGTTGGAGATCGCGGAACGCGCCGGCGGGAATCCCTACTTCATCATCGAGACCACTGGAATGCTGATGCCTTCGGGCATCGGAGCCGATGGCCAGGGCAGCCGGACCGTGCCGCCCACTGTGCAGGCGGTGGTCAGCGCCAGGCTCGACGCGATGCCGGCGCGGCTGCGCGAGCTGGCCCGGCGCGCGTCGGTGTTCAGGTACGGGTTCGACATGATCGAACTGGCGGTGGTGGACCCGGAAGCGACCGCTGACGAGCTCCAGCAGCTGGAGGAGGCGGAGGTCATCGTCCGCGACCCGCGACCTGGTGAAGCCCAGCAGTGGCGCCTCCGCCACGCGACTTTGAAAGAGGTCGTATACGCGAGCCTGCCCAAGCGCGAGCGCATGCGGCTGCATGAGCTCGTGGCCGTGTTCCTGCTCAAAAGCGGTCACCCGTCGGTGGCCGCCGACCACCTCGAGCTGGCGGCGTTCGCCGCCCTGGATCTCGATCCGAACGATCGAACGCTCGCGGAACGCGCCGCGGACGCGCTGCTCGTCGCGGGCGACCGCGCCCGGCGCCGCATGGAAAGCAGGTCCGCGATCGACCGGTATCAGAGGGCCCTGGCCCTGGCGGGACCCGAGGCGCGGTGGGGCGTACGCGAGGCCAGGGTCCTGGCCGGCATGGGGGAAGCGCACTACTGGCTCGCCGAGTATCCCGCGGCCACCTTGGCCCTGAATCGGGCCGTCGAGCTGGGCGAAGCGCACCAGGACGCCTTCGCTCTCGCGCTCGCGCTGCGTTTCCTGGGCGACATAGCCATCAACTTCGAGGCCGACGTCGACAAGGCCGAAAGGCTGTTGAGCAGGTCGCTGCTCGCCGCCGAACAGCTGGGCGATTCGTGGACGATCGTGCGGTCGCTCCTCTTCGCCGGGTGGGTACCGTGGACGCGCGAACGTTTCGAGGAGGCCGAGGCCATCTGGCGGCGGGCGCTCGACGTCGTCGATCCGAAGGACCACTGGGCGCGCGTCCGCGCCCTGACCGCGCTGTCGATCAACCGCAGCGAGATGGATGATTTCTCCGGCGCGCTCCAGCTGATCGATGAAGCGAGCTCGCTCGCCGAGGAGACCGGCGACCAGTTCAGCGTCGCCAACACGTCGGTGCAAAAGGGCCGCGTGCTGGACGACCTCGGGCGCGCCGAGGAGGCCCTACCGTGGTTCGACCGAGGGGTGGCGATCTTCTCCGAGCTGGGTGCGCGGTGGGAGATGGCCGACGCGAGAGCCGCGCGTGGAATCGCCAAGCGCAACGTCGGAAGGCTCGACGAGGCGGAAGAGGACCTGAGGTTCGCGATCCGGATCGCCGAAGACCTCGGAGACCGGCAGCTCCCGGCCTGGACATGGCGCAACCTGGCCAAGGTTGCGGAGCTCCGAGGCGACAAGGTGGCCGCCGAAGAGCTGCTGCAGCGGTCCAAAGACGCGGAATCGCGCGGCCCTCACTGAGCGGGCGTGAATGACTCCAGTGAACTCCTTAAGCCAGGCTTCAACCGCTCGTGGTCAGAGTGTATGTATATATGAGTACAGCGTGAGCACCACCCCCAACGCGCTCGACAGCCCACGAGGGGCTCAAGTCCTCGCTGCAGTTGCCGACGCAACGGTGAAGCTTTACAGCGAGGTGCTCGCCGTGCAGATGAGGGTCGACACCGACGCCATTCTCGCGACGGTCACATCCACCATCAGCAGACACGTGCCGGCGACGTGCGTGGCCATCCTGATGAAGAGCGATCCCGACACCTCGCGAGTTGTTTTCGCGGATCACACCTACCCCGCGATGGTTCGTTACCTGGATGAATACGTAACAGCGTTGCTTCGTCCGGGCGAAGCCCCGACCACCGGTAGCTTGTCCGAGCGGGTGATTGAGTCGAGTGTCCCGATTTTCATGCCAAAAATCTCGGCGGATCAGCTGCGGTTGATGGCTTCCGAATTCGGGCAGAACTACGTCCACGATCACCCGATTCCAATCTCTGTGGAGAGTATCTCGGTGCTCATCGTTCCGATGCGTTCAGGGCCTGCCGTCGTGGGAGCCCTCGGCCTGTTCGATTGGAAGGGCGGCGACGCCCTGAGCAGCGCCGACATCGACTGGATGCAGCGAGCCGCCGACCGGATCGGCATCACCATCGACAACGCTCAGCTGCGCAACAAGGCGATCGATCGCGTGGAACGCATAGGTGCGCTGGGCGACGCGGCGCTTGCCATCAGCTCGGGTCAAGACCTGCGGCTCACGCTGAAGCTGATCCTCGAGCGCGTGACCGGC